>Ga0208357_1002228_pt1 | contig 13108 bp, 13 predicted proteins | sample NGESurdeep092012_6_FD_184487 | JGI IMG/M metagenome (GOLD analysis project Ga0208357, IMG submission 184487) | Arctic peat soil microbial communities from Barrow, Alaska - NGEE Surface sample F52-2 deep-092012 (SPAdes) | ecosystem: Environmental > Terrestrial > Soil > Wetlands > Peat ... | reverse complement strand
TCCCATGCTGACCTCCACCACAGCCAGCATCTTGAATCAGAATTCGATGCCCCGGGGAATCCCCAATCGATTCCTTCCACACGAATCAGACTCTAGCGCCCCGACGCCCATCGCTTAAAACCGATTTTAGACGAAGCGCCGGTGCAGCGAATTTCCTGCGATCACGCGTTCTCTGACGCCGTGCGCGGGGCGCGGCGCCGTCCCTATAAAACATGATTTAATACCCCCGCGCCTGGCCCATCGGCAGTCTACCGCTCGAATTGATCGAGACGAAGGACGAGAAACCATGCGCCGCATTCTTCTGATTTTGGCTGGAGCGACATTGGTCACCGCCTGCGGCGTTACGGCGCCGGCCCCGGCGTATGCCGGGGAGATGGATGCCGCCCGCGGCGCCTGCGCGGCGATGGGCTTGAACCCCAGCGAGGGGCCGTTCGCCAAATGCGTCATCAGCCTGCGGGAATCGGCGCCGCGCCGGCCCTATGCCCAGGCGGCGGTCTTGAGCCGGACCGATGCCGGCATGGCTGGTACCAGTATGCATTATGGTAGTGGTGCCGAGGGCGCCTGTGCCGCCATCGGCCTCAATCCGGCCAGCGCGCGCTATGCCTATTGCGTCAGCAATCTGCGGGCCACCATCGACCAGGCCAACAATATCGGCGCGCGCTAAGTTACCGGCGCCAGGCGCCGTTTTCGACGGCGCTGAAAAAATCGCCGATTGCGTGATTGAACGCCGCCGGCTCTTCGAGATTGATGGCGTGTCCGGTGCGCGGCACCATCCACAGGCCGGCGGTGGCGATGACGCCTTTCAGCCAGATGTTGGTCGCGACGCACGGCTCGTCCTCGTCGCCGCACGCCAGCAGCACCGGCATGCGCAACTGCGCCAGCGCCGCGCCGAACTCTTCGAGCGACGGCCGCTTGCCCTGATAATTGCGCCCGGTCAGTGCCATGCCGATGTTGGAATGGGCGCCCAGATGCGCGAGGAATTCGGCATAGCCGCGCGGGTCCTTAGCCTGAAGCTGAATCCGGGTCGGGCTGATGCCGACGCTTTCCGCCGCCTTGGCGCTGCCCTCGCGGTAATAAATTTCCGCCATGGCCAGCGTGTTCTTGACGAAGTCGGCGCGGAGCGCGGGGGGCGAGCCGGAGCCGACGCCCGCCACCACCAGCGCCTTCGCCATGTCGGGATAGCGCATGCCGAATTGCAACGTCGCATACGCCCCCATGCTCAGCCCGACAATATAGGCCTGGGCGATGCCGAGATGGTTCAGCACGGCGGCGATATCGTCACGGCTATGCTCATAGCCGTAGTCGGCATCGGTCTGCGGCACGTCGGACGGCGGATAGCCGCGCGCGCTGAAGGCGATACAGCGATAGCGCCGCGAAAAATGCCGGACCTGGCCTTCCCATTCGCGATGATCGGCCGCGTATTCATGGACGAAGATGATGGGAAAGCCGGTCCCGGTCTCCTCGTAATAGAGCTTGATCTGGCCGGCGGGGGCGTGGGGCATCGCGGCTACTCCGCCGGTACCGGCTCGCGCGCCTTATCGGCGTGGAAGAAATTGCCCGAACGGACATGGACCGTCGCCTTTTCGGGATCGAAGCTGACGCCGGCCGGATCGCCGCCGTCCCGCACCAGCTTAATCTGTTGTTCGAGGAACCGGCGCTGTAACGCGACCCCCCGGTCGCTGGTGGCGAGATGCTCCTCCGAATGTAACGAGATCGTGCCTTGCCCGACCTGGGCCTCATAGTCGCTCGGCACGTCCTGCTTTTCTTCGATGGTGCGGTTCTTCCACAGCTTGCCGTCGATCGGCAGCTCGAATACCCGCTTCTCGCGCACCTTCTGCACGAAGACCTGGAAATAGCTTTCATCGTCCGCCGGCACGACCCAGCTCATGCCGGTTGAGGGGCCGGCATCCATGCGAATGCTCGGCACGCTCATGATGTTGGGGCTGATCCAATGCGAGATGCGGTCCATCTCGCGGCCATCGTCGAGCTTGCGATTAGCCGAGTAATAGACGCCATCCTCGACCGAGGCGAAATCCACGGTCGGCATGACTTTGAACTCGGCGACGAACTGCACGACGGTGAAGGTCGAGTGCAGGACCTGAACATGGAACGGGTCGAGCACATTGTCGTTCATGTGCAGCCAGCTATAGGGCAGCACCTCATATGTGTCGTCGCCGGTCGCGCCTTGACCGCCGATCACCTGCTGCAGCATTTCGCCCGGCGCCCGGTTTTCCAGGACGTCGTAGCGCGGCAGGATCGGCTTCTTCTCCGGCGGGCCGAGATAGGCGAAGACGAGGCCGTAGCGCTCCTCGACCGGATACCAGGGCTGGCGCGCGACCTCGCGATGGAGGCCATGCTCCGGCTCGCACGGCTGGTCGAGGCAGGTGCCATCGACGCCGAACAGCCAGCCATGATAGCAGCAGCGAATCCCTTCATCCTCGACCTTGCCGTAGAACAGGCTGGTGCCGCGATGCATGCAGCGCGGATAGACCAGGCCCGGCCGGCCCTTGCGGTCGCGGAACAGGATCAAATCCTCGCCCAGGACCTTGACCTTCTTCGGCCGGGTCGTCGCCTGTTCCGACAGCGCCACCGGCTGCCAATAGCGCCGCATCAGCTCGCCCATCGGCTTGCCCGGCCCGACTTCCGTCAACAGCCGGTTGGATTGGGCGGGCTTCCGACCATAGGCGGTGCCTTGATCGATGTCGTTCCTGGTGGCGGTCATCGCATTCTCCGAACCATCATAGCTTTGCCCGATTGGAGGCGATCACCGGCCCCCAAATCAAGCGGAAATGTCGCATGGCTGGATTTTGGTGCGTCACGCCCCCCAGGAGGGGGAAGGAATTATCCTTACCGGCGAAGGCCGGTATCCATGGTTGGCATGGGCCCCGGCTTCCGCCGGGGGGGCGTGAAGGGGTTATATGTGCGGCTCACATCCCGAACATTTCGATCGGCAGGTGGAAATGGGCGCGCGCGATGGGCGCGGCGAAGTTGAGGATCTGCGCCGAGATGTGGCTGCGATACATGCCGACATCGCGGTAATACCGCTCGATCTTCTGGCCCGTCTTGGTGGAGGCCGAACTGGCGTTGGCGAATATGATATCGACCGCCTCGCCGGCCAGCCGCCCGGCATGCTGTACCATGCCCCAGAGGCGCAAATCGTCCTCGATATTGATCGGCGTGCCGGTCTGCTGCCAGTGCCGGCATTGCCACATGTATTTGTCGCCGGCCGCGATCAGGATGCCTTCCGCCGCGTCGGCCAGCGTCGTCGCCTGGCCCCAAGTGCGCTGAAAATCCGGATGCTTATAGCGCGGCACGCCGGGCGGAAAGCGCGCCTCGCGCCGGGTGATGATGTCCTCGAATTCGTCGATGGCGGCGCGCGCGGCGCCGAGAATCGGCGTCACCAGCGACATGTGATAGGGGCCCGAGGTGCGGCCGAGATACATCGGGTTGCCATGGAGTCGCGTGCCGGGCGTGCCTTTCGCCGTCGTCTCCTCATGCCGCCACAGCGCATAGCCATAGGTGGTGTGCGCCTGGGGGATGAACGCGTCCTCGACCTTGACGCTGAACGAGCCCGAGGCGCGCATGCCCAGCGTCTTGTCGCCACCCCAATCCTTGATGATGGTCAGCTTGCTCTTCGGCACCATTAGGGTCAGCGTCGCGCCCGGGTCGGTGCTGCCGCCGTCGCGCGCCACCGCGACGAAATGAGTGGCGTGCGGGATGCCCGAGCAATAATCCCATTGGCCGGTGAGGCGATAGCCGCCGGGAACCGGCGTCGCAAGGCCGGTCGGCGGCGCGCGGTGCGGCGCCGAGAAATTGCCGTCGGGACCGAACAGCTCGCGCTGGCCCTGTTCCTCCCAATGCGAGCCCAGCACCCAGGCATGGGACGCGCACAGCGTCAGGCACCAGCCGGCGCCGGGATGGCCGGTCGAAATCTCCAGCATGGTGCGATAGAAGGTGGTGATGTCGAATTCATAGCCGCCGAACATGCGTGGCTGAAGGATGCGATAGAATCCCGCTTTCAGAAATTCCTGGTGCATGCCCTCGGTATAGCCGCCGGCTTCTTCGGCCTCGGCCTGCTCGGCGCGCAGCCGCGCCCGCAATGCCTTGGCGCGCGCGATCATGTCCTCGGGCGTGAGGTCGGGTTCGGGCACGGGATAAACGCTCGCGTGCGGCTTCAACGCTCTCGCCATGCTGACCTCACAGAAAAAAATTATACCAATGCCGGCGCCTCGAGCACGCGCCACTCCGGCGAGATGTGCAGCTTCGCTTCCGTTACCGCCTGCAAACCGGCGAAATCGAGCTCGGGAATGGTCTCGCGCACCACCAGCCCGTCATGCGTGACATCGATCACCGCGAGGCTGGTATAGATCACCTTGACGCAATGCGCCGCCGTCAGCGGATAGCGGCACTGGCTCAGGATGCGCGGCTTGCCGTCCTTGGTGGTGTGCTCCATCAGCACGCGGATCGCCTTGGCGCCGACCGCGAGGTCCATGGCGCCGCCGACCGCGGGCGCGGTGCCGGGATCGCCGGTATTCCAATTGGCGAGATCGCCCTTCGCCGAGACCTCGAACGCACCCAGCATGGCGAGATCGAGATGGCCGCCGCGGATCATCAAGAACGAATCGGTATGGCTGAAGGTCGAGCCGCCGGGCAGGAACGAGGTCGGCTGGACGCTGGCGTTGAAGATGTCGGGATCGGCATCCTCGGGCTTCGGCGTCGGCCCCATGCCGATGATGCCAACCTCGGCCTGCAGCACGATCTCGAGGCCTTGCGGGATGTAATTCGGGATCAGGCTCGGGATGCCGACGCCCAGATTGACATAGGCGCCGTCCCACATGTCTTGCGCGGCGCGCCACGCGATTTGTTGGCGATTGAGCGGAATCATGCTTGCGCGTTCCAATGCTCGCGAGCGGGATCGACCACGACGATGCGGTCGACGAAAATGCCCTGGGTGTGAACCTGGTCGGGATGGAAATGGCCCAGCGGCACCATCTCGATGATCTGCGCCACCGCGACCGTCGCGGCCATCGCCATCACCGGGTTGAAGTTGCGCCGCGAGTGCCGCATCACGAGATTGCCCCAGCGGTCGGCCTGATACGCGCCGATCAGCGCGAGGTCGCCCTTGATCGGATGCTCGAAGACGTAAGGCTCGCCGTCGATGATCCGCGTCTCCTTGCCTTCGCCCAAGAGCGTGCCGGCCGAGACACGGGTATAGAAGCCGCCCAGCCCCGCCGCCGCGGCGCGCAGCCGCTCGCTGATCGTGCCCTGGGGCACCACTTCCAGCGCGATCTCGCCGGATTTATAGGCGGCGCCGAACGCCATGCCGCCGACGAAGCGCGGATAGGAGCACACGATCTTGCGCACCCGGTGCTCGCGGATCAGCGCGGCGATACCTCGGCTCTGCCCGCCAACGCCATTGGCGACGATGGTCAAATCGCGCGCCCCGGTGGTCAGCAGCGCCTCGGTCAGCGCCACCGGCTCATCGCCAGCGGAAAACCCGCCGACCAGCACGGTCGCGCCATCCGTCACCCCCGCCACGGCCTCCGCCAGCGACCCGACCTGCTTATCGATCATGGAAAATACCCGACAACCATTCCTCCCGAATTTTCCGCAGCCTAACCGCCAAGGCGCCAAGACGCCAAGGAAGAATGATATGTTTGGAAAGGATGGTGCAGGACTATCGCTGCCACTGCGTCGAAAAGCGAAGGGCACGAAGCATGGCGAACGTATCGCAGCATGTGACCCCAACACTTAAGCAGACATCCGGAATACGTCTATTGGCCCTTTGCACTCGCGTTTTTGAGACCTCCGTCGTGACGACGCAACGGTCGGCCGGCGACCGAAGGGCATGCGCGACTAGGAAGGGGTCTTGACCAACCTGCTCAATTTCATCGTCAGTGAGATCGCGCGCGTAGCCTGCGGCCATTACCTGTTGAACGAGATCCGGTTGCACTTCCTCGTCGAACAAAATTGATCGCCTGTGGCTATCGTCCTGGACCCATAAAAAAAGCGGATCGCCATGGCCGCCGTCCCTGACTTCCTCAAAAGTTTCTATTGGCATTTTTATGTCGCCCATACCGCACTTGTGCGTCAGCCATTCCCAGAACTCGGGAACAGCGTCGAGCGGGTAGTAGGAATTATTAGCCGTGATAAGAACATTTGCATCCAGCAAATAGAGCATCACGCAACCTCCCCGACGGGGAGAGCTGCACCTTTCAACAGGGGAGCCACGCTGCGCGGCTTAACTCCGAGCACCTTGCCTGCCTTGGTCGGGGTCAAGCTGCCTTCGCTCATATTGCGCGCAACAAACTGGAGCAAAGCACCGCCTAATCGATGTCTCCGCACGACATAATAATTGGGGCCGCCCTCTTGCTCCTTGCTTCGCTCCCTCTGATCAGCCCGTGTTTGACGCCATTCCGATTCAAATTGATCGGCCAATGCTCTCCATGTGGCCTCAAAAAGCATTCCCGCCCGAAATAGGCGATAAGCAACCATCGATCGGCCTAACAATCGATCTCCGGCGAACCGGCCGATTAGGGTCGCTGCGGACTGAAGGTTAGTGCGACGATCGACGCCTACCAAATCGAGTTCACTAGTGGGGAGCAAGAAATTGCTGGCGACATCATTGCAAAAGCGTTCGATTTGGCCGTCCGCAAATGAACCACTGACGCCCGTGGTACCAAGCCACAAATGAGTCAATTCGTGAATCAATGTAAATGACCAGGCAGACTTAGCATCTTGGTCATTGATGACGATAAACGGAGCGATCCGGTCTGCAAGCGCAAACCCTCGGAATGCAGAGACATCAATTGCGGTATGGTGACTTCCTAAATTGCCGATGAGCAGCACGAACACGCCAGCCGTTTCGACTTGATTGCGAAGCAAAGTAAACGCGCCTTCGACCGAGCCCTGCATTCGGAAATTCGGAAGACTGAATTGCAGCGTCTGTCGAATGGAAGCGAGCACTGCTCCGATGCCATCATTGATGTTCATAGAACCGATGAATGGTAGTGGCTCCGTCTCGTCGTCGTCCTCAAGGATCGCATGCACCATCGATTGGCGAGCCTTTATGTCTCGTACCAATGCGTCAACCAATGGCTCCGCATCAGAGTGACGTTGCGGGACATTACGGAAATCCTCGCCACGGTCTCCCTTTGGAGGTGGCCCGTTCATGTAGAAGACCAACATAGGACGTCGATAGAGCTTGGCCATCTTCGCTAGGATTGATCTACGCGGAGCCTCGTTGCCGCTCTCTAATGCCGCTAGCCGTTCGGCCGCCGTTACGCCCCGCGCCTCTCTAATGCCAAGTTTCCTCGAGGCCTCATCAATCGAAAGGCCGGCCGTCTCCCTTGCCCACGATAGTATTTCGGCGTTCACGGCGGGCATTGGCGCTTCTTCGCTTCGCTCCAGTTCGCTGCGGGCACTCGTAATCCTCAGATTAACCCATACCCCAAAAATTAGGAATTTATCCCAACAATCAAAACGGCCGCATCTGGCCCGGCCAGACGTCGAACTTGGCGCGGCGGTATTGGATTGGGTAGGCGGCGTCGGCGCCTAGCGTCTTGGCCGCGTGCCAGGCCCAGCGCGGATCGTCGAGCAGGCCGCGTGCCAGCGCCACCATGTCGGCGGCGCCGTCGGCGATGATCTCTTCCGCCTGTTGCGGGGTGATGATCATGCCGACCGCGCGCGTCATGATACCGGCCTCTTGGCGGATGCGCTTCGCGAATGGCACCTGATAGAGCGGGCCGACCTCGATCTTCTGCGCCGGGGTCGAGCCGCTCGACGAGACGCAGACGAAATCGCAACCCGCATCCTTGAGCGCGCGCGCGAAGATCACGGCTTCCTCGATGGTCCAGCCGCCCTCGGCCCAGTCGGTGGCGTTGATGCGCGCGCCCAGCGGCATTGCGTCGGGAATCGCGGCCCGCACGGCGGCGAAAACCTCCAGCGGAAATTTCATCCGCCCCTTGAGGGTGCCGCCATACGCGTCGGTGCGGTGGTTGGAGAGCGGCGAGAGGAACTGCTGCATCAGATAGCCATGCGCCATGTGCAGCTCGATCTCGTCGAGACCGAGCCGCACCGCGCGTTTCGCCGCCGTGACGAATTCGTCCCGCACCTGGGCGAGGCCGCCCTCATCCAGCGCCAGCGGCGTGTGCCAATTGCTGTAGGGCAGCGCCGAGGCCGACACTGTTTGCCAGGCGCCATCCTCCCTGCTCAAAGCGCCCATGCCCTTGTTGCTGCCGGGCGGATAGGTCGAGGCCTTGCGGCCGGCATGCGCGAGCTGGATGCCGATGGGTGCCGCGCCGAACCGCCGCGCCGCCGCCAGCGCATGGCCCAGCGCCTTCTCATTATCGTCGGAATAGAGGCCGAGACACGCCGGCGTGATGCGGCCCACCGCCGACACGCCGCTGGCCTCGATGACCACGAGGCCGACGCCACCCAGCGCGAACTGGGTCAGGTGCATCAGGTGCCAGTCGCTGGCGCTGCCCTCGACCGCGCTGTACTGGCACATCGGCGCCACCACGATCCGGTTCGGCAGCGTCAGGCCGCGCAGCCGGATCGGCTCGAATAATTTGCTGGTCATGTCGGTTCGGCCCCCTTGTTCATCCCCTCGGTCGTCATGCCCGGGCTTGCCCCGGGCATCCATCGCTGGGGATGGACCCACGGGTCAAGCCCGTGGGTGACGGGGAAATGTTTGCGACGAAAAATTACTCAACCACTTTGCGTGCGCGCAGATCGGCAATGGCGGCTTCATCGTAACCGAGCGCGGTCAGCACCTCGTCCGTGTGCTCGCCCTTTTCCGGTGGCACCGAATGCAGCACCCATGGCGTGCGGCTGAGCTTGATCGGTTGGGCCAGATATTCGGTGCGGCCCTTCTTAGGATGGTCGAACGGCGCCGCCATTTGCAGATGTTGGACCTGCGGGTCGGCGAATACCTCGGCGATATTATAGATCGGGCCGGCCGGCACGCTCGCCTCGCTGAACAGCGCGATCCATTCGGCGGAGGTCTTGGTCTTGGTGATTTCCTCGATCGCGGCATTGAGCTTGTCGCGATTCTTGAACCGTGTGCGGTTGTCGGCAAACAGCGGGTCGGTGAACAGGCCCGGCGCGGCGATGGCATCGCAGAAGCGGTGATAGATAGCCTGGCCCGTCGTCGCGATATTGATATGCCCGTCCTTGGTCGCGAACACGCCGGTCGGCGCGCCGGAGGGGTGATTGTTGCCGGCCTGGCCCGGCACCTGGCGATCCATCAGCCAGCGCGCCGCCTGGAAATCCAGCATGAAGATCTGCGCCGCCAGCAGCGATGATTGTACCCATTGCCCCTCGCCGGAGCGCTCGCGCTCCAGGAGGGCCAGCAGAATGCCCTGCGCCGCGAAGATGCCGGCGGTGAGATCGGCGATCGGAATGCCGGCGCGCACCGGGCCCTGGCCCGGCAGACCGGTCACCGACATGATGCCGCCCATGCCCTGCGCGATCTGGTCGAAGCCCGGCCGCTCGCGATAGGGGCCATCCTCGCCGAAGCCCGAGATGCTGGCATAGACGAGGCGCGGATTGACCGCGCGCAGCGTCTCGTAGTCGATGCCGAGCCGGTGCTTCACATCGGGGCGATAATTCTCCACCAGCACATCGGCCTCGCGCACCAGCTTTTTCAGGATCGCGACGCCCTCCGGACTCTTGAGGTCGAGCGCCATGGCGCGCTTGTTGCGGTGGAGATTCTGAAAGTCCGAGCCGTCACGCGCACCCGCCAGCGCCTCCTCGCCGGTCGCCTCGACCTTGATAACATCGGCGCCCCAATCCGCGAGCTGGCGCACGCAGGTCGGGCCGGAGCGCACGCGGGTCAGATCGACGACCTTGTAAGGAGAGAGCGGAAGACCAGCCATGACTTACTCCCAGGAAATTAGCGCGTCTCGCCGATCAACAGCCCGGCGCCGAAGCCGAGCATCACCGTACCGGCCGCGCCGTCAAGCCCGCGCATCACGCCGGGCCGGCGAAGGAGGCGCGCCGCCGTCCGTACCGCCCGGGTCAGCAGCCAGAACCATAGAAGGCCCTCGGCGACATGGATCGCGGCCAGCGCCATGCTGAACAGAGTGACGTTGACGCCGGCCGGCACGAACAGCGGCAGGAACGTCACATAGAATATGCCGACCTTGGGATTGAGGAGGTTGGTCAACAGGCCGCGCAGGAAGGCGGGGCGCGTCGTGTTTGTCAGTCTCGTGTCGGCTGGCGGGCGCGGCGAGAGCACGCCGCGCCACATCGCGATTCCGATATAGATCAAATAACAGGCGCCGATGATGCGGAGCAAATTGTATGCAAGCTGTGACACCGCCAGCAGCGCGCCCAGCCCGACCGACGCGGCCAGACCCCAGCACAGACACCCGGCACCGACGCCGAGCGCCGCGATCATGCCGCGCCGCGATCCCTCGATGGCGGCGGTGCGCAGCACCAGCGCCGTGTCCAGCCCCGGCGTGATGGTCAGCACCCCCGCCGCCAGGGTGAAGGTTAGGAGCGCATCGAGGATGGTCATCGCTCTTGGCTATCAACGAAAAGAACAGAATCGCCAAGGCGCCAAGATAAGGCGCCTTACCGGCGAAAGCCGGTATCCATGGCGGGGATGGGCTCCGGCTTCCGCCGGAGAGGCGCGGTTTTTATATCGGAATGAACTTGGCGTCTTGGCGTCTTGGTGGTTCAAATTTTCCCTTTTACCCGCGCGGCAGTTGGCGCCAGTCGGCGTCGGCCGGAATCGTTTCCGCGAACGAGCGCACGATGCCCCAATCGATCGCTGGGTTGAACTCCGGCCCCTTGTCGCCCTTCTTCGCCGCGTTCATCAGGGCGCGGCGGGCGCGGACGATGGCGATGTCGCTCGAGGCGAGGAACTCCTTGCTACGGTCGGCGATCACGCCTTGCGCCACGGCGACGGCGTAATCCTCGTGCCGCAGCACCTTGAAGCCCGACCATTTGCCAGCCTTCACCATCTCCCGGTCCTGGCCGAAGCGCTTGTCGGCGCCGCCCAGCATCGCCGTCATGTCGCTGATCTTGGTCTGGTTCGGCCAGTTGCTCTCGGTCAGCGGCCGCACGAGGTTATAGCGCACATCCCATTGGATCGACGTCTCGTCATCGACCGGCACCGAGATGGTGAGGAGCTGTACGCCCTCGCGCCCGCCATGCTGCGGAATATAGGAGTACCAGGGCATCACGAATTCGCGCACCCGGACGTAATGCTGGCCGTCCGGCATGTTGCGCACCGCCGCCTCGCGGAAGCCATAGGGCTGTTCCTCGAACTCGAAGCGCGGCGCTAGGTCGAGCGTGGTGTTGTCGATATTGCTCTGGCCGAACCTCGATGGGTCCTTGCTCGCCCAATCCTGGTGCAGGATACCGACATGGGCGCTGTCGAGCTGGCCTTCGAGGCCGTTCAGCCAGTTGGCCTTGACCTTGCCGAGGCCGAACCGGATATGGCTTTGCGGCAGGTCGAACCAATTATAGTTGGGGAACGGCGCCGGCGCCTCCTTGCCCAGCCACACCCACAGGATGCCGCCAGCTTCATGGGTCGGATAATGGTTGACCTTGACGCGCGCGGCGAAGGCGGCGCGGCGCTCCGGCGGCTCGGCCGGGACATCGACCACCTTGCCGGAGACGTCGATCTTCCAGCCGTGGAAGATGCAGGTCAGCGCGCAATCGGCGTTACGGGCCAGGGCCAGCGACACGCCGCGATGCGGACAGCCCTCGTCCAGGAACCCGACGCGGCCGTCGGTGGCGCGGAAGGCGACGAAATCCTCGCCCAGGATACGCACGCGCTCGGGATCGCCATCGGGTTCCAGCCCCGCCGCCGGCATCACCGGCACCCAGAATTGACGCATGAAATTGCCCATCGGCGTGCCCGGCCCGACCCGGCACAGCAGTTCGTTCTCTTCCTTCAGCATCTGGCGTCTCCCGAATCGGCGCTATCTCACCGTAGCCTCGTAGGATAAGCCTATGATTGGCAGAGCGGAACAAGCAAGCACGCATGGGAGATGCGCCATGATTCTGGTGACGGGCGGATTGGGGTTCATCGGCAGCCACACGGTCGCAAGCCTGCTGCGGGCGGGGCACGAAGTCGTCGCGACCCAGTTCCGCACCACGCGGATTCCGTCGTTCCTCGCGGATGCGCTCGATAAGAAGCTGCATCTCGAGAGCGTCGATGTCGCCAGCCCGCATGCCGTGACCGAAATGGTGCTGCGGCGCCAGATCACCAGCATCGTCCATCTGGTGGTGACGCCGCTGGGGCGCCTCTCGCCGGCGGAGGATTACCGGCTCAACATGTCGGGCCTCATCAATGTGCTGGAGGCCGGGCGGATCGCCGGGGTGACCCGGGTCTCGCTGGCCAGCTCCAACGCCGTCTATGCCGGCCAGCCGCACGGTCCGTTCCGCGAGGACATGGATTTGCGGCTGCGCGCCGGCTTCCCGACCGAGGCCTTCAAGAAAGCCTTCGAGGTGCTTGGCCTGCATTTCGCCGATCGCACCGGCATGAGCGTCGCGTGTCTGCGCATCAGCAATGTCTGGGGTCCTCTCTATCACTCCATGAGCAACCTGCCGAGCCGGCTCGCGCACGCGGCGGTCGCGGGCAAGCCGGCGCCGCGCCCCCGGCCCGGCGGGCGCCCGGACTTCGCCGAGGATGCCGCCGATTCGGCTTATGTGAAGGACGTGGTGGAGGGCATCCGCCTCGTGCATACGGCGCCGGCGCTCGACCACGCGGCCTATAATATCGGCGCCGGCCGCGCCGTGTCGGGGGCCGATTTCGCGGCCGCGGTGATGAAGGCGGTGCCGGGCGCGGCGGTGACGCTGCAACCGGGGCGAGGGCCGGACTATCGGCCCGACACCGCGATGGATTTGACGCGGGCCGCGGCGCTCGGTTATCGCCCGGCTTTCGGCGTGGATGAGGGCATGGCGGACTATGTCGCCTGGCTGCGCGCGGGCAATCCGTTCTAAACGGCCAAGCCGCCGCCAAGGCAACCCAATAACGCGCCCTTACCGGCGAAAGCCGGCGACTGTGTTGGGTGTCAAGCATGAAGGTGGTTGGGTTGGAATGTTTGGTCGCTTTTGGCGAGGGTATTCGCGACGATCAAGAGTTTTCGAG
>Ga0208357_1002227_pt1 | contig 13109 bp, 13 predicted proteins | sample NGESurdeep092012_6_FD_184487 | JGI IMG/M metagenome (GOLD analysis project Ga0208357, IMG submission 184487) | Arctic peat soil microbial communities from Barrow, Alaska - NGEE Surface sample F52-2 deep-092012 (SPAdes) | ecosystem: Environmental > Terrestrial > Soil > Wetlands > Peat ... | reverse complement strand
GTTCTTCTCCCTCATGTCCTTCCTCATCGCGATCCCGACCGGGATCAAGTTCTTCAACTGGGTGGGCACCATGTGGCACGGCGCTCTCACCTTCGAGGCGCCGATGCTGTTCATCATCGGCTTCCTGGTCACCTTCCTGTTCGGCGGGCTCACCGGCGTCATCCTCGCCTCCCCGCCGCTGGACTTCCACGTCAGCGACACCTACTTCCTCGTCGCCCACTTCCACTACGTCCTGTTCGGCACCGTGGTGTTCACCATGTTCGGCGGGTTCTACTTCTGGTGGCCCAAGTTCACCGGCAAGATGCTGGACGAAACGCTGGGCAAGTGGCACTTCTGGACGCTGTTCATCGGGTTCCAGATGACGTTCCTGGTGCAGCACTGGATCGGTATCCAGGGCATGCCCCGCCGCGTCGCCAACTACCCCGACATGCCCGGCAGCATCACCACGCTGAACCAGATCTCCAGCATCGGCTCCTGGATCCTCGGTGTCTCCACGTTCTTCTTCCTCTACAACGTGTACAAGACCTGGAAATTCGGGGAGCAGGTCACCGTGGACGACCCGTGGGGTTACGGGAACTCGCTGGAGTGGGCGACCTCCTGCCCGCCGCCGCGGCACAACTTCACCAGCATCCCGCGCATCCGCTCCGAACGGCCCGCATTCAACCTGCACCACCCCGACATCCAGTCCGGCCGGACCCGGACACGCACGCCAGTCGCCGCCGAGAACCCGCCCGCTCACTGAGCCCGCCTCAGGGGCGTCCAGGTTGAGCGGATGCCCCCATGGCCATGGTCAAGGGCGCAGTCCCTGGCGGCCCTGACAACGCGGGCATGGCGAGTGCCTATCCCTTGCCCGGCCCCGAGCCCCCTGGTAACTGGTGGGCAGGCACGGTGACCTGGTCGTGAGACCCGGCTCATCCGGCAGCCTCGAGGCGCTGGCGGATCAGCAGCCAGCGCCCAGTAATCCCGTGGGGACTTCTGAGGGGTGATCGCTGCCGCTGCGGCCGGCAATAGGTCGTCAGCAGCGGCGGCATCACGGCCCGGAGTGCACTGGCCGGGAAAGGACAAAAACGCTGAGCGTTTCCCACTTCCCCTGCCAGGCGTAGGTACCAGCCAGGCCCGCGCCCCATGATATCGTCGGCCGAGGACACCGGGATGGGTCGTGAACGCTCAGCCGAGCCTGGCCCGGGCGGCGGTTTTACACCGTGATCTCACGCTGCCGGTGGTGCAGGTCCCCCCATCACGGCCTTGCCTGTACCGCGGCGGCACAGCTCCCGTGTAACCCTGATCCGGTCGTCCCCGGACTGCAGCCCGAACCCCTCCCCCGGCAGCGACAGCCTCCAGCGATATCACGGGTGGTGATACCCGAGCCGTCGGCACTAGCCAGGTCGGCGGAGAACCTGCGGGTCCCTTCACAGGGAAGGGCGATCCGGCCGCCCCGAGGCGCAGGCACCTGTCCGGGCTTTGGCCCGGCTGTCCGGCCGCCACCTCCCTGGCTGGCCAGGCCTGCCGTGATCAGGGCGGGTTCGTCCCGCGCGGATGGATGCTGACAACCGCGCATGTTCGTCTCTGCCCGCATCTTGAACTCCGCTGCCCCGGTTGCCCGGACGGCGGCGGGGGCGGCAATTAATATAGTCACGACTAGAAGAACCTGGTGGTCACCGGCGCCCACGAAGGGATCATCAGGGTCAGTTCCACGGCCGGCGTGACAGCCGTTTTGTTCAGCACACCGCCATCAGGCAGCGAGGCAGGGAAGCAACCATGTATTTCACCGACCGGGGTATCGAGGAGCTCGAGGGCCGCAGGGGGGAAGAGTCGGTGACCTTCACCGTGCTGGCCGAACATATGCGCCGGTTCGTGGACCTCTGCCCGGAACACGAGATCCCGATCGACCGCCTCGCTACCTGGCTGGCGCGGCTGGACGACTGCGACGATGGCTGACAGGCACGCCGCTCGGCCGGCCTGGCAGTGTCACCGAGCTGGCGAACCGGTGCACCGGGTCAACCGTCCAACCATTCCGGCCCGCACCCGTCCGGCCAACTCACTGACAGCGACGCAGCGCAGCGCAGCGCAAGCCGCCGGTGACGCTAGCGCCGCGAGCCTGCGACCGAGAGGGACCGGGTGCCGACCACCCACAGCAGCCAGGCGCCGTTGGCGCCGCCGAGGAACGGGTCGCGCTCCCGGGTGAGCAGCAGGCAGGCACGCCGTAGGTCAGCACGAGCCTCACAGCAGCAGCCAGGCCGGCCAGGATCGCCGTGGCCAGCAGATGACCCGCCGCGGGTCAAGCCACACCCCGGGCACGTCGATGCCGGCCACGATCGTGAAGAACGCGAAAACGCGCTCTGGTGCCTGAATGCCGGCTGCGACGCTGGAACGGAAGATGATCAGCCGGACCGCCAGCGCCGCGCTGAGCACGGCGAGCCCGGCCGCTGCGGCGACGAGCAAGGCACGCGAGAGCCACGACGGTCCCAGCAGGAACGTGCCCGCAGAGATGATGCCCGTGACCATGACGAATGCGAAGTAGCCAGGGTGGAGGTCCCTGATTGGCCGTAGCCGTGAGCCCCATGGATCGTCCCTGCCCGTCAGCGCCGGCGCCCATCGCCGGGAGCCATCTTCCCAGAATCATCATCAGCTTCCTGTTACCCCTTGCCAGCGGCCAGTTACCCACCGGCGCGCCTGGCCGGGCCTGAGTCAGCCCCAGCGGGACACCGGGGAAACAGCACAGCCAGAGCGCTGACGCTTGCCAGGGCACCGAACACCGCTACCCCCATCGTGCGGCGGGCGCGCGCGTGCTGTGCCGCGGCGATACCGGAGATCCGCAACGACAAGCTTGACGATCAGTGTGACCTGCGGCTGGCATCGTGGCTTGTCTCGCCGTTCGGTATCTCTCTGGTGGAAGTGCAGCCGCCGTGGTCGCTGACAGGTTCTGCCATCGCCCTGCCGTCAGATATTGATATGGTCGGCACATTAAATAATGCCCCGACGGTCAAAACGCCTGCATTCAGCTGGTAACCAACGTGATCCTGGCCCGCCATGGTGCATTCCGGGCTGGCTGGGGTAGACCAGGCAGCGGCACCGTAGCGTCGGCAGGGCGCCTGCTGGGGCCCGCATCACCGCGACTGGCGTGCACACGTTGCGCCAGGAGGAGGATCTGGTGGCCCAACGACCACCGCTGCCGCCCTTCACCGAGGAGACTGCGCGGCAGAAAGTGCAGGCGGCGGAGGATGCCTGGAATACCCGCGACCCGGAGCGGGTGGCGGGTGCGTATACGGAGGGGTCGGTCTGGCGCAACCGGGATGAGTTCATTACCGGGCGGGCCGAGATCATCGAGTTCCTGCGCCGGAAGTGGGCCCAGGAACGGGACTACGCGTTGCGCAAGGATCTCTGGGCTGTTCTCGGCAACCGCATCGCCGTGCGGTTCCAGTACGAGTCTCATGACGCCAGCGGGCACTGGTACCGCAGCTACGGCAATGAGTTGTGGGAGTTCGACGAGGACGGGCTCATGAAGCGACGGGAAGCCAGCATCAACGATGTGCCCATCACCGAGGCTGACCGGCGCATCTTTGGCCCGAGGACGCAAGCAGAGCGAGGCCGGCCCTCCCCCCTGCGCTGAGCCTGCCCAAGCCGGCAGGTCAGGCTGTTGCGCCTGCGGCAGTGCTTGCGCGGTGAGGTTGCGGGGACATGCCCGGGATGCCGGTGCACATCCGGCCCGATGGCCGGGCGCACTCGCGCAGATCCGGGCCAGGTCACCGCCGCCCGGCCCGGGCCGTCCGCCAGGGCGGCCGGGTACAGGGGATGACGGCACCCGGCGGCCAGTCAAGATGCCCACCATGATTTAAACGACTCATATTGGTATATTTGACTCCACCCCGGCTGCACACTTGTGCCACGGTCCCGATCCAGGCGGCAGGACGGGCCTTCCTCCGCCTGCCGCCCTGCTCCCGCAGCCGGAGCGCCATGTCCCCGTGGGGATCCCTTGAGCAGTGGCACTCGTGGTCACGCCAGCGCTGCGGGGACGGACGCCCGTCAGGGCCAGGCGGCCGGCGTCCCGCCCTCAACGATTTTACAGAGAACACTAATAAATACTACTGTGATCGTGCGTGGACATCCTGAGGAGGGAGATGCCGTGACGATCACCGAGACCGAGGCTCTTGAGGCCATGCGCTCGCATCACCGGGCGCTCGAGGATGGGCTCCGGACGCGGGTGGAGGCCCTGGACAGGGCCGCCGCGGGCGGCGGCCCGCATGAGCGGGCCGCCGCGGCGCTGGTCGCCTACCTGGCCGATGAGGTGCTCCCGCACGCGGAAGCGGAGGAACACACTCTCTACCGGGCCGCCGGGACCGATGGCGGCCTGGCCGGCACCGTCAGGGAGATGACCGCCGAGCACCGCGCCCTCGCCGCGGCAGCCGGGCGGCTCGCCGGCGCAGCAGGCGCTGCCTCGGCGGCGGAGCAAGCCGGACAGATCGCCGTGCTTTTCACCGCGCACGTGGCCAAGGAAAACGAGATCCTGCTGCCGGCCTTGCTCGCCGAGCCCGCAGCCGATCTCACCGCACTGCTGGGGGAGATGCACCGCCGCACCGGAGAGGCCAGGCACGTCCCGCGGGCGGGAGACCCGGCGGCTGGAGATCCGCAGGCCGCGGTGCTGTCGCTGCTGCTGAAGGCGGCCACCGAGCTGGCCCGGGCGGGTCACGGCGACAGAGCGTGCCAGCTCGCCGCGTCAGCGTGGGCCGAGCTGCGCGAGCCCCGGCCTGAGCTCGCGGTCCGGGTGACCGCGGCACTGCACGGGCTGGCCCGGCGGGTGCCCGCCGGGCCGGCCACCGCGAGCCTGGCCGCCAGCCACGCGCGGGGGGCCGGTCCGGGTGGCCAGACGGCCGATCACGATCTGGATGTCCGCGACCTCGCCCCAGCACAGCGCCACGAGTCGATCTTCGCAGCCTACGGGGCCCTCGTCCCCGGCGCCGGTTTCGTCCTGGTCAACGACCACGACCCCAGGCCATTGCGGTACCAGTTCGAGGCCGAGCATCCGGGGGAGTTCACCTGGGACTCGCTCGAGGCCGGGCCGGAGGCCTGGCGTGTGCGCATCGGCCGGCTGGCCGCGGATGACCGCGCCCCGGTGGGTGCAGGCGGACCGGGGAGCGGGGATGACCGGGAGCTGGATGTGCGCGAGATTGCGCACTGGCAGCGGCACGACGTGATCTTCAGCACCTACCGGGCACTCTCGCCGCGGGCAGCCATCGTGCTGGTCAATGACCACGACCCGCTGCCATTGCGGTACCAGTTCGAGGCCGAGTACCCCGGGGCGTTCACCTGGGAATACCTTCAGGCCGGGCCAGCGGAATGGCGGGTGCGCATCGGCCATGCGAGTGGCAGGCCGCGCCAGTGACCACATCAGATCCCGCCCAGCCGGCTGCGCAGGCCCAGGCACCGGTGTGCACCCTGCCCGATGAGCACGGTCTGGCGGGCACCCGGGATTTCCCCGGCCAGCCCGGACGCCACCTCGGAGCGGAGGAGGCCCTGCCCGCGGCACCGGGCGTGCCCGGCCGCGTGCCGGCGACCCTGGCGCCAGGCGGGAGCCCGGATGGGTGGTATCCGCTCACAGAGGGACCAGTGATCGACCTCGACGTTCTTCCTGCTGGCCAGGCCGCCGACGCGGCTGTCGACCGGCTGCTGCGGCTAAGCCGGGGTGAGCACGTGGAGTTGCGCTCCCGCAGCGACCCGTACCGGCTGTGGAGGCAGGTTGCTGAGTTCGCCCCCGGTGGCTACAGCCTCGTTTACCTGCAGGAGGGGCCGGAGCGCTGGGCCGTTGAGGTCACCCGGCAGACGGAGCCCCAGGGGTGAGCCAATGCCCCGGCCAGGCGGACGAACAGCATAGTGGGATCAGTCAGGCAGAACCCGGGTCAGAGGAGAAGGCGATGGCGATCGCGGAACGCGCCGCGGAAACTGTCTGGGAAGGCCCGCTCGGCAGCGGCCTGGGCACGGTACGCCCGGCGACCGGGGCTTTCAGCGTGCTGGCCGTGACGTGGCCGTCCCGGACCGGGCCCCCGGACGGGGTGACCAGCCCTGAGGAGCTGGCGGCGGCGGCGCACTCCGCCTGCTTCGCCATGGCGCTGGCGCGCCAACTCGGAGCCCGCCAGGCTGTCCCGGAAGTGCTGGCCGTCACCGCCACCGTGACGCTGGAAGAGGCCGGCGGGGTGCCGGCGATAACCTCGTCCGCATTGCAGGTGCGCGGCCGGGTCCCGGGGCTCAGCGCGAGCGGGTTTCAGGCCGCGGTGGAAGAGGCCGCAGCGGTATGCCCGGTATCCCGGCTGTTCGCCGGGGCCACCATCAGCGTCGTGGCCGCGCTCGAGCCAGGCACGTGATCCCGGCCGGGACAGCGGCACCAGCATGGGCGCTGGCGCCGCAGGCTGACGCCGCGCTAGCAGGCGTCCTGATGCTCGCCACGGCGGTCTGGATCGGCGGGCTGGTGGTGATCTTCGTGGTGGCGCGGGTAGCGACGCGGACCCTGCGGCCAGCGGAACGGATTGAGCTTTTCCGCGGCCTGGGCCGCGCGTACGGGCCGGTGGGCGGGCTGGCGCTTGCCGTGGCGCTGGTGAGCGGGGCGGCGCTGCTGTCCGGTCACCCCTGGAACGGCCAGGTCACCGCCGCCACGGCGGTCGCTGGAGCCCTGGTCGCCGTCACGGTGGCGGGCGTGCTGCAAGCCCGGCGGATGACCCGGCTGCGGCGCAGCGCGCTGGGCCATCCCGGCAGCCCGCGGCTGGCCGGCCAGGTCCGGCGGGAAGCGATCAGCGCCGGCATCCTCCGCGCCCTCATCGCCGCCCTCAGCCTCGCGCTCCTGGCCCTCGGGGCGGTGCTCGCCGGATGACCACGATGACAGGCGATACTGCGGCGCGGCAAACACGCGCGCCACGGAGCTTGCTGTCAAGCGTGTGATCATCCCGGCTGCGGCCGCCGCGGCTGACGGCGGCCCCCGCGCCCGGCACGGGCGTGCCGCAGTCCGCGCCGGACCGGTGACAGGCTGACCGGGCACGACCTTGATGGCAGCAGCCAGAGTGTGGCCAGCCAGCCTGCGAACGTGGCACGGGCAAGGCAGGCCGGGCGCAACGGCGTCCGCGCTGGGATCGGCTACTCTCGCGGTCCGCGGCCCCATACCGGGGCCAGGCCACTGGCGGCGAGCCCCCGGAAATGCCGCCGCGAGAGGGCTCAGCGGCACCGGCAGCGGCCGGACCGGTCAGCTTCGGTTCCCCGCGATCCGGGCTGAGGGCCGGCCGGCGGCTGAGATACCCCCTTACCCAGGCTCAGGCGGACCGGGGCCCCGCCGTGCGCCGTGGCCGTCCTGAGGCCGCGCCCTCACCGCCAGGTCCGCTGCGCCCATTCGTCGTCCCAGGCCGCCAGCCGCCGCCGGTCCAGCATGGACGCGGGCAAGCGCCCCCGCGGCCACCAGCACCAGGATCAGCGCAACCGGGGCGAGCGCCGTGGCCAGGATCACCTGCCCGGCCACATCGGAGTGCTGCTGCGGAGCCGCAGCCGGGCGTCCCGACCCGTCGATCCACACGATCACCGTGCGGCCCGCCCTGGCCCCGGCGGCGTGTATATCGCGCCAGAATGCAGTCCCCTGGCCGCAGCCCATCCGGCTCGGACCGGGACCCCGGGCGGCGGCTGGAACAGGGCACGGGCTGTCTTGGGGTCCTCCTGGCGCAAGACCGCGTGAACCCGGCGCCAGGGCGACCCGGGATGCTCTGCGCGCAAGCCCGCAGCGTCCGCCCAGCGGCCCGCGGCCAGTGCCACCAGCGCAGCCCCGGCCAGGAAAGCCACGACCAGAACGGCGCTCCCGGCCCGGCCGATGGCGCCCCGCAGCAGGTTACGGCCCGGCCACAGCCGGTGCATGCAGACGATCAGGCTCTCCGGCCGGGTCTCTCCCGTCCTCGCCCGCCGCATCACCATCCCTGCCCTTCCGCAGCCCGCTCACCGGCCAGCCACCAGCCTGCATGAGACGACCGGGTGCCCGGCCGCTTATCCCGTGGCCGTTTCCCGGCCAGGCGGCAAGCGAACGCAGACGTCGCCGCCGTCCACGCGGGCAGCGAAGACGGCCGCCGGGCGGGTGGCCGGCAGGCAGAGCACCCGGCCCGCCGCCAGATCAGAACGTGAGCCGTGCAGCCAGCACTCGATGGTGCCGCCGGCCACCTCACCCTCGGGCAGTGGCACCGGCTCATGGGTGCACTCATCGCGCAGCGCATAGACGGTGCCAGCGGTACGGACCAGGCACACGGGGCAGCCGCTGAGGTCAAGGTGGACTGGGCGGCCGCCGCCGATCTCGTCCAGACCGCAGGCCCGCACCCCGCTGCCAGCGGCCGGGCCGGGGCCGCTCACCGCCAGCCTGCCAGGTGGTCCCCGGAGGGCAGCAGAGCCGCCGGACCGGCACATCCAGTCAGGACCGGCAGCAGCAGACAGCTGGCCTTCGCGGCGTGCCCGGCAAAGACGGGCCTGCCCGCAGGCGCGGCCCGCCGCAGGCTGGTACTGGTCACGTACCGCTCCGTTCCCTGCTTCGCAGCCTCGCCCGCATATGTTCCTGTTATTTATACTAACAATCTTTGAAAAAAACAGGCCGGAGCGCCCGTGACCGTCCTGCGGACTCGCGATCCAGCCGCGCCTGGCCGTGCCGGCCGCGCCAGGCCCCGGGTCAGGCCGCGGGGCGGCAGGGCCCGCTGCGGAGCTTCGCCAGGCCGTGGCGGGACGATGCCATGCGCTGAGCGGTCACCCGGACCGCGCCGTCAACGTCTCGCGGGGTCCCCGGGCGGCCGGCGGTGCGGCGCTGGCGGCACGACCTTCCCGGCGAGCGCCCGCGCGCGGGGGATCACGACCAGCCGCCCGCCGGACGTGCGGACCGTGAAGGAAGAGGCATCGCACTCTTCAAGCCTGCCAAGGATGTCGGCGGTCTGCTCACTGCCATCTGGGGCGGGCCGGCGCCAGCGGATCACTACCCGCTGGCCGGCATCCGCGGGCGTGAGCCGGACTTCGAGCCGGTACCGCACGCTTGTCACCGGTCCAGGAACGGCAGCGGCCACGCACGCAAACGATCGTGGCCGTTCCCCCGCAAGGTGCATGGCCCCGCGGGCGGCGGCACCGTGCCGCGGCCGCTGGCCGCGCGCATGCTCCCCATGGCTAGCCCCTTCCCGGCTGGCGACGTCCAGCAGCCCCGCAGGAGATGGCGTATCACCGGTTCCGGCCACCACTGCGTGACCCGGCTTACTTCTTGCTTACTTGTTTTTACTATCACAGCCAGGCACCATGGATGTAAGCCGGGCGGTCACCTGCCGCCCTCCCCGCAAGGCCGGGCTGCGGCACCCGCAGGGGCCGGCCGGTCCTCGCCAGGCCCGGTGGGCCGTCACGGGACCGGGCAGGTCATGCCCGGCTGGGACCAGCCTTCCCGGACCGGCGGGCTGGATGCGGCCCGCGGACGCGGGCAGTGCTGAGCGATGGGGTGAGCAGAGCCTATGGCGCCATTCAGTACCGGGACGCGTGCCGGGCCGGGCATAAGCGCAGCCTGGCTCGCCGGGCGGGCGGCACCTCCCCTGCCGCCGTGCGGGCCGGTAACGCGTGCCGGGCATGCCGTCCCGCGACATCACCTGCCATGGCCGCGGCCCGCGGGCAAGGGCATCCCACGGCTGGCCATCCCCCGGGCCCGCACCGGGGGATCAGCGGTCACCGCGCACGCGATCAGGGCAGGCCGGTGACCCTCCAGGCACCTGGCGCCGGCCCGCCGCCAGCCCGGCTCGATGACACGGTCACTGTCACCATCGACGGCTTCAAGATCGCCGTGCCACGAGGCACCCTGGTGATCCGTGCCGCTGAGCTGCTTGGCATCCAGATCCCGCGATTCTGCGACCACCCGCTGCTCGAACCCATCGCAGCCTGCCGGCAATGCCTGGTGGAGATCCGGGGCCAGTTCAAGCCCCCTCCGGCGTGCGCTACCACCTGCGCCGACGGGATGGTGGTGCACACCCAGCTCACCTCGCCGGTGGCCCGCAAGGCGCAGCGCGGGATGATGGAGTTCCATCTCATCAACCACCCGCTCGACTGCCCGATGTGCGATAAGGGCGGGGAATGCCCGCTGCAGAACCTGGCCATGTCCAACGGCCGGGGGGAGACCCGGTTCACCGGGGCGAAGCGGACGTTCGCCAAGCCGGTAGCGATCTCGGCCCAGATCCTGCTGGACCGGGAGCGGTGCATCTCGTGTACCCGCTGCGTCAGGTTCTCCGAGCAGATCGCGGGTGACCCATTCATCGACTTCGACGAACGGGGACCCGCTCAGTACATCGCCACCGCTGAGGGCAGCCCGTTCAACTCTTATTTCTCCGGCAACACCGTGCAGATCTGCCCGGTGGGCGCGCTGACCGGCGCCGCCTACCGGTTCCGGGCCCGGCCATTCGACCTGGTCTCCACGCCGGGCGTCTGCGAGCACTGCGCGTCCGGCTGCCGCCAGCGGACCGATCACCGCCGCGGCGCGGTTACCCGCCGCCTCGCCTCGGACGACCCCGAGGTCAATGAGGAGTGGAACTGCGACAAGGGCCGGTGGGCGTTCGCCTACGCAACCCAGCCAGACCGGCTGGCCACGCCGCTGGTCCGTGGTGCGGACGGTGTGCTTGCCCCGGCGTCCTGGCCGGAAGCGCTCGCCGCTGCGGCCCGCGGGCTCGCGGCCGCCCGGGGGCGGGCCGGCGTGCTGGCCGGTGGCAGGCTGACCATGGAGGACGCCTACGCGTACGCCAAGTTCACCCGGATCGCCCTGGCCACCAACGACATCGACATGCGGGCCCGGCCGCATTCAGCTGAGGAGGCAGATTTCCTCGCCGCCATGGTCGCCGGCCAGGACGCGGAAGTCAGCTACACCGGCCTGGAACACGCCCCGGCCGTCCTGCTGGCCGGGTTCGAGCCGGAGGAGGAATCACCCCTCGTGTTCCTGCGGCTGCGCAAGGCGGCCCGGGCTGGCACGCTGGCTGTCTACTCGGCCGCTCCTTTTTCCAGCCGGGGCCTGGCTAGGCTGGGCGGCGTGCTGCTGCCCGTGGTGCCCGGAACCGAGGCCTCGGCGCTGGAGGCGCTCGCCACCGGGCACACAGGTCACGCGCCCGCTTCCGGCCCTGCCGGGAGCCACCTGGAATATCCCGGCGGGATCTGGCGGGACGCGGCCAGGGCACTGCGCGCCGCCGGCGCGGTCATCCTGGCCGGCGAGCGGCTGGCGGAGGTGCCCGGCGCGCTGTCCGCGCTGGCCCGTCTGACCGCGGCCAGCGGAGCGCGGCTGGCCTGGATTCCCCGCCGGGCCGGCGAGCGGGGCGCGGTCGAGGCGGGCGCGCTCCCGAACCTGCTGCCGGCCGGGCACCCGGTAGCCGACCCCGGCGCCCGGGCCAAGGTGGCGCGGGCCTGGGGAGTGGCCACGCTGCCGGCCCAGCCGGGCCGCGACACGTCACGGATCCTCAGCGCGACCGTGACCGGGGACATCGGTGCCCTCCTCGTGGCCGGGGCAGATCCCGGGGACCTGCCCGACCCCGAAGCCGCGCTCGGGGCGCTGGCGGCGGCGGAGTTCGTGGTCAGCCTGGAACTGCGGGTCAGCGCAGTGACCGACCGGGCGGACGTGGTGCTGCCGGTGGCCGCTACCGCTGAGAAAGCGGGCACATTCGTCAACTGGGAAGGGCGGCCTGGCACGTTCGGGGCCGCCCTGCACATCCCCGGCCCTGGGTCCGACCTGGACGTGCTGGGCCGGATCGCCGATGAGATGGACATCCACCTCGGGCTGCCGGACGCTGCTGCCGCGCGCCGTGAGATCGCCGCGCTTGGCTCCTGGGCGGGCAGCAGGCCTGCCCCGCCCGATGTGCCCGGCCTGCCACCCGTCCAGCCTGCCGCCGGCCAGGCCGTGCTGGCCACCTGGCACCAGCTCCTGGACACTGGGCGGATGCAGGACGGCGAGCCGTTCCTGGCCGGCACGGCCCGGCCGCCGGCGGCCCGGATGTCAGCGGCCACCGCGGCGGAGGCGGGAACGGCTGGCGGGCGCCCGGTCACCGTGATCACCGGGCGCGGATCGGTGACCGTCACGGTGCAGACCGCGGACATGCCCGCCCGCGTGATCTGGCTGCCTGCCCACTCGGCCGGCTGCGAGATACGGCGTGAGCTCGGCGCCGGCCACGGCACCCTGGTGACGCTGAGGGGCGCGCGATGACCTCGCTGCCACGATCGTCCTTTCCGGGTGGGTCAGGCTGGCTCAAGCACGGCTTCCACGGTGATCTGGGCGCCGGCGAACATCCGCGACATCGGGCAGAGCAGCGCTGCCTCATCGACCGTGGCCTGGAAGCCGGCCGCGTCGAGGCCCGGCGCCCGGCCGCGGACCCGCAGGGCGGAGGAGACGACCGTGGGCACGCCGTCCACCTCGTCCAGCGTCACGGTTGCCGCGACAGCCAGCCGCTGCACAGCGGTGTGGTGCTCGCCGAGGCGCAGGGCAAGCGCCATGGCGAAGCAGGAGGAGTGGGCGGCCGCGGCCAGCTCTTCCGGGCTTGTCTTCCCGCCCGGCTCCCCGGTGCGCGCCGCCCAGGGTCACGGGGAGCCCGTCAAGCGCCCCGCTTCCCCCGGCTATGGTCCCGCCTCCCCCCGCCAGCGAGCCTTCCCAGATCGTCTCTGCTGTCCGCTCTGCGATTGTCATAGCTGTCCTGTCTTCCCCGCGCTCCGCGTGTCTTCCGTCATTGGCTTACGCATGCCCTGCCTCCGGGACCGGCACCGGGCGAGCAGGTGTGCCGACCGGCTTCCCGCAGACCGCGCAGGGAGCGCTCGCGCAGCTCGCGGCGCTGGATCAAGCGGCGATGCAAACGACCAGCATGAGTGGCGTTCGCGCGGTTATCGCTGGCTGGGCTGCGCCTGGCGGACCGACGCCACAAAACTGGTCCGGGGTCACCGCGATGGCGGCCTTCTTAACAGCGGCCGGGCTGTCTGGTGGCGGCTCGCCGCAACTGGCTCTGGTCGTCACCCCGCTGATGGGCCAGATCAAGGGAAGCATCGGCATGGGCGTCGCAGTTGTCTGCGTGGACTTCGAGTTCGACGCGACCCTCGCCCAAACCGGCCGGGTCGCGGACGCC
>Ga0208357_1002225_pt1 | contig 13110 bp, 12 predicted proteins | sample NGESurdeep092012_6_FD_184487 | JGI IMG/M metagenome (GOLD analysis project Ga0208357, IMG submission 184487) | Arctic peat soil microbial communities from Barrow, Alaska - NGEE Surface sample F52-2 deep-092012 (SPAdes) | ecosystem: Environmental > Terrestrial > Soil > Wetlands > Peat ... | reverse complement strand
GCGGTGTCCCTGGCCATCTGTACCCTGTGCAACACGCTGATCCATACCGAGCTCGCTCACGACGGCTACGGCCATGCGCATCGTGGACGTTTCGTCGGGGCCGCCTTCGGTTTGTTGCTCCTCAGCTTGGTGATGACCAGCGTGGCCTTGGCGGTTGTGCAGGTCGTCGTGGGACCTTCGTTGACTATTGAGCTCCTTGCGGTGACGGTGGTCAGCGCGGTGGCTGCGGTGTTCCGCTTCGCTGTCCTGCGGACCTGGATTTTCCGCACCGGCACGACGTCGCACCTCGCCCCCCGTTTTCCCGTTCGACGATGCCCAAAAGCAGCATCGTGACCACCGATTACCAGGACCCGGATGTGGATCTGAACGTAACGGCGGCCGATCCCCACGCGATGGACCCGGTGCTCTCGATGAGCGACGGAATCGAAGCCGGAGAGATCGTGACATCAACCGACGAGCGAGGGGCCTCAACCAATTCATCCGTTGAGCTCGATCGAACGACCCACACTCCCGAGCTCATCACCTGGTCCGCTCGCCTGAAACAGTTTGCGCGCCCGACTGGCTACTACGTCCTGTCTCGTCTCCTCGTTCTCTTCGCCGCGTTGGCAAGCAAATGGCTCGTCCCGCGCCTGCACCCGCTCAAAGCACTCACCTCGGGCTGGGACGGCTATTGGTACACGCTCATCGCTCAGCACGGATACCCGCACCAGCTCTTCAATGAGAACCACGGCAGCCGATGGGCGTTTTTCCCGGCCTACCCGGCAGCCATCCGGGCCACCGTGGCGACCACAGGGCTGTCCTATGCCCATGCCACACTCCTGCTGTCGTTCGTCCTGGGCCTCACCTCCACGCTGGCCATCTGGCTCGCGGTACGACAGATTTTCGGGCCGGTTGTCGCTGACCGGTCGGTATTGCTCTACGTCTTCTTCCCGGCTTCCTATGTGCTCAGCATGGCGTACACGGAAGGTCTCTTCATCACGGCAGTGGGAGCCTGCCTGTATGCCCTCGCCCGCCGATACTGGATTACTGCTGCGCTCTTCGCCGTGCTGGGGTCCTTGACTCGGAGCTTCGGCGTCGTCCTCATCGCCTGTGTCATCGTGACCGCCATCCCGGCCATCCTCAAACAACGAAAGCTTCGCCCGCTCGTCGCCCTCGTGATTTCTCCACTGGGATTCTTGGCCTGGCTGGCGTATTCGTGGGCGGCGGTCGGCAATCCGCTGGCCTTCCTCTCAGCCGAGAAGCTGTGGGGCCACTCGCACTTCGTCTGGTTCCTGACCCCCATCCTGTCGCTGCTCCGTGTCGCCACCAGCGTCCAAAGTTGGCACCAAGGCGCAGTCGTCCTGGCCGCCGTCGCGCTCGTCATTGCCTACGGGGGGTTCGTACTGTTGGCGAAAGCACGGGACCGTGGTGTGGCGATCCCATTGTTCTGGTGGGTGTTCACGGTCGGAAGCATCTTGGGCATGATGAGTTCCTACGAGCCGGTGAGCGTGTTGCGGTACTCCCTGGCCGTTATCCCGCTCTTTGCGGCCTACGCCTGGCGGATGCGACCATCATGGGAGGGGCCCGTGGTCGGGGTGTTGGCCTTCTCGCAAGGGGTGCTCGCTGTGGTGATCTTTGTGGGGACCCTGTACCCCCACTCCGCCCAACTCTGGCCCTGAGCCTGAATTCGACGGACACCAACCTTCCACTCAGAGCGGGGCCGAGCTCGAGCCGCCCGAGGGCACACGATCCGGGTCGCGGCGCGAGGTCAGCGGACTGCGGGAAGCGCGAGCCGCTCGACTCGTCCGTGGTGGTCCATTACATCGAGCCCATGTCGGCGGGCTCGGGGTTCCCACCCATCATCTCGAGCATCATCGCCCCGCCGGTGCGGAAGAAGCGCCAGATCAAAATGGCAGCGGCCGCGATGAAGACGATATTGAGGTAGGTCGTGTAGTCCCAGCTGACCATCGGATTGAGCACCTTCGCGTTGCGGGTGGCCGGTATCAACCCCGCGGCACCAAAGATCAGCTCGACCGCGTAGCCGGCGGTGACCATGGTCACGTAGAAGGTGGCCAGGATGAACAGCATCATCTTTGTCCCGTAGTACTTCCGGTAAATGACCAGAATGAGCAGGATGATCAGATCAGCAAAGATGAAGCTGATCACTCCGCCAAAGCTGATCCCGCCATTCCACAGAACGGCGGCCAGCGGGACGTTCCCGATCGAGCAGACGAAGGAAATGATCGAGATCACGGGTCCAAGGAGGGGGCCCCAGACCTTGGCCAGCAGCGGGTGCCCGGTGAAGAAGAGATGTTGCCAGAAACTGTCAGGCACCCATGCGCCCAATGCGCCCGCGATGAGCAGCCCGAGCACGATGTCGCGCAGGACCGCCGCCCACTCCATCACGAAGACGTGGGCCACCGCGGTGAACCCCTCGGCCGAGGACAGACGGGACCACAGGCTTCCCTCTGCCTTGACGCTCATGTCCATGGCCGCGTGGCCCTCCATCGAGCCGGCCAGCCCCCGATCGGCTTGGTGCTTGGCGGCGTCGACCAGGCGTTGGCGGAGGAACAGGCGGAAGAGTACGGCGATGAGGACGATCATGATCGGCCCTCCGACGAACTCAGCGGCCGTGAACTGCCAGCCCAGCAAGAGGGCCATGATGATCCCCAGCTCGATCACCAGGTTGGTCGAGGCGATCTCGAACACCATGACCGCAGTGAAGTCCCCCCCCTTGCGGAAGAGACCCCGAGCGAGCGCCACCGGGCGTAGGAACACGAGGAGCTGGCGATCCCGAACCCGCTTGCCACCGCCAGGGTCTTGGGCGAGTCGTCGCCCAGGAGCCGCTCGACGGTGCTCTTGCGGACCAGGGCCTGGACGATCGCCGACAGGCCGAAGCCCAAGATCAGCGACCAGAGGATCTGCCACGTCATTCCACCCGCCACGGCGAGGGCATGCCCGATGGCGTGGATAACCCTCATCGACGGCAGCTCGAATTGGCCAGCCATGGGGAGTCTGAGCGGGTCGCTGAGCTCGGGCAGGTCCTCCCGGCCGACTGACGTTCACTTGGCGAGCACGTCTCCATGGGCCCCTCGTCTCGTTGCGGATCGCTGGTGGGCGAAACACCGGATCGCGATGACTATGGCTGAATCGAAGTGTACCCTATGGGGGTATAACAGATACTGGAGGAAACCATGTACGGATACATCGAGCACAAAGACCTGGTCGCGAAGCGGCTGCGGCGGATCGAGGGTCAGGTTCGGGGCCTACAGCAGATGATCGAGGACGACCGCTACTGCATCGACATCCTCACCCAGATCTCAGCTGCGACCAAGGCACTGCAGGCGGTGGCCGTCGAACTGATGGGCGATCACCTCAACTCCTGTGTGAGTGAGGCGGTCAAAGCCGGTGGGCCCGGGGCCAAGGAGAAGATCACCGAGGCGACCGATGCCATCGCCCGTCTCGTGCGGTCCTGAAAGTGCCCGGATTGGACGAGGCCGTTTTCGTGGAGCGCCAAGACACGGCGAAGCCGGGTTCCCGGTCGAAGGAGCCCTGGCTGGCGTGCCCGGGATCACCCTCGTAGCCTCGTTGGCCCCATGACGAGATTCCATCGACATGCAACGCCCCGTGGGAGTCGACGATTCGGGATACGACTGAGATGATCGACCGCGCCCCGGGCACCCGATCTCCGCTGGTCGTAGCCGACCCGTCCGACCAGCGGTTTCCCGCGTTCTCGCCGGAGGTCCTCGAAGAGCTCGCCGAGTTCGGGGAGCCCGTGGAGCTGGCAGCCGGAGATGCCCTCTACCGCGCCGGCGAGGCGCGGTGGGATTTCTACGTGCTTCTCGAAGGCGAGGTCGAGGTCGTTCGGGACGATGAGTCCCAACAGGTGGTGGTCGTCTACGGGCCGGGACAGTTCGTCGGGGAGCTGGGGCTGCTCACGGGGCAGCGGACCTACTTGATGGCGCGGGCCACCCAGAACGGGTCGGTTCTGGTCATCCCCCACGACGAGTTCCGTCGACTGATGGCGACGAAGCCGAGCATTTCGGACACCATTTTCAGTGCTCTGATCGGCCGGAGGGAGACCCTGCGAACTACCTCGGGCGGCGAGGCGGTGCAGATCCTGGGTTCGCGGTTCTCACCCGAGGCCTTGGCCCTGCGCACGTTCGCGGCCCGCAACCGATTGGCTTACGCCTGGATCGACCTCGAGGAGGAAGACGATGTCGAGGTGCTGTTGGCGAGCAAGGGCCTGCGTCCCAGCGACACCCCGGTTGTCGTCACTCCGACCGGGGTCCTTCGCCATCCGACGCCGGGCCAGTTCGCCGAGCAGGTGGGACTTACGTACCACCCCATCCCGGGCCGAACCTTTGATCTGGTTGTGGTCGGGGTGGGGCCAGCGGGCCTCGCCGCCTCGGTGTACGGGGCCTCCGAGGGTCTTGACTCCGTCGCACTTGACGCCGTGGGTCCGGGCGGCCAAGCCGGTTCCAGCTCGCGTATCGAGAACTATGCGGGGTTCCCCAATGGCATCTCGGGCGGTGACCTTGCGGCCAGAACGGCGGTCCAGGCCCAGCGACTGGGAGCATGGCTGGTCAGCCCCTGCGAAGTTTCGGGCCTGCGTGTCGAGAATGGATTCCACATCGTGTCGCTCGTCGACCAGAGTGAGGTACCCACTCGGGCGGTCATCGTCGCCACGGGCGCCCAGTATCAGCGGTTGGCCATCTCCAACCTTGCGCAGTTCGAAGGCAATGGGGTCTACTACGCGGCGACGGATCTCGAGACTCGATCGTGCAGCGGTTCAGATGTTGTGGTCGTCGGTGGTGGAAACTCGGCCGGGCAGGCCGCCCTCTACCTGAGTCAGGAAAGCTGCAGGGTTTCGATCGTGATTCGCCGGTCGGACCTTTCGAGCAGCATGTCGAAATACCTCATTGACCGCATCGCCGTCGATCCGCACATCGAAGTCCTGACCGACACCCAGGTCCGGGCCCTCGACGGCGATACCCACCTCGAAAGCGTGGTCCTCGAGCACACGCCGTCGGGCTATCGCCACGCCAAAGAATGCGTCGCCCTCTTTTGCTTCATAGGCGCGGAGCCCGCGACGTCGTGGCTCGACGGCACTGTCGAGCTGGACGAGAAGGGGTTCATCCTCACCGATCGATTGCTCCACGACGATGCCCTTGTCGATCCTCTCTTCTCCGGCAGGGAGCCCTTGCCGTTCGAGACCTCGGCACCCGGGGTCTTTGCCGTCGGCGATGTGCGGCTGGGATCCATGAAGCGGGTTGCCGCCGCGGTCGGAGAGGGGTCGAGCGCTGTTCGCGCCGTCCACGAGTATCTCGCCGTGTACACCTGACCCGACGATCTCACGACCCTCAACATCCGCCCCTTCGGTGTGTCGGTCGAAGAACTGTCGACGTCCGAGGAAGAGCGCGAAGCGTTCGTCGCTACGTGTGCGACTGCGGCGGCCGAAGGCCGTCGAGGATCAGGACGAGCAGTCGCTCGCTCTGGTCCTCGGTGAGCGTGGCGCTCATGCACATGGACCCGAGCAGCTGCATGAGATCGGGACCGTCGAGATCCTGGCGCACGACACCGGCGGCTTGGGCCCGGTCGAGCACGATGCTGAGCGCGCCCTCGATCCGCTCGCGTGACGCGACGCGGAGCTCCGGCGCCTTCTCGAATGCCTCGTGGAGCTCGGTCAAGAAATTGCGCTTGGTGCTGGCGTAGTCCACGAACGCCTCGAGCCAGCTCACCAGGGCCGCCCACGGCTCCATGGTGTCGACGACCTCGTGCGCGGTGGCGACGAGGCCATCGACGTCGGTCTTGTACACGGCCTCGACGACGTTGATGCGCTTGGGGAAGTGGCGGTAGAGGGTGCCGATACCGACGCCGGCTTCCTTGGCGATGGCGTCCATGGACGCCCCACCGCCCTGCTGGTTGAACACATGGCGGGCGGCAGCAACCAGGCGCTCGTCATTGCGGCGGGCGTCGGCCCGCATCGGGCGTGCCGCATCAGCATCGAGGACGGCCCCGTCAGAGTCGAGGTCATCGGCGACGATCGTCGTGGAGATCTGCCGTTCCGTCATCTTCCGACGTTCCCTCCCGATTCGAGGCTGGGTTTACAAAACGGAGGATCCCTCCGTATAATAAACGGAGGAAGCTTCCGCTTACCTACACGATACCAGCGGAAAGGTCGGATGCCAATGTCCACCACCTCAATTCTACGGTCGCGCCCGCCCGCGGCCAGCCGTTCCCAGCAAGGCGGCCCTCGCACCCTCCGGGGCCGCTTGAGCCGACCTTCAGTGTTCCTCTTCGTCATCCTGACCTCCCAGCTCATGGTGGTCCTGGACACGACCATCGTCAACGTGGCGCTGCCCCACATCGAGGGCGGGCTCCACTTCTCGGGGTCGGGGCTGTCCTGGGTGCTGAACGCCTATCTCCTCACTTTTGGCGGCCTGCTCCTGCTCGGGGCGCGCTGCGGTGACCTGCTCGGCCGACGGCGTACCTTCCTGACCGGCATCGCCATCTTCTCCCTGAGCTCCCTGCTGGGCGGGTTCGCCGTGACCGGCTGGATGCTGCTGTCCGCCCGTGCCCTCCAGGGCGTGGGGGCCGCGCTGGCCGCACCCTCATCGCTGGCGTTGCTGACCACCGTGTTCGCGGAGGGGTCGCAGCGCGTCCGGGCCATCGGGCTGTTCACGACGGTGTCGGCGGCGGGCGGGGCTATCGGCCTCGTGGCCGGCGGGATCCTGACCGAGCTGGTCTCGTGGCGCTGGGTGATGTTCGTCAACGTCCCGATCGGCCTGGTGGTGTGGCTGGTAGGCCGGGTGGTCCTGGTCGAGACGGAGCGACGGCACGGCCACTTCGACGTGGCCGGCGCCTTGACGTCGACCTTTGGCATGGGCAGCCTTGTACTGGGGCTGGTCGAGGCGAGCACCAAGGGGTGGACCAGCATGACGACGGTGGCGTCGCTGGTGGCGGGGGTGGCCCTGCTGGGAGCATTCGTGCAGATCGAGCGGCGCGCCCAGGAGCCGATCCTCCCGTTGCGGCTGTTCAACAGCGCGACGCGGACGGTGGCCAATGTGTCCCGCGGCCTCGTCTACGCCGGCATGTTCGGGATGTTCTTCTTCGCCGGCCAATTCCTCCAGGACGTGCAGGGCTACTCGCCGTTGCGGGCCGGCCTGGCCTTCCTCCCGGTGCCCTTCTCGGTCTTCGTGTCTTCGCAGCTGGTCAGCAAGGTCCTGGCTTCGCGGATCCGGCCCAAGGTTCTGATGCTGACGGGCATTACCACCGTCGTCGTCAGCCTGGTCCTCTCGAGCCAGCTGCACGCCGGGTTCTCGTACGGGCAACTCATGGTGGCGCTGGTGCTGCTCGGCGTGGGCTCGGGCATCTCGCTGGTGTCGCTCACCACGGCCTCGCTGGCCGGCGTGGAGCCGGGTGACGCCGGGGCCGCCTCCGGGCTGGTCAACGTCATGCAGCAGGTCGGTGCGGCGCTCGGATTGGCCGTCCTGGTGGGGGTGCTGGGAGCCGTGGCCGGGCACTCGCAGCTGTCCTCGAGCGGCGCGGGCGTGGCCACGCACACCCTCGTCCACGGCCTCGACGTCACGTTCGCCGTGGCGGCGCTGTTCGCCTTGGCGGCCTTCGGCCTGGTGGCGGCGCTCGTCCGGCTGCCGGCAACCGAGCCTGCTGCGGTCAGGGTCGTCGCGGACGCGGACGCGGAAGCGGAAGCGGAGGCGGAGGCGGAGGACGAGGAAGCGGAGGAGGACGGGTTCGAGTTCGAGATCGACGCCGCCGAGCTCTCCGCGTGTGACGGCTTCGAGTGGGCGGGCCCGGACCTCGTGGCCTGACCCCGTGTGCCGGGCCACGGGACTCACAAGAGCAGGTCACGGGTGGGCCATGAACCCTATCTCAGCTGGCGGCCAAGAATGCGGGCGCCCGGAGTCGAATTGTGGATTGGGCGTTCGTAGTCACGGTAGAGGGTCGAACCAATCCGGTCCTCTGAGAACGGCCAAAGGGCCGTTCGTGACAGGAAGGACGAACATCATGGGAAAGATTGTCGCAGTGGAGTACGTCTCCTTGGACGGAGTCATGGAGGAACCGGCCTGGAGCGGGCCCTATTTCAACGAGGAGCTCCAGCGTTTCCAATACGAGAACCTCTTCGAGAGCGATGCCCTGCTCCTCGGTCGTGTGACCTACGAGGGATTCAAGTCGGCCTGGCCGGCCATGAGTGATGAGGCCGGCTTCGCTGACCGCATGAACGGGCTGCCGAAGTACGTCGCCACGACGACCCTGGTCGAGCCCGAGTGGAACGCATCCTTCATCGAGGGCGACGTGGCCCAGGCTGTGGCTCGCCTGAAGAGCGGAGACGACACGTCGCTGATCAACGGAAGCGCGCAGTTGGTCAACCATCTCGGCAGCCATGGCCTGATCGACGAGTACCGCCTCATGATCTACCCCGTCTTGGTGGGCGGAGGGAAGCACCTCTTCGACCAGAGTGGACTCGTGGGCGCGCTCACCCTCAAGGAGAGTCGGTCTACCGAGAGTGGTGTCGCCATCCTGACCTACGTCCCAGTGGTATGACCCAGCGGAACGTGACGGTGCGGGGCCGGGGAACCATGATGGTCCGATGACCGGATCGGGCCCCGCTGGATTGATACTCACCCCCGGCGCGGCCGCTGGACGGGACCAGCCAGGCCTGGTGGCAATCGACCAGGCGGTCACACAGGTCGGCGTGGTGGTCGAACGAGTCGAGTTTCCCGGGCAGGCCGCCGGAAAGCGACGCCCCGACCCTCCCGCTGTCTGTATCCAAACGATCCGTACGGCCACGTCTGAACTGGCCGACAGGCTCGGCGTCCCGACCAGCCGCGTGGCCGTGGGTGGCCGCTCCATGGGCGGCCGCATGTGTTCAATGGCCGTGGCCGAGGGTCTGGAGGTGGCCGCGCTGGTTCTGGTCAGCTATCCGCTGCACCCTCCCGGACGGCCCGACAAGCTCCGGACCGCCCACTTCCCCGACCTGCACCTGCCGTGCCTCTTCGTCTCCGGTCGGCGGGACGCCTTCGGTGCCCCGGCCGAGCTGCAACACGAGGCCGAGGCCATCCCTGGACCGGTCACACTCGAGTTCGTGGATGGAGACCACTCGCTGCGGAAGCGGAACCCCGAGGTCGCCGACATCGTCGCATCCTGGCTCACCGCCTTGCGCTGACCGTCGGATGCAATTGGGGCCGAACCTGCATTTCAGGAGTGAGGCATGCTGTCTCCATGAGCACGCCTGCCACCTACGAAATCGAGGGTCACGTCGCGACCATCACGTATAACCGGCCGGACTCCCTCAACGCCATCAATGCGGAGATGCGTCGAGCGCTCAACGAGGCGTTCGCTCGCTTTCGCGACGACGAAGAGGCGTGGGTGGCCATCGTCACCGGCGCGGGCAAGGCGTTCTGCGCTGGTGCCGACGTTCGTGATGGCGCCGGGGCGACCGGCGAGTTCCCAGGGTCGTTCTGGGAGAAGCCGACCGTCAACTCCTTCGAGAGTGGCTGGGAGATCTACAAGCCGGTCATCGCGGCAGTGAACGGTTACTGCCTTGGGTATGGGCTGACGCTGGTCACCTGGTGCGATTTCGTCATCGCGAGCGATCGGGCCGAGTTCGGTTTTCCCGAGGTACGACTCGGTGTGCCCACGATCGTCGGGGCGATCCGGCTACCTCAGAGGATCAACTGGCAGTACGCCATGGAGATGCTGCTCACGGGTGAACGGATCGACGCGGCGCGAGCCAAAGAGATTGGTCTGGCGGGTTGGGTGGTACCCCATGACCAGTTGATGTCCGAGGCCCGGTCGCTCGCCGACAGGTTGGTTGCCGCGGCTCCACTGGCCGCTCGTGCCTGCAAGGAGGTTGCCGTGCGCTCGCAAAGCCTTCCCCCCGTCGAGGCCATTCGATTTGGCGAGACCATGCGCATTGTGGCGATGGGGACCGAGGACGCCAAGGAGGGCTTTCGTGCCTCCGCGGAGGGGAGAGCGCCGCGGTGGAAGGCCCGGTGACGAGTCAGGGCGGAGCTTGAGGCCTGCACACAGAGTCGAGATACTGCCCGGTCCCGTGCGGGATCGCACGTCATCGGTCGGAGAACTGGGTTGAGCAGAGGTCATCGGCCGGCGGTCGAAACTGCTCGATCAAGGACTGGTAGGTCATCTCCGCTCCACATCTGACTGGGCCGATGGTGCCGCCCGAGCGAGCACGTCGAAGAAAGTCGTGGACGTCGGCCGCGGGCATGTTCGGGTGAGGAGCAAGCCGCTACGCTCGTCCCTACCGACCTTCGGCTGGCACGCCCCCCGCGCGAGGACCACCGGGAGAGGAGACAGGGGAGAACGTCTATGGTGACCGTCTCACAGAGCCCGGCAGCCGTCGCTGGACCGCCAGTCGCCCAGCCCGTGCTCACCCCGCTCACGGCCAGCGCCGTCATCCTCGTCCTGACGATCGACGAGGGCGGCGAGCAAGTGGTTCACGATCTGCTCGCCGACCTGTCCGGATTGGCCCGGACGGTCGCCTTCCGTTCCCCTCAGGGTGGGCTGGCCGTCGTGGCGGGGGTGGGGTCGGCGGCGTGGGATCGCCTCTTCGGCGGCACCCGGCCTGCCGGGCTACACCCATTCCGGTCGCTTGACGGCGGTCGACACCGGGCCGTGGCCACCCCGGGCGACCTCTTGTTCCACATCCGGGCCGCAACCATGGACCTCTGCTGGGAACTGGCCTCCCTGGTTTGCGGACGGCTGGCCGGGGCAGCCACGGTGGTCGACGAGGTCCACGGGTTCAAGTACTTCGACGAGCGGGATCTGCTCGGCTTTGTCGACGGGACCGAGAACCCGACCGGGACGGCAGCCGAGGCGGCGGTCACCATCGGGACCGAGGATCCCGCGTTCACCGGCGGGAGCTACGTCATCGTCCAGAAGTACCTCCACGACATGGCCGCATGGGATGCTTTGACGGTCGAGGAGCAAGAACGTGTGATCGGCCGGGCGAAGCTCTCCAACGTCGAGATGTGCGACGACGTCAAGCCCTCCAATTCGCATGTGGCGCTGAACACCATCGTCGAGGCCGATGGCACTCAGCGTCAGATCCTGCGGGAGAACATGCCCTTCGGGTCGTTGGGCGCCGGGGAGTTTGGCACGTACTTCATCGGGTACGCCTCGACGCCCTCGGTCACCGAACTCATGCTTCAGCGCATGTTCCTCGGTGATCCGCCCGGCAACTACGACCGGATCCTCGACTTCTCCACCGCGGTGACCGGCACTCTGTTCTTCGTGCCGACCGCCGACTTTCTCGACGACCCTCCCCCGATGCCGGGCGAAGCCGGTTGAGCGACAACCAGCGGTGGTCGCCGCTCGACACCTTGACCTCCAGCGACTGACCCGGCTGCTCGCTCCGGTACTCGTCTCAGGGTCCGATCGGCGTGGTCCTCGGTCCCCGTAGGAAGAAATGGACGTTTCTTGACGGTGGCGCGCCGCCGTCGACAGGCCGGAGCGGGTGCAATAGGGCCTTTCGGCCCATAGGACGGCCCATGGTGGCGCCGTAGGCTTTTTGGTGGGAACACCAACCACTGACGCGGAAGTTGGGGGATGACCGCTCGAACTCACACACGCGGCGAGCGTGCCGATGCTCGATGGGCGAAACGACTCGAGCCTGAGGCCCGAGCCGGAGCGGATCGCGCCCCTGGCCGTCCTGTCGGGCTCCGGCAAGGACGATGAGGTGACCGCCCTCCTGCCCGAGAGGATCATCGAGAGCCCGAGCGGCAGCGGAGATGTTGACCAGGTCGGACCCGCTGCCGGGAGCCGTGAGGCTCCGCCGCACGGCGGACCGCCGCGATGGGCGTCGCTCAGGCCCTTGGTGCGGCCCTGCGGCTACTACCTGGCCTCGCGGGTGGCGGTCCTCTTCGCAGCTCTAGCCAGCCAATGGCTGGTGCCCCGTATCCACCCGTGGCGGTTGCTCGGCACCGGATGGGACGGGAGCTGGTACACCAAGATCGCCCAGTACGGGTATCCCCACCACATCTTCAACGAGGACGACGGCAGCCGCTGGGCCTTCTTCCCAGGGTTCCCGGCGGCCATCCGGGGCACCCATGCCCTCACTGGGCTGAACTACGCCGACGCCGGCGTCCTGATCGGGACGGTGCTCGGCTTGACCTCTGCCATCGCCGTCTGGCTGGCGGTCCGCGAGGTGTTCGGTTCGGTCATCGCCGATCGATCGGTCCTGATCTACGCCTTCTTCCCGGCGGCCTACGTGCTCAGCATGGCCTACTCCGAAGGCCTGTTCATCACCGCCGCGGCCGGGTGCCTCTTCGCGCTGTCGCGGCGCTACTGGATCACCGCCTCGTTGTTCGCCGTGGTGGCCAGCCTCACCAGGAACGTCGGCGTGTTGCTCTTCGTCTGCGTGGCCGTGGCCGCCCTCCCTTGGATTGCCCGGGAACACCAGAGGCGGCCCCTGGTCGCCGTCTTGATCTCGCCGCTCGGCTTCGTGGGTTGGCTGGCCTACTCGTGGCACATGACCGGGACCCCTCTGGCCTTCTTGAAGGCCGAGCAGGTCTGGGGGGCAACCCACTTTCTCTGGTTCACTGCACCCCTGATCGCCGTGGGTCGGCTCGGCACGAACTTGCACAACTTCTCCGTGGGGGCGGACGTGTTGGCGGCGTTCGCATGCGTCTTTGCCTGGGTGGGCCTCTCCCTCTTGTGGCGGACCCGGCGTGAGGGTGTCTCCGTACCGGCCCACTGGTGGGTCTTCGCGGTGGGGGGCGTCCTGGCCATGGCCATCCCCGACGCCGAGCAGAGCATCCTGAGGTTTTCCCTGGTGGCGTTCCCCCTCTTCGCCGCCTTCGCCTGGAAGATCCGCCCGACCTGGGAGGGAGCCATCGCGGGGACGATGGGCTTCATGCAGGGCGCGCTGGCCCTGGTGATCTTCGTGGAGGTGCTGCACCCACTCACCTCCACCCTCTGGCCCTAGCGCCGACGAGCGACCGGCGCCGGGGCGTACGCGTCCTTCATTCGCCCCGCGGCGGCGCGCTACGGGAACGTCCTCGACTACGTCGGGCCCAATCTGGCCTCGAACCAGCTGATCGTCCCCTCGCCCAATGCTGGCCATGCAGGGGACGGTCCCGGAGGCGGCGG
>Ga0208357_1002224_pt1 | contig 13110 bp, 7 predicted proteins | sample NGESurdeep092012_6_FD_184487 | JGI IMG/M metagenome (GOLD analysis project Ga0208357, IMG submission 184487) | Arctic peat soil microbial communities from Barrow, Alaska - NGEE Surface sample F52-2 deep-092012 (SPAdes) | ecosystem: Environmental > Terrestrial > Soil > Wetlands > Peat ... | reverse complement strand
CGCCCGGACGGCGTTCGCGGTTCAGACTCTTGCCGGTGCGGCTCTTCTGCGTACTCTTCATCAGACGATCGCGAAGATCAGCGAAGACTTTAGCGGTCGCTGGCACTTCAATACCTGCATTGCAGCCATCATGATTCTGGTGAACGAGATGGCAGCGGCCGAGCCGAAGATGGAGTCGGGCGAGATTGCGACGATCACGATTGCGGAGACTGTGCGAACCCTGGTGCTGCTGCTAGCGCCCTTTGCGCCGTTCATGGCGGCGGAGCTGTGGCAACAGATTGGGGAAGAGGGCGCATTGTTGCGTCAACCGTGGCCTGTGACTGACGCAGAGCTTGCACGAGAGAGCGAGATCGAAGTTCCAGTGCAGGTGAATGGAAAGCTTGTGAATGTGGTCAAACTTGCGGCCGGGGCAGATGAAGAAGCAATGAAATCTGCCGCGCTCGCGGACGAAAGGGTCGCGGCGCGAATTACCGGCAAGACGGTATTGAAGACAATCGTGGTGAAAGGCAAGCTCGTCAATCTGGTGGTGAAGTGAACGCAGGTGCGGCGCCTCCGGTAGTCGCCTCAAGCCATGGGAGTCCACCTGTTCGCGGAACGCAGTCGTTCGTCGGCGTTATGTCGGCGGTTTGGAAACGGCCATCGCTGACAGGGTTGGAGCTGGTATGGCGCTGGACTGTGGGAATTCCCACGCTCGCAGTCTGCGCATGGGAAGCACTCCGCATCTCGCATACCGTGACCATCAATCTCGCGGCGCTACAAGCGATGACGGTCTTCAAGCCTGTTCAGGCGGCGGTTACTATCGGCTCCATACTGCGTATGCTTGCGCCAGCAGTCTTGCCGGTGCTGCTGTGGCTTGTTCCGCTGGGGCTGGTGCTCCGGACTGTGGCCGCAGCGGTTGGACGGGTGGCGTTGCTGCGCAGGCTGGATGAGCGGTCGCGTCCCAGGATGAGTGCCCTTTTTGGCCTCTCGGCGTTGCGTGGGGGGGCGCTGCTTCTGGCCCTCGCGGTGTGGGTTGCGGGTGTGCGTTGGGCGAATGGCTTTGCGATTCTTCGGCCTGCTAGACATGGCGAGGAGCCGAACGTCGTGCTGTTGTGCGCGTTCGTCGTCTTCGGGACCCTTGCGCTGTTTGTAGTTTGGGCTAGCTTGATCTGGATGCTGGATGCTGGGATCGTGTTCTCGGCGGAGCGTGAGGGTGGCGTGTTCGCGAGCCTTCGCGGGGCGCTGCAGTCGGGGCGGTTGCGATCGAAGCTGGTAGAGATCAATCTTGTGACGGGCATTGTGAAGGTCGCGCTGATTGTTTGGACGATGGTTCTCACGTCCTGTCCTCTGCCATTTGAAAGTGTGGAGTCGCAGACGTTTCTGATGTGCTGGTGGGTGGGCGTAATCGCGCTGTACTTTGTCGCTTCGGATTACTTCCATGTGGTGCGAACGGCGGCGTACCTGGCGCTGTATCGGGCGTATGAGATGGAAGGGCGGAGCTGAGCGGCTTCCGCGCCGTGCGCGGCTGGCGATGACGGTACACTGACGGTGTGGATACGCACGGATCGTCAACCATAGTCATCCTGGACTTCGGGTCGCAGTACACCCAGCTCATCGCGCGCAGAATCCGGGAGCTGGACGTGTTCTCGGTGGTGCTGCCGTGCACGGCTCCGCTGGAGCGGGTGCTTCAGTTGAAGCCTAAGGGCATCATCCTTTCGGGCGGTCCATCGAGCGTCTATGACGAGAACGCGCCTAAGGCTGATGCGGGAGTGTTGGCGACTGGGTTGCCGGTGCTGGGCATCTGCTACGGGCTGCAGTTTATGACGCATCATCTGGGTGGGCGTGTGGCTGCGGCGGTGGCGCGGGAGTATGGGCACGCGCAGGTGGAGGTGGTGGCGGAGAGTCTTTTGTTTCATGGACTTCCGGCGAGCCTGGATGTGTGGATGTCGCATGGAGATCATGCGGAGGTTTTGGCTCCTGGCTTCCAAGTTATTGCAAAGACGGCACATGCGGTCGCCGCGGTGGAGAACGAGCGGGAGAAGATGTGGGGCGTCCAGTTTCATCCGGAGGTGGTTCATACACGGTACGGTGTGGAGTTATTACGGAATTTTGTGGTGGACATTTGTGGTGCGAAACAGGACTGGACGCCCGCGCACTTCATCGAGACGACGGTGGCGTCGATCCGCAAGCAGGTGGGTGAGACGGGACATGCGATCTGCGGGCTGTCGGGTGGGGTGGACTCGAGTGTGGCGGCAGTGCTGGTGGCACGCGCGATTGGGGATCGGCTGACGTGCATCTTCGTCAACAATGGGGTGCTGCGCAAGGATGAGTTCACGCAGGTGCAGAAGACCATGCGTGACGGTCTGGGGTTGAACGTTGTTGCGGTGGATTCGAGCGAGCGGTTTCTGGCCAAGCTCGCGGGCGTCAGCGATCCGGAGAAGAAGCGCAAGGCGATCGGCAATGAGTTCATTGCGGTGTTCGACGACGAGGCGAGAAAGATCTTCGACGCGGACAAGTCCGCGGGTGAGGAGATTGCGTGGCTGGTGCAGGGAACGCTGTATCCGGACGTGATCGAATCAGCCAGTGTTCATGGGCCTTCGCACGTCATCAAGAGCCATCACAACGTTGGCGGTTTGCCTGCGGACATGAAGCTGAAGCTGATTGAGCCGTTGCGCGATCTGTTCAAGGATGAGGTTCGCAGAATCGGGCGGGATTTAAAAATGCATGCCGAGGTGTTGGAGCGGCAGCCGTTTCCGGGGCCGGGGCTGGCGGTGCGCATTCTGGGGGAGGTGACGGCGGAGCGCGTGGCGCTGCTGCAGGAGGCGGACGCGATCTGCACGGAGGAGATCCATCGCGCGGGATTGACGACCAAGCTGTGGCAGAGCTTTGCGGTGCTGCTGCCGGTGAAGTCCGTGGGCGTTATGGGCGACCAGCGGACCTATGCGGCGACGTGCGCGATCCGCGCGGTGGAGAGCGAGGACGGCATGACGGCGGACTGGGCGGCGCTGCCGTATGAGGTGCTGCGCGCGATCTCGAGCCGGATTGTGAGTGAGGTTCGCGGGATCAATCGGGTGGTGTATGACATCACTTCGAAGCCACCTGGAACGATTGAGTGGGAATAGAGCCGAGAGTTAGGAGTTAGGGAGTTAGGTTGAAGCGTGGGAGTCCCTTCCCCCACCCTGTTCCAGAGGCTGATCTTTGGAATGTTGGGGTTGCGGCGCTTCGCGGCGCTAACTTGTTGATTCCGGAGATTTTGTCTTCAAAATATCTGGAATCAATGGTTTGCGGGCGTTTTGGCTGCAAGTTCTTCGATTCGCGGTGCTTACGGACAAAAATATTGAAAACGAAGGGGAACGGCGGACCCTCATCTTAGTCGCTCTTTCCAACGCCCAGCTCTTCTGCTCTTTTCATCTCTATATCTATTGTAGAAGTTGGAGTGGAATTAATGTGCAGCTATTTTTAGCTTTGTTTTGTTGGGTTTAGGTGGTTTGGGGGCTTGACAAGATTTTGGGGATTCGGATGTTCCGGGCTTTCAGCCCTTGGAGGCTAAGCGGGAATCGATTCCTGACGCCCCAGGCTGGTATGTTGCGCGCCTTTGGCGCTTGGAGGTGGGCCGCCGGATTGGCGAGGGGCGCGAATTGCTTTATTTTGCGTAGGCGTTCTTCTCATAAGCCGAGACCACGCCGGCGGCGGCCACGCGACAGGTGTCGGGAGCGTCGGAGAAGTAGAGGCAGTCCGGAAATCCATCCTTGAAGGACACGGTGACGCGTCCGCGCTGCGTGCCCTGCATGTCGGCGTAACTATACCGTGCGATGACGCTGACTGGATGGCCCAGCGGATCTCGCGAGACGATGGGATCGGAGATGCTGCCGCGCTGGTAGCGATTCATCATCCATCCGCGAGCATTGTCGGCGACGAGGTCGTCGAGCAGGCGAGCGAAGTCGGTGTCCTTTGCGGGCTCGCCTGGTGTCACAGTTGGAACTACAGCTCCCGCGAACTTGATGGGATCGTCGCCGTTGGCGAAGCGGATGAGGTTGGACTGGAAGTTTCGTAGGCCGGGGCTGCCACAGGCGTTGGTGTGGATGACGGTTTTCATCTCGTCGCCTACGGCGACAAGCTGGTCGACGATCTGTGTGGGCATCGTGAGGGGATTGGCGGCGTGGCTGCCTTTTCCGGTCACCATCCCCAGCATGTTGCGGACCATATTCATCTGGGCTTTCGCGCTGACGTCTTGCACCGCAGCATAGAGTTGCGGATCGGCGTAGAGGCCGGTGCCGACGGTCTCGTAGTGACTGCAGCCTGAGTTGTTGATGACATTGCCGTAGGAGTCGTGTATGCCGTCGGGAGAGTAAATGGGGGGGGAGGGAGAATCGGCGCACACCTGTTGCGTGATCTCGACTTTGTCGGGCGGCAGAAACCGCGTGCAGTCCTTGGCGTAGCCGTCCATGTAATTGGAGATGATCAGCATGAACTCATTGCCGCTGCGGTCGAGGCTCACGCTCTTGAAGTCGCCGGAGTAGATGCGGAGGAGGTCGTCCTCGTTGTTGAGGCCGGTGGCGGAGAAGTGGGCGGGAGCGGTGGAGGCCGGTTTGGACGGGGCGTGAGCGGAGGCCGGTCTGGGCGCAGGCTTCCTTGTTTGGGCAGCGGCCGGGGCGGCCAGAGATGCGATCAGACAACAGAGGACCAGCACGCGCATGGCGTACCTCCTTCTTGCTGGATGCAACATGAGGGATGGCCCGGAAACGGATACCGGATTTTACAACATTGCACGGAGACACGAGGAGATTTCCGTTTTGCTTCGCTCAGCGTGCGGAATGACGAACGAAGGCGAGCGGAACAGGATCAGGCGAAGCGGGTTACGGAGACTACGCTGATGTCGTCTTCCTGGCCGAAGTGCTGGGCGGCGGCGGCTAGAGCTGTGGCCGACATTTTGGTGAGCAGGAGCTCGCGGACGCGGTCGAAGCCGAAGAGACGGCGGTCCTTGTCCTGGGCTTCGACGATGCCGTCGGAGATGAGAGTGAGGATGTCGCCTTCGGCGAGTTGGAAGTGGGAGACGGGGAAGTCCGCGCCGGCGATGGAGCCGAGCGGAAGCGCGCCCTGCATGGGGACTTCGACGCCGTTGATGTAGGGCGGGAGATGACCGGCGTTGGCCAGGATGGCGGCGCCGCCGGGCGTGATGTGCAGGGCGAGGCAGGTGGCGTGGGCGTCGCCGCGGCCGAGAAGGCGGCGGTTGAGGGCTTCGAGAACGAGCTTGGGGTCGGCGGTGCTTTCGAGCGTGCTGCGGATGGCGCCGACTAAGAGAGCGACGAGCATGCCGGCTTGCAGGCCCTTGCCGACGACATCGCCGGCGACGATGAGGAGGCTGCCGCCGGAGAGAGGGACGATCTGGAAGAAGTCGCCGCCGACCTCGCGTGCGGGAAGGTATTCGGTTTCGATGCGGAAGCCGGGCATGGTGACGGGTTCGGGAAGAAGGACCTGCTGGACCTCCTGCGCCTGCTTGAGGTCGAGGGTGATCTCGCGCTGGCGGCGTATGGAGAGGGTGAGGCGGCGCATGAGCAGGACGAGCATGATGCCGACGAGGCCGATGTAGGCGATGGTGCTGATAGTGAGCTGCACACCGAAGGGAAACCAGACCGTGCGAACGCCGAGTTTGCCCAATTCGATTTGAAACTGCGCGATGCCCACGAGGATGACGGCGGGAAGCGCCAGCCAGCCCTCGCGACGCTGCTCGCGAATGCCGCGGGCGACGATGAAGACGAGCAGGAGGAGAATCCCCAGCCGGATGCACAGCGAGACGAGGTGGAAGGCCGCCGCGACCGGATGAGAGACGAGACCGAAGAAGACGTCCGCTGCGAGCGTGTTGGAGACGACATAGACGGCGACGAGTGTGGCGATCATCCGCGGCATCCAGGCGGGGCGCTGCAGGTGGAACCAGGTCCACCACACCATGAGCCATGCGCCCAAAGCGAGTGGGACTGTCATGGAGGCCTCGATGGTGGCGTAGTCGGACGGCTCGATCTGAGTCCATGCGGTGAGGCCGAGGCTTATAGCGTGGATAGCCCCGAGCAGAAAGGCGGCGGCGAGCCAGAGGTAGACGCGATCGGAGGGGTCGAAGATGAGGAGGCTGCAGGCGACGATGGTGAGCAGGAGATAGAGCGACGCCAGGATGGGAGCGTTTCCATAGGCGCGGACCCCCTGCAGCCAGTCCAATTGATAGTGGGCGTCGACGGCGGTGGCCTCCCCCAGCAGTGGAGCGGAATGAAGGCCGCCGACGTCGGTCTGGATGGCGATGGTGCTGGGCTCCATGAAGAGGCGAAAGGCGATGACCTGCGTACCGTCGGCCTGGGGCAGATGGAAGAGGGTTGGCCGGGTATTGAAGATGACCGGAGGTTTGTTCGCGGTGAATTGGCCGAAGCTGCCGAGGAGCGTGCCGTTGGCAAAGGCCTGGTAGGCGTCGTCAACGTCGGAGGGGCCTTCCATGGCGAGCTGTACGCCGGGACGCGCGGAGACCTGCACGCGGAGGCGGTACCAGGCGTAGCCCCAGTAGCCGGGATGGCCCCTTTTTGTCCAGCCGGGGACGTAGTTGGAGATACCGGCGACGGGATCGAAGGAGTCGGCTTTGGGAGTGAGGTCGACGGTCTCCCACTGGGAGTCGTCGAAGGCAGGGCTGGCCCAGAGAGGCTGCTTGGTTCCGGGGATGAGCGGGGAGTCGCCGATGTGGAACTTCCAGGGGCCGTAAAGCGGCGAGATGGAGCGGCCGAAGTGCAGCTGTGGGGCGGCGTCGGCGGGCGTGGGAGCGGAAGACGCGTTTTGCGCGCGAGTGGAAGCGGCGATGCCGAGACACAACAGGATGACGCCAACGACTCTGAAGCGTTGCAAGAGAAGCACCTCGGTGTTTTGGTAACCATCATGGAATACCACAACCGGAGGGAGAAACGCAGTGCTAATTCAGGAGGGCTTGAGGTTGATGCGAGGCTTTGGAGGAGAAGTGGAGTGCTCGGCCCGAACTCCTGCGGGGTCAGGGCCTAAGCTGGCCAGCATAATGAGCGGAGACGATGTTGCTCTGCACGGCTTCCATCGCGTGAGTGCCGGGCATTCCCTTGGTCATGACGCCTTCAAAGAAGTAGCCGGTGGCCCAATTGCTGTTGTCGCCGCCGACGCCAAGGAGGATGGCACCTTCCTGTTGCATGGGTTGATAGCCTTTGGGAAGCGGGATGGTATCGGTTGAGGTGAGGGTTCCGGACTGAGCGTTGCCCTGGTAGATGGCAAAGGTGTGTTGACCGTCGCAGGCGCCCATGTCGGTGACGAAGACGGTGTTGGCGGGCACCTCGAGGTGGCCGTAGATGCCGTCCTCCATGTCGAGCCCGGCGTCGGGATGACAGGGGTTGCCGTGACACATGATGTTGATCGCGTCCATGTGGCCGGCCTTGTTGTCGAGATTGTTGCTCTCGGCGTTGCCGAAGTCGAAGCAGCACTTTTCGTTGAGATTGAGGGCGGAGGTGACCATGTAGACGCCCTCGGGCTGGCCGTTGACCGCGGTTTGTTTGGGGGTGTCGTTGCGGTAGCCCATGCCGGGGGCGATGGCGATGCCGTAGACCTTGTGTCCGGCGACGACGGCGGGAAGAGCGTTGGCGATGGCGGGGACGTCATAGCCGTTGGGACCGGGACCATGCGCTTCACCGCCGGGAGGCGCGGGCGTGAGGTCGTTGTGGTTGGGGGACTGGTCGTAGAGCCTGGTGATGAGGCAAGACGATTTGGCGCAGAAGGTATCCTGCGCGGCGGCGTTGGCGTAACCGTCGGGAAGGAGGCCGATGTCGGTGAGGGCTTTGTCGGACGGGCGCATGACCTGGTAGAGCGGCCCGGTGTAGGCGCTGTACAAGGCGCGCGTGGTGCTGAAGGCCGCAACGCAGGGAGTCGCGGAGGCGAAGAGATCACAGGGACGAGGCGTGGACGACTGCGCTCGAGCGACGCCGGTGAAGGCGATAGGGAGGGCGAGGAGAATGATGGGGAACAATGAGACTTTTGCGAATCCGAGTTGCATGGGACGATCGTTCCTTTGTCACCGAATATAGTCGATGCGGAAGCCGTGTACGCAGATCCATGCCAACGATAGTGCCGGAGAAGATCGGGGCGCGCGACGAACCCACCCATCCGCGATGAAGCCGCGTATGGATGGGGCACCCGGCCTAAAGAATCACAGTGCGAGTGTGAATCTCAACGTCGTTGATTCGTCCTGCGATACGCAGCTTTCGGAATTCTCTGTAGGATTCAGGATGCCCGGTTAGGGGCTAGACTGGGTGCGCTTCTGAATGGGAATGGGGCTCGGTGGATGTAGTGACTTCATTTTTGTGGAGATTTCTATGCGTTTGACGCGAGTTGGTTTGGCGGTGCTGGCGGTGGTGGGTTTGCTGATGGTGGGTGCGTCGATACAGGCGCAGGGGACGGCGACGCCAAAGGAACTGGGCGGGGCGTACACGTTCAAGCAGGGTGGGTGGACGTATGTGCATCTGGAGGGGACGCCCCATGAGATTGGGTTTCAGCATGGGTATCTGCTGAAGGATGAGATCGAGGACAACCTGCAGGTGTATCGCGTGGAGGCCGAGCACATGTATCACAGCAACTGGGCGTTCTTTCGCGAGGCGGGAAAGACGGTGCTGTGGCCGAAGGTCGAGCCGGAGTATCGGGCGGAGTTGCAGGGGATTGTGGATGGGATGCGGGCTAGAGGAGCTGGATCCAACGGGGCTGAGGGCTCTGTGGACCTCTGGGACATTATGGCGCTGAATGGCGAGGAGGAGATTGCGGACTACTATCTGCCGATGGTGAATGCGAAGGAGCATAAGGTGAATCCGCCGCAGGCGACGGCGCCGGGGAGATGCTCGGCGTTGATTGCGACAGGGAGCGCGACGAAGGATGGGAAGATCGTGATCGCGCACAGCAACTGGTCGCCGTATGCGGAGGGCGAGCGGTGGACGGTGGCGTATGACATTGTGCCGGAGCATGGGCAGCGAATCATGATGGATGGGACACCGGGAGTGATTACGAGCCAGGACGACTTCGGGATCAATGCGTCGGGGTTGATGATTACGGAGACGACGCTGCCGCAGACGGTGGGGTTCGATGTGAAGGGGATTCCGGAGTTTGTGCGCTCGCGCAAGGCGATGCAGTATGCTACGTCGATTGCGGAGTATGCGGCGATTATGCGCAAGGGGAATAACGGAGGGTATGCGAACTCGTGGCTGATCGGCGACAGGAAGACGGGTGAGATTGGCTACCTGGAAATGGGCTTCAAACATACGCCGCTGACGGTGAAGAAGGATGGGTACTTTGTTTCGGCGAACTTTCCGAGCGACCCGCTGGTGATGCGGGATGATACGCCGGGGTTCGATCCGAAGGACATGTCGAGCACGATGAATGCGCGGCATGTGACGGCGGAGGCGTTTGTGAAGAAGCACTACGGGAAGCTGGATACAGCGTTGGCGGAGGCATACCTGAGCGACCACTGGGACAGCTTCGAGAAGAAGGTGGATGCGGATAAGCGCAGCCTGTGTGGGCATGAGGAGAATAGTCCGGAGGGTGAGAAGGCGTGGGGGAATCCGCCGTATAGTCCGGGTGGGTCGGTGACGGGCAAGGTGGCGGACGCCGATATGGCGGCGAAGATGAGCTTCATCGCGCGCGCGGGGCATCCTTGCGGCGAGGATTTTCTGGCCGCGTCGTTTCTCGCCAAGCATCCGGAATTTGGGTGGGAGAAGCCGATTCTGCACGACATGAAAGCGGGGCCGTGGACGGCGTTTCATGCGGGCGAGGCGGCGCCCAAGGATGATCTGGTGGTGGCGAAGCGGTGAGGCGTGAGGCGTTGAGGCTCAGGCGGAGAGGTGGAAGCCCTGCTGGAGGACGCAGGCGCTGACGAGAAGCATCAGGACCTGATCGATGGCGACGCGGCTGCCTTCGTCCATGGAGGGAAGGAAGTCGAGGAGAGCGACGACTTTTTTCTGATCGAAGAAGGGGATGGAGGCGAGCGCGGGGCCGCGGAGCGTGTCCTGCACGAGCGTGCTGAGCTTTTGTTTGGGGTTGAGTGTGGCGGGTGGGCTCAGGAATGGATGCTTCTGGCGGCGGTAGACGGTATCGGTGATGACGTCGCGGACGGCTTCGCGGAGGACGAACTTCTCGGTCATGCCGTGGATCTTCTGACTGACGGGCATGGAGCAGATGAGTTCGACGACGTGGTGATCGAGAAAAGGGACGCGGCCTTCGACGGAGTGCGCCATCTCCATGCGGTCGCCGAGCACGGTGAGGATGTAGTTGGGCAGAAGGGTCTTGGCCCAGAGATAGAGGGATTGATGCATGGCGTCGCGGCCGTTGAGCTGGTGGCGGACGTCGAGCTCGCTGAGCAGGGCGTGGTAGCTTTCGCGCTGACAGAAATTCTGGACGAAGTCCGCGGACAAGAGGGCGCGCATCTTGGAGAAGCGGGCGGAGAAGGTTTCGATCCAGGTGGGGACGAAGCCGAGAACGTGGCGCATGGTTTCGAGCGGCATGGCGTCGCAATCGGGTAGAAGGAGACCGCGAGAGACGCGGTTGAGGCGATCGAGCTCGCCGAGAAGTTGTTTGATCTCTTCTGGGTTCTGGCCTTCGCGGTTGTAGAGAACCATGTCGCGGCGGAAGTGCGGGTAGCCGGCGAGGATCTCGTCGGAGCCTTCGCCGGTCATCACGACTTTGTAGCCAGCGTTGCGGACGGCGCGGCTGAGGAGAAACTTGGCTACGCCGTGGGCGTTGACGCAGAAGGTTTCGGATTGGAGAACTGCGGCGGCGAAGTTGTCGGCGAGATCGTCCTGGCGGATGGGGATGGGGAAGAAGTCGGCGTTGACGCGGCGGGCCATCTCGGCCGCCTCTTTTTCTTCGTCGTAGTCGGGGTGGTCGAAGGTGAGGGTGAAGGCGCGGATGGGATCGGGGTGATGTTTGGCGGCGAGGCCGAGGACGGCACAGGAGTCGAGGCCGCCGGAGAGATAGCAGCCGACGGGAACGTCGGCGCGAAGACGAATGCGCACGGCCTCTTCGAGAGTGTGGCGAAGCTCGGCGGCGTAGTCGGCGTCGGTGCGCTGGGGGGCGGATTTATCGGCGCGCGGGTAGTTGAAGTCCCAGTACTGGATGAGCTGGAAGTGCCTGCCGGTGGCGAGGAGGTAGTGGCCGGGGGGGACCTGGAAGACGCCGTCGTAGAGCGTGCGCATCTGGTGGCCACCGCCCTCGACGGAGTTGGAGACAGATTCGGGGTCCCAGCGGGCTGGAACGCCGGCGGCGAAGAGCGCTTTGACCTCGGAGGCGAGATAGAGCGTGTCGTTGTAGAGGGAGTAGAAGAGAGGCTTGATGCCGAAGCGGTCGCGGGCGGCGAAGAGGGTGCGGTTGCGCTGGTCCCAGAGGACGAGGGCGAACTCGCCGCGGAGGCGATGCAGGCACTCGGCGCCGAGGTCTTCGTAGAGGTGGAGAGCGATCTCGCTGTCGGAGCGGGTACGAAGGCGGTGGCCGGAGTTTTCGAGCTCGCGCTGGATGGCTTCGTAGCCGTAGAACTCGCCGTTGACGATGATGTGGAGGCTTTCATCTTCGCTGGCGATGGGCTGGTCGCCGGTGGTGAGATCGATGATGCTGAGGCGGGCGTGGCCGAGGGCGACGCGGTTGTCGGGAGAGATCCAGTGGCGCTGGCCGTCGGGGCCGCGGTGAAAGAGGCTGTGAGTCGCGCGGTGCAGGGCTGGCTCAGAGACTGGATCACGGCGTGAGAAGAAGGCGACGATTCCACACATGGGAGTTCCTCAATGTTCGCGAGTTGAGGTGCGAAGGAGCCGGAAGGAGCCGGGCTAGGATAGCAGGGCCAGATTCCAGCGCACCAAGAAACGCTATGTCGCGCAACTGATTGACGGGCAAGTGATGCGCACAAAAGGCTTGTTCGCACTTCTTTCGTAACGATTGACAGTCGCGGTTTGCGCATGGAGAATGAGCGCGGATTTCTGGTGAACCAAGATTCAGGGCCGGTTTTTCCAGGCAAAGGGAGATGTTTGTGCGTACACTCAGCCGTTGTTTGGTCACTCTAGCGATATTCGGGTCGATGGCAGGGCTCGATGCGCAGGCGCAGTCGACGATGACGCACCATGTGCGGGATGTGGTTCGGAACGGCAAGGCGCAGGCCAACGGAAGGCTGCCGGGGAACCAGATGATGAATCTGGATATTGTTCTGCCACTGCGCGATGAGGCAGGACTGCAGGCGTTTCTGGATGATATTTACGATCCCCACAGCGGGAACTACCGGCATTTTTTAACTCCGCAGGAGTTTACGGCGAGATTTGGACCGACGCAGGAGGATTACGACGCGGTGGTCCAGTTTGCCAAGGTGCATGGGCTGACGGTCACGGGCGGCAGCCGGGATGGAATGGATGTGCAGGTTAGCGGGCCGATCTCCGCCGTCGAGATCGCGTTCCATGTGCACATGCGGACCTACAAGCACCCGACCGAGAATCGCAGCTTTTATTCGCCGGACACGGAGCCTGTGACGGACCTTCCCTTTAATCTCTGGCATGTCTCGGGGCTGAATAACTACTCGATACCGCATCCGCTGGTGGTGAAGAAGAGCGACTATGCGGCGGCGATGGGGATTCCCGAGGACAAGGTGGTGCCGTATGCGACCACCGGATCGGGACCTTCGGCCTCGTTTCTGGGCAGCGACATGCGCGCGGCCTACTACAGCGGAAGCCTGACGGGCGCGGGTCAGAATCTTGGGTTGTTCGAATTTCTGGGAACGGACCTCGCCGATCTGACAACGTATTACAAGAACATCGGGAAGACGAATAGCGTACCGGTGACGCTGGTTTCGGTGGATGGCACGAGCACCGCCTGCACGGCGCAGAGCGGCTGCGACGATACCGAACAGACGCTGGATATGACGCAGGCGCTGGGCATGGCGCCGGGGCTGTCGAGCCTGGCGATGTATATCGGGTCGACGGATACGGCGATCATCAGCGCGATGACGACGCATAACCCGCTGCCGACGACGATCGGCTGCTCGTGGGGATGGACGCCGGTGGACCCGAGCACGCTGGATCCGTACTTCGAGAAGATGCAGGCGCAGGGGCAGACGTTTTTTGCGGCTTC
>Ga0208357_1002223_pt1 | contig 13111 bp, 13 predicted proteins | sample NGESurdeep092012_6_FD_184487 | JGI IMG/M metagenome (GOLD analysis project Ga0208357, IMG submission 184487) | Arctic peat soil microbial communities from Barrow, Alaska - NGEE Surface sample F52-2 deep-092012 (SPAdes) | ecosystem: Environmental > Terrestrial > Soil > Wetlands > Peat ... | reverse complement strand
TTTCCGATCAAGCCGGGCGATCGCGTTCTCGACCTCGGCTGCGGCGCGGGCCGCCACGCGTTCGAGGCGTACCGCCGCGGCGCCCGCGTCATCGCCGCCGACCTCGACCTCAAGGAACTCGCGGGGGTGAGCGACCTGTTCGCCGCGATGCGCGCGGAGGGCGAGTCCGGCCCGCCCGCGCAGGCCGCCGCGGTCGGCGCCGACGCGACCCGGCTGCCCTTCGCCGACGGCTCGTTCGACGCCGTCATCGTCTCCGAGATCCTCGAGCACGTGCCGAACGACGGCGCCGCCCTGGCCGAGGTCGCCCGCGTGCTCCGCCCCGGCGGCGTCATCGCGGTGACCGTGCCCGCCTGGCTGCCCGAGCGGATCTGCTGGGCGCTGTCGACCGAGTACCACGAGGTGCCCGGCGGCCACGTCCGCATCTTCACCCGCGCGGAGCTCACCGCCAAGCTGGCGGCGGCCGGCCTGGCCCCGACCGGCGGTCATCACGCGCACGGCCTGCACTCGCCCTACTGGTGGCTGAAGTGCGCGGTCGGCGTGCACGACGACGAGCACCCGGCCGTGCGCGGCTATCACCAGCTGCTCGTCTGGGACATCATGCGCAAGCCGCCGCTCACCCGGCTGACCGAGGCGGCGCTCAACCCCGTCATCGGAAAGAGCCTCGTCATCTACGCGAGGAAAGAGGAAAACCCGATCATCCCGAACGGACGCGTGGTTCCCCTCCATGCGCCACGCTAATCCCGTGCCCCCGCCGTGGCCCAGGCCGCCGGCTGAGATCCTGCAGACGGCTCGCTCAATCGCCGCCGCCCAGCGGCCGAGCGGCGCCATCGCCTGGCCGGACGGCCACGTGGACCCGTGGGACCACGTGGAGTGCGCGATGGCCCTGGCCGCCTGCGGGCTGCCCGGTCGGGCCCGACGGGCGTATCAGTGGCTGCGCGACACGCAGCGCCCGGACGGCTCGTGGCCGAGGACGACGGGCGGGCCGGGGGCGGCCAGCGCGGACGAGGTGACCGACCACGCGGCCGAGAGTCATCACGCCGCCTACCTCGCGGTCGGCGTCTGGCATCAGTTCCTCGTCACCGGCGACCGCGGCTTCGCCCTCCGGATGTGGCCGGCCGTCCGGGCCGCGATCGGCTGGGTGCTCGAGCTGCAGACGCCGCGCGGCGAGGTGGCCTGGGAGCGCGACGCGGCCGGCCGGCCGGGCGAGTTCGCGCTGCTGTCCGGGTGCTCGAGCATCCTCCATGGGCTGCGCTGCGCGCTCGCGCTGGCCGATCTGACCGGCGAGCCGCAGCCCGACTGGGAGCTCTCGGCCGACCTGCTCGGTCACGTGCTCGCCCGTCATCGGGAGGCGTTCGCCGACAAGAGCCGGTTCTCGATGGACTGGTACTACCCCGTGCTCGGCGGCGCGCTGCGCGACGGCGACGGCGCCGAGCTGCTCGCGGCGGGCTGGGACGCCTTCGTCGTGCCCGGCCTCGGCGTCCGCTGCGTCAGCGACCAGCCCTGGGTGACCGTGGCCGAGACCTGCGAGCTGGTCCTCTCCCTGGACGCCTGCGGCCAGCGCGACCGGGCGGCCGAGGTCTTCGGCACCGTGCGCAGGCTCCGCCACGACGACGGCTCCTACTGGACCGGCTGGCAGTACGTCAACGAGGCGCACTTCCCGGCCGAGCGGTCGGCCTGGACCTCCGCCGCCGTGATCCTCGCCGCCGACGCCCTGACCGGGATCAGCGCCGGGGCCGGGATCTTCCGCGACATCCCCGGCCACATCGATCCCGGCCCGCCGGTCGATCCGGAATCCTGCGGCTGCGACCCCGACTCGGCCAGCGCCGCGATAACCCTCGGCCAGCGCTTACCGCAGGGCAGACCCGCTTCCGCCTCACCAGCGCCCAGGCCCCCCGCGGCGGTGACGTCTCCAGGGAAAGCGAGCCGGGTGTCCGCCGCCATTGCGATGGACCGCTAGTAGCTGGGGAACCAGCCGAGGTAGAAGACGCCCAGGCCCGCGGCGACGAACATGCCGGCGATCAACCAGAAGCGGACCACGATGGTGGTCTCGGCCCAGCCGAGCAGCTCGAAGTGATGCTGGAGGGGAGTCATCCGGAACACCCGGTACGGCTTGCCGCTCCGCTTGGTCGCCTTGAACACGCTGACCTGGATGACGACCGACATCGTGACGATCACGAACAGCCCGCACAGAACCAGCAGCAGCAGGTCGGTCCGGGTCACGATGGCCAGCCCGGCCAGCGTCCCGCCGAGCGCGAGCGAGCCGGTGTCGCCCATGAAGATCTTGGCCGGCGGCGCGTTCCACCACAGGAAGCCGAAGCAGGCGCCGAGCACGACCGCGGCCACGACGGCGGCGTCGAGCGGGTCACGGACGTCGTAGCAATTCGGGGCCAGGGCGGTGGTGCAGTCGTTGCGCACCTGCCAGTTGCCGATGACCACATAGGCCGCCAGCGGCAGGATGGCCGCTCCGGAGGCCAGGCCGTCCAGTCCGTCGGTCAGATTCACCCCGTTGGACGTGGCGGTGACCATGATCAGCACCCAGACCACGAACAGGATGATGCCGAGGGAAGGGCCGAAGTCCGAGTTGAATGACAGGCGCTCCGAGGCCGGGGTGAGACCGTAGCCGTCGGGGAAGCGGATCGCCAGGACCGCGAAGATGATCCCCACCGCCGCCTGCCCGAACAGCTTGGCCCCGCTGCGCAGGCCGAGGCTGCGGCGCATGAACAGCTTGATGAAGTCGTCGAGGAAGCCGACGAAGCCGAGGCCGGTCATCAGGAACAGCACCAGCAGGCCGGACGCGGTCATCGGGTCGCCGGTGAGCCAGTGCCCGAGCGTGTACCCGATCAGCGAGGCGATGATGATGACGATGCCGCCCATCGTCGGCGTGCCGCTCTTGCCCTGGTGAGCCGGGGTGTTCTCACCCGTCCTGACCTGCTGGCCGAGCTTGCGCTTGCGGAGCACGCTGATCGTCGGCCGGGTGGCCAGCAGGGCGACGATCATCGAGATCGCACCCGAGAGCAGGATCGTCTTCACTGGTCGACCTCCGCGAGTAGCTCGTCCGCGACTTCCAACTGTCCAGTTGCCTTGACAAGTGCGACCTTGCGCCAGCCAACGCGCTGCCTGGCGCCGCAAGGACGGACCTGGCGCCTGCAGCGCCCGCCCCGGCCGGCTGCCAGAACCGCACAGACGCCAACCGCGCAGCCCGTTCGACAAGGCGCTTGCAAGCTACGCAATGCCAGCCCAGAGCGCGGGGGACGAGATCACGACCAGAGGCTACCGTGCGATGCCCGGCGCCGGGCGTCCTGTCACCTACGCCAGCGACCCCAAACGCGTTCTGTCACCTACGCCAACGGCATCGCCTATCAGGGTGGCTGGCGTAGCCGACAGGTTCCGAGGCAGGTGGATGGCGCAGCCGACAGGTTCCGAGGCAGGTGGATGGCGCAGCCGACACGCGGAGGCGGGGATTAGGCGGCGTAGCGGCGGACGAGCCAGATCGTGGCCGCGACCAGCGCCGCCGACAGGGTCAAGAGCCAGCCGGCCTCGAACAGCTGCATCGGCCAGAACGTGCGCACCGGGTAGTGGCTGCGCAGGTAGAACCAGGTCAGCGCGGCCAGCCCGACGTAGACGCCGAGCGTGACCGCCATCGCGGCGAGGGTCCTGCGCAGGAGAGCGCCGAGGAACGCGCCGAGGCAGAGCGCGGTCAGCGTCCACCCGGCGTACGAGAGGCCGCTGGTGTCGAACACCGTCGGGGTGAGGACGGTCAGGCCCTGCCTGCTCAGGAACGGGGTGTAGAACCAGGTCAGCAGCTGGCTGAGCGCGAACGCGAGGACCGTCAGGACGGACCCGAGCAGAGCGAGCTTGACCGCCGTCCAGCGCACCCGGCCGATGCCCTGGGTCCAGGCGTAGTGGAACGTTCTGGCCTCCAGTTCCCTGGCGACCACCGGCGGGCCCGCGAACATCGCCACCAGCACCGGCGCGGCCTGCACGGCGACGTGGACGAACTGCCCCTGGTGCCAGTCGGTGCCATTGAAGAAGCTGCTCATGCTCTGGCAGGCGGCCGAGGCGGCCGGATGGCAGGCCGTCAGCTGCGCGTAGTCGCGGTGAATCCTCAGCCCGGCGCTCACCAGGCCGGCCACCGCCGCGCAGGACACGACCGCGACGGTGATCAGCAGGCCCCGGTGCTGCCGCCAGGTGACCCACAGCATTCCCGGCCACGGCACCGGCCTCGATTCGGGGCCGGCGTCACGGTTTAGTCCGGACGCCGGCGGGGTGAAGACGGTCATCGGAGTGCCTCCATCGCCCCGTTCAGGCGGCCCGGTGGCGGACCAGCCAGACCGTCGCCGCGCCGATGGCCACCGCGAGGACCAGCAGCCAGCCGGCCTCCATGAACTGCATCGGCCAGTAGCGGCTGAGCGGGATGTACCTGGTCCACTCCGTGTACCCCTGCCGCGCCAGCGTGCTCGTCAGCGACAGCTTCTGCTGCGGACTGCCCTGGTACTGGCCGAGGATCGCGTTGACCGCCGGCCTGCTGGCCGGCTTGCCGCCCGGGCCGGTGAACCAGGTGCTCAGTATCCACGCGTAGCCGGGCAGGCCGGGCGTGCCGTAGGAGCCCGCAAGGTCGGCGTTGCCGGTGACCGCCGTCACCGGATACTGGCCGCGCAGGGCCCAGGCCCCTAGCCGGAGCACGAGGTAGACCCCCAGCGTCGCCGCCAGCGCGGGGATGACCCGGCGGAAGAGCATGCCGAGGAACGCGCCGATCACGAAGGCGACCAGCGTGAAGGCCGGGAACACGATCCCGCTGGCGTCGAACACCGTCTCCGTCAGCCGGTTCATCTGCTCCGTCCACAGGAACGGCTGGAAGAACCAGCTGAACAGCTCGCCGAACGCCCCCGCCAGGATCGCCAGCGTGACCCCGAGCAGCACCAGCTTGGCGATCGCCAGCCGCTCCCGGCCGACGCCCTGCGTCCACGCGAACCGGTAGGTGCCGGTCTCCAGCTCCCTGGCCAGCAGCGGGGCGCCCGCGAAGGCGCCGATCAGCACCGGCGCGAGCTGCACCAAGATGGCGAAGGTATTCGCCAGCGGCCAGTCGTCGGAGTTGAAATTGCTGAACATCTTGCTGCAGGCGCCCGATTGCCGCCCTGGGTCGAGCGGGCAGTTGACGAGGGCAGCGTAGTCGTGGTGCGCCTTCAGGCCGAAGACCACCAGGAAGACCGCCACCGCCGCCAGCACGGCCGGAACGCTGATCAGCAGGGCGCGGTGCTGCCGCCCGTTGACCCACGCCATCCGGCGCCACGGCACCGGGGGCGGGGCGGTCTCCTGGCCAGGCTGCGCGGGCAGGGTGAGGACGCTCATCGGGCTGCCTCCGTCGACTGCGCGGGCCGGACGCGGGCAGGGGCGGCCGCGGGTTCGCTGACGCCCGGGGCGCGCAGATACGCCATCACGATCTCCTCCAGGCTGACCTGGTGGGCTTCCCAGCCGGGCGGCACCGGCCCGGCCGCCCCGCTGGTCCTGACCAGCAGGTGGGTCTGGGCCTCACCCCGTCGGCTCTGCACGACGGCCAGCCTGCTGGCGCAGTCGTCGGCCTCGGCCGTCGGGCCGGTCAGCAGCCGGTGATCGGCCAGCAGGTCATCGACCTGGCCGGCCATCTGCAGCCGGGCCCGCGACAGCACGATGAGGAAGTCGGCGACCCGCTCGAGCTCGGCCACCTGGTGCGAGGAGAGCAGCACGAGACGCCGTCGTCGGTCATCGCGGTCATCACCGCGGCCAGGAAGTCCTGCCGCGCGATCGGGTCGAGCGCGGCCAGCGGCTCGTCCAGGATGAGCAGCCGCGGCCGCCGGGCCAGCGCCAGGGTGAGCGCGAGCTGCGACTGCTGGCCGCCGGAGAGCCTGCCCGCCTTCTTCTTCAGCGGGATGCCGAGCTCGGCCAGCCGCGCCCGCGCGAAGGGCGTGTCAAAATGCTGGTTCAGGTTCCTGGTGAGGTGCAGCATGTCCCCGGCCGACAGGTTCCGGTAGACCGGCGCGTCCTGGGCGACGAACGCGACGCCGTTGAGCGCGGCCCGCGAGCCGGCCGGGCGCCCGCCCAGCACCGTCGCCGTCCCCGAGGTCGGGACGGTCAGGCCGGCCGTCATGTTCATCAGCGTGGACTTGCCCGCGCCGTTCGGGCCGACGAGCGCGGCCAGGTGCCCGGCGGGCACGGTCAGCGTGCAGTCCCGCAGCGCCCACGACTTGCCGTAGCGCTTGCCGATCTCGCTCGTCTCGATCACGTTCATGCGACGCCCTCCGTTCCGTGGTCCGCCGTGCCCGCGTCTTGCGACCCCGTCCGGCTCTTAAAGAAATCCCGCAGGCCGCTGGTGAACAGGGCGACGACCCCGTCCTCGTCAAGGCCCGCCTGGTCGGCCGACGCGAGCCAGCCGAGCAGGGTCCGCCGCAGCCCGGCCAGCTCGGGCAGGGTCACCTGCTCGAGCGTGGCCTGGATGAACGTGCCCTGGCCGGGCCGTCCGGCGGCAAGGCCCTTGTGCTCAAGCTCGCGGTAGGCCTTCAGCACCGTGTTGGGGTTGATGGTCAGCGAGGCGACCACGTCCCTGACCTTGGGAAGCTGGTCGCCCGGCTGGAGGTAGCCCAGCCGCAGCGCGTGCTCGACCTGCTGCACGAGCTGCAGGTAGGTCGGCACCCCCGAGTCCGGGTCAAGCCGGAACTCAATCGCGCTGTTCCCTTTATCTATTGTCATAAGACAATGATACAAGACGAGCGCCGCCGCGGCCACTCGAGCGCATGCCGGATTTAGCGCTATTTTGCTCTAGAGCAAAGCCAATCTAACTGTTTAGACTGTCGTCTATGGAAAGACCCCAGTCCTGGCCGTACCGGGACAGCGCGGGCAAGGCGCTGGGCGACTACCCGCGCCCGTCGGTCGCGGTGGACGCCGCGCTGCTGACGGTGGTGCCGGGCGAGGACTGCCTGTCCGTCCTCCAGGTGCAGCGAGCCGAGGGACCCGGCGGCGACCCGCCGGCCGGCTGGGGACTGCCGGGCACGTTCCTGCACGAGGGCGAGCTGCTGCTCGATGCCGTGCAGCGGTGCCTGCGGGAGAAGGCCGGGGTCGACGGGGCCCGGCCGCGCCAGCTGCACGTGTTCGACAAGCCCAACCGCGACGACCGCGGCTGGGTGCTATCGGTCGCCCACATGGACGTCGTCCGGCCCGAGTTCCTCAACGGGCGGATCGGGGAGAGAACGCGGATCGTCCCGGCCGACCACCTTGGCATCCTGCCTTACGACCACACCGCGATCATTCGCCAGGCGGTCAAGACGGTGCGCGCCAGCTACGAGCTGGCCCCCGACCCCGAGCGTCTGCTGGCCGAGCCGTTCACCATTCTCCAGCTGCGGCTCATGCACGAGGCGGTGGTCGGCCGGGCGTTCCAGCGGGACACGTTCCGGCGGCTGATGGAGCCGCAGCTGGTGGGGACGGGGAAGACGACGGCCGGCGCCCGAGGTCGGCCGGCCGAGCTATTCCGGCAGCGGCAGCACTAGATGCCGTCCGCGATGCGCTCGAGGACGCGCAGCGAACCCTCGTGCCGGACCTCGGTGAAGGCGCCGGACGCGAGCGCGCGCCGGTAGATCAGGAACGGGGCCTGTCCGCCGTCGGCCGGGTCGGGGTAGACGTCATGGATGGCGAGCGCCCCGCTCAGCGCCACCCAGGGCGCCCATCCCTCGTAGTCCCACTGCGCGGCGGCCTCGGTGTGCCCGCCGTCGATGAACAGCATCCCGAGCGGCGTCCGCCACAATCGCGCCACGTCAGCCGACCGGCCCACGATCGCCACCACGTCGTCCTCGACGCCGGCCGCCGCGAGCGTGGCCCGCAGGCTCGGGAGCGTGTCGAACCGGCCGGTGGCCGGGTCGACGAGCCCGGGGTCGTGGTACTCCCAGCCCGGCTGGTGCTCCTCGGAGCCGCGGTGGTGGTCCACGGTCACGACCTGCTGCCGCAGGCCGTGCTTGCGGGCGGCGCGGACGCCGGCCGCCAGGTAGATCGCCGACTTCCCGCAGTAGCTGCCGACCTCAAGCACGGGGCCGACCGCGGCGTAGGCGTCGGCGGTCTCGCAGAGGGCCAGCCCCTCGGCCACCGGCATGAACCCGGTGGCCGCCTCGGCCGCCCGCTTAAGCTCGTCTTCCACCCACGCACCATAGCGCCACGGAAGGCGTCAGAGCTTGCTCAGTTTTGCGCAGGGGGTGGCAATGCGCACCCGCTGCGTGCCGAAGTCGATGACCACGGCGGTGTCATCCTCGACGGTGACCACCCGGCCGAGGCCGTACTTGTCGTGGGTCACCTGGTCCTGCACGGCGAACACCTCGGGAGGCGGCTCGTCAGGCGGTGGCTTGAAGGGGCTGGTGGGCAGGAAGCGCCGGGTTGCGGCACGGGCAGGCTTCATCTTCTTAATTATGCGCGTTAACACCCGCCGCTTGGTCCCCTGGGCCGAGATGAGTCCAGATATCTACCCGGAGCCACTCCGGCTCGGCGCCCGCCAGGGCCGGTTCATCCCCGTAAGAGACGGCTGATCAGCGACAGTGCCAGGCGCGCGGCAGGCCGGTTGACGAGCTCGGCGAAACTTCGCTCGCTGCGGCACAGCTTCACGAACGCGCCCCAGCCCTTGGCGGTGGACAGGCCCTTGTGGAAGGTGCCCGCGTGCCGGGTGAACGCGGACAGCAGCACCCGGCCCGCCCGCATGTCGGGCACCAGGGCGGCGTTGACCGCGGTCACGTAGCCGTCCAGGGCTGCCTCGGCGGTCGCCGGATCACCCGAGGTGGCGGCCTTGGCCGCGTACTCGCCCGCGAGAGCGCCGGAGCGGAGCGCGAAGCTGATCCCCTCGCGGGTCCACGGCTCGAGCAGTCCGGCCGCGTCGCCCGCGACGATGACGCGCCCCCGGCGCAGCGGGGACCCCTCGGTCCGGCAGCGGGTGAGGTGGCCGGAGTCCCTGACCGCCTGGTAGCCGCCAAGTCCCAGCCGGCCGGTGAACTCCCGCAGGTACGCCTTGGTGGCGTCGCCCTGGCCGCGGGCCGCGATGACGCCGACCGTCAGCCGGTCGCCCTTGGGGAACACCCAGCCGTAGGAGCCGGGGATCGCCCCCCAGTCGAGCAGCAGCCGTCCCGCCCACTGCGCTGCGACCGCTTCCGGCACGGCAATCTCCAGCTCAAGGCCCAGGTCGACCTGGGCGAACTCGGCCCCCAGGTGCCTGGCGGTGACGCCGGATGACCCGTCGGCGCCGATCAGCACCGTCGCGGTGACCGAGCTCCCGTCCGCCAGCCGCGCCGTCGCGCGCCCGTCGGCCTGCTCGATTCCCCGGACCTGGGCCCGCTGCCTGACCACGGCGCCGTTCTCCTGCGCCCGGCCGAGCAGCGCCGCGTCGAACTCCTCGCGCATCACCATCGCCAGCAGCGGCTGCGGATTCGAGCGGGTGAACTCCTGTCCGCCCCGGAGGGTGAACGTGGCCGACCTGATCTCGTCCCGCACCGGCAGCGCGATCTGGCCGGCCACGGCCGCCCTTGAGACCCCGAGCAGGCCTCCGCCGCATGTCTTGTACCGGGGATGCTCGGCCCGCTCAAGCACGACCGTCCGCGCCCCGGCGGCGGCCGAGGCGCTGGCGGCGGCCAGTCCGGCCGGCCCGCCGCCGATGACGGCGACATCCCACTCGCTACGCTCCTGCACACCAGAAGCTTAGGCGGGTGGCGCGGGCTGGCTTACGCCAGCCGAGGCCCGCTGGCGCGCTCACGCCCCGGCCGGCAACGCCGGAAAAAATCACCGGGAAAGTTGTTGGCGTCCGCCGCGTCCGGCACTCATAAATGTGCGGGACGGGGGACGGCGGGGAAAACGGGGCTGGTGTCACGAGGGGAACGCCAGCATCGGTCCCCTGCCGGGTCTCGCTCCGGGGAGCGGGTTCCGGCCGGTGGCGCATTGGGGAGCGTAGACCGGGATCCGCCGGGGGACCAGCGGGGGCGGTCGGGGCGGTGGGGACCGAGCCGATCGCCCTCGCCTCACCCGTCACGCGCTCAGACGTTCACTCGCTCAGACGTTCACTCGCTCAGACGTTCACTCGCTCAGCCGTTCACACGCTCAGCCGTTCACACGCTCAGCCGTTCAGGTAGGCGAGAACCGCGAGGACCCGGCGGTTGTCGTCGTCGGACAGGGCCAGGCCGAGCCGGGCGAAGATGCCCGCCGCGTGCTTGGCGACCCCCTTGTCGGTGATGAACAGCCGGGCGGCGATGGCCGCGTTGGAGCGGCCCTCGGCCATCAGCGCGAGCACCTCGCGCTCCCGCGGGGTGAGCGCGGCCAGCGGGCCGGACCGCGTCCGCCTGGCCATCAGCCGCGCGACGACCTCGGGGTCGAGGACGGTGCCGCCCGCGGCCACGTCGCGGACCGCCTGGGCGAACGCGGCGTCGCTGAACACCCGGTCCTTGAGCAGGTAGCCGACCCCTCCGGCGCGGTCGGCCAGCAGCTCGGCGGCGTAGAGCTGCTCGACGTACTGGGAGAGCACCAGGACCGGGAGACCGGGCACAACCCGCCGGGCCTCGATCGCGACCCGCAGCCCGTCGTCGGTGTGCGACGGCGGCATCCTGACATCGACGATGGAGACGTCCGGCTTCAGCTCGGTCAGCGCGGTCAGCAGCTCGGGGGCGGTGCCGACCGCCGCCGCGATCTCGAACCCGTGCGCGGTGAGCAGGCGGACCAGGCCGTCCCTCAGCAGGAAGAGATCTTCACCGATGACAACGCGCACGGCACCTCGATAGCGACGATGGTCGGCCCGCCGGCCGGGCTGCTTACCGTGAGGATGCCATCGAACGTGCCCAGCCGTCGCTCCACCCCGGCTAGCCCGCTGCCGCGCGAGGCGTCCGCGCCGCCGCGCCCGTCGTCGGCGACCGTCGCCCGCAGCATCCCCCCGGCGTGCTCAAGGCCGACCTGAACGGTGCGCGCCCCCGCGTGCCGCACGGCGTTGGTCAGCGCCTCCGCGACCGCGAAGTACACCGCCGCCGCGACCGGCATCGGCGGCTCGCCGGGCAGGTCCACGTTCACGTCCACGTCGAGCACCGCGTCTAGGGCCAGGTTCCGAACCGCCTCGGCCAGGCCGCGGTCCGCCAGCACCGGCGGGTAGATGCCGCGCACCAGGTCACGCAGGTCCTCGAGGGCACGGGAGGACGTTTCCCGCGCCTCCGCGACCAGTGCGAGCGCCGCCTCCGGGTTCGTGCCCATCAGCTGCTCGACCGCCCGCAGCGACATGCCGACCGCGACCAGCCGCGCCTGCGCCCCGTCATGCAGGTCGCGCTCGATCCGGCGCAGCTCGGCGACCGCGGTCTCGGCCGCCTCGCTGCGGGTCCTGGTCAGGCCGTCCACCCGCTGCGAGAGCGCCCGCGCCCGCTCGGCCAGCTCGAAGTCCGCGGACCAGGTCAGCAGCCGACGGCCAAGCACACAGCCGACCGCCACCAGCGCGACCCCCTCCAGCCCGGCGAATACCCTGTCGGTCCCGCCGCCAAGCGGCACTGCGCCGTAGAAGCCGATCGTGTACCCGCTCCACGGCCCCACGGGCAAGTATCCGGGCTGCACCCCCGACAGCACCCCGATGAGCCCGATCAGCACGATTCCGACCACCGCGAGCACCGCGGCGGCTCTGGGCAGCCACACCACCGCGGCCACCCCCGCGGCGAAGATGAGTATCGCTACCAGCATCATCGGCGTGAAGCCGGGCTGCCACGGTGTGCCGAACCACAGATCCTGGCCGAACAGCTCTTCCCAGAGGAAGATCGCGCCGATCAGCAGCAGCGGCGGCACCGTCTTGGGCTGGCCGCCCGTACCGCGCAGTTGCGCCACCGCCCGGCGCACCGGCCCGCTCCCCAGCGCCTGCCGCCGCGCAAGGAGGCACACCCCGGCGACCAGGCAGGCCACCGCCTCCGTCAGCACCCATTGATTCCATCGGGAGCCAACGGTGTACCAGTTGACTCCCGACTGAACGGGGCGCCACCAGGCGTGCACAAACCCATAGGTCACCGAGTTGGCCTCGTTTATCAGCAGCGAGTGCATCAGGTAGAGACCGTAGACACCGTAGGCGAACAGGGCGTAGGGGGCAATCCTCGCGCTTTCCCTGGGCGCCACCACGGTGATGATCAAGGCCAGGGCGATGATCAGCTCCGGCCACGTGCTTGCGGTCAGGCCGAGCGTGCCAAACGCGACCAGCGGCAGCAGCACGGCCGGCCAGCTCGCCCGGATACGCGGGAGATAGCCAGCCGAGAAGTCGCCGAGTGTCTTCATGCGATCCATCCTGGCTACCGGCAGGCCCACCCGCCATAGGCCTAGAACCCCAGTCGGAGCAATGTGAGCGGTAAGAGGCGAAGAAACGGTCCGTTCGAGATGACGGGTTAGATTTTTTTTGCGAGGCGGTCGATCGCCTCCCTGAGCACTTCCGGGCGCTTGCAGAAGGCGAACCTGACCATGGTCCGGCCCGCCTCCGGGTGGTCGTCGTAGAAGACGGCGCTCGGGATCGCGACCACGCCGGCCCGGTCCGGGAGGGCCAGGCAGAACTCCATCGCGTCGCGCTCCCCCAGCGGGGCGATGTCGGTGGTGATGAAGTACGTGCCGTCGGGCTGGTAGACCTCGAAGCCGATCTCCCTCAGCCCGCCCGCGAGCAGGTCGCGGCGGGCCCTGAGGTCGTCGGCCATTGCGGTGAAGTACTCGTCGGGGAGGTCGAGCGCCTCGGCCACCGCGTACTGGAACGGGCCGCTGGAGACGTAGGTCAGGAACTGCTTGGTGGTGCGGACGGCGGCGACCAGCTCCGGGGTGCCGGTCGCCCAGCCGACCTTCCAGCCGGTGAACGAGAAGGTCTTGCCCGCCGAGCCGATCGAAACCGTGCGCTCGCGCATCCCGGGGACGGTCGCCAGCGGGATGTGCTCGCGGTCGAAGGTGAGGTGCTCGTAGGCCTCGTCGGTGATGACCAGCAGGTCGTGGTCGATCGCGATCCTCGCCACCGCTTCGGTCTCGGCCCGGGTGAGGACCATGCCGGTCGGGTTGTGGGGGCTGTTGAGCAGCAGCAGCCTGGTCCTGCCGTTGAGCAGGCTCTGGAGCTTGTCCAGGTCCGGCCGGAAGT
>Ga0208357_1002220_pt1 | contig 13124 bp, 12 predicted proteins | sample NGESurdeep092012_6_FD_184487 | JGI IMG/M metagenome (GOLD analysis project Ga0208357, IMG submission 184487) | Arctic peat soil microbial communities from Barrow, Alaska - NGEE Surface sample F52-2 deep-092012 (SPAdes) | ecosystem: Environmental > Terrestrial > Soil > Wetlands > Peat ... | reverse complement strand
CTGTCGTATCTGATCGCGGCGCTTGGCGGCCTTGCGGCATTCTGGAAGAGAGGCGTCGCGCGAGCGAGAGTGGTTACCGAATCGGCGAGGCTGATCTGGTCCGGTCGTCGGCGCAGGGGCACAGGCAGCGCGTCGGCCTCTTAGACGCATTTCCGGAAAGCGGAATGCTGAGCAGATCGACGCGCTAACGCCGGCGAGTTGCGCGCTCCGCATCTGCACGACGATGACCGGCACGCCAAAGCGCGAGCGGAGACTGGCCCCCCGCACCACGGATGTCTGCCGTCTCTGTCGCAGCCAGAGACCGTGGGCAGGCTCGCGCAAGGTGACCGTCCTGCAAGGCGCTCAGGCAATCATCGTCTCTGAACAGGGCCGGCGCGTCAGCGCGGAAGGTGGTCTCACGGTGGCAATAACCACCGCCTGATCATAGGGGGCCACGATACCGTGTGATTGGTGCAAGGGGCGGAGTGATGTATGTGTGCGCTCCGGCGACCGTTTGAGCCAAAAGACGTCCGGCAGGCCCGCATGACCCGATTGACGATCCGCAAGCCGGATGACTGGCACGTCCACTTCCGCGACGGCGATGTGCTGAAGTCGGTGGCTCCGTTCACCGCTGCGCAGTTCCGGCGCGCCATCGTTATGCCGAACCTGATGCCGCCGGTGACGACGGCGAAGATGGCGGAGGAATACCGAACCCGCATCATGGCGGCGGTGGCCGGCCATGACTTCACGCCGCTGATGACTTGCTACCTGACCGACGACACCGACAAGCGCGATCTCATCGCCGGCTTCAAGGACGGCGTCTTCACCGCCGTCAAGCTCTATCCGGCGCACGCCACGACGAATTCCGCCGCCGGCGTGACCGCGATCGACAAAGTCCTGCCGGTGCTGGAGGCGATGGCGGAGGCCGGCATGCGGCTGTGCGTGCATGGCGAGGTGCCGTTGCCCGAAATCGACGTGTTCGACCGCGAGAAGGCCTTCATCGACCGCGTCCTGCTGCCGCTGCTCGACCGCGTGCCGCAACTCAAGATCGTCATGGAGCACGTCACCACCAAGGACGGCGTTGCGGTCGTCCGCGCCCACAAGGAGCGTCTCGGCGCGACGCTGACGCCGCAACACCTGCTCTACAACCGCAACGCTTTGTTCGCGGGTGGCCTGCGCCCGCACATGTACTGCCTGCCCGTGCTCAAGCGGGAGGATCACCGCCTCGCGCTGCGGCAAGCTGCGACCAGCGGCGAGCCGGGCTTTTTCCTCGGCACCGACTCCGCGCCCCATTTGCGGCACCTGAAGGAGGCCGACTGCGGCTGCGCCGGCGTGTTCGGCGCTCCTGCCGCGCTCGCCGCCTATCTCAGAGTATTCGAGGAGGAAAAGGCCCTCGACAGGTTCGAGGCTTTCGCCTCGCTCAACGGCCCGGCCTTCTATGGGCTGCCGGTCAACGAGGAGCGGGTGACCATCGAGAAGCGACCGAACCTGGTCTGCGACGGGGTCAAGGTCGGAAAGCTGGGGGAAATCCACCCGCTTTTCGGCGGCGATCCGGTTGACTGGTCGATTGCCCCGGCGGCATAAGCTACGAAATACCCTGCATTCCCTGCCGCGAGCGCGTCCGCCGGCCGATGCCGTCGCGTGCGACCGCGAGGCGAAGGAGACGACATGGGCACTTTTTCCGCCACCACGCAGGACAGGAAGGCGGTCGCCAAGCAGACCGCCCGCATGATGCTGGAGATCAAGGCGCTTCATTTCAACGCCGAGAAGCCCTTCATCTTCACATCCGGCTGGGCGAGCCCCGTCTATGTGGACTGCCGCAAGATCATTTCCTTCCCGCGGCTGCGCAATACGCTGATGGATTTTGCCGCGCAGACGGTCGTCAACGAGATCGGTTACGAGTCGCTCGACTGCGTCGCCGGTGGCGAAACCGCCGGCATTCCGTTCGCAGCCTGGATTGCCGACCGGCTGATGTTGCCGATGCAATACATTCGCAAGAAGCCGAAGGGGTTCGGCCGTAACGCCCAGATCGAGGGCGAGTTGGCGCCCGGCGCCCGTGCCCTTCTCGTCGAGGATTTGACCACCGACGGCGCCAGCAAGGTCAACTTCTGCAACGCGCTGCGCGCCGCCGGCGCGAAGGTCGATCATTGCTTTGTCGTCTTCTATTACGACATCTTCCCGCAAAGCGCCGGACACCTGAAGGATCTCGGCGTCAAGCTGCATTACCTCACGACGTGGTGGGACGCGCTTGAGGTCGCCGAAGAGGGCAAATACTTCGACGCTAATACGCTGAAGGAAGTGCGCGCCTTCCTTACCGAGCCGTCGAGATGGTCGGCGGCGCACGGCGGCATTTCGGATTTCGCCGCGTCGCGCTGAACTTGCCTCGTCGCCACGGAACGTCCCGGCGATCTCGCTGATGCCTTCCCGAATGAAATGGCCGGGACAAGCCCGGCCATGACGATACAATCTCAAATCCTCCTACAGCGTGCGCTTTTTATGACGCGGTACGTCCTTCATGCGAGGTGGTAGCCGCGCTGCGCTTCGATTTCGTTTCGTCTTTAGAAGGCACAAGTGGCGCTTGCGCACCGGTCACGTCACCGGCGTGGCCATCCGCTACACCAGCATTGTGCTTGGTGTCGTCCCAGCCCTTCTGGGCCTCCGCCTTGGCGTCTTCCCAAGTGCGGCGGGCGGCTTCCTTGGCCTCGTCCCAGCCCTCCTCGGCGATGTCCTTGCCGCGTTCCCATTGCTCGCTCGCTGCCTCGCGGGCGTCCTGCTTCAACCGCTCACTGGCTTCGCCCATTGCGCGGTTCTCGATCTCCGTTGCGGGCAAAATCGCGCCGATGATCGCGCCGAGCGCGATACCGATGCCGGCGACCACCATCGGCTCCTCTTGCATGAACTTCGTCAGCCCGCGCGAGCTTTCCATCGCGGATGACATTGAGCGCTCGGCGGCATCGCTCGCACGCTCATAAGCGCTGCCGGCGAAATCCTGCGCTTTGTCATAGGCACGCGACGCAGCGCTTGCGGCCTTGCCGTAAGCGCTCGATCCGGCCTCGGTGGCACGCTCGTAAGCTGTCGATGCCGGCTCGGATGCCTTGTCGGTGGCCGATTCCGCTTTCCGGGATGCGCGGGGCGAGGTCTTCTCGAATTTCGATGCCATAGCTACTGTCCTGTCTGCCCATTGGTCCAAACTGGCCGGCTCGGTCGTTTCGACCGAGCCATCTCCTTTCGTCTGCGCGGCACTCCCGTTATGGGATTGCCGCTGCGCGAACATCAGCCAAGCCAAGCCTGCGCCCAAGAGCGCCACCGGCACCGGATTGTCGGTGACCTGCCGGCCGAAATTCCGCACGATCTCTGCGCCGTTTCGTTCGCGCGCATAGTCGATGGCCTCGTCAATCATTTGCCCCGGGCTGATGCGTGTGCGCAGCTCCGCAAGCGTCTCTTCGATGCGCGCGCGCGTGGCTTCCGCTTCGCGCTCAAGCTGCTCGCTGGAAGCCATCGCCGGTCCTTTCTTCCTCGCCATTGACCTGACGCTTGGCCAAAGCCGCGTCTTCCTGGAATTGATGGATGGTCTTGTGCGGGATCAGGTTCTTGGCCTTGAGGCGGTTGACGCCGATGAGCATCAGCACGACGCCGACGACCAGCGCCGCACCGCCGGCGATCAGCGCCGACCAGTAGGACGCGAGTCCCGCCGCTTCCAGCGCGTAGACAGCCGCCATCAGCAGGATGACCAGCGCCGGAATAAGCAGCACCGCCGCGGCAATCGCCATGACGATGCCCATGATGACGCGGTTCACGTTCTCGGAAATCTCGGCGCGGGCGAGCTGGCTCTCCTTGCGCAGCAAGGTCGCGAACTGATTGATGAGATCGATGACGATCCCCGGGATCGACCGCGTTCGCTCGTCGAATGGAATCGGCATGGGGGTCCCGGAGCTCAGCTCGAGCTTTTGATAAAGCGCGAGATCACGAAGCCCGCGAGCACCGCGCCGGCGAAGGCCGCGACCGGTTGCTGGCGTGCGAAGCGGTTGAAGGCGCCGATCAGGTCCTCGACGCTGCGGTTGCGCAGGTTCGACGCGGCGTTCTCCAGGCCCTCCGCGGCGCTGTGCACGTAGTCGGCGGCTTGCGGGATTTCCTTGCCGATCTCGTCCGCGGCGCCGTGCACCGCGCGGCCAAGCCGGTCGATGCGCTCGGCGCCCTGCTGCTTGCCCGCCTCGGCGAAGTCGGATGCGGTGTTGCGCAGCGCCTCGGCGGCGCGGTCCTTGATGGTTTCGGCGGCGCCGGCGATGAAGCCGCTGCCGGCGTCCTCGCCGCCCGCTGGCCTCTGCTCGGTGCGTTCGACGGTGTGTTCCATGCCCGTTTCTCTCGTTGCCAAGAAATGTGAGTGATTGGTGTGTCTTGCGGAGGTAACCGCCGTTGGCCCAATGTGTTCCCCATGCGCCGATGGTTTGAACGGGATGTGGCGCGGCCTGTAAAATTCGACATACGACGCGACCGGCGCACTGGATTCCACGAGGCAGGACGACGATGGCGAGAGACGGGACCGTGCTGCTGACCGGCGCAAGCGGCTTCGTCGGCTCGGCGGTCGCGCGGCGGTTGCGCGCGGCTGGGTTTTCCGTGCGGGCGCTGGTGCGGCCGACGAGCCCGCTCGCCCATCTCTCTGATCTCGACCTCGAATTCGCCACCGGCGACCTGCGCGACCCGGAAGCCGTGCGCCGCGCGATGGCCGGGGCACGTTTCCTGTTTCACGTCGCCGCGGATTACCGGCTGTGGGCCCGCGACCCCGATGAGCTGACGCAGACTAACGTCGCCGGCACGCGTCTCCTCATGGAAGAGGCGATGCGCGCCGGCGTCGAGCGCGTCGTCTACACGAGCAGCGTGGCGACGCTCGCCGCCCGCGCCGACGGTGTTTCCGCCGACGAGACCATGCCGCTCACCGAAGACCGAGCGATCGGCGTCTACAAGCGCAGCAAGGTCGCGGCCGAGCGCGCGGTCGAGGCTCTGATCGCGCAGGGCCTGCCGGCCGTGATCGTCAATCCATCGACGCCCATCGGCCCGCGCGACGTCAAGCCGACGCCGACCGGCCGCATCATCGTCGAGGCGGCATCCGGCCGCATGCCGGCCTTCGTCGACACCGGGCTGAACATGGTGCACGTCGACGATGTCGCCGAGGGGCATTTCCTCGCCTTCGAGCGCGGCCGCATCGGCGAGCGCTACGTGCTCGGCGGCCAGAACGCCTCGCTGGCCGAAATCCTCGCCACGGTGGCGGAGACGGTCGGGCGGCGTCCGCCGCGCATCCGCATTCCGCGGCAGGCGCTGGTCCCGTTCGCGCACGTGAGCGAGGCAGTTGCGCGTCGCACCGGACGCGAGCCGATGCTCACGCTCGATGGGTTGCGCATGTCGAAGAACAAGATGTTCTTTTCCTCGGCCAAGGCCGAGCGCGAGCTCGGCTACCGCGCGCGGCCCTATCGCGAGGGAATCACGGACGCGATCGCATGGTTTCGCCGCGCGGGCTACCTACGGCGGTGATGCCCACCCGATGCGGCGCCGCGTCGGCGTAGCCGCCCGTAGGCTTGCCCGAGCGTTTCACCGTCGCCACCGTTTCCGGATCGATCAGTGCGGCCAATTCCTCGCGGTAGCGATAGCCGCGCGCGTGTCCGGCGAAGCGGTCCGACGTCGCGGGATGCGTGTAGATTTCGACCAGACCGTCGGGCGCGGTCCTGACGGCGGCAAGCAGGCGCTCGCGCGTCATCTGGCCGGTCCAGCGCAATCCGGCCACTGCATCCGGCGTCGCGAGCCCGGCGCGGCGCGCCTGCGCCTTGAGCACGGCGCAGCCCGGCGCCATCCCGTGCCCCGGCTCGCGCGGCACGCGCAAGGCGCGCATGCCGAACTGGCGGCCAACCTCGATCACCTGCGCGGCGACGATCGGATGCATGTGGAAGTGCTTATGTGCGTTGACGTGATCGAGCGGCAGGCCGCTGCGCGCGAAGGCCGCGAACTGCGCGGCGATCTCGCGCTTCAATTGCCGCCGCATCTCCGGTTTACCGGCGATTTCGAAGGCGAAGCGCACCATGTCGGAACGCAGAAAGCCGTTCGGCTGAACCAGCTCGGGAATCTGCTGCGGCTGCAGCGTCGGACGTCCCTCGAGAAGAACGAGATGCAGCCCGACGCGCAAGGTTGGCCGATTGCGCGCTATGTCGATCGCCTCGCGCGCCGCCGCGCCCGACACCATCAAACTCGCCGCGGTCAGCACGCCTTCGCGGTGTGCGCGTTCGACCGCCTCGTTGACCTCGGCCGAGAGCCCGAAGTCGTCGGCGGTGATGACCAGCAGGTTCAGTGACTCACCTTTCGATGCTCACGCAGGAAGGCGAAGAACTCCACCGCTTCGCGCAGCCGCCGTTGCAGCATCTCGCGGCTGAGCAGCATCTCGCCGACGATCGAGGCGATCTTCGGAGCCCGGAAATAGAACCGTCGATAGAATTCTTCGACCGAATGAAAGATCTCGGTGTGGCTCAGGTGCGGATAGTTCAGCGCCGCGATCTGCACGCCGTGATCGTCGACGAGGCTCTGCTCGGCGGTGCCGAGCCAGCCATTCTCCATCGCCTGCTTGTACAGGAACGTGCCCGGATAGGGCGCCGCGATCGACACTTGGAGCGTGTGCGGATTGATCTCGCGCGCGAATCGGATCGTCTCCTGGATCGTCTCCTTGGTCTCGCCCGGCAGGCCCATGATGAAGGTGCCGTGAATGGTGACGCCGAGATCGTGGCAGTCCTTGGTGAATCGCTTGGCGACCTCGACCCGCATGCCCTTCTTGATGTTGTGCAGGATCTGCTGGTTGCCGCTCTCGTAGCCGACGAGCAGCAGTCGCAGGCCGTTGTCGCGCAGGACCTTCAGCGTCTCGCGCGGCACGTTGGCCTTGGCGTTGCACGACCAGGTGATGCCGAGCTTGCCGAGTTCTCGCGCGATCGCCTCCGCGCGCGGCAAGTCGTCGGTGAAGGTGTCGTCGTCGAAGAAGAACTCCTTGACCTGCGGCATCGCCGCCTTGGCCCAGCGGATCTCCTCGACCACGTTCTCCACGCTGCGGGTGCGGTATTTGTGGCCGCCGATGGTCTGCGGCCACAGGCAGAAGGTGCAGCGCGATTTGCAGCCGCGGCCCGAGTAGAACGAGATGTAAGGATGCTTGAGATAGCCGATGAAATAGTTCTCGATCTTGAGATCGCGCTGGTAGACCGGCGTGACGAACGGCAGGTCGTCCATCTCGGTCAGCGCCGCGCGCGGCGCGGTCTCCTGGATATCGCCGTTCGCGTCGCGATAGCACAGGCCGGAAATCTCATCGAATGGCTTGCCCTGCGCCACGTCGCGGATGGTGAAGTCGTAATCCTTGGCGGTGACGAAATCGATCGACTCGGCCTTTTCCAGGCTCCGGCGCGGCTCGATGGCGACGTTGGCGCCGACCATGCCGATCTTGAGCTTCGAGTTGACGTCCTTGAGCGCCCGCGCTGCGGCGATATCGGATGCAAATGTCGGCGTCGAGGAGTGCATCACGACGAGGTCGTAATCCTTCGCCTGCGGCACGATCTGGCCGAGCGTAATGCCGTGCGGCGGCGCGTCGATCAATTTCGAATCCGGCACCATGGCGGCGAGCTGCGCCAGCCATGTCGGATACCAGTGCGACTTGATCTCGCGCTTGGCCTGGTAGCGCGAGCCGGCGCCGCCATCAAACCCTTCGAAGGAGGGCGCTTGCAGAAAAAGCGTACGCATTGAATGCCGTTCAGCTCGAGGAGTCGACGATCAGGGTCTGGTCCGACAACCGGTACCGCTGGCCCCGCCACGTCACGGTAAGGACGAAGAAGCTCGCAACATAGGCGGCGAAGGACACGAGGTCACGCGCGGGGATGAGCAGGTAGCCTTGCGAGCGTAGGGCGAAGCGTTGCTCCACACACCAGGATACCCCGACGCGGCAGGCGAGGGCGATCATGGCCATGGCCAGCGCATCGCCGCCGCCGCCGAAAGCAACGGCCAGCAGCGCGAGCGGGAATGGATGAGTGATGATGCTGCCGAAATGCCCGAGCGGATCAATCGATTTGATGGTGCAGACCTGGCGCACCTGGCTTTCGGCAAAATCGCGGGCGCTGGAATCGGTATGGACGTGGCCAACTGCGAACGGCGCCACCGCAACGGTGTAGCCCGCGGCCCGCACGGCATCGCCGATCGCATAATCGTCCCAGAGTTGATCGGCGAAGACCGTGAAACCGCCTATGCGCGCCAGGATGTCGCGCGTCAGGGCGATGGTTGCACCGAAACAGGGACGAGCCAGCCCGAGCGTCACGCCGCCGATCACGTTGGGCAGGAAGTGGATGTTGGCGCTCATCGCGGCGAGCCGCGACCAGAGGCTGCCCTGGTCGATGCCGTAGAACAGGCAGGTGACTGCGCCAACGCCGGGGCGCTGCAATTCGGCGACAATTCCGGAGAGATGTTGCGATCCGACGACGATGTCGCTGTCGATGAGCACGAGCATCTCATGCCGCGCGTGCCGCGCGATATTGGCGATGTTTGCGACCTTCAAATTCTGGCCGACAACCTGGGAATCGGCGTGGCAGATGATCCGGCCGTCGCCACGCTCGGCGGCAATCTGGCGAACGACTTCGATCGCCGGGTCGTTCGGATCGAGGGTGCCGCAGATAATTTCCGTCGGTCCGGCGTAGTTCTGGTCACGCAACGCGCGCAGCCGATCGGCCAGACCGGGTTCGCTGCCGCATAAGGGGACGAGTACCGAAACCGGCACCGAGACGGATGCAGCCACTAGGTCCCGGCCGCGGAAACGCAGCACGGAGAAGGCTACGAACACGTAATACAGGCATCCGAGCCCCGCACCGGTCAGGCAGGCCGTTGCTGCCCAGTGCAGCACCTCGTCCGTACTCAACATAACGTTGCGCCCCGATTATCCCGTCCGGCAGTCACAGCATAACGCCGCTGTAAAGCCAAGCGCGAGAGATAAAGGAGGGCATGGTTGCGGCGCAAAATCGGGAGGCGAAGGGCGGCGGGGTTGGCCGCGAGGACCAGCAGCGTGATGAACATATTCTCCGCCAGCCGATGCACGGACCCGTGGTCCTCGACCCCGGCACTTGCGGGTTCGAAACCATAGCGGGAGGCGATCCGGGCAACCTGGGCGCTCTGGCTGGCAGTGCCGAGCCGCATGTCGGCACGCAGGGCCGCTACGTCGTCGAGCGCCCGGGTCCAGCGTAAGTGCAGAGCCAAATCCCGCAGCGACAGGTCGATGCCTCGGGCAAGCGTCCGTGCCCATTTTAAGGTGACCCCCTCGGCCCCGATCGGCGGAATGTGTTCGTTCCAAAGATGCAGGTCGAGGACCGGGGCGCCCGGTAGCAGGTGCGTCCCGTCGGCCAGCACGATCTCCGTATCGGTTCGCGCCGGCTGAAGACGGAATAGACAGTGCGGATCGTCGGCGAACTCGTAGACGCCCTGCCGCTGCCGCAGCCAGCGATCGAGACCGAAAATCGCCGGTTCGATCAGAGTCGCATGAATCGAAAAGTGCGTTTGTTGCGACAAACGCGTGACTCCAAAAAGGAGCGCCCTGATCGAATGACTCGGGCGCAATCATCGAGGTTCCGGCCCGTGCGATTAATTGGGAGTCATGATTCGCACATGGCGCAACAATTCAGCGAATCGCCGGACCGGCCGTCATCGCCGCATCCGGCGGCGGATATTGATGTTGGCGGGTCCACGGCCGCGGCGCCGGGTGGCTGTCCATTCGTTTGTAAGCGACGATTTGGGCAATCGACAGCCAGCCGCGGTCGAAGGCTTGCGCCATGCCCGCGAGATACATTCGCCACACCCGATAGCGCTCGACCCCGCCAGCGTCGATCACGGCATCGCGGTTTCTTTCCAGCCGCGCGAGCCACAGAGCGAGCGTCCGGGCATAGTGCGGTCGGAGATCCTCCACGTCGGTGCTCTCGAGTCCGCAACGTGCGATTTCGGTCAGAAGGCGCGGCAGATTGGCCAACTCGCCGCCAGGGAACACGTACCGATCGATGAATTCGCCGCCCGGCGGACCTTGCGGCCGTCCGTCCGCGTCGGTCGTGATGATTCCGTGATGGACGAGCGTCCCACCCGGCTTGAGCAGGCGTTCGATCGTTTTGAAATAGATCGGCCAGTTTCGCGCGCCGACATGCTCGTACATTCCGACCGAGACGATTTTGTCGAAGTGGTCGTGGCCGTCGATGTCGCGATAATCCGTGAGCCTGATGTCGACGCGATCGCCGAGGCCGGCCGCCGCGATACGCGTGTGCGCCGTGTCGTATTGTGCCTTGCTGTTGGTCACCCCGACCGCCTCGATGTCGTGGCGAGTGGCGGCAAATTGAACAAGTCCGCCCCAGCCGCAGCCGATGTCGAGCAGGCGCTCACCCGGCTGCAAGCGCATCTTTCGGCATAGATGCGCCAACTTCTGTTGCTGCGCCAGGTCGATGTCCTCGTCGCCGGTTCGGAAATAGGCGCAGGAATAGACCATGCCTGCGTCAAGGAAGGCGCGGTAGAAATCATCGGAGACGTCGTAATGATGCGCGATCGCATGCGCATCGTCCGTCTTGGAATGACGGAACGAGATCAGCCCCGCGCCACGCAGGAGGGCAGTGAGCCAGCGCGCTTTGCCGACGCGCTCGGCGAGCTCGATCCCGGTACGCATGATGTCGCTGATGTCGCCTTCGACCAGGATGTCGCCGGCGACATAGGCGTCGCCCAGCCGGTCGAAGCGGCCGAACAGGAAATCCCGCGCGGTGTGGGGCGATCGCAGCGTCAGTGTCACCGTCGGCGCGGCACAAAAGTCGAAAACCTCGCCGTCCCAGAAGGTGAGCCGGAGCGGCAACGGCCGACCGGAAAACCGGTCCTTCAGAAGTGACAACAAGCGCCGGCGCGGCGACATGGCGTCCTCGCGTAAAATGGATCACTGCGTCAACGCGGCACCGCGTATTTCGCTCCTCGCCTCAATGCGGCGCCAGCGCCTCCGGATCGCGATAAAGCTCGGCGAGAGTGGCGCGAACGGTCAGCGCGAACGGCACCGAGAGTATGATGCCGACAATCCCGAACAGGATGCCGCCCGACAAGAAGCAAAAGATCACCAAAGCCGGCGGCAAAAAGGCCGCTTTGCCGAGCACGATGGGCCCGAAAAACTCGTCGATCGAGACGCGCAACATCACGGCGTAGATGATGTACTCGACGATATTCCAGGCGCTTTCCGCCTGCTGCATGGCGATCAGACCGGCGATCGTGGCGGAGGCGAACGGGCCGATCACCGGAATGACCTCGAGCAGGCCGGTGATCAGCGCGAGGAATACTGCGTGATGAATGTGCAGGATCAGGCCGAGGCCGATATAGGCCGCGGTCGAGGCGTAGAGCACGACCAGCGCTACGCCGAGAAAATAGCGCCACAGCACATTGTGCAGATCGTTCCAGACGCGATCCGCGAACGGCCTTTGCCTGGGCGGCACCAACCAGAACAGGGCGTCGCCGGTGCTCGATCCGGCGATCAGGAGGTAGCCGAGCAGCACCCAGCTCAGGATGATGCCGAACATGCCCGCGAATCCGTAGGTGACGACCGAGAGAACCCGGCCGCTGTCGTTGAGCGTATCCTGGAGCGCCTGCACAAGGCGGTGCGCGATGCCATGCGCATTGATCTGGACGCCGAGCAGGTTGATCGTGTCGTTGCCGATGAATTGGGCCACCATGCCTTGGATACTGTCGGTCAAATTGCCGCCGCCCTGACCCATCTGGCGGATGAGCGGCGGCAGGCCGAGCCAGCCGATGCCCGCAGCGCCGGCCATCAGCACGATCAGCACCAGCACGGCGAATATCCACCGCGGCGCGCGCGTGCGCGCGGCGAGCCGGTCGATCAACGGCGTGCAGACGTAAGCCAGAATGCCGGCAAAGACGAACGGGAAGAGAATGTCCCGGATGAGATAGAATACGACGAGAACGCCGGCGAAGATGACGAGCGTGAGCCCCGCGGTGCGGCGCGACGGCGCGGGAGGCGGGCCGCGGGTGGTCTGCGCTTGTTTGGTCCGACCGGTCATCGATAGACCCGGCCCTTCCAGCGCACGCGGCCGATCATGCGCCAGCGCAAGCTGTCCAGCGCGATCAGGGCGCCGGCCGTATAGCCGAGCGGGAACAGCAGGCCGTAGACGAGTGGAATGCGAAAATAGGCCGTGCCTGCAATATGCAGGCCGAAGGCGGCGGCCGAGCCGATCAAGGCCGGAACGGCGGCGAGGCACGCATCGCTGCCGCCCCGAATACATCCGGCAAGATCGAACGCCGGCAGCAGTACCGTCGCCCAGGCGAGCGTTACGCCGATCACTGCGGTTGCGATCGTCGCCGCTGGACCGCCGAGCATGTCGACGAGATTCTTGGCGATGCCCGGCCAAAGCGTCGTCCAGCCGGAGTACATCCGCGTTGAAAGAAGCGCCCTGCCGTCCTGCATCAGGACGCGATGGCCGCGGCGCTTCATCAGGCGCGCAAGGTCGATGTCCTCGATGATCGAGCGCGATACGGCGGCGTGGCCGCCGACGTCGTCATAGGCCTCGCGGCGGATCAACATGAACTGGCCGGTGGCGACCGCGTCGTCGCTGTCGGGCGACTGCTTTTTCGCGAGGTTCTGCGAGAACGACAGCAGAAAGAGTCCGCAGGGCAAGATCAGCCGCTCGGCGAAGCTCTTGAGCTCCTGCCGCGGCGCGAGCGTGAGCAGATCGATGCCGTCACGCGCGGCGGCCGCGACCGCGCTGGCGATCAGCGCCGGCTCGGCGCGCATGTCGGCGTCGAGGAAGCATAGCCATTGCGCCGCATCGGCGACGGCCCGCGCGCCGGCGGCGCAGGCATTGACCTTGCCGGTCCAGCCGGGCGGCAGCGGCGGGCTTTGCATCAGCACGACACGCCGGTCGCGGGCCGCAAAGCGGCGCACGATCGCGGCGGTGTCGTCACTCGAATCATCGTCGACGACGACGATGGCGAGGCGCGGATATTGCTGAACGATCAAGCTGTCCAGACATTCGCCGATATTGCCGTTCTCGTCGCGTGCAGGCACCACCACCGCCACCCGCCCCGCGTCATCCGGCGCCGCGGCGGCGCTGAGGGGGGCGAGGGCG
>Ga0208357_1002218_pt1 | contig 13131 bp, 11 predicted proteins | sample NGESurdeep092012_6_FD_184487 | JGI IMG/M metagenome (GOLD analysis project Ga0208357, IMG submission 184487) | Arctic peat soil microbial communities from Barrow, Alaska - NGEE Surface sample F52-2 deep-092012 (SPAdes) | ecosystem: Environmental > Terrestrial > Soil > Wetlands > Peat ... | reverse complement strand
CCAGCCCGTCTAGACGAGAGCGCGGCGAGTCCGCGCCGCCGACCAGCACGAGCGCCTTTACGGTCTCTGCCTGGAACGCCTTGAATTCCGTCTCGGCGAACACCGCTCCGACGTCGATGAGCTCCATGCCGAATCGGAGATCCGGCTTGTCGGTGCCGTAGCGGTCGAGTGCCTCGTCCCAGGTCATCTCGACGATCTCGGACCCTCGCTCGCCGGTGACTGCCTCAGTCGCGTCCGCGATCGCCACCGAGACGAAGCTGCGCACGTCCTCTTCGGTGACGAAGGAGGCCTCGACATCGAGCTGGGTGAACTCGAACTGGCGATCCGCCCGAAGATCCTCGTCGCGCATGCAACGGGCGATCTGGTAGTAGCGGTCAAAGCCACCAACCATCGAGAGCTGCTTCGCGATCTGGGGCGACTGCGGCAACACGTAAAAGGAGCCGTGCTGCAGCCGAGACGGCACCGCGAACTCGCGGGCACCTTCGGGTGTCGGCGTCCACAGCAACGGCGTCTCGAGCTCGGTGAAGCCCTGCCGATCCATCGAGGACCTGAGCGCGGCGTTTACCCGAGCGCGAAGGCGCAAGTTGGCCTGCATCCGTTCGGAGCGCAGATCGATGAAGCGGTACCGAAGCCGTACCGACTCCTCGGCGTCATTCCGCCCGTCAAGGGAGAACGGTGGCGGCTCTGCTTCGGCGAGCACCTCGACCTCGCAGTCCCCGAGCTCTACCTCGCCGGTATCTAGCTGATCGTTCTCCATCCCTGCCGGACGGCGTCGGACAAGGCCGGTCACGGCGACGACATACTCCGAGCGGAACGAGTGTGCGCCGTCGACGACGCACTGCAGCACACCGGTGTGGTCGCGGACGTCGAGAAAGGCCAGGTGCTCGCCGTGCTCACGCCGCCTTGCCACCCACCCACAGACCGTGACGGTCCTGCCGACATCTGCAGCGCGAACAGTGCCGCAGTAGGCCGAGCGCATGCCGACAGGCTCGGGGGCGAATGGGACGGGTGCTTCGCTCATCCGAGCAGCTCCAGGATCGTCGAGACGAGCTTTGCACGCTCGACCAGCTGTTGATGATGGGCGTCGGCGCCGCCGAGTACCCGGATGGTTGCACGGTCCTCTGCGAGCTCGTTGGCGCCGATAATGACGGCTAGGCGCGCCCCGGAACGGTCGGCGAGGCGCATCTGGGCTTTGAGCGACCGCCCCTCGAACGCGCGATCTGCTGATATTCCGGCCCGACGAAGCAGGTGCGTGAGATCGCGCGCGACCGAGCCGTCAGTGAGATCGACGACGAAAACACCAAGCGGTGGCGCCGCGAGATCAACACCTTCAGCCTCAGCTGCGAGCAGCACCCGCTCGACGCCACTACCGAAGCCGACGCCAGGGGTTGGTGGACCGCCGAGCGCCTCGGCAAGTCCGTCGTAGCGGCCGCCGCCGCCGACGGCGTTTTGCGCCGCGTCGAGCGCGCTCGAGGCGAACTCGAACGTGGTCCGTACGTAATAGTCGAGGCCCCGTACGAGAAAATCATCCCGTGTGTAGGCGATGCCGAGCGCGTCGAGGCCATCGGTGACGCGCGCGAAGTGTGCTCTGCATTCGTCACAAAGCGACGCCGACAGACGCGGCGCTCCCTCGCGAACAGCGAGGCACGCAGGGCGTTTGCAGTCAAGGACTCGAAGCGGGTTCTTCCGCCAGGTGTTCTGGTGCTCGCTGCAAAGCTCTGCGACGTGCGCTTCGAGATAGGCCGAAAGCAGCTCGCGATAGCCCGGCAGGCAGGCGCCATCGCCCATCGAGTTCACGCGAAGCTCGATGGCACGAAGCCCAACCGAGCGGAGGTACGCGTCGAGCAGGCCGATCACCTCGACGTCGAGATCGGGATCGTCGGTACCGAGAACCTCGACACCTAGCTGGTGGTGCTGGCGATACCGTCCCGCCTGTGGGCGTTCGTAGCGAAATGCCGGCGTGAGGTACCACGCCTTCCAGGGCACGAGTGGACGGTGCTGCACGAAGGCACGGACAACCGATGCCGTGCCCTCGGGGCGCAGTGCAAGCATGCGCCCTCCCTTATCTTCGAACTCGTACATCTCTTTCGTCACGACCTCGGACTCTTCGCCGACGCCACGGCGAAAGACGCCGACATCTTCGAACATCGGTGAGACGATCAGCCCGTAGCCGGCGAGGTGTGCCTGACGCGCGAATCGCCCGACGAGTGTTTCGACGCGCGCGCTCTCCGGGGCGAGCACATCGCGCGTGCCCGTCGGTGCCTGAAACGAGGTCACTGCTGAGAAAATGCCAGCGGTCGACCCCTGCCAGGGAGGATGCGGTACGCATCGTAGACACCCTCTAGCTGGCGAATCGCATTGAGAACAGTGTCGAGATGGCCGACGTCGGCAAGCTCGCACTCGAAACGCATGCTCGACACCCTATCTGCGCCCACCTGGGTCGAGGAGGAGTAGATCGGCACGTGATTCTCAGAAAAGATGCGCGCCACGTCGACGAGAAGCTGTGCACGATCGAGGGCCTTCAACTCGACGGCGGCTAAGAACACGTGCGGCAGCGACTCGTCCCACTCGACCTCGATCAGGCGCTCGCCCTTCTTGCCGACGAGCGCCTGGGCGTTCGTGCAGCTCTCGCGATGGACCGAGACTCCCCTGCCGCGTGTCACGAACCCGATGATGGCGTCGCCAGGAACCGGTGTGCAGCACCGCGACAGCCGCACCATCACATCGTCGAGACCCTCCACGTAGACGCCAACCGCGCCCGAACCCCTGCCAGTGGGCCGCCTGGATCGAAACACCGTCGTCGGCGGCTGCTCCTCGCCGTCTGAGAGGTCGCGTTGTAGACGCTGCACGATATTTCGAGCCGAGCTGTGGCCGTCGCCGATCGCCGCGTAGAGCGTGTCGACGTCGGAGAACCCGAGCGACGTGGCGATCTCGCCAAGTGCTGCGGGCGCGGAGAGCTGTTGGGCCGGGAGACCCTCGCGGCGAAGCGCCTTTACAAGCTCTTCTCTGCCGCTGTCGATGGAGTCCTCGCGCCGCTCCCTCGAGAACCACTGGCGAATCTTGTTCCTCGCTCGAGCCGACACGACGATCTTTAGCCAATCCTGACTCGGGCCGGCTGTTGGGATCTTGGAGGTGAAGATCTCGACGGTGTCACCAGAGTTCAGCTTCGAGTCAAGCGGTATCAGCCGGCCGTTCGCCCTGGCACCGATGCAGTGGTGCCCAACCTCGGTGTGGACCGCGTAGGCGAAGTCGATCGGCGTCGCGCCGGTGGGCAAGGTGATGATCGCGCCTTTGGGCGTGAAGGCGTACACCTCGCCCTGGTCGAGGTCGAGCTTTAATGACTCGAGGAACTCGACTGGGTCGGTGGTGTCCTGCTCCCAATCGGCGAAGCGCCGGAACCACGCCATGTCCTCCGCCGAGTGTGCACCGAGGCCGACCGCCTCTTTGTAGCCCCAGTGGGCTGCGATGCCGTACTCCGCGCGGTGGTGCATCTCCTGGGTCCGGACCTGGACCTCGATGGCCTTCCCACTCGCGCCGAGCACCGTTGTGTGCAGCGACTGGTAGAGGTTGAACTTCGGCGAGTTGATGTAGTCCTTGAACCTGCCCTGGATCGGAGGCCAGAGCGCGTGCACGGAGCCGAGCGCTGCCCAGCAGTCCTTCTCTTGGTCGACGACGATGCGGATCCCGATGAGGTCATGGATCTCGTCGAACTCCTTGCCCCGGACCACCATCTTTTCGTAGATGCTCCAAAGGTGCTTCGGCCTGCCCGTCACGACCGCCTCGACGCCAAGGGCTGCGAGGCGCCCTCGGACGAGGTCGAGTACCTGATCGAGCTCGATATCAAGCCGTGGGGCTCTCGTCGCCACCATCTGCGCGATCTCGGCGTAGCGCTTCGGGTGAAGTGCCTGGAACGAGAGATCTTCGAGCTGCCACTTGATCTCCTCGATACCGAGCCGGTGCGCGAGCGGCGCGTAGATATCGAGCGTCTGCTGCGCGGTTCGATGCTGCTTCCACTCCGGCATCACCGAGAGCGTCCGCATGTTGTGTAGTCGGTCGGCGAGCTTTATTACGAGCACTCGCCAGTCCTTGGCCATCGCGACGAGCATCTTTCGTACCGTCGCCGCCTGCTGGGCCTCTCTCGAGGAAACGTGCAGGCGATCGATCTTGGTCACACCGTCGACGATCTCTGCGACGTCTGGGCCGAACTCCGCAGCGATCTCATCGAGCGTGACCTCGGTGTCCTCGACGACATCGTGGAGCACCGCGGCAGCAGCGCTCGTCGCATCGAGACCGAGTTGCGCGACGATCAGACCTACGGCGACCGAGTGTGCGACGTAGGGCTCACCAGAGAGTCGGGTCTGACCCTCATGGGCACGACTTGCGACCGCGAACGCCCGTCGAACGATGTCACCGTCCTCGTCTGGACGACGCTTGGCGAGCTCGGCAAGGAGCGGCTCAATAGTGGGCACCATGTCCGAGGAAGCCTCCGAAGAAAGTACCGGAGACCCAGGTCGGAACTCAGTTGTTCCATTCGCCAGTGGTTCGACGATCGCCATACCTCAGGCTACCGCCGACCGGTGCTCGGGAGTGCCACACACGTGTGGAAAGTGCGGACCTTCGACTTTGTCACAAAGTTGACGACCGGTAGGCTGGAAAAGATCTGATCATGACCGCGACCGGCGAATCCACTCCCGCTGTTACCACCTCGCCTGCGGTGAACGCCGACGGCGGGTCCCTACCCGAGCCTGGCGTCTCGCGACTTTCGCCGCAATTTCCGCGCAAGGGTCCGGCACTGATCTTTCTCGGCCTCGTCGCTGTCGTCGCACTCGGTGGTTTTCTGCTGGCGGCGCTCTCGTCGGGACCAAAGGTGCCTCCAGCAGCGCTCGGGCAGGTCTCGGGATCGACGATCTCGGCGGCGAGCGCGAGCAACTTCATCTCCAAGATCGCCGTCGCCGGCGAGCCACCGGCGAACGTGACCGAGGCGGTAGTGGTGCCGGCGAATGCCACGCTCACGTCGTCGCATCGGGCAGCCGAGAATCTCGAGCTATTTGCAGGGAACCTGACGCTGTCGGCGCCGGATCAGGCGAGCGACCTCGTCACCTTCTACCGGCTCGAGCTCAGCCACGAGAAGTGGAAGCTAACCCGAACCGACGCGACAGCCGATGGCAAAGGCAGCGAGCTGTTCGCCACGATCGGCGGATCGGACGGCTTCTATTGGGAGCTAGAGGTCATCGTCGAGTCGAGCAATCCGTCCGTCTCACCCGCGCTAGGTGGTGGCGACGCGACCGTTGCGTCGACGGTCTCGCTCCAGCTCGTCGAACTCGACGACCCCGACTGACCAGCCGACACCAACTCGCCGGACTGCTCGGATTGACCGGACTGCTCGGATTTACCGGTCGCGACAGCGACGGGCCGCATCCCTGCGACGAGATACGCGAATGCAGCGAGATCGGCTGGGTAGATGAGGTAGCCAAAGCGCGTCGCCGGGGCCAGCACGGTCGCGATCAGCAGCGCGAACGCCGTAAAGCCTGCCACCTGAGCCGTCGTCCGCGGCGTTCGTATCTTTCCGACCGCGATGACGATCCCAAGACCCACCACGAGCAGAACGACGGTTATCAACCTTCGATGACTCGGCAGCAGATTAGTGATCATCTGGCCAAGGAGCGGACTCGCCGCAGGCGAGCGAATGTTCGTGAGGCCGAGTGGGAACCGCACAACACTCTCGAAGAACGCCTTTGGCGAAGGAATGAGGCCGATCGCTGTCACGGGAACGACGACGAGCGCGGCAGCCACGAGATAGCGGCCAGGAGCCCGGCGACCGGCCCGGTCCTGGGAGGCCAACGCCATCAACAACAAGATCGGCCACGCCGTGAACTTGAGCGTCGCCGCGCAGCCAAGCGCAAGGCCGGCAAGTATCGGCGATCGCCGCGCGGCAAGGACGAGGCCGAGCAGCACGAGCGCGATGACGGGAAGGTCGTCGCCGCCAGTTACGAGCGGCAGCGCGCCAAGTGGCAGCGCCACAAGAAACTGAAGGACCCGTAATCGACGTCCGTTGCTCGCTCCCGCCAGTCGAAGCGCAAGCGCGGCGATAGCGATCGTAAAAGCGACGATCACAAGACGGGCGTCGGTGAGCGCCACCGGGAGCGAAAGCGCGTTCGTGAGACCGAACACCGCCATCCCCGGAAGATACGGGAAGAAGCTCTCGGCATCGATGTTCCGCGCGTCCGAGCCGGCGTCGTTACCTACTTGCGTCGGATTCGCAAGGTAGGGCGAGTGCCCAGCCGCCACACGGTCTCCTGCGCGCTCGATCACTGGTACCTCAGGTTGCGCGTGCGCGCCCGTTGCAGCCTCTGCTCGCCACCCAACCTCGGCAGCGAGTGGCGCGAACACGGCCCCACACACGACCAAGGCGACGATGATCCGTCGCATCGAGAAGATCTGCGCAGCGAGCAATCGGCCTTCTAGTGGCGAGCGGAGAATCACTCGTTGGCAAAGCATCGCCACCAAAGCAGCGACGACGTAGACGATGCCCGCGAACCACCCCCAGGAGCGGTAGTCGGACGAAACTGCGAACGCAGAGGTTAAGAACGCGAAGCCGGCGGCCGCGATGTAGAGCGCAGCGTCCTGTACCAGAGCTGGGATTCCTTCGAGCCAATTCCACAAGGAGATGCCAGCCCCCAGCACGGGATGAGCGTACCCCGGGCACTGCCCCGATGGAACTCTATTCCGAGCAATCTGTGCGGGCACGATGATGCCCCGTCCCAGTAGCCCGGGACGGGGCATCACAACGAGCTGGTTGCCTACAAGTTGGGCTGAGGTGTGTAGCGCAGGTACGGCTTGACGGCCGTGAAGCCCTTCGGGAACTTCTCCTTCGCCTCTTCGTCAGAGACCGCCACCGTGATGATGACGTCCTCGCCTTCCTTCCAGTTCACGGGCGTCGCGACCTGGTAGTCGGCGGTGAGCTGCAGCGAGTCGATGACGCGCAGAATCTCCTGGAAATTCCTGCCCGTGCTGGCCGGGTAGGTGATGATGAGCTTGACCTTCTTGTCGGGTCCGATGACGAACACCGATCGCACCGTGGCGGTGGTGTTGGCATTCGGGTGGATCATCCCATAAAGGTTCGCCACCGTGCGGTCCGGGTCGCCTAGGAGCGGGAAGTTCAACGCGTTGCCGGTGGCGTCTTTGATGTCACCTGCCCAGCTGTTGTGGGAGTCGACCGGGTCGACCGAGAGGCCAACGACCTTGGTGTTGCGCTTGTCGAATTCGGGCTTTAGCCGCGCAACCTCGCCGAGCTCGGTGGTGCAGACGGGCGTGAAGTCCGCGGGGTGTGAGAAAAGGACTCCCCAGCCGTTGCCGAGGTAGTCGTGGAAGCTGATCGGTCCCTCAGTTGACTCCGTCGTGAAGTCTGGAGCTTCGTCTCCGAGCTGCAGTGCCATGTTGTTTCCCCTCAGTTGCAGTAGCGAATATGCCTAGCGCGATCATAGTGAGCAATAGCCAGATAGTCGACCTCGCGGGTCAACAATTAGAACCGCTCGCTTCGCTCCCCAAGGCGTCAACTGCCTTGTACGTTGCTACCGTGCAACCTGCCGTCCTCCCTGGGTTTCTCCAGAGTCTCGGGCCACTCATAACGCGCCACGGCTATCTCGCGGTAGGCGGCGTCTTATTCCTCGAAGCGTTCGCGATACCCGTTCCAGGTGAGACGGTTCTGCTCACCGCGGCGATCTACGCGGGTGCGGGCCGGCTGAACATCGTCGTGGTCATCGTTGTCGGGACGATCGCAACGTTCCTTGGCAGCTTCGTCGGTTACTTCATCGGACGAACAGGCGGCAGGGTCCTCGTCACACGCTATGGCCGCTTCGTCGGACTGAACGAACGCCGCTTCGCCTCCGCTGAGGCGTTCTTCGAGCGACAAGGCCCGAAGATCATCGTGCTCGCCCGCTTCGTCGAAGGCCTCCGCCAAGCCAACGGAATTCTCGCCGGTACCTCAGGGATGGCCTGGAAGCGCTTCTTCGTCTTCAACGCGATCGGCGCGGTGGTATGGGTGACGACATGGGCGCTCGTCGGTGACTTGGCGGGCTCTCACGTCGGTGTGATCTACGACGGCATCGTTCGGTACTTCTGGGTCGCGCTCGGCGTTGTGGTACTTGCGCTCGTCGCTCTCGTCATTCGCCATCTCCGCCATCGTGCCGATCTCGAGGCCACGCCCGAGCAGCTCGTCGAGCAGCCTGCTGAGTAGGTCGACGCAGCGACGAAGGCGATGCGTCCGCACTCGCTGGCGAGCCTCGCCGACGACCAGAAATGCCCGGAAGGCCAAATACCTATAGGGTTTTTCGATGCCCACCATTGAGGAAGAAGATCTCTCGACCGACGGACGTCGGCTTCGAGGCCAGCGTACGCAGACAAAAGTTCTCGAAGCACTCCTCGAACTCGTCGCCGAAGGCGAGATGCGACCAACCGCCCAGGCCGTCTCGAACAGGGCCGGCGTGTCGCTTCGAACCGTGTATCACCACTTCGAAGACGTCGAGGACGTGCGGCGCCGCGCACTCGAACTGCAGCGAAGCCGTTACAAAGTGGGATACCGGTTCATCGATCCGACGCTTCCGCTAGAGGAGCGGATCGAGACGTTTTGTCGACAGGTTCGCCGCTTCTTCGAAGCGATCACGCCAATTCGACGATCGATGCTCGCCGACGATCCCATCAGCACCGAGATTCGAGAGGGACGCCGACGTTCGCGCGAGGTCCGGATCGCACAACTTCTCGCTACGTTTCCCGAGCTCTCAGACCGCTCCCGCCCGGCGAAAGATCTTCTCGTGGCGCTCGACGTCGCCACCGCGTGGCCGACTTGGAACTATCAGCGCGAGAGCCTCGGTCGATCGGCTGCGGCGTGTGAGTCGGTGATGGCAACGCTGATGCGAGCGCTGCTTACCGGCGCGCCCGCAAAGCGCGACGTCAGGAAGAAGATCACTCGGCCGGGCGCCTCTCGCCCGAGAAACGCCAAAAGGTAGGGGCTCGCACCAACCACCGGCTTGTAGCCTAGATACCAGTTCCGGACCGAACCCGAGGTGGCAGATGCCTACGTTGACCAACGCCGAAATCGCTGCAGTCGCCAAGCAGTTGCGGGTGGACTCGATTCGAAGCTCTACTGAAGCGGGATCTGGCCACCCCACGTCCTCGATGTCGGCCGCCGACCTGATCGCGGTGCTGGCCGCAAAGCACCTGCATTACGACTGGAACCAACCGAAGCTGCCGTCGAACGACCATCTGATCTTCTCGAAGGGCCACGCCTCGCCACTGCTCTATTCGCTCTACCGGGCGGTAGGCGTCGTGAGCGAGGAGGAGCTCCTTACGACCTATCGGCGCCTTGGTGCGCGACTCCAAGGCCACCCCACACCCGCCCTGCCGTGGATCGATCTAGCGACTGGATCACTCGGTCTCGGAATCGCGGCAGGGGTGGGTGTCGCCCTTGCCGGGAAGTACCTCGACAAGCTCGACTACCGGGTCTGGGTGCTTTGTGGTGACTCCGAGACCGCAGAGGGCTCCGTCTGGGAGGCACTCGACAAGGCGTCGCACTACGGCCTCTCGAACCTGACGGTGATGATCGACGTCAACCGCCTCGGCCAACGCGGTCCTACCGAGCTCGAGTGGGACCTGAGCGCGTACGCGCGCCGCGTAGAAGCCTTCGGCTGCGAAGCAATCGAGATCGACGGCCACGACCTCGCCGCGATCGACGCCGCGATGGACAAGGCCGCGTCGAGTAGCCGACCTACCGTGATCCTGGCAAAGACGATCAAGGGCAAAGGGGTCGCCAAGCTCGAAAACGCCTTGGGCTGGCACGGTGTCGCCCTCAAACCAGACGACGCACTGGCTGCGATCGATGAGCTAGGGGGCGTGAGCGACATCACGATCACCTCGCCCGCACCCGGTGGCGGCACGCCTGCGATCACCCCGGCGCCGAACTCGAAGATCGAGCTGCCAACCTACGAACTGGGGAAGAAGATCGCGACGCGAACGGCCTACGGTGACGCACTCGTCGCGCTCAAGTCCCGACCAGAAGTTGTGGTGCTCGACGCGGAGGTAGGCAACTCGACTGGATCCGAGAGATTCGACGCAGTCGCTCCCGAGCGCTACTTCGAGGCGTTCATCGCCGAGCAGCTGATGGTCGCAGCAGCAGGCGGCTTCGCCGTCCGGGGCTATGTGCCCTTCGCCTCCACCTTCGGTGCCTTCTTCTCTCGCGCCGCTGACTTCGTCCGGATGCTTGGAATCTCCGGGCTGAAGATCCGCCTCGCGGGTAGCCACGCAGGCGTCGAGATCGGGGCGGACGGTCCGAGTCAGATGGCGCTCGAGGACCTCGCCATCATGCGCAGCGCGAACGGCTCGGTTGTGGTCTATCCCTGCGATGCGCCTTCGGCGGCCGCGCTCACCGTGGCAATCGCCGACGCTCCAGGAGTCGCCTACATCCGCACGACACGGGGCGCCTACCCCGTGTTGTACCCACCAGGGACGGAGTTCCGGATCGGTGGTGCAGCGGTGCTGCGCGAGAGCCCAGACGACCAGGTCACCCTGGTCGGCGCTGGGGTTACGTTGCATGAATGCCTCGCCGCAGCCGAGATCCTGGCAGGCGAGGGCATCGCTAGCCGCGTCATCGACTGCTACTCGGTAAAGCCACTCGATACCGAGCTTTTGATCCAATCGGTGCAAGCGACCAACGGTCGAGTCGTCGTCGTCGAGGACCACTTCCCTGCGGGAGGTCTCGGCGAGGCGATAGCTGGCGAGCTGCTCGGCGCAGGAGTCGAGTTGTCCTTCGCACACGTAGCTGTGCGCAACATCGTCGGCTCGGGTACACCAGAGGAGCTGCTAAACGAAGCGGGGATCAACGCTCCACACATTGCAGCTGCGGCGCGGACGCTCACGAAGGCGTAGGCGGTTAGCGACATTGCACCATCGAGCTCCGCTCATCAGCGCTTCTGTATCACTGCTCGCGCTGGTGATCTTCGCCGTCGTCATCGCAGTTCGCTACCACCCGAGTTCGGCCGACAACACGAACTCGATCGCCTCGGCGACGCTCCACATTGGCTCGGTCGCACCGACGAAGTTCGCCCTCGACGAGATCTCGGGAACAAAGCGTGAGACGCTCGCAGCACTGGTGCACGGCAAGCCCGCGATCATCAACTTCTTCGCGTCGTGGTGCCCGATCTGCTTAAAGGAGCTCGACGCCTTCGGCGCCTACTCGCGACAAAAGCCGGCGGGGATATCACTCGTCGGGATCGACACCGACGACCCCTCGCTCGCCACCTCACGGCGCCTGCTCGCGAAGGCGGGCGCGAAGTATCCGGTGCTCATCGACACCAGCAAATTGGCCGTCGCCACCGCCTTCGGTGTCGACCCGCTTCCGGTGACGTTCTTCGTCTCGGGCGACGGACGGATCGTGAGCGAGGCAGTCGGCGCCTTAACGCTCGCGGAGCTGCAAAAACAGGGCGCCGCCGCGCTCGCCTCCTCCTAAGACTTCAGCCGCCGCGCCAAGGCGACACCCCGGCGTCACGCTCCTGCTTCGACCAGTGACGACCAGTAGAGGTAGGGGCCAGCACCTGGATCAGGCACTGCGCTCGAGGTCGGCGGCAAGCTGGACGCGAAGTGCGGGAGGTCCCGAACCGTCGGGGTCGCATCTACCTCCGCCAGGAACTCCTCGGAGATTCTCGGGTGATCCGGCCCCGACGCCGCTACGGCGAGGTAGTTCATCCTCGCCTGCTCCTCGAGGGCGTAGACGTTTGCAATCGAACGCGAGATGCTCGTCCCGGTAGCCACCGCGCCATGACCAGGCAACATCGCCACCGGTGAGTCGCCGATCAGGCGCGAGAGACCCTCGCCATCTTCATCGGTGACAACGAGACGCGTATGGGTCCACATCGGTACCGGGGTGCGGACGAGGTTCGCCCCCTCTTGGCACATCGGCACGAGCGGCACGCCGAGCACGCTCATGAGCACGGTGTAGCGCGGGTGCACATGCACGACCGAGTCCACCTCGGGGTGGTTCTTGTAGATCGCGGAGTGGATCTTCACCTCGAAACAAGGCATGCCCCCTGGCGGGCCTTCGACCATTGCGCCGTCGAGATCACAAACGATCATGTCCTCGCCGCGAACAACCGGCAACACGTCGACCGCGTAGCCCCTGCCCTTTACGATGAACCGGTCCGGCTCGCCTGGGACACGCATGCTCACGTGTCCGAGCGCAAGCGTGATCCCGTCGGTGAGCCCAATGTGGTGGAGCACCCTGTTTCCTACCGCGACCTGCCGCTTCGTCTCTTCGAAGGCCATTGCTCCCCCATCGCATTCCGTTCCGATCGCTCGTCGATCGCCCCGGATTGGTCTACTACGACCACGACCTCGCGATGGCAGCTGCTTCGCGGAGCAGCCCTGCGGCCTCGACGGTTTGATCGTCGTGGGTCATGTCGTGCGCCGCAAAGATCAGGTCCCGCATGGTGTAGAGGTCGGGTGAGGCGAGCAGCGCGCCTGCCTCGGGCGGAGGTCCGATCGTGTTGCCGTGCCGCGCCGTTTTGATCGCGATGTCGACCAGCGTGAACAGGGCGTCCATCTCCGACTCTCGGTAGACAAGCTCCTGGAACGTGTGCGACGAGATCAGCCGGTCGGCGACGCCTTCGATCGTGGCAGGCAGGAGGTTCTCGATCCGCTCCGGCTCTGGACGATCGCGCTCGTCGGTCAATTTCTTGAGCTCGCCACGTCGCTTAGTACGCGCTTCCAAGCGAGGCCGCGTCCACGCTCTCTGGTTGCGCGCTCAAAAACAGCGCCACCGGGTCGACGCTTCTTGGCGCGTCGATCGCTACCGAGCGCGCCCGGAACGCATCGGGGTGCTGGAGGTGGCGAGGCTCCTCTCCTTTTTGGAGGTTCTTTGCGAGCGTGAGGAGTAGCCGGCGCATGCCGACGATTCCCCGATCCGTGACGCCGAGGTGCTCCTCATCGCGCCGGCAGATCGTGCCGTCCTGGTTCTCTTGGACGGCGAGGTCCTGATTTCGAATGCCGAAGATCCCGGTGAAGCTCCTCGTGCGTTGCAGCTCGCGGTCGATCAGGTAGTTGTTCGTCTTGTTCGCGAGCGGCAACCAGGTCGCGGGATCGACG
>Ga0208357_1002216_pt1 | contig 13140 bp, 12 predicted proteins | sample NGESurdeep092012_6_FD_184487 | JGI IMG/M metagenome (GOLD analysis project Ga0208357, IMG submission 184487) | Arctic peat soil microbial communities from Barrow, Alaska - NGEE Surface sample F52-2 deep-092012 (SPAdes) | ecosystem: Environmental > Terrestrial > Soil > Wetlands > Peat ... | reverse complement strand
TAACCGCCCCGCCTGCGCCAGACTCGTGGCGGTCGCTCCGGCGGGCCGGTCAGCGGCCTCCTACACCACCACCAGGGACACGACCTGCTTCAGAAGCGTGACGGCTTCATCTACCTCGGAGTCAGATAAGCATCCGGCGCTAAGATTTGTTGCGGGCATGATCCGCGCCCCATGACCATTAATCTCGAAATCAAGTGCTCGAATCGTGTTCGCCAATGGCTTCCCCATGCTTTGCGGTAAGCATATAGGATGCCGGAGCCTATGGCAAACACCCGTCAGGAGCCGGACATTTCAAACCGAGACACTACCGCGCGCCGCCTCAACGGATCGGGAATGTGATCAGCCAGGGCGGCCGGTCAGCCCAGGGCGTGGCGGCTGGCGCGCCGATATCGGTGTCGAAGGCGGCGATCCGCGCGCCGGCGGCGGCGAGGGCGGCGCCGATGCGCAGGAACCGGCGGTTGCTGGCGGCGCTGCGCAGGGTCATCAACGCGATCCGCTTGCCCGCGACCGGCCCCGCCTGCGCGGTCAGCGCCGCAACGAGGCGCGCCATCTCGGTCTCGCCGCGATAGAGCCGCGACACCCGGTCGAGCCGCAGGCGCGCCCGCCGGCCGATGGCCCCGCCCTGGGCGATGCCGAAGCGGTCGGCGAGATCGCGCGCCGCCCGCGCGACGGCGGCGGGCCGGCGCTGGCGGGCCACCGCGCCGATGCCGGTGCGGCGCAGGAGGCCGGCCACCTCCTCGATCTCGGTCGCGACCATCGGCACCCCCATCGCGATCAAGTCGAAGACGCGGTTGGGCGCGGCGAGGCGCATGTTGGCGATCGCCGGGTCGAACAGGACGAGGCCGAGATCGCACGCGGCGAGATCGCGTAAATACGCCGGATAGGGAATTTCGCCGACGAAGAAACAGCGATGCGCCACGCGGTCGCGGGCCAACGCGGCGCGCAGCACCGGCTCGATGCGCGGGTTGGAGAAGCGCCCGATGAACACCAGCACATGATCGGGCGGCAGATGGCGCAGCGTGCCGGCCGCGACCAGGGCGCCGGTCTCGGCCGAAATGCCGCCGGGGCTGACCAGCACGATGTCGCTGTCGGGGATGCCCAGGCGCGCGCGCAAGGTGGGAGCCACCGCCTCGTCCAGGACGTTGTCGCGGGTCAGGCTGGCGGCATTGCGCACCGCCACCACCGGCGCCGTGGCTCGGCCGCGATAGCGCCGCCGCAGATAGCGGGTCAGCGCGTGGCTGGGCGCCAGCACCAGGGCGGCGCGACGGACATAGGCGCGCTCCCACCAGCGAAACGGCAGGCGCAGCGGCGCCGGGATGCGGCGCAGGAACCGCGCCGTGCGCTGGCGCAAATCGGGAATCTCGGTCGCGTCATAGACCAGCGCGCCGCCGCCCCGCGCCGCGAGGCCGGCGGGCAGCGCGAAGAGATCGGTCGCGATGACGATGTCCCACGGGCCCTGCCGCGCCGTCTCGCGCCGCACCGCGCGGGCGAACCGCCGCACCCGGCGCAACTGCGTCATGCCCGACCAGGCGCCATCGCACACGGCGACGAGGGCGGCGATTGGGGCGGCCATGCCCGGCGGCGTGAGCCGCGCCCGCCGCGTCGCGCGCCAGGCGCGCTGAAGCCAGGCGGGCGCCAGACGGTCGGACAGCGCCACGGCCCGCACGCGATCGGGCATCGCGAACAGCGCGCGGTCGGGCGCGCGCACGCAATAAAGATCGACGCGCCAGCCCAACGCGCACGCCGCGTCGATAAAGCCGATGAGGCGGCGGTTGTGGCGCAGTGCGAGATTAGCGACGAAGGCGGCGCGGCCCGGCCGCTCGCCCGCCAGCGCGGCGATTTCGGCGCGATAGCGCGCGGCCTCGTGCGCCGGCGAAAATCGCGCCGCCATCGCGGTCAGGTCCCGCACGATACCGGCGCGCCGCGTCGCGGGTGCCGCGGCAAGCCGCAACACCGAAGCCGCGATCGCCTCGGGCGCGGCGTCGGCCGCGATCTCGCCGATATCGTAATCGCGCGCGAGGCGCCGGACCTCGTCGCTGGCGGTCGCCACCATCGGCACGCCGGCGGTGGCGAGATCGATGAGCCGCCACGGCAGCACCAGGCGCTGATTGCGATAGGCGAAGCTCAGCGGCACCAGCCCGATATCCGCGCCGGCGAGATACGGCAGATAATCGGAATCGGGCAGCTCGCCCTTCAGCACCACGCGGCGCGTCAGCCCCAGCCGGCGGATCAGCCGCTCGATCGTCTCGCGATAGGCCGGCGTGACGAAGCGCCCGACAAAGACTAGGCTAAAATTCTCCGGCAGGCGGGCCAGCGTCTCGATCGCCGCCTCGACGCCGAGATGCGGCGCCGCGGTGCAAGGATAGACCAGGATACGCGTCGCGGCCGTCGCCCCCACATCGGCGCGGATCGCCGCGCTCGGCGGCGCCGACAGCGGCGGGCGCGCGTTGCGGATCGCGGTCGCGCCGCGCCCGAACCGCTCGGCGACGAAATCCGCCATCGACGCGCTGGTCGCGATGATCCGCGCGGCGGCCGGCAGATCGCGCGCGAAGGCACGCGCGAGGCGCCGCTTCACCGCGCTATCGGCGGCGACGAAATGGGCGCCCTGACGCTCAAACGGGTCGGGAATTTCGTTCACATCGAGCAGCACCGGCACGCCGCGGCCAGCGAAACCGCGGGCGGCGAATAACGACATCGCATCCGTTGCATGACAGAATGTATATCGCGTGAATATGGAATGAATACGCACGCGCATACCGAAAACATAGTATTTGCGCGTGAGATAAGTGGGCCCGATCGCCACCTCAGCGCATCGCCTGAAGCAGCGCGCACACCGACGCCGCCTGCGCCAGATCGCAGCCATCGTCCGGCGCGCCGCCCGCGATCGCGTCCAAAAAACCGCGCATCTGCGCACGGTAAAGATCGGGCTGCGCGCCCGGCGCCAGCAGCGACCGCGCGCCCCGGCACACCGCGACACTGTCGAATTCGGGATCGATGGAGGCGCGGATTTCGCCATGACGGCCGCGAATTTCCAGCGACTGGGCGAAATGTGGTGCCGCGAAATCGCCAGCGATCTCAATGGTGACGCCGGATTGGCTGATGAGGCCCGCCGTCAAGCGGTCATCGGCGTCGGCCGCGATCGCGGCGCCGGCGATGGTGCGGCGCGGATTAGTTTGCTGCTGTTCGAGCACCGTGGCCTCGCGCATCGGGCCGAAGAGCCACAGCGCCAGATCGATCATGTGCGAGACCAGCTCGTTCACCACGCCGCCGCCTTCGTCGCGCCGGTGTTTCCAGGCCGCGTGGTTGCCCGGCGCCGCGATGAGGAGGCGTGCGGTATCAATGCCGCCGAGCGACGGCAGCGCCGCCCGCGCGGCGCGGATCGCCGGGGCGAGGCGATAAAGATAGCCGACCCGGCCGACCAGCCCCCGCGCGGCCGCCTCGTCCGCGATGTCGCGTGCCGCCGCTTCATCCCCGCCGAACGGCTTTTCGCAAAAGACATGCTTGCCGGCCGCGACCGCGCGACGTGCCAGCGCGGCATGGGCCGATGTCGGCGTCGCGATGATGATCGCGGCGATCGCCGAGTTGGAGAAGACCGCGTCGATCGTCGACAGCCGCGCGCCGAGCCGGTCGGCGGCGTCCCGCGCGCGCGATGGATCGCGGTCCGCGACGGTGAGGTCGGCGTCGTCCCGAAGCGCCGCGAGATGTCGCAAGCCTTGCTTGCCGCAGCCGATCACCGCGAGCTTCACCACTGCCCTCGCGCTGGCGCGACGGCGCAAAGAAAAATATGCTGGCTGGCATTGCGACATGCGGGGAGCAACCATGGCCAAGCCAGACGACGCCACCGAGGATTCGGGGGCTGCCGATTTCGAGACCAGAATCGCGCGCGCCGAGATGCAGGCGCGGTTTTACGAGGCGCAAATCCGCGTCCTTGAGGCGCGCCGCAAATTGGCGGAGTTGCGCAAGGCGATGAAGTCCGGCGCCTAGACCGCGTCATGGCGCCGCCGGTCGCGCGGACGCGCGGAGCGTGGTGAGGCGGCGGCGCGCCTCGAGCACCCGAATCCGCGCCGTCAGCCGCGCGCCCTCGGCCTCGAGACGCGCCAGCGACCCGGCGAGATCGCGTGGCGCCCCCGCGCGCGGCATGGCGCGTTCGCGCTCGCATTGGCGCAGCCACGCCGCCATTTTTTCTACCGGCACATCGGCGCGATGCGGCACCGCATGGGGATGGCGCTGAGCCCCCTCCAGCGCGCGCCGGTAATAGAACGCGGCCATGCCAGCCTTGCCGAGCCGGTGCAGCACGCGCGCGTACCACAAATCGGCCTGGCCATGATCGGGAAATTGGGCGCGGCAGGCGCGGAACAATGCCGCCGTGGCGGCGGCATCAGCGCGCGCGCGGGCGTCGCGGATTGCGCGATTGAGCGCGAAGTCGCGCCGGAAATCGCCGGCGATATAGCGCGCGGCATGCTCGGCCGCCGTGAAATAGGCATGAAAGAACCGATGCCGCGTCTCGTCGCCGGTCCAGGTGAGATTGAGCCGCTCGGCGAGGCGCGGGTGGATCGGCGCGTGATAGGGCTCGTGATATTCGGGCGCGCGCGACAATGCATCGAGCGCGCCGGAATCGTAGGGCAGCGCCAGCATCGCGACCACGCCGCGCAACAGTATCATGCCGGTGGCGAGGGTTGGATGTTTCACGCTCCAGAAAAACCGCCGCTCGGCAAGATGCGGCTCAATGGCGCGCCATGGATCGAAATCCGCCTGCTGGCCGAGCCGCCGCATCGCGAGGCGATTCATCTCGAAGAGCCGCGGCGCGTTCTCAATTTCGGCGCCGCGATAGGCGAGATAGCCGGCGACCAGCGGCGCCGCTTCCTCGCCGCGCCGAAAGCGCGCCGCGAAACCATCCAGCATGCGGTTGCCGCGCGCCAGGTAAAAGGGCTGGCGGCCGCGTTGCGTATGATCGGGATGGATGCGCGGCGCCAGCGCGTGATAGACGCCGGGCAGCGCCAGCGCCGCCACGCGAATCCGCGGCGCCGCCGCCGGCACCAGCGCCGACCAGGGATCGGCCGCGAGATTGGTGACTTGCACGACGTGCACGTCGCAATCGCGCGCCGCCGCCAGATCGTCGGCATGCGCCGGGCGATGGGCGGCGCGGAACGACACCGCGATCGCCGGCTCGCCAGCGTAAATCCGCGCCAGCGCGTCGGCCACGAATTGCATCTGGCAATTGCCCGAGACGAAGATGCGATAGGGCCGCGCGTCAGGCATCGGCCCGCCGTGTCAGGCGCGCGAGATAGTCGACGAGGCCGCCGAGATCGTCGAATTCATAGCTGCGCGCGATATCGATGCGCACGCCGAGCCGGTCTTCCAGGCTCAGCATGATGCGGGCATGGCTCAGCGAGTCCCAGCCCGGCACAGCGATGGCGCGGGTGGCGCGCGTCAGGCGCCCGGGACGGCGCGCGCCACTTTCCTCCGCCACGATATCGGCGATGAGGCGCAGCATATCGGCATCGGACATGGCGTCGCCTCACGCGTCGGTCTGGTCGGGCCACGCGACGCGCGGCAGAATTTTCCGAGCATCGATGGCGTCGCGATGCCGGCGCACGAAGGTGACCATCGAGGCCAGCCGCTCGTCGCTGAGATAGTGCGGCTTGAGGCCGAGGCGCAGCAGCCCGTCATGGGCCGGCCGATAATAATGCTCCTCCTGTTCGCGGCGCGGATTGGGCACCGCCGCTATCCCGACATCAAGGCCGAGATCGCGGCCGACACGGCGCACCCGGTCGGCAAGATCGAGCACGGTGAACAATTCGGTGAATTGGTTATAGACCCGAAGCTGGCCCGGCGCCGGCGGGTTGGCCAGCACCAGCGCCACGCATTGCAGCGTGTCGCGCAGATCGAGATAGCCGCGCACCTGGCTGCCCTTGCCATAGACGGTCAGCGGCACGCCGGCCACCGCCTGCGTCACGAAGCGGTTCAGCACCGTGCCGAAAATATCGTCGTAATGAAAATGCGGGAACAGGCGCTCGTCGCTCGCCGCCTCTTCGGTGTCGTGACCATAGACCGGCCCCTGCATCAGGTCGGTGACGCGCAGGCCGTTGGCGCGCGTCTCGAACGACAGGAGGTCGGTGTCGATGATCTTGCTGGTGTGATAGACGCTGCCGCCGGCGCGCGGATAGAGGACGCGATCCTTGCGCCCCTTATGCTCGATCTCGATCCAGCCTTCCTCGATATCGATATTGGGCGTGCCGTACTCGCCCATGCTGGCGAGCTTGACGATGTGGCATCGCGGTGCCGCGCGCTTCACCGCCCAGATCGTGGCGAAGGTGGTGAAGAGATTGTTGTGCAGCGTCAGGTGCGCCTCGTCCTGCCCCATCATCGAATAGGGGGCCGAGGGCTGTTCCGCGTAATGCACCAGCGCCTCCGGCGCGAAATCGGCGAACGCCGCAATCATGGCCGCGCCGTCGGTGCAATCGAGAATGCGGTGCGCGATGTGCTTGCCGGTCAGCGCCGCGAAGCGCGCGCAGCGGGTTGGCAAATCGTCGCTCGGCACCAGCGGTTCGGAGCGCGTCTCCCGCGCCAGCCGGCGACGCAGATAATTGTCGATGACCAGCACATCATGATCCCGCGCGGCGAGGTACATCGCCGTCGGCCAGCCGAGATAGCCGTCGCCGCCCAGGATCAGGATGCGCACGCATTCCCCCTTGTTACGCGGCCTCGCGCCAGTCGAGACAGATTTGAATCGCAGCGCGGCTCTCGGCACGATCGGCGATCAGGCGATAGGCGTCGGCGAAGCGCGCGGCCGGAAAGCGGTGCGTCACCAGGGCGTGCGCACGCACCTTGCCGGCGGCGACGAGGGTGGTGGCCAGCGCCAGATTGCGGCGCCGGTCCCAGCGATTGTAATCGCCGCCGCTCACATGGGCGCCGGCGGCACGCACGCCCTTCAGGGTCAGCTCGCGGTCGAACAGCGTCTCGCCGTCGAGCGCGATCGGCTCGTTATAGAAGCCCGCCAGCACGATTTCGCCCTGCGACCGCGCCAGCGACGCGACGCGCGCGACATTCGCCGCCGCCCCGGAACATTCGAACACGGTCTGGATTGGCGGCAGGCTCGCGCGCATCGCCGGCAGATCGTCATAGGTCAGCACCGCGCTGGCGCCGTGGCGCAGCGCCAGCGCCGCCTTCTCCGCCGTGCCGGTCAGCGCGATCACCGGGCCGGCGAAGCTCGCCGCCAGCACTTGCAGCAGGATGAACCCCAGCGTGCCCAGCCCGGCCACCACCGCCCCGTCGCCGACGGTCATGGCGGAGCGGTGAACCGCATGGAGCGCGGTCGCGGTGAGCGCGACCGCGACCGCGTCCTCATCCCCCAGCGTCTCCGGCAGTGCTACCCAGGAATCGCGCCGTTGTAGCAATGCGTGCGAGCCGTGCGGCTTCATCGCGAAGACGCGGCTGCCGACCGCCGCGTCCGCGAACGCCGGCCCCACCGCCGCGACGCGGCCAACCAATTCATAGCCCGGCCGATAGGGATAGGCGCGGCGGCCGGACCGTAACGCCGCGGCCGAGCCGTCGAGCCACATTCGCTCGGTGCCGAGACTGATGCCGGAGAGATCGGTATTAGGTAGCAAACGCACCTAGTACCGAGGAGAGGTTAAATGGTTCTCTTCGGTTTGAGGTTACGGCGCGCGGCGCTGGCCGCGTTTCTGGCCGCGTTTCTGTTAATCTACCAGGGAGGTGCTCTCGCCTTTAATCGCCCGGATGTCACGCCCTTGGATTCCGTCACCAGTGGCATCCAACCAAATATCAAAACTATTGGCGGTGTTCGGTTTTCGAATAATTTTTTCAACTTTGTAGATAAATCCCGTTTGGTGGTGACCACGGCCAATAACGTAATCTACGCACCCGACAACATAAAACTGAAATTTCAGCTTCCCGCCGATCAAGTCCATCCATCGACGATCCGATTTACTGAAGCCTGCGAAATACGGAATCTCATCGTCCTTCTCGGACCATGTTTCTCCAGGGAACAGCACGCGGCCTGTTTGTTCATTCCTGAGGGGCTTATGTCTAAAAGTCTCACATTCTTTTTTCCGCTGTTCTTCGGGATTTGTCCGCTTTTCATTGCCAATATACGCCTGCAAGTTGAATCTGACATTCAATGCGGGCCAATGCCCTATATTAACGATGGTATAACCTGGATAAAAAGAACCCGCCGGACCATCATCTGGATTGATAAGGTTGTGGGCAATGCGAAACGGACCGGGCCTTATTTCAACCTTCAGCCAAGGCCGCTGCTCCAATTGAATAAAACAATTGCTCTGGCGTGTGAGATACGCCTGCTCCTTAGCCGAATCTTCGGTGTCTATCACCAATTGACGTGTATAGATCGTGTAGAATATGAGAGCAGCAAGGGTGATTACTCCTACCCAATAAAGCCCGTGATCGCTAGCCATATTGCGGAAGTACCAAGCCAACCCCAACCCCAATACGATTGCGATAGACGCAATATAGTAGATCGAATTGTCAGAAACGATCCTGTGTTGTTGGCTAGCGACTTGTTCTGGTTCCTCGCAAGCATTATCACCGAGATATGCGGCCTCCATTTGATTGGCCGTCGCAGAATTTTCACTGGCGTTATTTTGGTCGCGACCGGGGGTGGGGCCGCTGTCTATTTTTTTGTTGCTCCCCATTTGGGGATTGATCTTTTGAGCATTGCCTGGCAGTGGAATTTGATTTGAAATGCCATCAAAGTATCCAATGATAATAGCTACTACGATCAATAATAATACCATCATGTATTCACGCCACGGCATGCCTGTCTACTGGGCGCTTGGGGCAATTATAACTACGTAACCATCACTCTGTTTTCCTACCGTTATCTTATGATCCGGTACCGGCACCAGCATTCCAATTGCCACTCGATTAACTTGGTATCCATGTTGTTGAAGGTACGCGCCATATTGCGCGCCAATTTCCTGATCCGTTGCATTACCAACCGTTTGCAAGGTGAGTTTTTTGCTATCAGTTAATTTTGCGATAAGCTGATCCCCTATATCTGGCGAGAATGGCAGACGTGGGGGAGCCATATTCATGATATTGGCGCACCCGTTACACGTACCCTCATTGGTAAAATTATTATTCGTCTGTGCATGCGCCATTTGTGATGCAACCACGATAATTAAGGCGATGAGGGTACAGACTCCACGAAAGGTCATTTGCATGTCCCCGCTTGGAAGAGAACTCATTTATCGTCGCTAAAGGTCCTCCAATCTTACTCCCTCCAATTCCAGCGACGCCAGCACGGCTAAAAACCATGTCGCGGCGAACGTCCCGCGATTGAGCTTCCCAGTTATCGAGGCTTCCGTTTCAGCGAAGCCGTGCTTTTTAAGCCGGGTCGCCAGCTCGCCATAGCCAACGCCAGCCCGCTTTAGCTCGGCCTTCACGAAGCGCCGCGCCCGATCTTCCCAATCGGCTTCCTTGGTCGGGGTTTTCATCCGCCCTCCTAAGAATAATCCTTCTGAATGTAGAAGGTTTCGCTTGCCTAAGGAAGGCGTTTGTTGTTTTATATGTGCAAGGAAACTTGCACAAACAAATGCCCCAACACTTCCTCCTCTCAACCGCCGCCCGGACGTTAAGTCTGGCAAAGGTGGCGCGTATGTCGGACGAGGAAGCGCGGGCCGCGTTCCAGGCAATCCGCTGGGCCGACTACAAGGGCGTTCCCCATTGCCCGGAATGTGGTGGCGTCATCCTCTACACCTACCGGACCCGGCACCTGTGGAAGTGCAAAGCCTGTCAGCACCAATTCAGCGTCACGTCCGGGACCATCTTCGCCAGCCATAAGAAGCCGATCCGCGACTACCTGTTGGCGATCGCGATCTTCGTGAACGGCGCCAAGGGGCATAGCGCGCTTCAATTGAGCCGCGATCTGGATTGCCAATACAAGACCGCCTTCGTGCTGGCGCACAAAATCCGCGAGGCGTTGGGCGCCGGCGATAAGGACGCCGTGGTCTCTGGCGAGGTCGAAATCGACGGCATGTATGCCGGCGGCTATATCAAGCCCGCCAACCACAAAGAGAACCGCCGCGACCGGCGACTTGCCAAAAATCAGAACGGCAAGCGCCAGGTCGTGATCGTGGCGCGCGAACGCCAGGGCAAGACCATCACCTTCGTTGCCAAGACGGAAGATGCGGGCGTGCTGGTGCTGCACAATCGCATCGCCCTTGGCTCGACCGTCTACGCCGATGAAGCCGGCCACTGGAACGCGCTGGGCGCCCGCTACCTCACGAAGCAAATCAACCACCAGCAAGCCTATTCCGCTGACGGCGCCTGCACCAACCAAGCGGAGAGCTTCTTTAGTCGCCTGCGGCGCGCCGAGATCGGCACGCACCACCACATTGCCGGCCCGTACCTCGCGGCCTACGCCGCCGAAATGGATTGGCGCGAGGATAACCGCCGCGTCTCGAATGGCGAGCAATACCTGTTGGCGGCAAGCGCCGCCGCCAAGCATGCCGTTTCCGCCAAGTGGTGCGGGTACTGGCAACGCCACCTCGGGGAATAGATCATGCCGCAAGGCGACATTCTCCGCTCCGGCCTCGACCGGCTCCATGCCGAGCTATCGCGCGAGATGCAAACCGCGACCAAAGAGGTTCTTCGCCTTCGCAAGGCGATCCAGCACGTTGAGGCGGTTATCAAGCTGGTGGCGCCGGACGGTGACATGGCGATGATCGCCAACAGAAGGCGTCGCCGCCGCATCCTGACGTTCAAGCGGGGCGAGATCGGCCAAGCGGTCTATCAGACCCTACGCGAGACCGCCGAGCCTCTGACGGTCAAGGAAATCGCTCTAGCATGCCTCTTGCGGAAAGGCGTCACGGGACCGGATAAGGTGGCGCTCTATCACCTGGAACACGGCATCCGCAACCTGTTTCGTACCTGGGCCGGCGAGACCGTCACTGCGACAGGTTTTCCTCGGAAATGGGCGCTCATTACGCGTGATTTTGCATGAGCACCCTCGGACTTATTGCAAGGAAAATCCGCTCCAGTCGCAATATGTGGGGAATAATTTGGGCGATACACAAAATCTAGTTGACGGGCACCATGGGCATCAATCACCCTCGCCCGGCCGACAAGATGGGGCGGCTCGCCCCGCCAAGGATACGAGCCGTAACTCTGAGAAGGTTTTGTTGGCTGGTGGGCCCTGAACTTCGGGCCACCTGATCAACCGACCCATCCGGTGATCTTGTATTCGCAAACTTGGGGCGGTCTTTTGGCCGCCCCTTTCTTTTCACCACAAGATTCTGTGCTATATCGGACGGATTCGTCAAGCATTTTGTGTCATCCATTTGGATGACATTTGGATGACACGCTATGCTAATAATCCGGCATGGCAAACCCCAAACTGCAATTCCGCGTGCCCCAGATCACGCTCGATTATTTGCAGGACTTGTTCGACACCGGAACTTGTGGGGACGACACGTCCGAAGTCGCGCGCCGAATCCTTGATGCCGGGATTCAAAAGGCAATAGCCGATAACATCATCGCCAAGCGCACACGGAAACCATAGCCCCTCCCTACTGCCCGTTGCGCGTCCCTCTATCCCCGGCTTTATCCGCCTCTCGCTTGCAGACACAGGCGCTAGGGTAAAGGGATGCCTTTTGGCGTAAGGCCAACCGGCGCCTCTTTTCGCGATTTCGGCGCGTATCCCGGCAGGTCCCTCTATATCCCGGCTAATCCCGGCTGGGCTAGGTGCGTTTGCTACCTAATACCGGGAGAGATGGGTTTCGACGACGGCCTCGTCCGGGGCGGGCACGGGCACGGCGGCGCGGCCCATGACGGCGCGATGCGGCGCCTGAATTTCGATATACCGCTGCAATGTACGTTTCCCCCCGCGACGCTTTCGCCGCGTAACCGCCCCGAGACTTGCATGCCCAGGTGTTCAACTAAATTGGTATAAGCCGCGCCGGCTTGTCAATTCGGACCGTCGATCCGGCCGGAATTTTTCATCATTACGCGTAATGCGCGCGCGTGTCGCGGGGTTGGCGTTCCGCGCCTGCTGTGCTGACCATCGACCGCGGCCGGTGTGGCGGAATGGTAGACGCGACGGACTCAAAATCGTAATCCGAACCCTCGCCTCTCGAAAACATCAAATAAACCAATAAGATAAAGGAAATTATCGACTTACATAGTCGTTACACAGTTATGGGACTTTTGCCCCGAGAAATACTACGCCTCGCACGTCAAAAACACGCTTGATGCCGCCGCGATCAATGTCCGGCAAGGCGCCGAGCCGGAAAGCCCAGAAATGACGCACACGCCTAGCATCGGCCGGTTCCGGGTTGGCGCGCCGGAGATGGTGTGCTAACCATCGACCCGTGCCGGTGTGGCGGAATGGTAGACGCGACGGACTCAGAGGAAAGTTGAGTGCCTCGGTGGAAACGCCGGGAGTAGAACTGCTCAAAGTCGGGGAAGGCTGACAGGCCATGCTGATGCTAATCCCGAGCCAAGCCCGAGCGATCGGGAAGGTGTAGAGACTGGACGGGCAGCACCTAAAGTGGCTTCGGCCGCTATGGCGAAGGGACAGTCCAGACCACGAACCTTCGGGCCGGCGAAAGCCGGAGTGGTATGAAAATCCGTTTCTCGCGAGGGAGTGGGGGTTCGAGTCCCTTCACCGGCACCAACTTCATAATCATTCGTAATCGGGAGATTACCCTGCACGTCGTCATGGTCCACCGGCGCATAAAGCCCGACGACGAAAGCAATAAAGCCTTTCTCAAGCATTGGCGCGAAATCAACACCGTTGGGGATCGCACGGGCTTAATTACCGAGTTCTTGAGTGAATCTTTGTCGGCCAAAGAATTTCCCGACACGACTTGGCACTTGGACCCCGAGGCAACGGGTGCATTGCGGCTACGTCGTCACCTCTCACCATAAGACGCAATTTCTAGACCATCCCTGACTTCGGCTGGTGCCGCGGGCGCCGACAGGAGAGATACCAATGGGAGCCCAGGAAGGAATCGAGCACGTCGTGGTGCTCATGTTGGAGAATCGCTCGTTCGATTCCATGGGTCGTGTCCCTGGTGGTGGTGTAGGAGGCCGCTGACCGGCCCGCCGGAGCGACCGCCACGAGTCTGGCGCAGGCGGGCCGGTTAGCGGCCACCGCGG
>Ga0208357_1002215_pt1 | contig 13142 bp, 12 predicted proteins | sample NGESurdeep092012_6_FD_184487 | JGI IMG/M metagenome (GOLD analysis project Ga0208357, IMG submission 184487) | Arctic peat soil microbial communities from Barrow, Alaska - NGEE Surface sample F52-2 deep-092012 (SPAdes) | ecosystem: Environmental > Terrestrial > Soil > Wetlands > Peat ... | reverse complement strand
TGCCGCGACGAGTGGCTACATGATCGAGTACGACAATCGCCACCTCTGGATGAAACTCAAGACCATTAAGGGCTCGCACTTCTCGAACTACCGCGAAGCCTGGGATGCTAATCAGGCAATCATCGATGGCAAGGTCGTGCCGCCGCTGTCGGCCGTGTTCTCGCTCGAAGAGACTGGCGAAGCCGCCTACGAAGTGCAGCAGAATCGCCACGAAGGGAAAATTGGCGTACTCTGCGTTGCCCCTCATGAAGGCTTGGGCGTAACGAACCCAGAACTTCGTGCTCTTGTCGGAGAAGATCGCCTCAGTATCTTCCGTCGCCACAAATAGGAGAATCTATGGACTCACTTCTCACTGAGATTGATCACGTCGCCATCGCCGTGCGAGATATTGAAGCGGCAATTGCTTGGTACGCGGAGGTCTTTGGTGCGACGGTGGAGCATCGAGAGATCGTGGAGTCCGACGGTGTTGAAGAGGCACTCGTGCGCGTGGCCGACTCCTACATTCAGCTTCTGACGCCCACGCGCGACGACTCACCGGTCGCGAAGTTCTTGGAGAAGAAGGGCGACGGTCTTCATCACGTGGCCTATCGCGTGGAGAATTGCGCACAGGCACTCGAAGCGGTGAAGTCTTCGGGCAATCAGGTCATTGATCTAACGCCGCGTCCGGGTTCTCGTAACACGACGGTGGCGTTCGTTCACCCCAAGGCTTCTTTCGGCACTTTGATTGAACTCGTGCAAGAGAATCCTTAACACTTCTCGCCTGACGCAGTTACTCGAGAGTTAGAAAATTTTTACTTACGGGTAAGTCGAAATTCCTACTTCTCGGTAACGCCCTCGGAACACTGCGTTTCGAAAATTCTTGTGTCCATCACGTTTCTCTTTAGAGATTTTGTTCTTCGGCCTGGCTAGCCTGGCTTGCTATGGAGCATTCGATGGCTGATCGTCTCAAGGAATTAGAAGCTTTCAAGGCTGAAGCTCGCGTGGCGGGCGGAGAAAAAGCGATTGAACGTCATCACGCGAAGGGTCGCATGACCGCGCGTGAACGTCTTGAGTATCTGCTCGACGAGGACTCGTTCCAAGAGCTCGACATGCTGAATCGCCACGTTGCCTCAGGCATGGGCCTCGAAGACTCCCGACCCTTTTCTGATGGCGTCCTCACGGGTTACGGCAAGATTGATGGTCGCAAGGTCTGCGTCTACTCACAGGACTTCACGGTCTTTGGTGGAGCGCTCGGTGAGACGCACGGTGAGAAGATTCAAAAGATCATGGACTTGGCCACCACAATGGGCCTACCCATCATTGGTCTTAACGATGGCGCGGGTGCACGAATCCAAGAGGGCGTCGCGGGACTCAACGCCTACGGCGGCATCTTTCGACGAAACGCGCGCGCGTCAGGCGTCGTGCCGCAAATCTCGGTAATCCTGGGACCTTGCGCCGGCGGCGCGGTGTATTCGCCAGCCCTGACCGACTTCATCTTCATGGTGAAGGACTCGAGTCACATGTTTATTACTGGACCCGACGTCGTGAAGTCAGTAACCGGCGAAGATGTCACACTCGAAGAACTCGGTGGAGCACAGACCCACGCAACGAAGTCGGGCGTGGCGAGTTTTGTTCTGCCCGACGAAAAGAGTGTCCTCGACGAAGTTCGTTACCTCCTGTCATTCCTGCCGTCGAACAACATGGAAGAGCCGCCACGCATCATGACGGGCGACGACCCGGATCGACTCTGTGAAGACCTGCGCGATCTCTTGCCGGATTCTCCCAACCAGCCCTACGACATGAAGAAAGTCATTCAGTCGGTGGTTGACGGTGGCGACTACATGGAAGTGCACGCCACGTACGCCCAGCAAGTCACCTGCGGTTTCGCCCGCCTCGATGGTCACACCATTGGATTGATCTCCAATCAACCCCAGATTCTCGCGGGCGTGCTCGACATCGAGTCGTCCGAGAAGGCCGCGCGATTCGTGCGCACCTGTGACGCATTCAACGTGCCGATCGTGACGTTCGTTGACGTGCCGGGCTTCATGCCCGGTGTGGCCCAGGAGTACGGCGGCATTATTCGCCACGGCGCCAAGCTGCTCTACGCGTTTTGTGAGGCCACGGTGCCGCGAATCTCAGTCATTACTCGCAAGGCCTACGGCGGTGCGTACGTCGTGATGAACTCCAAGTCAATCGGCGCGGACCTCGCCTTCGCGTGGCCCACGGCCGAATTGGCCGTTATGGGCGCATCGGGCGCGGTGGGTATTGTCTACCGTCGTGACCTGGCGCAATCGGATGATCCCGAGACTCTTCGCGCGCAACTCATCGACGACTACGAAGAGCGTTACGCAAATCCGTACATCGCAGCCGAACGTGGCTTCATTGACGACGTCATTGATCCAGCAGAAACGCGTCGAATTCTCGCTCGATCACTTGATCTGTTGCGAGGCAAACGTGAAGAGTTGCCTAAGCGCAAGCATGGGAACGTGCCACTTTGAACTACGGACTTGCTCCTAGGCCTTCACTTGCACCCGAGGAGATGGCCGTGCTCATTGCCGTCGCCGAAGAGTTACTGAAAGATGAGCGCCGGCGCGTGAAGGACAAGCCACCTGCGTGGCGTTTTTCCGGTCGATGGTTTAACTCCGGGCCCTACGCACTGCGTCGCCCGCACCACCTCAACTAATTGATTCGATCAGACCTAAGAGATCGTCCATAATCGCGGATAACGAATAGTCCTTGGGCGTGTACACGGCCACGACGCCAAGATCACGAAGCGCGCGCGCGTCGTCGTCGGGCACGATTCCTCCCACAATGACTTTGGCGTCGACGCCCGCTTCGCGTAGTCCCTCAATGACGCGCGGCACCAAGGCGAGGTGCGAGCCGGAGAGAATTGAAAGACCCACCACGTCCACGTCTTCGTCGCGCGCTGCGGCGACGATCTCGTCGGGAGAGAGTCGTATGCCCTGATAGATGACCTCAAAGCCAGCGTCGCGCGCTGCGACCGCTATTTGCTCAGCGCCGTTCGAGTGACCATCGAGGCCAGGTTTGGCGACGAGTAACTTCGGGGGTGTCCCGCGCTTTTCGGTTAAGGCTTTGGACCTCGCAACGAGTTCGCCAAAGTGCTCACCACGAGCGTTGATACCTGCGCGTACGCCCGTGGGCGCTCGGTACTCACCGAAGACGTCGCGCAGTGCACCGGCCCACTCTCCCGTCGTGCCGCCAGCCTTAGCGAGCGTGATGGTTGGCACCATAACGTTGTCACTGACGTCGTTACTCGCGGCCACTCGTCGAAGTTCCGTCAGTGCGGCCTGGACGGCACCCTCGTCACGTTGGGCGCGCCACGCAATCACGTCGTCGATGAGTTCCTTCTCCACTGCAGGATCGACCGTCATGATTGCTTCAAGTGAGTCGTTGTTGGTGAGCGGCGACTCGGCCGTTTCCTGGAAGCGGTTCACGCCCACCACGATCTGCTCGCCAGACTCGATGCGCTCAACACGGGCGGACTGACTCGCTACGAGGCGACTCTTCAACTCCTCGATGGCATTGAACGCTCCGCCCAAGGCGAGTACGTCGTCAAGTTCGCTTTGGGCTGCGACGGTGAGTTCGTGCACCTTCGCATCCATGACCTGGGATCCCGCGAAAATGTCGGGGTACTCAAGCAGATCGCTCTCGTAGGCGAGGACTTGTTGGACGCGAAGACTCCACTGTTGGTCCCAAGGACGCGGAAGTCCGAGTGCTTCGTTCCATGTTGGAAGCTGTATCGCGCGAGCCCGCGCGTCGGCCGACAGCGTGACGCCAAGCATCTCGAGAACGATTCGCTGCACGTTGTTTTCTGGCTGCTGCTCGGTGAGGCCGAGTGAATTCACTTGCACGCCGTAGCGAAAACGCCGAAGCGATGGGTCGTCCACGCCGTAACGAGTGCGACAGATCTCGTCCCACATCGCGGTAAACGTTCTCATCTTGGCAACCTCCTCGATGAAGCGCACTCCAGCGTTCACAAAGAAGGAGATTCGCCCCACGACCTCGGGCATGAGTTTTGCTTCGACTTTTCCCGAATCACGGACGGCGTCGAGAACGTCGATGGCCGTCGCGAGCGCGTACGCGATCTCTTGAGCGGGCGTGGCGCCGGCTTCTTGGAGGTGATAACTGCACACGTTGATGGGGTTCCACTTTTCGACGTGGTGAATGCCGTAGGCGATCATGTCCGCGATGAGTCGCTTTGAAGGCTCTGGCGCGAAGATGTACGTGCCGCGACTCAAGTACTCCTTGACGATGTCGTTTTGGGTGGTGCCTTGAAGTGATGAAAAGTCGACGCCCTCTTCTTCAGCTAACGCGAGGTAGAGGCCCCACAGCCAAGCGGCCGTCGCGTTAATGGTCATCGACGTGTTCATCTCGTCTAAGGGAATGCCCGCAAAGAGTTGGCGCATGTGGCCGAGGTGCGATACCGGAACGCCTACTTTGCCAACTTCACCAGCGGCCGACGGGTCGTCGGGGTCGTACCCAGTTTGGGTAGGCAGGTCGAAGGCAATGGAGAGACCGGTCTGGCCTTTAGCGAGATTGTTGCGGTAGAGCTCGTTGGACTTAACGGCACTCGAGTGACCTGAGTATGTGCGCATCACCCAGGCTTTGGAACGTTCGATCATGGTCCCTCCCGCCAAAGGTTACTGGCGGTAGTCGTAGAAGCCCGAGCCGGACTTGCGACCGAGCTGACCGGCGCTCACCATTCGTCGTAGGAGGGGCACCGGAGCGAAGTTGGGGTCGGCGTATTCGGCGTAGAGGGCCTCGAGAATAGCGAGCGACGTGTCGAGGCCGACGAGGTCGAGGAGTGCGAAAGGCCCCATGGGAAAGCCGCAACCCCCCTTCATCGCGGCGTCGATTCCTTCTTTGGTCGCGACGCCTTGCTCAAAGAGTCGAATGGCGTTGTTGAGGTAGGGAAAGAGCAGAGCGTTCACGATGAAGCCGGCCTGGTCTTTCACTTCAATGGGTTCTTTGTTGCACGCGAGTACAAACTCGGTGACGGCCTCGATGGTTTCGTCGCTCGCGCCGAGGGGGCGAATGACTTCAACGAGCGACATGGCGTGTACGGGATTAAAGAAGTGCACGCCACAAAAACGTTCGGGGTTCGACATCTGCATTCCAAGATCGATGACCGGCAGGGTAGACGTACACGTAGCGACAATGGTCGTTGGTCCAACGACATCGTCGAGTGCCCGAAAGAGTTCCTTCTTCACGTCGATATCTTCGACGACCGTCTCGATGACGAAGTCGCACTCGGCGAGGTCATTGAGATCAGTGGTGACACCAACACGATGGCGAAGTGCGGTGGCTTCGGCGAGCGAGCGCTTGCCCTTTTCGACTTGCTTGGCGAGCGATACGTCGAGCGACCTCAAAAGTTCGTCACCGCTTGAAGCTGAACGGGTGCGAACAATAACCTCAGCACCCGTGGAGGCGGCTACTTCTGCGACCCCGCCACCCATGATGCCCGATCCGATGACGCCAATTTTTTGAAAGCTCATGTGGGAACACTACCGTTACTGACCGGTAGGTTTGGGTGAGATACTGGTGCGATGAAGACGACGACACTTGTGGTGGGTTCCCTTGAGGCGCTCAGAGAAGTACTGGCGTCGGGCGGGTTGGTAACGCTGGCGAGCGGCGCGGACGTTGTCATCGTGCCAACAGCCGCAGCCTTTACGGGAATTACCGAGGCGGCGATCGAGCTCTCCACGGTCTTTGATGACATTGATGTCAAGGTCGAGGCTCTCATGATCGCCGAGCGCGCGTCGTGTGCTGAGCCCTACTTTGCCCAGCGAATTGGCCAGGCTGATTTGGTGGTCTTAGGTGATGGTTCGGCTCTTCACGCAATGAGCGTGTGGCGAGGCACGCCGGTTGGTGACGCGATTCGCGACACGCACCAGTTGATCGCGGTCGGGTCGTGCGCTTCAGTACTCGGTGAGGTGATGATCGATCCGCGTGGCGGCGCGCCCACGACAGGGCTTGGTTACCGAGAAGGTCTCGCGATTGGTGTTCAGGCGAGCGATGATCAACTGGCCCGAACACGGGCTCTCTTGGGCGATGAGGTCACGCTGGCCGTTCTTGGCCCGCGTGGCGTCGTGCACTTTGACGGAACGAAATGGTCGAAAGCCAGTGACGACGTGATCGTCACCCGCGCAGAAACAGAAGTCGCGCTTTAACTCTCGGTGATCGTGACCGACTCAATGGTGATGGTCTCTTTGGGCTTGCCCGATGAGGAACCTAGGTCGTTGATCGTGGAGACAACGTCAAGGCCCTTGATGACTTTGCCGAAGTGAGCGTAAAGAGGGGGCAGACGAACGCCATCGGCTCCCGAGATCACGAAAAACTGTGAGCCGTTCGTGTTGGGACCCGCGTTGGCCATGGCGAGCGAACCGAGTTCGTAGCGACCGGGCTTGGGAAGTTCGTCATTGAACTTGTAGCCCGGGCCACCGGTACCGGTGCCAGTGGGGTCGCCGCCTTGCAGTACGAAGCCTGGAATAACCCGGTGAAAGATGACGCCGTCGTAGTAGTGCCAGCGAGCCAGGTGAACGAAGTTATTCACCGTTATCGGAGCACCGTGGTGGTCGAGAAGAATCTCGAGTGTGCCCTTCGAGGTCACCATCGTTGCGCTGTAGGTCTTTTCGGGATCAAGGATCATTTCCGGTGCGGCGTCAAACTTCTGCCGCTTCGGACTCGAACCGTCGGGGTTGGGAATTGCATCGCTCATTAACTATTTCTCCGTGATCGTGACACTCAACATGCGATTGGTCACCGCAGGCGGAATGCCGTTGGCGTTCGTATTGGCGTTTCCTTCATTTTGGATGGTTTTTACGACGTTAATTCCACTGATGACTTGTCCGAAAAGTGAGTAACTCGAACCAATCGAGTTTGCTTCAGAACCGGTAACGATGAAGAACTGACTGCCACCAGTGTGGGGTTGGCCAGTATTCGCCATTGCGACGGAGTAGAGCGGGTAGGTCGGATTACCGGGATTGGGGTACTCATCAGCAATGGTATAGCCCGGGCCGCCGGCGCCGGTGCCCGTCGGATCTCCTCCCTGGATCATGAAGCCCGGGACTACTCGCTGGAAGATCACGCAGTTGTAGAACTTGTGCTCGGCTAAGAAGACGAAGTTATTCGTCGAGATCGGGGCGGTCGTAGGGTCAAGTTTCACGACGAAATTGCCGGCCGTGGTGGTGAAGTTGGCGTAGTAGGTCTTGGTCTTGTCGATGGTCATTGCCGGAGCCTTTGGCCAGGTCATCGTGTTGACGCGCGCGCTTGTCGAGGTCGGACATCCGGCGGCGACGGCTTTTGCGTTGGCGGCAGATTGAAGAGCACTGTCGTTGGCGCTGGCAACAGTTGTCGTCGTCGTGGCCGACGCGCCAGTCGTTGTGGTTGTCGTTGACGCGGTGGGCTTTGAATTCCCAGAGAAGAGCAGCGCGCCGGTGCCGAACACGACGGCAGCGATGACCACGGCAATAATGCCGCGGCGGATGTTCTTACGGCGCTTGTCGTAGCGCTGCATCTGTTCAAGTTTTTCGCGACGAGCCGCTTTTTGTCGTTCACGTTTGGAAGTAGCCATAGAGCAACTTTAGTAGGCCACTCAAAGACCTCAGAATCGCTCAACTATCCTTAGTCTGCATGGCGCTCATCGTTCAGAAGTTTGGTGGTACGTCGGTCGGTGACGCCGAACGAATACGGGCTGTCGCTGACCACGTTGCGCGCACTCGAGCAGAGGGAAATGAAGTCGTCGTCGTCGTTTCAGCTATGGGCAAATTCACTGACGAACTGGTGGTTTTGGCCAACGGTGTGTCGCCAAATCGTCCGGCGCGCGAGATGGACATGCTGCTCACCGCTGGCGAGAGAATCTCTATGGCGCTTGTGAGTATGGCGCTCGGCGCCGCAGGGGTAGAGTCGGCCTCGTTCACTGGAAGCCAAGCGGGCATCATTACTGACACGGTTCACACTCGCGCGAAGATTTTGGAGATTCGACCCGACCGAATTCGCGAAGCGCTTGACGACGGCTTGGTGCCGGTCGTCGCGGGTTTTCAAGGCGTGTCAACGGAGCGCGACATCACGACGCTCGGTCGCGGTGGCTCTGACGTAACGGCCGTCGCGCTTGCCGCCGCCCTTAAAGCCGACGTTTGTGAAATTTACACCGACGTGACGGGCGTCTTTAGCGCGGACCCTCGAGTTGTGCCCAAAGCCCGCCGACTGGATAGGGTCTCCTTTGATGAGATGTTGGAGATCGCGGCAACGGGTGGGCGAGTGTTGATGCATCGCTCCGTTGAGTTCGCGCGTCGTCATCACGTGCCCATGCACGTTCGTTCAAGTTTTACTTGGGAACAAGGTACCTGGATCGTGGAGGAGGACCCCACAATGGAAGAAGCCATCGTTTCGGCAATCACTGATGACACCTCGGAGGCGAAGATCACGGTTGCCGGTGTGCCAGACCGACCCGGCGTCGCCGCAAAGTTGTTTCGCGAGCTCGCTGACAGCGGTATCAACGTCGACATGATCGTGCAGAACACCAGCGCACACGCCGTTACCGACATCTCCTTCACCGTCGCCAAGACCGATCTCGACGCAGCGATGACTGCTTGTCGGAAAGTTCAAAAAGAGATCGACGCCGCGACGGTCACGAGCGACGACAACATTGGACGCGTCACGATTGTCGGTGCTGGAATGAAGTCCAATCCGGGCGTGACCGCCTTGATGTTCGAGACGCTTTTCCTCAATGGCATCAACATCGAAATGATCTCGACGAGTTCGATTCGAATATCGTGCGTTCTGCGTGCCGACAAGGTCAACGAAGCTGTGCGCCATCTTCACACGGCGTTTGGCCTCGACGCCGACTGACCTAAACTTTTACCATGCGTATCGCCATCGTTGGAGCAACTGGTCAAGTCGGCACCGTTATGCGCGCCATTTTGACGGAACGAAATTTTCCCGTTGAAGAGATGCGCTTCTTCGCTTCGGCTCGCTCCGCTGGTTCGATCATTGAGTGGAACGGTCGGACCATTGTCGTCGAAGACGCTGCCACGGCCGACTTTTCAGGCATCGACATCGCTCTCGCCTCCTCGGGCGCGACGTCATCAAAGAGTCTTTCGCCCCAATTAGCCGGCGCGGGCGCGATTGTTATCGACAACTCCTCCGCCTGGCGCATGGACCCTGACGTTCCCTTGGTGGTACCCGAGGTGAACGCGCACGCACTTCGAAACATCCCCAAAGGCATCGTGGCCAATCCCAACTGCACGACCATGGCGGCGATGCCTGTCTTAAAGCCGTTACACGTCGCGGCCGGTCTGACGTCAATGGTCGTCTCGACGTATCAAGCAGTAAGTGGCGCTGGTCGAGAGGGCGTCGATGAACTTGCCGTCGAACTCGAAAAGACGGGCAACGAAGACGTCCGAGTGCTGGCCTTTGACGGAGCGGCCTTCCCTCTTAATGAAGGCGTCAAGTTTCCTGGCACCATCGCGCACAACGTGATTCCACTCGCCGGCTCGATAGTTGACGACGGTTCGCTTGAAACGGGCGAAGAACAGAAACTTCGTGATGAGAGTCGCAAGATCCTTGAGATCTCGGATCTTCTTGTCGACGCCACGTGCGTTCGCGTGCCGGTTTTCACGGGTCACTCACTTTCGATGACGTTGAGTTTCGAACGTCCGCTCTCACCAGCAGAGGCCACGAAGATCCTCTCTGTCGCGCCGGGCGTTTTCTTGCATGACCTGCCGACGCCGCGACTCGCTACCGGAACCGACGTGAGTTATGTTGGGCGAATTCGCCGAGCCGAAACCGTCAAGAATGGGCTCTCACTCTTTTTGAGTGGCGACAACTTGCGAAAGGGCGCGGCGCTCAATGCTGTGCAGATCGCCGAGGCGATCCTCGCGCTTCGCTAGTCGGCGCCGTCTCGACCCACTTGGCGTCGAGCCAAGTTGACGCAGTGGTCTCCGAATCGTTCGTAGAAGCGCGCCATTAACGCCACCTCAACGGCGACGGGAACGCTCATTGATCCTGAGGTCAACTCAGCGGTGAGCGACACATGGAGATCGTCAAGCTCATCGTCGATGTCCTCAATGGCACCAACGGCTTCGTTCTTGCCGTCAATGATGACGTCCGTGGCTTCTCGCCAAATCATCGAGGCCACCTCGCCCATGCGTTCGACCAGACCTCGAGCTCGTGGTGACATCTCGTTACCGAGTCCGCGGGCCGCTCGTCGCGCTATGTGTTCGGCCAAGTCGCCGTTTCGCTCAACTTCAGGCATTATCCGGAGCAATATGAGAAGTTCTCTACGGCCGTCGAGGTCAAGGTTCTCGTCGGCGAGGAGGCGCGCTTCGGCGATGAAGACGAGTTCGTTGACGAGTTCGTCGATCACGACGTCTTGTTCGACTACTTTTTTTGCCAACTCCCGGTCATTCGAAAGCAGAGCGTGGGTCGCGGTCGCAATCGCCTCGCCGACCAGCGCGAAGACGCGCACCGTCTGAGGTCGGAGATCCTCGATGCCGAGAGTTGAGGGCGCGCTCTCTTCGGGAGAAGCATTCAGCGAGCGAAAGAGGCGGTACACACGTGAAAGTTTAGTGGCGCGTGACAGCCTTTCTCTAGGGTGGGGTTGGTCGATTGAAGGGGATCAGATGGTCGCGGTACTTTGTGGTGTCGTCGGACTTATTGTTGGTGGCGTCGTGGCGTGGTCGCTCGCGAATCGTCGCGCGCAGTTCCACCGCGACGCGCTCGCGCAAGCGAAGTCAGACCTTGCGGTGAGCGGTGCGGAACTGGCGGCCGCGCGGTCAAATCTTGAGCGAACGCGTGAAGAACACGAGAGTGCGCTCGAGAATATGGAGGGCGTTTTTGAGAATCTCTCCAATCGAGTACTTCAACAGACCGTTCATCAGTTCAACGCGTCTCAAGAACAGGTCATGAAGGAGCGTGAGACGACGCTCGATCGAACACTGAAGCCGCTTGCGGATCTACTCGGTGAGTACAAGCGCAACTTGGCCGACTTCGACAAGCAGCACGTTGGGGTGCTGGGCGAAGTAAAAAGTCGGGCGGACGAACTACTGAATGAGCAACGTCGCAGCCAGATTGAAACGAGGCGACTCAATCAGCTTCTTGGGCGAAGTGACCGTCGTGGTCGCTGGGGTGAGATCCAACTAGCGAACGTGCTCGAAGCTTCGGGTCTTCATGAGAACATCGACTACGACTTACAGGTTTCGTCGACAACGCAGGCGGGCAAGGCACAGCGTCCTGACTGCGTGGTGAACATGCCCAACGGTTCACGCGTCGCGATCGACGCGAAGTTTCCCTTTGACGCGTTCGAGCAAGCGCTCGACGCAGACGACGCAGAAGAACGCAAAGTATTTGAGGCGAAGCACGCGAAGGACCTGCGCGCGCACGTTAAAACGCTGCGAGAGAAGGCCTACTGGGAGTCAATTTCTCCGTCTCCTGAGTTCGTGGCGTGTTTCGTGCCGAGTGACGTAGCGGTAAGTGTGGCTTTTGACGCCGATCCTGATCTATTGACCTACGCCGCGAAAGAGCGCGTCCTGATCGTTGGCCCAACAAATCTTCTTTCCTTGCTGTGGTCGGTAGTGATGGTGGTACGCCAACAGAAGCTGGCGATGAATGCCGAAGAGATCTACAAAGTGGCCGAGACGATCTTTGACCGAATTCGTCTCGTCGCCGAGCCCGTTGCTCGCATGGGCAAAGCCCTCGATACGCAGGTGAAGGAGTACAACAGCATGATCACCTCCTTCGAGACGCGTCTCATTGTCAGCGCTAAGAGTCTTCAGAACTTGGGCGGCGCCGCGCGGGCCAAAGAGTTACCCGAATTGGGCCAAGTTGAGAGGCTCTCGGCGCGACTCGATGAAATGAAGTGGGGCGTTGATGGATCGCTTCCTCTGAGTGAGGGTTCCGCCGAGATCCTCGATCTCGAAGGGTTTGAAGAGGAACACTAAAAAGAAGGACGAGTAAGTTTTTACGTGTGGCCCGCACTCGCGCGCAACGTCGTCGACACACGTTGCTCATCGTTCTCGCTTTAGTCGTGACGTTTGGAATCCTGGTTTTTGGACGCGACGTCTCGCGTTCGGCGCATAACGCCTCGGCGCCTCGACGTAGTGAGAATAAAAGTTTCGGCGCTCTGGCTAATGGGCTCATTACGGGTGAGAACAGTTTCGACGGTCGACTTCAACGCCTTCTCTCTCAAGGAGGGACCCTTCGTCGCTACGTGTTCGAGGCGCGTCTCGACCAACTAGCCGAACAACTCTCAGGCTGGCAAGTCTCGGCCAATCAACTCGCACGACCCAAGCTCGCGCACCATATCAACGACACGCTCAATGACGTCACCCAACAGCGCATTAATGACTACGAGACACTGCTGGGCGATATTGCGAGCGCGTTGAAGTTGCCCTGGAGTCCAGGTACGGGGGTCGTTGAAGCGAATCCGGCGTCCTCGCTGGTCGCCACGAGCCATCAATGGAACGTCGATCGATTCGCGTTGGTGAAAGAGCCTGGTCGCGTCCGATTGAACAAACTAAGTTCACTCGCCGCCACCTACTTCGTCGCGAACGGGATGAGCGCGTTAGCCCAAGCGCCATCCTTGACGTTGGTTCGTGCGATCGGCATCGGCGCGCTGCGCGTAAAGCCCGCGGCCCTGCCCGCGGCGACCGGTGTACTGCTGTTGCCGCCAGTGTCTTCGGTGACGTTGGGTGTGTCGATAGTCAATAGGGGATACGACTATCAACCGGTCAAAATGACAATTCGGGTAACGCCGCTCAATTCGAGGGGCACGGCCTTCGTTCAATCAATGACGACGGTGCTTGGTCCCATGCAGGCCTACGCTTTCGTCCCGAATTCCCTTCGAACCAAGGCCAGTGAACAGGCGCGCGTTCAACTAATTCTCACTGGCGCACCGGCCGCGACGGGAATGGTGACCCACGAGACCTATCGCCTTGAGCTCTCGCCCTCGTGAAGCACTTTGCGTAATTGAGTTACCGGCCAGTTAGCGTAGATTAGACACGGCCCTAAATTTGAATCGAGGAACAGTGACGCAGTCCATTACGGTCACCGACAACCGCACCGGTGAGACGCGAGAGATTCCCATCGAAAATGGCGGCGTTGCCGCTAGTGAGTTTTCGAAACTCTTGCCCGGGATTTGGTTC
>Ga0208357_1002214_pt1 | contig 13150 bp, 8 predicted proteins | sample NGESurdeep092012_6_FD_184487 | JGI IMG/M metagenome (GOLD analysis project Ga0208357, IMG submission 184487) | Arctic peat soil microbial communities from Barrow, Alaska - NGEE Surface sample F52-2 deep-092012 (SPAdes) | ecosystem: Environmental > Terrestrial > Soil > Wetlands > Peat ... | reverse complement strand
GAACCCTACCCAGATAATGAAGCTCCACTGGCCCTTTTGCAGATTCGTCATCCGCAATTCGACTACTTTATGTGCGCTGCATCGGATGTCGACGCCGTTTCGGTATTGCGTGTGCCAGTAACGAATGGTGTCCCTCATACTGGTCTCGCCAGCCTTGGGGCTTCTTTTGAGAGCGATGCAATACAAGAATTCGAAGTGGAGTTAAGAACGTTGGACAGCCTGCTCCTTAGAGAAGTGCGTCAAATTTCATTCGTAAAAATTGACGTCGAGGGACATGAGTTGGCTGTATTGAGGGGGGCCTCCAAGTTGTTGGGCCTCAAGCCGGCACTGTTGGTCGAAATAGAGCAACGACACTGCGACGCCAGTATCCTCAATACGTTTAAGTTCATATTAAATTCTGGCTACGACGGTTGGGCCCTTTTCAAGGAAGGGCTTCGTCCAATCTCCCAGTTTGATCTCGAACGAGATCAGACGGCGTTTGTCGACGGCGGATTTCAAGACGTCATGCCCTTATCGTACGTGAATGACTTTCTGTTCCTTGAAGCGGGCAAACGTCCGCCAGCCGAACTCATGGGTTATTTCCATGAAACGTAATGGCGACGACGACGGTGAGGCGATTTGTAATTTTACGTAGCGTATTCTGAGGATGTGAACGTGAGCGTGAGCGTATGCGAATAACCAATTGAAGTTATCAAGAGTTTCATTCGACTATTTCTCGATGAGGGAATTTTATTGGCCATCACGTCTCCCTTAAATGCAGATTGCCAAAGGATTCTTGGTACGTGTGCTTATTGCTGAGTTTTACTCGCCCTGTCTGCCATGGAGCAAGGTTCGATTGGACCTGAAGGAAGGTTTCATGAAAATCGATAGACAGTTGCGCAACGCGGTTACTTGGGCAACTTCTCCGGCGTGCCGCTGCCCATCGAAATTGCGGAGTGTAATTTAGGGTTAGGTTTTGATTGGGAAAGCTAAGACACAGAGAGAGACGAGTTGATCTTCAGCAAAATTACGGGCGACGGAGTGGAAGCGTCAATTCTTCTCGTGCAACAGTATGCAATCCCCCCCAGCCAGCCAGGTGGAACGAGAGCTTTCGAATTCGCGAAGATACTCGAGGAGCTTGGTTGGCGGGTTCGAATATTTGCTTCGGATTTTTCGCATCTCGAGCATCTATTTTATCGTCGTGAATCGAAAGACCGTCGACGAAGAATCAACATCGTCGAGGATGGTATTCGCTTTTCCTATAGTTGGGTTCCCCCATACTCAGAAAATAGTTGGCGTCGAATCATCTCAATGATGTGGTTCAGTGTCGTTGCGTTTCGAGAAGTCGTTCTCAGCCCCGAGGAAATTATCTATGCTTCGTCGCCCCATATTTTTGGAGTCGCAGGGTCATGCTTGGCTGCGAAGATCCGGAGGAAGCGTTTTGTGTTTGAGGTCAGAGATCTATGGCCGGAATCATACGATGCAGTTGTGCCAGGGGCCTCAAATAGTTACTTGTACAAGTTAATTTCGCGGATGGCAAATTGGCTCTATCGCAGCGCAGACCTCATTGTGATCTTCACCGAAGGGAATCGGTCATCAGCGATTGAAAGAGGTGCAAATCCTGAATTTATTCAGCTTCTTGATGGCGTAGACGTGAAGAGCTATCCGATTCGCGATCGAAGGCATTCGTCGACGGAGATTTTTAAGTTCGTCTATATCGGCTCGCATGGCGCTGCGCAGGGACTTAACGTCGTGATTGACGCATGTAAAATATTGGAGTCGGAAATCGGTCCGAAATTTAGGGTCGAATTCATCGGAAACGGTGCAGAAAAGTCGAAATTGCGCCAGCAGGCGGACGCGCTACAGCTAAGTTGTGTAACTTTCACTAACGCTATTCCGAAGGACGAAGTTGCCAGGTATCTGCAAGAACATGATGCGGGATTGCTGACTTTAGTCCATGCGCAGGTATTCACGGACGGAACAAGCCCTCAGAAACTTTATGACTACATGGCTGTGGGCTTGCCTGTTGTCAGTAATGTTCAAGGAGGAATTAAAGAGTTGATACATGTGGCGAATGCTGGACTGACTTCTCAGGACTCCACGGCAGACGCTTTAGCTAAGGCGATGAATCAAATCATGCGAGACCTTGCTGAATCGAGAAATGAATTCGATGGTGGTAGGCAATATTTGGAAGAACACGTAAACAGAAGGACGATGTCTTGTGAACTTGAGTTACGACTACGCTCGCTAATTTGATTGGTCGGTTCACACGGGGGTTATGCCGGTTGGAATATCGCTTCGCTTCTTAACTTCGCTTTTTCGATGTCGCGAGTCTCCCATATGACTGAAGCGTGGCTTTTGCGGAACGATCCCAAGTCAATTCGGATCGTGCGAAATCGACACCGTCGAGAATTCGCGAATAGATGTCTGGGTCTTCTAGAGAGCGAATTGCGTTTGCAATGTCGCATGAGCCGAAACCGCCAGCGATAACTCCGCAGCCAAACTCGTCTACGATGTCGACTAGCGCGTCGTTAGGAGTCACAATCACAGGCACTCCGTGGCCAATTGCTAGGTGAAGAACCCCGCTCTGCGCTTTGAATTCCTCGGTATAGGGCAAAACGCAAGCCGTTGAGACCGCGAGTAGTGATTTCAACTCCGCCTCTTCTAGAAAGTGTGGGCTGTAAATGACGTTGTCAGGTAATTTTGATTTAATCTCCAAATCTAGAGAACGATCTTCGCATGCGCCCGCAATGGTGAAGTTCCATTCCTTTAGATCTTTGGCAGCCGTTAACAATTGAATAATTCCCTTATTTCTTCGGATTGAACCAAGCAGGAGTAGTGTTCGATTACTTCGTTGCGTGACCGTCGGAGCAGATTCCCACACTCCGTGCCGAATGAAGGTGACCTTGTCAGGTCGGTTCGTTACCCTCATATTTACGGAAACCGGATTTATGCCCTTATGAACATAAATATGGTCTACGAAGTGGAGGCTCATTTTCCGAATGTGTCCCTCGATCCGCCGGTAAGAGACGTACGCATCGTGGGCCTCAATGTTGTGAATCGTGATTACGATTGGAATTCCACTTATGTGGCACCAGATTGCCAATGGGCCGAGTGTCCAAGCCGAATATTCCTGAAGATGAACAAGTTGAACTGATTTTCGATTTCGTCGGAGCCAGAACATGAAATGGATATCGCGCACGGAATAGTGAGTAATCCTACCTAATATCCAGAATAATCGATTCGAGTAATTTTCTCGCCGCCTCAACGGTCTCAAGATATCAAGAGTCGGAACTGGAGGATAATCTTCGCTTCTGAAACCTTTGGAAGTGAGGTGTACTACTTCTTGACCGTTGCTGATGAGGACTTCAATCAGACTTCGAACATACAAAGTGTGTCCACTAGTTATTGTCGGAGAGAACATCACAACGGTTCGATTGCTCATCGAAAGCTCGCTCTTACTGTAACGACTCACCGGACTCTACTTAAGCAAACGAAATTTATCGACCTTGAAATCAATAGTTTCTTCGCTGGTGGTTTGGCGCCGAAGAAGGTGTACGTAAGCATTAGTTAGTAGTTTATGCAGGTAGAGGTTATTTTCGAAATGCGCTTCAAGACTGGTTGCGTCATTGAGTTTTGACGATCTATACGTCGTGTGCGGCTCTCATATGGATCAAAATTTGCAAGGAGCTGAATGGTTATATTGCTTCATGAAGGAATTACCGCTAAAAGTTTTCGTTTGATCAATATCACCCCGTAAATCGCGACGCCGGCGAGCTCACAACTAACTGTCATCCAAGCTGATCCTGCCGCTCCGAATCTTGGTATTAGAAGAAAATTCCCCGCGAGGTTGATGATTGAGAGGCCAAGTTGTGACAAAACCACTAGTCGAATATTTCCAGCAGCAATGACAATGTTCGAAGCCCAATTTGAAAAGTAGTAAATAATTACTGCGACTCCAAGAACTCCAACGAGCGTCGTTGCGTTCCGATAGGCAGAACCATAAACCACAGAAACCAAAATATGCGCGCCCACAATCATTGCTGTACCGGCAAGAATGCCACAGGCGGCGTTGACCTTACCCAACTGAATAGCGGTATTTCTAAAGTCAGCGTATCCCACGTGACTCTTGTAGAGCCGGGTTCGCATGATGTCGTTTGACACTGCTGTTGAGGCAAGTATTCCTACGCTAACGAATGTGCAGGCTGCAGCGTATAAGCCAACGGTCTTTGCCGGCGAGAGCGTCCCAAGTACCGCAACGTCACTCTGAAAGTAGATGACATAAAGTGCGCCAGATATTGCATATGGAGCTCCGTCTCGCAAATCCCTTAGTGAGCGATCTCGAAACAACGACCTAAAGTCTTTGAATCTAGTTTTGCCGGGAATCAGAAGCAGGAGCGCAGCAGTGAAGCCTCCGAGACCGAAATGAATTGGGCTTGCTCCCAGAATTAAACCGATGAAGAATCCCAATATGGGCCAAGTCGCCAAAAGCCCCAGTTCACGTTTCGCTCTCGTTTGAAAGTCCAGGTTGGCTAGAGGAACGACAAGATAGGGCAATAGAAGACGATTGAGGATGATACCGAGACCAATAAACAGACCACACAGGCGCGTCGTCACTGACACATGGGGCCACAAGTTGCAAAACAGGGCCAGAAGGATTACGGAAAGTATCGCGACTTGCCCGTTTCGAACCTTCAATTTTTCGATAGAAAGACGACCGGTTAGGAAGTGCTGATCCTGACCTAGGTAACTGAAGACGAGAGATAGCGATGCTAAAGCAGCTCCAGTCGCATAGAAACCATAGTCCTTTGGACCAAGAATTCGCGCAATCGCCAAAATAACTAGCCCGGCTGCGGCGTAAGTAATGATGCGCGCCCCGAGCAAATCTAACGTTCCGCCATCACGACGCAAACGCATGACGACCACCGCTCTCTGGATTCAATTCCGTAGTTCCCCAAAGTCGGAGTTCTTAGTCAAACTTTGGCCCTTCTTGGCGTTAGGAAGAGATTGCGATCAACCATCCGAATCGGAAAGATGAGAGTAAAACCGCGATCAATTTTCGATCCGTAAGACAATTCGTTGCTTCAAATTCTAGTACTTGAATGCTGTTTGTGCACTTTAAAGGGAACCGTTCGATGTTGCGAAACCAGAGTCGACTGTTCGCGAAAGCGAATGCCCCTTGTTTATCAGACTTCAATTCAAGGTCCGAGTTTCAATACGCTGCGGCCAGAGAAATGCCCGTCACGATGCGGGGACAATTCGTTCACTTTCGTTTCGCCTTTCCGCAGCTTTGTCAATTAACCTGTTACGTTTTGAGAATGAAAATCCTAGTTACTGGTGCAGCAGGTTTTATAGGTTCCGTAACGGCGGAACTTCTCCTAGAACAAGGTCATTCTGTCGTCGCACTAGACAATTTGTCTTCCGGACATCGCGAGAATGTTCCTACTGCTGCTCAGTTTGTTGAAGGCGACTGCGGCGATGTTGACTTAGTTTCGGCCTTAGAAGGAATTGACGCATGTATGCACTTCGCGTCATTGATCGAAACTAGCGAGTCAATGCACTTCCCAGAGAAATATTTTAGCAATAATGTTGCATCTACATTTCGACTCACTCAGGCACTTATTTCATCGCATGTTGATAAATTCGTTTTCTCCTCGTCCTGCGCTGTATATGGCGAGATTGTCGGAAGAGTAAGTGAAAAGCACACGAAAGTCCCTGTTAGCCCGTATGGCCAATGCAAACTGATGGTTGAACAAGGACTTGAATGGCTAGCTAACCAAGGACGCCTTCGAAGCGCATGCTTTAGATACTTCAACGCAGCTGGAGCAATCCCTAACCATGCAGAGCGGCATGATCCAGAGACTCATTTGATTCCTCTTGCACTTGCCACGGCAAACGGCGATCGCGAGGTGCTTAAAATTTACGGTAGCGACTATGCAACTGTAGATGGAACGTGTGTACGGGACTACGTCCATGTTCGGGACCTGGCTCAAGCGCACGTTCTTGCCATGGAAGCGCTCGATAAACGCCAGTATCTAACATTGAATCTTGGCAGTGGGATTGGATTCACAAATCGTCAGGTGATCGAGATGGTTGAGAAAGTGACTAATCGGTCGGTTGGAACGTCGATAGTGGATCGTCGAGAAGGCGACCAGGCCAGTACAATCGCGGACATTTCAGAGGCATTGAACATTCTCAACTGGGAGCCGTCGAACTCCTCGCTGGAAAAAATGATCGAAGATGCCTGGGTCGGATATCGAGAGATTAGAGTCTAATTCCGTTAAGGCTTCGTCTCCGTAGAAGCTACGGAGACGTTCGTCTTGAGATGACGCTGACTTGAATTCTGCGATTTTTTGAATCTACGTCAGTGTTAAAGACTCGTTTGGTTTTGCACCGGAGGAACTGGTTCTCGGGAACTAATACTCACATTCCGCTATTGGATTAAGACGGATGCTCAGTTTAAATGTTCTTATGAAGATATGGTCGAGGTGAATTGAGATGAAAATGTGATTGCGAAATCTTCGACACCAATCAGAAAAAAGACGGTCGTCTTAATCACTAGTTCTGCCCCTTTTGGAATGAGTGAGATCTGGTTTCAAGCGGAGGTTCGAGAACTGCAAAAGTCTCACAACGTCATCTTGGCTCCGATATGGCCTCGGGGAACTCCTCAGTTATGGCCTGGGACACTCTTTCGAAGTGGAGGACGACCAAAAATACGAGCCTTTAGTGTGCTGAGAATCTTGGTGACATCTTCAACCGCAAGGAAGATGCTCACCGAGTGCCGCAAGACTTCTAACTTGCGGACTGGAGGGAAGTGCGTCATTGCAGTACTTGTCGCTCTTCAATGGTCAATTGATTTCAGCAAGTCAGAACTCGAGATTTGTCACGTTCATGCGACGACGGTCGGAGCACCAGCAATTGCTGCTGTTGTTTTGGCAGAACGGTTGCGCGTAAGTTCTTCAGCCACCGCGCATAGGGGAGACATTCTTCGGCATTCACCAATATCGGCTCTTCGACAAATTACCCTCATTAGAGCAATCTCAGAGCGTGCCAAACGAAGGCTTGCGGACTTGGGCGTTAACTCCGTGGTTCTAAAGTTTGGGGCAGTCGATTTTGTGCTATCAGACCCACCCCAACACTTCGGAGAAAGACTTCAATGCGTTGCCGTCGGACATCTTATAGCTAGAAAAGGTCACGTTAGAGCAATCAGGATGGTGAATGAATCCATTAAAGGTGGCCTTAATGTCGAACTTGACATATTTGGTGTCGGACCATTGAAGGAAGAACTCCTTGCTGAAGTTGATCGACTTGGTCTTCGGGGAAAAGTGAGATTTCAAGGAATGATGGCCCATCCGAAACTACTTGCGGAATTGTCTTCGAAAAGATGGAATGTATTGATTCATACGTCAATCCAGTCAGGTGAAGATGGCGAGGGGATTCCTGTAGCGGTTTTGGAGGCTGCGGCTTGCGGAGTTGCAATTATTGCTTCAGATAGTGGAGCAACGGCAGAGTTTGTTCAGGACGGGAAAAATGGATTCCTCATATCAGCTTCGGATGAATCGATTGCCGTCGAGATGGGTCTTAGGGCGCTGAAAATTCTAAGCGCCAACGCATTGTTAAGAGACCAAATTTCGAAGGTCGCGAGGGACAGCGTTCAACACTACCTTGCGTCAAACACGGTTCATGAAATGAAGGTGGCGTTAGCGGCGATGTCTGAATCAGAGTGTTGACGTCGGGGGCATATTTCGTGCATCTGTCATTGCATTCGCGAAGCCATTGCACGTATTTCGTATGGAGTTCCGAATTATTGATCTTGTTAGAGATAAAAATGACTTAGTTGCGTCGGTCTAAACATTGACGAACCACGATGTTGAAACTGATTGCAATTTGGCTGTCGTCACTGGCCTCGTGCACTCCAACTCTCCGCGCATCTAGTACAACTAAAGTGGCGTTTGGTGAGAGGCGGTGTCGAGCATGCTTTGAGATTTGAATCTAGCACTAGAAACAGCACAACATAGAAGTAAGATTAAAGCCTTCGGCCATGGGCGGAATCGGGGACTTAATACTTTGATTGCTGTCGAACCTATTCCGGATGATTCGTCGGCCTAACGACGGACAGATTCTTTCATAGTCCTGAGACGACGTACGCTTGGCATTGCTTCGTCGGTTATAGACCAGACTTTTTAAATTCAAAATTGAAGGCGGTCACAATGAAAAACGCTGAGACATGGCGTCCGTCCAAATATGAATTGAAAAGGAATCGATATCGGGCTTCACGCGACACCAGCGAACTCGCGGTATCGTCGCGACTAATGGCCGACCTCATAGTACAATTTTATTCCCGAGCGGTGCCACAATTTGCGTCTGGCAGAATTCTTGATCTTGGTTGTGGAAAGGTGCCCCTTTACGGCCTCTATCGCCCTTTTTCTGAAGAAACCTATTGCGTGGACTGGGAAATGTCTCCCCACGAGAGCCAGTACGTGGACCTATTTCAAGATTTGTCTATGCCTCTTTCACTTGCGACAGAATCATTCAATACCGTTATTCTCTCCGACGTCCTCGAGCACATCAAAGATCCTGAAGCTCTGATGCATGAGGTATCGAGAGTGATGGCCCCAGAGGGCACATTGCTCATGAATGTTCCATTTCTCTATTGGCTTCATGAAGAGCCCTTTGATTACTACCGTTACACTCGCTATTCCCTTGAGTATCTTCTCGAGAAATCGGGATTGCAGATCATTGAACTGAGTCCGTTGGGAGGAGCAATAGAGGTTTTCTGCGATATGGGATCAAAGATTGCCGCAAATATTCCTGTTGTTGGTTCGGCGTTGGCTCAATTGATTCAACGATTAGACGAAGGATTGTTGTGGACGAAAGTCGGTAAAAGGATTGCAGGTCTCACTGGTGCTCGGTTTCCGCTTGGTTACTCATTGATTGCGAGAAAGTCCGCGTAAATCTGATTGACCTGAGCCACATTGTAAATATTCAGAGAAATATTTTTCAGCTTACGGTCGTGACTGGGTCTGAAATACAAGAGATTTGGTGTGAGTCCAAGTTTCGAAGTCTCACAGAAACCTTGTGGAAGTATTTGAACTGGGTACTCGTGTCATGATCGCGTTGCCGAAAGCCTCTGGGCAACCTGTAAGCACGAGTTCGGTAATCCGTTTCGCATCGAGTCACGAGCCGACGAGAGGCGCGCCATCACCGACTGAATCAACCACTACGACGCTGTTCGTCAGCAGTCGCCAATTAACAATATGTCACCGATCGAGTGGGAGTTTCAATTCTCACGCTGAATGATTCAGGCACCATAAATATGAGTCCGGGTTTTGAGGGTGTGCGGACCCCTCTGAAATGATCCACTGCTAACGAGAGTCCCGATGCTCCAGAATGGAGCCAGAAGGACAGCATGAAGAAGAGGCACCACACCCCCGAACAGGTGATCAGAAAACTCGCCGAAGGCGACAAACTGCTCAACCAGGGCGCGGAGTTAGCCAAGGGAAAGTCCACATTTATCGAATGGCCGTGACCGCATCCCAACTGAGTAAAACTCCAAAAAGCATCCATATGGGTGTCAGCGTTACGTAGCTTGTTGTAGCCGATGCAGCCACTAACCACAATCCGAGAATCACAACTCCGACAAAGCGGAGCGAACTTCCATTCAGGATTCGCTTGAAAGCAAGCACAATCAAAATGATAAGCGAGAACGCGCCAATAACTCCAACCTCGACGATGTAATTAATGGTAACCGACCAAATCGCGATGATTGGAATAATCCCGTAAAACCGAATAATTTCTGGAGCAACTGACTGAATCAGAATTGAACTTTGACCAGGGCCAACACCAAATAACAAGTGACTTATTGATGTTGGAAGTAAATGTAATCCGATGACAATAGATTCCCAACGTTGAGACCATGAGGAGTTGATAGTACCGCCATTTGCTCCATAGCGACTTGACAGTTCGCCTATTCCAATCGCACCAATCACGCCAAGAACCAAAATGAGTTTTCTTGACAGAGATTGCACAGACTTATGGGGGTGGTAAGGCGCTCGAGCGAGTTCGTCAACTGGGCTTTTTTCGCGAAAGACCGAGAAAAAGAGTATGCAAAGGAAAAGGCCTCCCAGTGCAAAAGGGGCCATTCCACTCTGAGATACAGCAAGGAGTAGCGCTGAACTTATGACGCTCGTGAATATAAGAAACTTGAAGAACTTGGGTAAAACCCGGCCATGTCGGGTAACCAAGAAATACACGACGAGCATCATGCACAACCATGGTCCGATGCATGCAGCCATGGCCGAAGGTTCAGAAAAGAAGCCGAATGGCCTGGGGCTGTTTTGCAAATAAGTTTGTGCGGACGTGGTGGTGAAAATTAGGAAAGATGGATTCAGTCTGTACATCCAGAGCAAAGGAAAAACTCCGCGATGGAATTCTATGAATTGGAAGACTCCGTAGACAGCGTTGGCAAGAAAGGCGGCTGTAAGGGCGCGAAGAATTAGAATGAGATCCTCGATATCAACAATCGCTGCCGCTCCCATTAGTGATGCGACCGAGAATGCTGTGTCGACGGAGGACTTAAAACCCACGAGAGAAGAGAGCCCGGGGCTTACGTTGAGGTTCAAAACGAAGAGACTCAATATGAGCGGGCAAATGAGTAGATAGACAGCGAAAGATAGCCGACGCCGCAGCAGAGGCAGCCCAAGAAGTCCCGCGCTTATTAGGGTTACTTGAGAAAGTTGTATAGCTGAACTGTGACCGAAGCCGATTGCCAGATAAGGCAAGAACGATGAAAACACTCCTACGAACAGCAAGAGTCTTCGCAGGGTACGCGGGAGACTTGTGGTTCCTCCAATTAAATACTCGGCGCGGAGACTGGAAACAGGTAAGTCCATATAAGGTGTCGATTTCACTGATTTCACCCTTAGGTCTGTACCCAGTTCCGCAATTCAATACGGCTCACGAGCAAAAGAAAAGAATAGCAAGATTGTTGACGAGTTTTTAAGGGAACCTCAGTCTGGTTTGGGCATAGGAAATTCATTTAGCAAGGCAAAAATGCACGGTCTCTGCGGACCTGTCGGCAATATGTCACTTCACCCTCCTTTATGAAGCCTATTTTGGCATTGATTCAAATTGCGGAGTGACATACATTTGACCTTCTCTCTACGAGCCAAAAAGTTCATATGGGTGGTAGAGACGACAGTTATGTAGAGGGGGTCTCGCAAGCAAGATTGGCTGGAATGGCGTCTCTCGCTCCCGATTCTTCAAATATAGGATGATTCCTCTACTATTCAAATATTGTTGTGGGGTGAGTTGCGAGGTATAGCATCCATGAACCGCGAACTTTGACCAGCCAAGAGACGCAGTAATCGCGGCACTACTAATCTGTCGGGCACGACGAACATTTGCAGATTGATAAGGAAGGGTCTCTAAATGGAACTACCGGGTGGTTCGTCAACGTTAGTGCCAAAAAAGGTCGTTGTGGTCGGGCAAGGTTATGTTGGCCTACCACTTGCTATGCGAGCGGTCGCAGTCGGATACGACGTCGTGGGATTTGACGTGAATGTACACCGTGTAAAGCGTCTTCAAATCGGTGAGAGCTTTGTTGAAGATATTGACAACGAAGAGGTTGCAGCCGCATTGAAATCGGGCCGCTACAGAGCAACATCTCGCGAAGAGGATTGTCGTGACTTTGACATTGCCGTCATTACCGTGCCCACTCCGTTGCGCGATGGTGCCCCTGACCTGAGTTTTATTGTGGACGCCGCCCATGAGATTGCGCGAAATCTCCATGAAGGAGCGACTGTGATACTCGAGTCCACTACCTATCCCGGTACTACGGAAGAACTTGTCGTTCCCATTCTCGAGAGCGGCTCGGGACTCGAAGCCGGTCAGCAGTTTCAAGTTGGATATAGTCCAGAACGCATCGATCCTGGAAATAAGACTTGGCGTTTCCATAACACTCCCAAAGTTGTTTCTGGGATTGACGAGCGATCGAGAAGCGCGGTCGATGCGTTTTACTCCACTTTGGTAGAGAAGACCGTTCTAGTCTCGTCGACACGCGTAGCAGAAATGTCAAAGCTGCTTGAGAATACGTTCCGACATGTCAACATTGCCCTAGTCAATGAGCTTTCAATGTTTGCGAGCCAACTCGGTGTGAGTGTATGGGAGGCCATCGACGCCGCTTCTTCAAAGCCGTTTGGCTATATGCGTTTCACTCCGGGGCCCGGCGTTGGGGGTCATTGCCTTCCCATTGATCCCTCGTATCTAGCATGGAAAGTCAAGCGAACGATTGGAGACCCTTTTCGATTCGTTGAGTTAGCCAACGACGTAAACGACCACATGCCCGCTCATGTTGTTACCAGGGCAATGCGATTGCTAAATCGAGAGCGAAAAGCAATCAATGGAGCCCAGATACTAGTATTGGGGCTCGCGTACAAGAAAAACACTGGTGATTATCGGGAGTCTCCGTCGATTGCAATTTGTGAGGCACTCGTGAGTCTCGGTGCTGATGTACGCATCGCTGACAATTGGGTATCAGCGTACGAAGAAATTCCCTGGCCGAGAGTCGAATTGACAGGTGACGAACTCGAAGCGGCGGATCTCGTGGTGATAGTAACTGACCACGACGACGTTGACTACGAATGGGTTGTAAATCGATCACGTCTCGTTTTCGACACTCGGTGCAGGACTGTTGCGAGCTCCACGGTGGAACATCTTTGACCCCGAAACGACGAAAAGTCCTTACGACGGACCATCGCTTTCTCGTTCTAATTGGTGAGAATCTGCATCTCCGCTTCGTATCGCAAGTTTCGGATCATTTTAGATACGCCTGAGACCGCCGAGGACGAACTCGGTTCACTGATGTGGGTAAAAAATATGCCGTTGATTCGAATGACCTTGTGGAAATACCCCTCTGAAATGATCCACTGCTAACGAGAGTCCCGATGCTCCAGAATGGAGCCAGGAGGACAGCATGAAGAAGAGGCATCACACCCCCGAACAGGTGATCAGAAAACTCGCCGAAGGCGACAAGTTGCTGAACCAGGGACAAGATCTCGCCGAGGTCTGTCGACAGCTCGAAATCGCCGAGTCGACCTGGCACCGCTGGAAAGCTCAATACGGCGGCATGAAGGCGAACGACGCGAAGCGGTTGAAGGAACTCGAAAGTGAG
>Ga0208357_1002212_pt1 | contig 13157 bp, 12 predicted proteins | sample NGESurdeep092012_6_FD_184487 | JGI IMG/M metagenome (GOLD analysis project Ga0208357, IMG submission 184487) | Arctic peat soil microbial communities from Barrow, Alaska - NGEE Surface sample F52-2 deep-092012 (SPAdes) | ecosystem: Environmental > Terrestrial > Soil > Wetlands > Peat ... | reverse complement strand
GGCATCGTTGCTGCGATCTGCATTCCCTTGAAGTCCCTAGCGTCCATCGGTATCTCCCTAGTGCTATGTACCTAGAGATAATATACTGTAAGGTAACATGGGAGTCAATACCTAGGAGGTATATAGTTGAGGTCAGATACCAATGGTCAGACAAGGGCAGGAATGGTGAAGATCCAAGTCGACGCGTGGAAGTGCGAGCGATGCGAGCACATTTGGGTTCCCCGCGACATGAACATCGAGCCGCGCGTTTGTCCCAAGTGCAAAAGTCCCTACTGGAACAGGCCGCGACAGAACCGCTCCGCTGTAGCCAAATAGGTGTTGAGCAGGTAGCCTTTAGCTGTAACACGCGTGGAGGTGACGGGACTCGAACCCGCTTGGGGACGCTTTCAGGGACCCTGGTGGCCAGTTGCCTCACCCCCGCTACAGAGTCCCAAGGGGTCAGGCCACGAACCTGGCACTCCTGGGACTCTGTTCTTTCGCCTAGCCGAGCAGCCTCCAATCCCTTGCTGGCTGAAACAAGTGTGTGCATGGTGGACCGGAACCACTCCGGGGTCGGCCGTTACAACGGCTGCGCCCATGCGCCGGTCGGTTCCTGGAGAGGATTGGACCGCTATCCAACCTCTTTGGGGTCGACCAACTTCGTTACTACTAACTCTATGAGTGGTAGTAGTGCTGTGGATTGTGGAAAACATTACATAAGTGCAGGTCAAAGGGAGAGTTACAAATTTGTAGTTATCCACACTTGTGCACGAACGACCACACCAGGAAGGGCCTAAGGGAAATGGCAAACGAAATCGAGAACCAACGCCGCAGGATCTACGAGGAGGAGAGGGACGCTTCAACGGCTTGTCAAAAGTTCTATACGGCGGGTCCTCTACCACTCGGGTCAACTCCCCCGGCCATGCCTCCAGAGTTTTGGGCTGGGATGAACGAAGCGCGGGAGCGATTGATGCGCGCCAGCGAGGCACGGAAAGCATTCGACATCGAACACCCGATTGGGCCACCTACCAGCGACAGCTAGGACTTTTTGTGCAGGTTTCTGATTATTTGTGCAAGGGAGAATTGATGTGCAAAGCCTGACCAAAGGGCGAACTTGACAATCAACGACTCAACTTTGTTATACTCGTCATTGCCATAGCGGCCCAAACGGGTCGAAGTCACGGAACACGAAAGAAAGTTTGGAGGCACCTCATGCCAAAGGCGGTCGGAATCGACCTAGGGACGACGAACTCGGTCGTCAGCGTTCTTGAAGGTGGTGACCCTACGGTCATCCCGAATGCAGAAGGTGGGCGAACGACCCCCTCGGTAGTCGGCTTTGCGAAGTCGGGCGAGGTTCTCGTCGGCGAAGTCGCGAAGCGGCAGGCGATCACGAACCCGGATCGGACCATCCGATCGGTCAAGCGCCACATGGGTACGAGCTGGTCGATCGACATCGACGGCAAGGCGTACTCCCCACAAGAGATCTCGGCGCGGATTCTCCAGAAGCTGAAGAGGGATGCAGAGGCGTTCCTTGGCGACACGGTCACCCAGGCTGTCATCACGGTGCCCGCCTACTTCGACGATGCGCAGCGCACAGCGACCAAAGAGGCCGGCCAGATTGCAGGCCTCGAAGTGCTGCGAATCATCAATGAGCCGACCGCGGCTGCGCTCGCATACGGACTCGACCACGAGGGCGAGGACCACACGGTTCTCGTATTCGACCTCGGCGGAGGAACATTCGACGTCTCGGTCCTCGACATCGGCGATGGCGTATTCGAAGTCAAGTCAACGTCTGGCAACACCCACCTCGGTGGCGACGACTGGGATCAGCGGGTCATCGACTGGCTCGTAAAGACGTTCAAGGACACTGAGGGCGTCGATCTGTCGAACGACAAGATGGCGCTTCAACGGCTGAAGGAAGCCGCGGAGAAGGCCAAGATCGAGCTTTCCGCTGTCCAAGAGACGGACATCAACCTCCCCTTCATCACCGCGACCTCCGATGGTCCGAAGCACCTCGATCTCAAGCTCACCCGCGCGAAGTTCCAGGAGCTGACTGCGGATCTCGTCGAAGACTGCCGGGGCCCGTTCGAGTCCGCCTTGAAGGACGCCAACCTGGCCGATGGCAAGGTTGATCACGTGGTACTGGTCGGCGGATCTACCCGCATGCCTGCCATTCAAGAGCTCGTTCAGAAGCTGACGGGCAAGGAGCCGCACAAGGGCGTCAACCCCGATGAGGTCGTCGCCGTTGGTGCTGCGGTCCAGGCCGGCGTGCTGAAGGGTGACGTGAAGGACGTGCTGCTCCTCGACGTCACGCCGCTGAGCCTCGGCATCGAGACCAAGGGTGGGATCATGCACCGCCTCATTGAGCGGAACACCACGATCCCGACGAAGCGGTCGGAGGTCTTCACGACCGCCGAGGACAACCAGCCATCCGTTGAGATCCACGTACTCCAGGGCGAGCGCGAGATGGCTATGTACAACAAGACCCTTGGAAAGTTCCAGCTCGTCGATCTGCCGCCTGCTCCACAGGGCATGCCACAGATCGAGGTCACGTTCGACATCGACGCCAACGGGATCGTGCACGTCTCTGCGAAGGACCGAGCGACCTCGAAGGAGCAGTCGATGACGATCACTGGTCAGTCATCGCTGCCCCATGACGACATCGAGCGGATGATCAAGGACGCCGAGGCCCATGCCGAGGACGACCGCCGCCGGAAGGAAGAGGCAGAGACGAGGAACAATGCCGACTCTCTTGTCTACCGGACCGAGAAGCTCTTAAAAGACGAGGGCGAGAAGTTCACCGGGGACGAGAAGGACAAGGTCGAAGCAGGGCTAAAGGGCGTCAAGGACGCGCTCGCCGGCAGTGATCTTGAGGCGATCCGCAAGGCGACCGAGGAGCTTCTTACGGCCTCGCAGTCGTTCGCGCAACGTCTCTACGAGCAGGCCTCAACGCAGGACTCGCCGCCAAGCTCCTCCTCGACCGGCGGTGACGACGATGTCGTCGACGCGGAGATCGTCGATGAGCCGGGCGCTCAAAGCGCATGAGCTCGGGTACGGCCGGCGACGACGAGTTGAGATCGGAGGCATCCACGGGATCTGATGAGGATTCCGTGGAGCCGACCGATGAGCCCGTCGCACGTGGCGCCAAGGACGCAACTACTGAAAGCAACGAGTCGGGATCAGATGAGGTCGATGACCTCGACGCCCGCCTCGACGCCATCTTCGTAGACGAGGCAGATCCGTTGTCTGAAGCGCTCCGCGAGCGAGACGAGTACCTCGACGACCTTCGACGCTTGCAGGCGGAGTTCGAGAACTACCGCAAGCGCACTGCACGTCAGTCAGAAGAGTTGACCGAGCGGGCAGCGGCCGCGGTGCTAGAGCGAATTCTGCCGGTCCTCGACGCACTCGACCTCGCGCGCTCGCATGCGGGTGAGCCAGCTGACGCTGTCGCCGCACAACTCGTTTCGGCGCTCGGGCAGATCTCCTCGCTAGCGCGCGACGCGTTGGCCAGAGAAGGCCTCGAACGTATCGACGAAGTCGGCGTCGGATTTGACCCGTCGATCCACGACGCGGTCGCGCACGATCCGAGTGACGAAGGCGAGCAAACCGGTGTCGTCGTCGCCGAGGTGATGCGACCTGGGTATCGGCTTAAGGGCAGGGTGGTTCGTCCCGCGATGGTTCGAGTCAGGGGTTAGCGGGTGGCGCCCCAGCGCGAGTGGTACGAAACTGATTATTACAAGGTGCTTGGTGTCAGCTCTGACGCGGCTGACAAGGAGATCACGCGCGCCTATCGGAAGTTGGCGAAGCAGTTCCACCCGGATTCACACCCTGGCTCAGAGGATCGGTTCAAAGAGATCAGCGCGGCCTACGACGTCCTTGGTGACGCGGATAAGCGCAAAGAGTACGACGAGGTACGTCGCATGGGTCCCGCCGCGGCCGGATTCGGCGGCGGAGGTGGGACCGGCGGCTTTGACTTCAATGTCGAGGATCTCTTCGGCGGGATCTTCGGGGGTTCGAGAAATGCCCGTCGCCGGCCGGCGCCGGGCGCCGGCCCCCAACGCGGCACTGACGTCGAGGCGAATCTCCACTTGGACTTCGCCGAGGCGGTCGAGGGTGCCGTCACCACGGTGAATGTGGCGACCTGGGCGTCGTGCGCGACCTGTGGTGGCAGTGGATCGAAACCCGGGACGATGCCGGTGGTCTGCCCGCGCTGCGGCGGTGCAGGAGTGATCAACGACAATCAGGGCCTGTTCTCGCTGTCCACGCCTTGTCCCGAATGTGGCGGCAGAGGCACGAAGGTCATTGATCCGTGCCCGACATGTTTTGGCACCGGACGCCAACGTCATGAGCGCAAGGTCAAGGTTCGAATCCCTGCTGGGGTCGCAGATGGCCAACGGATCAAGGTGAAAGGCCATGGCGAGGCCGGTCGGAATGGCGGCCCGAACGGTGACTTGTACGTCACCGTCGAGGTCGCGCCGCATCCGTTGTTCGGACGCCGGGGCGCGGACCTCACGCTCACGGTTCCGATCACCTTCACCGAGGCTGCGCTTGGGGCCGAGATCACGGTTCCATCGCTCGACAAGCCGGTCACGCTTCGGCTTCCTCCGGGCACGACCTCAGGGAAGCGTTTCCGGGTCGCCGGTAGGGGACTCCATCAGGGGACCAAGCAAGGTGACCTACTCGTGACGGTCGAGGTTTTTGTGCCGGACGAGCTCACTGACGAGCAGCGAGAAGCGGTTGAGGCGCTGGCCAAGGTGACGGTCACTTCTCCGCGGAGCTATCTCGGGGTATGACGATGCCCGAGATGGGACCTTCAACGCGGGCCTTGTACGTGATCTCGATCGCCGCCGAGCTTGCCGGCGTGCATCCCCAGACTCTTCGTATCTACGAGCGCAAGGGTCTGCTCGATCCGAGCCGCACGGGCGGGGGCGCTCGTCGGTACTCCGACGCCGACATCGCCCAGATGCAGCGCATCCTCGAGCTGACAAACGCCGGGGTCAACCTTGAGGGAGTCCGTCGCGTCTTGGCGCTCGAGGCAGAGGTCGCGCGCCTTGAAGCCGAGCTCGCAGCGACGCGATCAGACGCGGCAGATCGAGTCGCTGAGACCCATCGACAGTATCGTCGCGATCTCGTGCCACTTCGAGCCGAGATCGTTCCCCTAAATATCCGCAGAACGCCGCTTCGAAGGCAGTAATCGGGCCCGAAGGGCCTAGTACGCTTGCGAGGTCAACGAGGAGGGAGAGCCGTGCCCGCGACCGTTGTGGTCGGAACCCAGTGGGGCGACGAAGGCAAAGGAAAGCTCACCGATCTCCTAGCCAAGGACATGCGACTCGTCGTCCGCTACCAAGGTGGACACAACGCTGGTCACACGATTGTCGTGAACGGCGAGAGCTTTGCGCTCCAGCTGATCCCGTCCGGCGTCCTTTACTCACACACGACCCCGGTCATCGGCAACGGCGTCGTCGTCGATCCAGCCGTGCTCGTCGGCGAGTGCGACATGCTCGAGTCCCGCGGCATCGACACCAGCCGACTTGTCGTCTCCGGCAATGCCCATCTCATCCTCCCGTACCACTATGAGATCGACAAGGCCACAGAGCGAGCGCTCGGGAAGAACAAGCTTGGGACGACCAAGCGAGGGATTGGCCCCGCCTACGCCGACAAGGCGGCGCGGATTGGACTTCGCGTCCAAGACCTTCTCGATGAGAAGATCTTCCGGCAGAAGCTGAGCTTGCTCGCGAGAGAGAAGAACGCGGTTCTCACGCGGGTCTTCAATCGCCTTCCGATCGACGCCGAAGAGATCGCTCGGGTCTACCTCGACGAACTCGCGCCACGCGTTGCGCCGATGATCGGCGACACCGTGGCGATGATGCACGAGGCGCTCGACGTCGGCGAGCAGATCATGCTCGAGGGCGCGCAGGCGACGTTCTTGGATCTCGATCACGGGACGTACCCCTACGTGACCTCGTCGAACCCGACCGCGGGTGGTGCATGCATCGGAACCGGGATCGGGCCGCGTGACATCAACCGTGTGGTCGGCATCGCCAAGGCCTACGTGACCCGAGTTGGTGCTGGACCGTTTCCAACCGAACTTCACGGTGAGATGGCAGACCTGCTCGTCGAGCGTGGACACGAGTACGGGACCAATACCGGTCGTAGGCGCCGACCTGGATGGCTCGACCTCGTGATGTTGAATCACGCGGTTCGCGTCAACACTGTCTCGGAGATTGCACTGACCAAGCTCGACGTCCTCTCCGATCTTTCGACCGTGAAGCTCTGTGTCGCCTACGAGGCCGACGGAGAGCGTCTTACCCGTCTGCCGTATCACCAGTCCGTATTACACAAGGTGACGCCCGTCTATCGCGAGATGCCGGGTTGGCGAGAAGACATCACGGGGGCAACCGCAGTCGAGGAACTTCCGCGGGCGGCTCGTGACTATGTCGAGGCGATCATGGAGCACACCGGGGTGCCGATCAGCTTCGTCGGCGTCGGTCCCGACCGAGAGCAGTACGTCCACTTCGCCGCATGAGGGCGGTAGTCGTTGGTTCAGGGGCGCGCGAGCACGCGTTAGCTCTCGCGTTAGGCAAGAGCGTCGATGTCGTCGCGACTCCTGGAAATCCCGGGATCAGCGGTGTCACTCCAGAAGGCCACACGATCGCATCTGTCGGGACTCCTGCGGAGGAACTCGTCGCCGATCTCTTCGTCATAGGGCCTGAGGCACCTCTTGTTGACGGGCTTGCCGATCGTCTGCGTGCGCGCGGCCAGCTGGTCTTTGGACCCGGCGCGGACGGTGCTCGGCTCGAGGGCTCGAAGACATTCATGAAACAGCTGGCGAACTCGGCGTCGGTGCCGACGGCGGCGTTTGGTGTCTTTGAGGACCAGGGCTCCGCTGAGTGCTTTCTTGCAACGCTGCCCGGGCGCTACGTCGTCAAGGCAGATGGTCTCGCCGCAGGCAAGGGAGTCCTCGTCACGTCGGATCTTGACGAGGCTCGTCGCGACGTCGCGTCCAAGCTCTCCGGCGAGGCGTTCGGGGATGCGGGTCGACGCGTCGTTATTGAAGAAGGCCTCGAAGGCCCAGAGCTTTCGTTGCTCGTGCTCACCGACGGAACTCGTGCGGCTCCCCTGCCGGCTGCACAGGACTTCAAGCGGTTGGGCGACGGTGATGCCGGCCCTAATACCGGCGGCATGGGTGCGTACTCGCCGGTGCCTGTCGCGACCGACGCGGTGATCGACAAGATCATGGACGAGATCGTTGAGCCATCACTGACGGCGCTTCGACGCCTTGGTGTCGACTACCGGGGTGTGCTCTATGCGGGATGCATGCTTACCGCTTCTGGGCCGAAGCTCATCGAGTTCAACGTCCGGTTCGGAGACCCCGAGACAGAGGTGGTGTTGGCTCGCGTGACCGACGATCTGTTCGCGCTGCTCGCCGCCGCTGCCGCAGGCGAGCTTCGCCGACCCGTTTCGCTCAGTGACGACGCCTCGGTTTGCGTCGTAGCCGCGTCGGAGGGCTATCCGGGCTCACCAGTCACCGGTGCAGAGATTCACGGACTCGAGGCAGCCGGTAGCGTTCGAGGAGTGTCGGTACTTCACGCTGGAACGATGCGCGACCTCGACGGCAAGATACGAGTATCGGGTGGTCGGGTCCTTGGGGTGCGGGCTGTCGCACCTACGCTCGGCGAGGCTCGAGATCGCGCCTACTTGGCGATGAGCGAGATCAGCTTTGATGGCATGCAGGTCCGAAGCGACATCGCGCTCGAGGCAGCGGCAGGCCACGACCTTGGAAGGGTGCTCCGATGATTGGCCGATACTCGCTTCCTGAAATGCGCGAGGTTTTCAACGACGAGGAGCGGTTCCGCCTTTGGCTCGAAGTCGAGGTTCTGGCGTCGGAGGCGTGGGCCTCGCTCGGTGTGGTGCCAACTGATCATGCCGAAGAGATCCGTCGCGCGGCACCGGTCGTCGACGCCGCGTTCGTCGAAGCCGTAAACGAGCGCGAGCGCGTCACGGATCACGATGTGGCCGCGTTCGTAGACGTCGTCCAGGCCCATATCGGGTCGCCTGCCGGCTCGTGGGTCCACTACGGGCTGACCTCTACCGACGTCGTGGACACGGCGCAGTCGGTCACCTTGGTGAAGGCGGCGGATCTGTTGATAGCGGCCGCTGACGGACTCGTCAACGCGCTTCGTTCCAAGGCGATCGAGCACGCGGCGACGCCGATTCTTGGGCGAACCCACGGGATGCACGCCGAACCGACCACCTTCGGAGCCAAGCTCGCGCTCCACTGCCTGCAGGTCGATCGCGACCGGACGAGATTGCGCAGGGCACGCGAGGCGATCGCCGTCGGCAAGCTCTCTGGCGCGGTCGGGAACTACTCGAACATCGAACCAGCCGTCGAGGCCTTCGTCTGCGGCGCCCTCGGGCTAAAGCCCGTGCCCGCTACGCAGGTGCTTGCCCGCGACCGGCACGCTGAGTACCTCTACGCATGCGCGTCGGTTGGCTCGACGATCGAGTCGATAGCGACCGAGCTTCGCCATCTGCAGCGAAGCGAGCTCGGCGAGGCAGAGGAGCCGTTCGCGGCCGGTCAGAAGGGCTCGTCTGCGATGCCGCACAAGCGAAACCCGATCACGAGCGAGCGGCTCGTCGGTATGTCGCGAGTCCTTCGGGGTTACCTCGTATCCGGGCTCGAGGACGTGGCGTTGTGGCACGAGCGAGATATCAGCCACTCCTCTGTCGAGCGGATCGTGCTTCCAGACGCCAGCCATCTTGCCTACTACTCGCTTCGCCGCATGACCAGGCTGATCGATGGACTCGTCGTCCACGCAGATCGCATGCGCGAGAACCTCCTCGTCGGATCGCTTGGCCTTGTCTTTTCCCAGCCGGTACTGCTGGCGCTCGTCGCCGCAGGGCTGACGAGAGACGATGCCTACCGAATCGTGCAGGCCGCGGCGCGCCGTGCCTATGAGGACCGCTCGGCATTTCGTAGTGTGCTGGAGCAAGACGACGCACTGGTTCAAGCGCTCGGCGCGGCGAAGGTGGAACTCGTCCTTGACGAGGCATTTGACCTGGACCGTGCGCTTCGCAACGCGCACCTGACTATCGACGCACTCTCGGAGGTTGACTGATGAGCCTGACCCGTCTCTACTCCGGCAAGGTTCGAGATATCTATGACGCCGACGACGGCCAGCTTCTGCTCGTCGCATCGGACAGGATCTCGGCATTCGATGTCATCTTCCCCGAGCCGGTGCCCGACAAGGGGAGGGTGCTCACCGCGATGACCGAGTTCTGGTGCGAGGCGCTCGCACCGATTGCGCTCACCCACTTGATCACGTGCGATCCCGAGGACTTTCCAGAGGGCTCGGAGGCGATCCCTGATCTCGATGGTCGAGCGATGCTTGTGCGGAGAGCAGAGATGCTCCCGCTCGAGTGCATCGTGCGCGGTTACATCACCGGTTCAGCGTGGAAGGAGTACTCCGAGCACCAGACGATGCACGGACACCCGCTGCCAGCGGGACTTCTCGAGGCCTCCCAGTTGCCGGAGCCGGTATTTACACCCTCGACCAAGGCCACCGAGGGTCATGACGTGAACATCTCCTACGAGGAGGCGGCGGATCTCGTCGGCTCCGAGGTCGCGGAGCTCGCGAGGGACATCTGCCTCGCCGCCTACAGTCACGGAGCCGCGATAGCGAGAGAACGCGGGATCGTGATCGCCGACACCAAGTTCGAGCTCGGCATCATCGATGGCGAGATCGCGATCTGTGACGAGATCCTCACTCCGGACTCGAGCCGGTTCTGGCCGGCCGACGCGTGGAAGCCCGGCTCGGCACCCCCGTCGTTTGACAAGCAGCCAGTCCGCGATTGGGCGGAGTCGACAGGATGGGACAAGGCTTCGACGCCGCCTGTCATCCCAGCGTCGGTGATCGACGCGACGCGGACCCGTTACGTGCAGGCCTACGAACGGATCTCTGGTCGCTCGTTCGCCGACTGGTGGGGCGTAGGGTCGGGAGGACGATGAAGTTCTCCGTTCACGTCGAGGTGCGCGGCCTGCCAGGGATCGCAGACCCAGAGGGCCGCACGATCGAGCGAGCGCTACCCGCTCTTGGCTTTAGCGGTGTCTCCTCCGTCCGGGTTGGGAAGGTAATCGCCTTCGATCTTGAGGCCGCCGATGAGGGTGCGGCACGCGTGGCCGCCGAGGAGATGTGTGCCCGGCTGCTCTCGAATCCCGTAATCCAGCGCGCCGAAGTGTCGATTCACTCCTCGTGAGCGCACGCGTGGCAGTTGTCTGCTTTCCAGGCTCGAACTGCGAGCATGACGTCGCGGCCGCGTTGCGAAGCCTCGGTGCCGAGGCCGAGATCGTGTGGCACACGCGGTCGGAGCTCGACGGCTTCAATGCCGTGATCGTGCCTGGTGGCTTTGCGCATGGCGACTACATACGCCCTGGCGCGATCGCGCAGTTCTCGCCAGTCATGGGGCCTGTCGCCAGTGCCGCGGCGAAGGGATATCCGGTGCTCGGCATCTGTAACGGCTTCCAGGTCCTTGTCGAAACCGGCCTGCTCCCTGGCGCGCTCATGCGAAATGACGGCCTTCGATTCCTCTGCGAGACGGTGACGTGCGAGGTGGTCTCGACGGCCTCGGTCCTCACCTCGGGATCGACGCCGGGCGAGACGCTGGAACTTCCGATCAACCACTACGAGGGAAACTACACCTGCGACGCCGAGACGCTTGCGCAACTCGTCGAGCGTGGCCAGATAGTCCTTCGCTACAGCGACAATCCCAACGGTTCAACCGGATCAGTTGCCGGCGTCCGTAACGAGGTGGGGAATGTGGTCGGACTCATGCCGCATCCCGAGCGGGCGATGGAAGCGCTGCTCGGTTCCTCAGATGGCCGAGGGCTATTAGCGGCGTTCGTCGACGCAGCGACGAAGCTGGCGCCGACCCACTTCGAAGCTGCTTAGGCCGAGGCGCCGCGATGTACGCCTGCACGGCGAAGCACGTCCGCCGAGACACCGATCTCGCGCCAGGTGGCGTAGCCGATTCCCTTTCGCTTCCCGTATTCGGAGGCCGAGGAGATGAAAGCAGATTCGAGCTCGGAGAGGTCGAGCGTCTCCTCAGCGACGGTGCTCCGTGCCTGCAGGGTCTTTCGCTGTTGGAGCAAGTGGAGTCGCTTCAGCGGGTCCGCACTCGCGAGCTTTTCCTCAATGAGCTTCAGCTGTTCATCGATATTGCTCGCATTTGGGCGCCGCCCTCGTCGTGGCTTATTCGACTCAAGTGCCTCGAGGTATCTGCGCACGGCGAGCCCTTCCGCCCGTCCGGCGGCAAGCGCCGCCTTGTGCTCGTTCGTCATCGATGTTCTCTTTTTTGTTTCAGCCATGCGCTAACTATGCCCTATGGGAATAAGCCGCGCAACCGCGTCTGCGCGAATTCAATTACCGCTTCGAGCCGCCGCTTTTGTCTACGGGTATATGGCTCCGAACCAATGGAAGAATGATGACTGAACTCAGCCCATCGACGCACCGCGACCTCGGACTTACGGATGAAGAACTGACGTCGATTATTGCGATTCTCGGTCGAGAGCCGAACCTGTTGGAGCTCGCGATGTTTTCAGTTATGTGGAGCGAGCACTGCTCGTATAAGTCGTCAAGAGTGCACCTCGCGAGGCTGCCGACTTCAGGTCCGCACGTCCTGGTCGGACCCGGCGAGAATGCCGGAGTCATCGATGCAGGTGACGGAATAGCGGTCGCACTGCGAATCGAGAGTCACAACCATCCGAGTTTCATTGAGCCTTTCCAGGGGGCCGCGACCGGTGTCGGGGGCATCCTGCGCGACATCTTTACGATGGGTGCCCGGCCTATTGCGTTGATGGACCCGCTGTTCATTGGTCCGCTCGACGATCTGCATAGTCGCTACATCCTCGACGGAGTGGTCCGCGGAATTGCAAGTTACGGGAACTCTGTCGGAGTCCCCACAATCGGGGGCCAGATCACCTTCGATCCGACGTATAGAGGCAATCCTCTGGTGAATGTCTTCTGTCTCGGTGTGTTGCCGATCGAACGGCTCGTCCTCTCGGCCGCGTCAGGTGTCGGCAACATAGCAGTGCTTTTGGGATCGAGAACAGGCAGGGATGGGATCGGGGGCGTCAGCGTGCTTGCGTCGGCCGGCTTTGACGCCGATGCAGCCAATTCCGACAAGCGGCCGAGCGTCCAGGTGGGCGACCCATACGAGGAAAAGCGGCTGATCGAAGCCTGCCTTGAGTTGCTCGATCGCGGCATCGTCGTCGGCATCCAGGATCTTGGTGGAGCAGGTATCACGTGCGCGACCTCGGAAACTGCGGCCCGAGCAGGGCTTGGAATGGACGTTGATGTCGAAGCCATCGCGCGCCGTGAGCCGGATATGGAGCCCTTCGAAGTTATGACCTCAGAGAGCCAGGAGCGGATGCTCGCAATCATCGAGCCGCGCCATCTAGACGAGCTCCAGGCTGTGGTCGCACGTTGGGAGATTGAGGCCTCCGTGATCGGCAAGGTCACCGAGGTCGGATCAAACGCTGTCGGACGTCTCCGCATACTTTCGGGGAGCGACGTGCTCGCCGACGTACCTGCTGGTGCGCTTGCTGACGAGGGCCCGCGCTATCACCGTCCCATAGCCCCTCCAGATGATCGTAATGAGCGTGGGGCTGATAACCCGCGGCGCTTCGCGACCGGCGAGAGCATCGACGCCGACCTGCTGACACTCCTCTCGGATCCGGCCTGGATCTATCGGCAGTACGACCACCAGCTCTTCGTGAACACGGTCTTCGGGCCTGGCGAGGCCGACGCCGCGCTGTTGAAGCTCTCAGGACCAGGTGTCGCCTGGACCGGCAAGGCACTTGCGCTCTCCGCAGACGGCAACCCCCGGTGGTGCGCCGTCGATCCATTCGAGGGGGCGGCTCGACTCGTAGCTGAGTCCGCGCTGAATGTGGCCTGCGCCGGAGCTCGTCCGGTCGCGCTGGTGAACTGCTTGAACTTCGGGAATCCTGAGCACCCGTCGGTGATGTGGGAGCTCTCCTCGACGATCGATGGCATCAGCGCCGCGTGCATTGCCCTTTCGATCCCGGTTGTCGGCGGGAACGTCTCGCTCTACAACGAGTCCGCCGGAGCCGACATCGATCCGACCCCGGTCGTTGCGGTACTCGGTCTTTTAGACGAGCT
>Ga0208357_1002210_pt1 | contig 13162 bp, 11 predicted proteins | sample NGESurdeep092012_6_FD_184487 | JGI IMG/M metagenome (GOLD analysis project Ga0208357, IMG submission 184487) | Arctic peat soil microbial communities from Barrow, Alaska - NGEE Surface sample F52-2 deep-092012 (SPAdes) | ecosystem: Environmental > Terrestrial > Soil > Wetlands > Peat ... | reverse complement strand
AATCCAACCGCGCCCCCGCCGGCACACTATCGCTCGGCCTTTCAACACCCCACCGCGCCCAAAACCAGAATCCTTCACACGCTCGAAAGCCGGAGTCCATCCCTGCCATGGATACCGGCCTTCGCCGGTAAGGGAAAAAATGTTTCAATTTGGGTGTATCAGACTCTGCCCCGCCTTCTAAACACGTTTATTTAGAACAAAATAGGAACAATGTCAAGCCGAGTTTTAAATCCTTGGGCCACGCGCCCGGTTGAGTTCGAGGAGGCGCGCCAGTGCCTCTTCCTCGGAAATATCGACGGGCCAGCCATAGGCGGCGGCGACCGCCGCGTCGAGGTCGCGATGCGCGTTGGCGAGCCACGTTGGACGTTCGTTGTAGAGATTGGTCAGCGTCCGCTTCTTCAATATCGATTCCGCCGCCGGATTGGCCGGAAGGACGCGGTCGGGAAAGCCCGCCACGATCTCCGGCACGATTCGGATGAGATCGGGCGGATTGAGCCAGGCATTGCGCAGCCGGTCCAATTCCCGCGCGGCCGCCGCGATGGCGATGGCGCGCGGATCGTCGGCATAATCCGCCGCCGGAATGTTCGGCGTCAGCCCTTCGGGAAAAGGAAACGTCTCGAAGCCCTCTGACGGGGTGTACTGAGGGTCATTCCCCACACCGTGCATTCCGCCGTTCCGTAGACTCCACAATCGGTGAAACCGGCTGTGCAGAATGCCGAAGCTTGTATCGTCGGAACGAGCGATTGCGACCAATCTTGTATCGGGTAAGACAGTAAATGGCAGCCAAACAAAGAGGCGGTGTGTGGCCACCCGAGGGGTGACAATGAAACGCGCCATTTCTCGAATTGAAGCCCGAAATTCGGGTCGGCATCTTTCGTGTCGCCACCAAAGTCTTTTTGCGGAACCGTCTTTTAAGCCGTCACGATAGGGCTTTACGTTTCGCTCCACATATCGGAAAGGCGCTTCATAAAGCGCGGCTTCTGATTGACTCATAGTACAGCCAAAATCGACAACCCACTTGTCCGGATTTGGACCCGTGATGCCGTTCGCATTGCGCCAAGGCTTTACGACGACTATTTGGCCTGCCGTTCGGATTGAGCGGCGCGGACAGCCATCCGCGAGCAACGACGCCTTGGATGTCAAAATCGCCGTACTTTTTTGTCCCCTCAAACGCAATACCTTCATTTTCGGGGAGTGAAGATAGATGGAGAAGGTCGAGACCGTCAGCCGATAAGTCAGAGCGGATCTTGTCTACTGTCTGTCCATTGAGACGAGAATTGTTCTGATCATCGGAGGCAGCAACGCATACCAGGGACACACGAACCGAAGCGCCCCCGTTTACCCAAGGTTCGTCTGACCAAGCGTCAATGATTCGCAAATCAGTTTCCCGTTTCGATAACGGTTCCCGATTCGCTAGTCTGCGAATCGATTGGGTTGCAACTAGACCAAACCGCCGAATTTTTTTTGCCTCAATCAGTTGCGCGGCCTTTTCGAACCAATAGACGACGAGATCGCAATTTCCACTCAAGCGCCTCCCGAAACAGCTCCTGAGTCGCTCGGTGTATTCATCGCCCAATTCGGTTCTCATAGAGTGAGAGCCAAGAAACGGCGGATTGCCGATTACGACATCCACCGCCGGCCATTGCGCTTCCGAACCGTCGGGATTGATCAGCGCGTCGCGGCAGACGATGCCGTCGAGTTTGCCGAGGATCGGGCTGCGCTTGATGCCGAAGCCATTGCGCAACTGCCATTGCAGTTCCGTGATCCAGACCGTGAGGCGGGCCAATTCCGCCGCGTAGGGATTGATCTCGATGCCGAACACGGCTTCCGGCCCGACGCGCTGATTGTCGGCGGGGAGGCCGAGCGCCTCGGCTTCGCGACTGACGGCGAGGTCGAAATCCTTGAGGTGCATCAGCGCCAGCGCCAGGAAGTTGCCGGAGCCGCAGGCCGGATCGAGGACGCGGAACTTGCCCAGCCGCGCGCGGAAACCGGCGTAAAGATCGCGCGCCTCATTGGTCAGCCGCGTCATTTCGCCGCCCGATTTCGCCTTCTCCTTGCGCGCGAACAGCGCGGCGACCCTGGCCTTGACCGCTTCCCATTCCGCGCGCAGCGGGCGCAGTACCACCGGCTCGATGATCTTCATGATCGTGTCGGGGTCGGTGTAGTGAATGCCGACGCCCTTGTTGGGCGCGGTGCGATGAAAGGCAAGGCGCGCCTGCGGTTCGGGCGGTTCGGTTGGAAAGTCGAAGAGGCTCGCCATCTCGGCGCGTTTCTTGTCGTCGAGGCCACTTTCAAACAGCGAGCCGAAGATCGCGGGATTGATCGCGCTCCAATCCAGCCTGGTCGCATCCATCAGCAACCGCGCGGTTTCCACGCCGACAGGCAGCACATCCTCGTCGTCGAATAGGCCGCCATTGAACCACGGGACCGACGTCGCGCCGAAATAGCCGCCCTTGATCGCCATCGCGCGGAACAAATTGCCCAGCAGCGAGCCAAACATATCCGGTTGCTTGAAAGCCTCCTCGACGATGTCGGCGAAGACCCGGTCGGGCAGCAGGCCGATATCCTCGACGAACAGGCAAAACACCAGCTTGTTGATGAAATGCGCGACGCGACGTTCATCGTCATGGGTCTGGCGCAGGCGGCGCGTGATTTCGGCGAACCGTGTCGCGGCTTTCGCGGTCACGCTCTCATGCGTCTCGTCAGGCCGAAGCTTTTCGGGCGCGACGAAGCAATTCCGCAGCAGTTCGCGTTTTTCCGGCGCGCGCAAATCGATGAGCGGAATGACGTGCTCCACCGCGATCGTGTCGGTGAAGTTGGTGTGGATGCGGATTTCCTGCATGTCCGACACGATCAGCAGCCGTGGGTTCTGCAGATCGTCGGTGTATTGCTTTAGCTGGGCGTAGGCTTCGACTAGGTTTTTCCTTGGCCCCTTATATTCCCAGCCGAAGCAATGATTCTTCCAGACATCGACAAAACCGAGTCCGCCCTTATTTTTTTTAACGGCTTTTTCGAACGTGTATTCCGCGCCGGTCCGGTCGGTGTCGGTTGGGGTCGGCACGTCCAGCATGCGGCAGAGATCGTTGAAATGGGATTGCGATGCCGACTTTTCCGTCAGCGTCGACCCTCGCCATTTTGCGATGAATTGTTCGGGCGTCATGCCGCCGTCCCGCCCGTCCCCATTGCGAAACTCTTGATCGTTTCTCGGCAACTGGCAAGCGAGAACCGGTGTGACATACGCGGCGGCATGGCGGGATAGGGCTTGAAGGTGTTCCGGTTTATGTCAGAGTCGGTTACAACGAAAAAACGAGGAAGCGATGTCCATTCCCCACGCGGAACCGCCGAGCCACGCCGACCTGGTCGCGCGGGCGGAACGATTGGCGCCGGAATTGCGGGCGCGCGCCGCCGGGGCGGAGGCGCTGCGCCGGCTGCCCGACGAGAATGTCGCGGCGCTGCGCGCGGCCGGCCTGTTCAAGGTGCTGCAGCCGCGTCGCTATGGGGGCTATCAGGCCGGGCTGCGCACCCATATCGATGTGGTCGCGGCGCTGGCGCGGGGCTGCGCCGCCACCGGCTGGTGCGCCGGCGTGGTGCACGCGCATTCGTGGCTGATGGGATTGTTTCCCCAGCAGGCGCAGGAAGATGCCTATGGCGCCGATCCCGAGACCATCATCTCGGCGGTGATCTCGCCGCGCGGCATCGCGACGCCGGTCGATGGCGGCTATCGGCTGAACGGGTTCTGGGCGTTCTGCTCCGGCTCCCAGCATGCGCAATTTCTGCTGCTGGGCGCTTCGGTGCAGGATGAAGCCGGCGCAATCATCGACGAGGGCGATTTCCTGGTGCCGGTCGGCGACATCACCATCAAGGACGATTGGAACGTCATCGGCCTGCGCGGCACCGGCAGTTGCAGCATCGTGGCCAAGGATGTGTTCGTGCCGGCGCATCGCTATCTGTCGCTGCGCGGCGCCATCGCCGGCGACGCGCCCGGCATCGCGCTGCATGAAGGCGCGCTCTATCGCGGCGCCGCGGTGCCGATCCTGTCGCTGGCGATCACGCCGGCGGCGCTTGGCATCGCCGAGGCGGCGCTGGAAAGCTTCATTGCGCGGCTGCCGGGGCGCGAGGTCGCCTATACCCAGCGCGAAATCCAGATCGATCAGCCGATCACCCAGATTCAGGTGGCGGAGGCCGCGACCAAGATCGCGACCGCGCGCCTGGTGCTTTATCATTGCGCCGATGCGATCGAGGCGGCGGCGGCGCGCGGCGAGACCATGGAATTCGCCAAGCGCGCCCGCGCGCGCATGGATTGCGCCTGGGCGGTGCGGCTGTGTCTCGAGGGTGTCGAACTGCTGATGCTGGCCTCGGGCGGCTCCGGCCTCGGCGAGAGCAACGCGGTGCAGCGCGCGTGGCGCGATCTTCACGCCATCAACATGCATGGGCTATTGAATCTGCAAACCAATCAGGAAATGTATGGCCGCGTCCTGCTGGGCTTGAAACCCAACACGCCGCTGATCTGACCCGCCGCAAAAATCCACGAAACGCAAAAGGGAGCAACCAGAATGACCAGCAAGTTTGATCGCCTGTCCGTGACCCGCCGCCGCTTTCTCGCCGGCAGCGCGCTTGGCGGCCTCGCCGTCGCGACCGGCGGCATCGCCGCGCCGCATATCGCGCGCGCGGCCGATGCGCCGGCGGTGAAGGTCGGCATCATCCATCCGGTGACGGGCGGCGTCTCCTATTCCGGGACGCAAGGCCGCGCCGGCGCGATGATGGCGGTCGACGACATCAACGCGGCGGGCGGCATCAAATCGCTGGGCGGCGCCAAGCTCGACGCCCTCCTCGCCGACGCGCAGTCGAAGGCCGATGTCGGCGCCGCGCAGATCGAGAAATACAATGATGCCGGCGTCAGCGCCGTGGTCGGCGGCTATGCCAGCTTCATCTGCCTCGCCACTACCCAGGCGGCGGCGAAGCACGGCATTCCCTATGTCGTCGACGTCGGCACCGACGACCGCATCGTCAAAGCCGGCCTCAAGAACACCTTCCGCTTCAGCCCCGGCTATGGCGTCTTCGTCGAGACCGCGATCCGCACGTTGAACGAGATCAACACCGCCGCCGGCAAGCCGGCCAAGACCGCGGTGATTGTGCATGAAGGCTCGGCCTTCGGCGCCGGCACCGCCGCGCTGTTGCAGAAAAACCTCGGCGGCATCGGCATCAACGTGCTGGAGGTGATGAAGCACCCGACGCCCAATCTCGATTTCAACAACATCGTGCTGCGCATCAAGGCGGCCAACCCGGACCTGGTGATCCCCGCCGATTACTATAACGAATATGTGCTGCTGGCCCGCACCATGCAGCAACAGAAGGTCAAGCCGAAGGCGATCTTTTCGGTGCTGGGCGGCGCGGCGTCGCAGTACAAATTCGTCAAGGATTTCCCGGAAGCCGCCGCCTACATCATGGATTGCAACCATTGGTACAATCCGCACAAAGAGGCGGCGCAGGTTCTGCGCAAGAAGACCGAGGCGAAGGGCCTCTATTATACCTATGAGGTGTTCCTCAATTACGAGGCGGTGATGCTGCTGGCCGACGCCATCGAACGTGCCGCCAGTACCGATCGCGCCAAGATCATCGACGCGCTGACCAATTCGAGCTGGGCCGGGCATTTCATGCCTTATGGTCCGACCCGTTTCGAGAACGGCCAGAACACCGGCGCCCGCGCCGTCAATCTCCAGGTGCTGGACAATGACATCAAGGTGATCCTGCCCCCGGAATTCGCCAACGCGAAGCCGGTGTTCCCGCGCCCGGTTTGAGCGACGCGCGTGGTTGAGGCCGCGATCATCGTGCCGGCGATTCTGAACGGCCTCACCACCGGCGCCGTCTATGCCCTCGTTGCCGTCGGGCTGACGCTGATCTATGGCGTGCTGCACATCATCAACTTCGCCCATGGGGCGTTGTTGATGGTGGCGCTTTACGGCGTTTATTTTCTTCATGCGCTGGGCGGGGTCGATCCCTATCTCGCCTTGCCGATCATGATCCCGGCGATGTTCGCGCTGGGCTATGGGCTACAGCGCTTCGTCATCGGCCGCGCCAGCCATGGCAAGGACGAGAACGTCATGCTGGTGACGCTCGGCCTCGCCATCGTCATCGAGAATCTGGCGCTGTATCTGTGGTCGTCCGACACGCGCACCATCGACACGCCCTATGGGTTTTCGACGGTCGATTTTGGGGTGGCGCTGATCGCGGTGCCGAAGCTGATCGCGTTCGCCGGCGCGTTGCTGCTGACGCTGGCGCTGTGGGCGCTGATGCGCTGGACCGATCTCGGCAAGGCGATCCGCGCCGTCGCCAAGGAACGGCGCGGCGCGGCGCTGGTCGGCATCGATATCGAGCATCTCTATGCCATGAGCTTCGGCATCGGTATCGCCTGTCTCGGCGCCGCCGCGTGCCTGTTGCTGCCCAGCTATTATGCCAGCCCGCATATCGGCAGCGCCTTCGTGCTGATCGCCTTTACCATCGTGGTGCTGGGCGGCATGGGCAGTTTCGTCGGCGCGCTGGTCGGCGGGCTGATCATCGGCGTCACGGAATCGGTGGGCGGGCTATTCCTCGGCGACAGTCTGGGTCAGCTCGGCGTGTTCCTGATCTTCATCGCGGTGCTGTTGTTCCGGCCGACCGGTCTCTTCGGCCAGAAAGCCTAGCCGCGCGATGAAGAGCGGTGCCGCGATCCTGATTGTGCTGGCGGCGCTGCTGCCGGTGCCGTGGCTGGTTCATTCCGATTTCTGGCTGAACTTCGCGGTGCTGGCGCTCTATTACGGCTTCCTCGGTCAGTCCTGGAATATTTTGGGCGGGTTCGGCGGCCAATTCTCGTTCGGCCATGCCGCGTTCTTCGGCACCGGCGCTTATGCCGCCGCGGTGCTGCAGCTCCGCTTCGGCGTCAACCCGTGGCTCGCGCTGGTGCTGGCCGGCGTTGCCGGCGCGGCGATGGGCGCCATCGTCGGCGCGCTCAGCTTTCGCTATGGCCTGCGCGGCTCCTATTTCGCGCTGGTGACGCTGGCCTTCGCCGAGGTGCTGCGCATCCTCGCGGATTCGCTGGGCTTCACCGGGGCTGGGGTCGGGCTGCAAATCCCGCTGCATCAATCGGCGGCGAATTTTCAGTTCGCGACCAAGACCGGATTCTACTTCACCATCCTCGGCCTGACCGCGCTGGGGCTTGGCGTGGTGTGGGCGATCGAGCATTCCCGCTTCGGCGCGCGGCTCGCCGCGGTGCGCGACAGCGAGGAGGCGGCGCAGGCGCTGGGCGTCGATGTATTCCGCACCAAGCTGATCGCCATCACCCTGTCGGCGGCGCTGATGGCGCTGGGCGGCACCTTCTATCTGCAATATTTCCTGTTCATCGATCCCGATATCGCGTTCGGCCCGCAAGTGTCGATCGCGGCGCTGCTGGCGCCGATCGTCGGCGGCCTCGGCACGTTGTTCGGGCCGCTGCTCGGCGCCGTCGCCTTGCAATTGTTGAACGAAATATCGGAATCGGCGATCGGCTCGGCGCCGGGCCTCAACCTCGTGCTCTATGGCGTGATCCTGATCCTGATCATCGCCTTCCTGCCCGAGGGGATATTCGGCCTCGCGCGCCTGCGGACGCGATTGCGCGGCGTGATGCGGCGCCCGGCATGATGCTGAGCGTGCGCGGCGTCGCCAAGAAATTCGGCGGCTTGCAGGCCGTCGCCGATGTCAGCTTCGCCATCGGTGTGGGTGAGATCGTCGCGCTGATCGGGCCGAACGGCGCCGGCAAGACCACGATGTTCAGCCTGATCGCCGGCTTCATCGCCCCCGACAGCGGCACCATCGAATTCGATGGCGCCGACATTACCGCGCTGGCGCCGCATCGCATCGCGGCGCGCGGGCTGGTGCGCACCTTTCAGACGGCGCAGCCCTTCGCGCGATTGACCGTCGCGCGGAACATCGCGGTTGGCGCCCATCTTCATCTCGTGTCGCGCGCCGCCGCCTTGCGCCACGCGGCCGAGATCGCCGAGCGGGTCGGGCTCGGCAAATTGCTCGACCAGCCGGCCAGCGAGCTGACGGTGGCGGGGCGCAAGCGGCTGGAGCTGGCGCGCGCCCTCGCGACCCGGCCGCGCCTGTTGCTGCTGGACGAGGTGATGGCGGGGCTGAACCCGGCCGAGATCGACGCCATCGTGCCGGTGATTTTCGCGATCCGCGATTCGGGCGTGACGTTGCTGCTGACCGAGCATGTCATGCGCGCGGTGATGCGGCTTTCCGATCGCGCGCTGGTGCTGAACGAAGGGCGCCTCATCGCCGCCGGCACGCCGCAACAGGTGGCGGCCGACCCGGCGGTGATCGAGGCGTATCTGGGGCGCGGCGCCGCGCGTCAGCCCGATGCGGCGCTGACCGATGGCTGACCCGCTGCTCGACATCGCCGGCTTGCACGCGGGCTATGGCAGCGTCGAGATTCTGCGCGGCATCGATCTGCGCGTCGATGCAGGCGAGATCGTCGCACTGCTCGGCGCCAACGGCGCCGGCAAGACGACGCTCAACAATGTCGTCTCCGGCCTGTTGCCGGCGCGGCGCGGCACCATCCGCTTCGCTGGCGAGGACATCGCCAATCTCCATTCCCGGCGCATCGTGGCGCGCGGCCTGATCCAGGTGCCGGAGGGCCGCTCGATTTTCCCGACGCTCAGCGTGCGCGAGAATCTGGAACTCGGCTCCTATCGCCGCGCCAAGCCGCGGCGTGCCGCCAATCTCGACCGTGCCTGCGCGATCTTTCCGCGCCTGCGCCAACGCTGGACCCAGCTTGCCGGCACGTTGTCGGGCGGCGAACAGCAGATGCTGGCGATCGGCCGGGCGCTGATGGCAGAGCCGCGCCTCTTAATCCTCGACGAGCCGTCGCTGGGCCTGTCGCCGCTGTTGGTGGCGGAGATGTTCGCGCTGATCGCGAAGCTCAACGACGACGGCTGTACCATTCTGCTGGTCGAGCAGAACGTGGTGCGGTCGCTCGCCATCGCCGATCGTGCCTATGTATTGGAGAATGGCGAGATCGGCCTCGCCGGGACCGCCGGCGCGCTGCTCGACGATGCCGCGCTCAAACGCGCCTACCTGGGGATTTGACCATGGCCATGAGTCTCGCCGAAAAGATCATCGCCCGCGCCGCCGGGCGCGACCGGGTGACGAGCGGCGAGGTGGTGACGGCGCGCGTCGATCTGGCGATGATCCACGATTCGGGCGGCCCGCGTAAGGCGAAGCCGATTCTGGAGCGGTTGGGCGTCAAAGTCTGGGACCCGGCCCGGATCGTGGTCGTCACCGACCATTTCGTTCCGGCCTATGATGCCGAGACCGCCGCGATCCAAAAGCTGACCCGCGACTGGGTCGCCGAACAGGGCGTGGCGAATTTCTATGACATGCAAGGCATTTGCCATGTCGTGCTGCCGGAGCGCGGGCATCTGCGGCCCGGCATGTTCGTGGTCGGCGGCGACAGCCACTCGCCGACCGGCGGCGCCTTCGGTGTCTATATGTTCGGCGTCGGCGCCACCGAGATGGCCGGGGTGCTGGCGACCGGCGAGATCTGGCTGAAAGTGCCGGAGACGATACTGATCGAGGCGACCGGCCGGCTCGGCCCCGGCGTCGCGGCGAAAGACATTATGCTGCATCTCTGCGCGCGGCTCGGCATGGATGGCGGCCGCTATCAGGCGATTCAATACACGGGCGACACTATCGCCGGCCTGCCGATGACCGAGCGCATGACGCTATGCAACATGGCGGCGGAGCTGGGCGCGCAGGCCGGGCTGATCGCGCCCGACGCCGTCACCGCCGATTATCTGCGCGCGGCCGGCGCCGACCCGGGCGACCTCGCGGCATGGCAGGGCGATGCCGATGCACGCCCCGCCGAAACCCATCGGGTCGATGCGGCGTCGCTCGGCCCGCAGGTGGCGGCGCCGCACAGTCCCGCCAATTCGGCGCCGGTCGGCGATCACGGCGCGGCGCGCATCGACCGCGCCTATATCGGCGCCTGTACCGGCGCCAAGCTCAACGATCTGCACATGGCGGCTTCGGTGCTGAAGGGCCGGCACGTCGCGCCGACGACGCGGCTGTTGGTGGCGCCGGCCTCGACCCGCATCGCGGCGCAGGCCGCCGCCGACGGCACGCTCGCCATCCTGACCGAGGCGGGCGCGATCCTGCTGGCGTCGGGCTGCGGCGCGTGCGCCGGCTATGGCGCGGGCATCCTCGCGGAGGGCGAAGTGTGCATCGCCTCGACCGCGCGCAATTTCAAGGGCCGCATGGGCGCGGGCAGCGCGCAAATCTATCTCGGCTCGCCCTACACCGTCGCGGCGAGCGCGGTCGCCGGCCATATCGCCGATCCGCGCCCGATGCTGGCGGAGGCCGCGCGATGACCGCGCACAAAGTCTGGCGCTTCGGCGACAATATCGACACCGATGTGCTGGCGCCCGGCCTCTATATGAAAAAGCCGATCGCCGAGATTGCCGCCCATTGCCTCGAAGCGGTCGCGCCGGATTTCGCCCGCGCGGTGCGGCCCGGCGACATCGTGGTCGGCGGGCGCGGCTTCGGCATGGGCTCGTCGCGCGAGCAGGCGGTGCAGGCGCTGATCGAACTCGGCGTCGCGGCGGTGGTGGCGGCCTCGTTCGGCGGCATCTTCTATCGCAATGCGCTCAATCATGGTCTCTTGGCGGTTACCTCGATGCATACCGAAAGTTTACGTCAAGATGATCGCGTGATGATCGACGGCATGGCCGGTGACATCGTCAACATAACCACCGGCGAGCGCCTCGCATGCGAAAAGCTGCCGCCGCATCTCCTCGCCATGATCGCGGATGGCGGCCTGGTTCCGCATCTGGCCAAGCGCTTCGCCCAAGGACTAACCCCATGAATTTGCGACAACAACTCGCCGCCGGCCCGATCGTCCAGGCGCCGGGCTGCTATGACGGCCTCTCCGCCCTGCTGATCGAACAGGCGGGCTTCCCCTGCGCCTACCTCTCCGGCGCCGCCCTCGCCTATACTAGGTTCGGGCGGTCGGATGTCGGCCTCGTCTCGATGTCGGAAGTGGCGGAAACGCTGGCGTTGGTGACCGATCGCGTCGCCATTCCGGTGATTGTCGATGCCGATACCGGCTTCGGCAACGCGCTCAACGTCCAGCGCACGGTGCGCGGCTTCGAGCGCGCCGGCGCCGCCGCGATTCAGCTCGAGGATCAAGCGACGCCCAAACGCTGTGGGCATCTCGCCGGCAAGAGCGTGATTGGCGCCGACGAGATGGTTGGCAAGATCAAGGCGGCGCTCGATGCCAGGCGCAGCGCCGAAACGCTGATCATCGCGCGCACCGACGCGATCGCGGTCGAGGGGTTCGATGCCGCCATCGAGCGCGCCGAGCGGTTCGTCGAGGCCGGCGCCGACATCCTGTTCGTCGAGGCGCCGCAGAGCGACGCGCAGCTTGCGGCCGTCACCGCGCGGTTCAAAGCGCGGATACCGCTGCTGGCCAACATGGTCGAAGGCGGCAAGACACCGATCCATCCGGCCGCGGAATTGGAGGAAATGGGATTCTCCCTCGTCATCTTCGCCGCAGGTCTCGCGCGCGCCTTTGCCCATATGGCGCAGGAATATTTGCAATCGTTGCATCATGCCGGCGGCACCATGCCGTTTCGCAATCGTATGCTGGATTTCGACGGCCTCAACGCGGTGATCGGCACGCCCGAACTACTGGCTAAGGGCAAAACCTACGACGCCGCCAATTTCGCCGGGGGCAAGCGATGATCGATCCGGTCACGCTCGCGGTGCTGAAAGGCCGGCTGGAACAGCTTGCCGACGAGATGGACGCGACTTTGTTCCGCAGCGCGTTCAACCCGATCATCGCCGAGGCGCATGATGCCTCGCACGGGCTTTACCATCGCGACACCGGCGCGACGCTGGTGCAGGGCAAGTCGGGCCTCCCGGTGTTCGTCGGGGTGATGGCCTTCGCGGTCAAAGCGGTGATCGACAAGGCGGCCCGCGATGGCGATCTCGCCGATGGCGATGTCTATATTTTCAATGATCCTTATGATGGCGGCACGCATCTGTCGGACTTCAAGCTGGTGCGGCCTTATTTCCGCGACGGCACGCTGTTCTGCTATCTCGCTTCGGTCGGCCATTGGCACGATGTCGGCGGCAATGTTCCCGGCAACTACAATCCGGTCGCGACCGAGAGTTTCCAGGAAGGCATGCTGATCCCGGTGGTGAAGCTCTATGTCAAAGGCGAATTGCGGCCCGACATCATCGACATTCTGAAAGCCAATTCGCGTCAGCCCGGCAGTCTCTATGGCGATCTCAACGGCCAGATCAATGCGCTCGATCTCGGCGTCAAGCGGCTCGACGCGCTGCTCAACGATTATGGTGCGCTGCTGATCGAGGCGGCGTTCGCGGAGCTGACGGCGCGCGCCGCGCAATTGATGCGCGCCAATATCGCCGAACTGCCCGACGGCACTTTTTCCTATGATGATTTTCTCGACAATGATGGCATCGTTGATGCGCCCTTGAGGATCGCGCTCGACCTGCGCAAGGCGGGTGAGCGGCTGACGCTCGATTTTTCGCGCAGCGCGCCGGCCTGCGCCGGGCCGGTCAATATCGCGCGCTCTACCGCGATCGCCGCCTGTTATGTCGCGCTGAAACATATCTTCCAGGACGTCCCCGCCAATGCCGGCGTGCTGGAGCCGATCGACATCATCATCCCCCCCGGCTCAATCCTGGCCGCGACGGCGCCCAAGCCGGTCGGCGGCTATACCGAGACCATTCTGCGAATCATCGATGTGATCTTCGGCGCATTGGCGCAAGCGGCGCCGGAACGCGCCAACGGCCCCGCCTATGGCACCATCAACGCGCTGTCGCTCGCGGGTCATCGGCGCGACGGGCGGCGTTGGGTGATGTTCTCGTTTTTCGGCGGCGGCCATGGCGGCCATCCCGAGGGCGACGGCCTCAATCACGGCAACGCGCCGATCTCCACGGCGACCATCCCGCCGATCGAAATTCTCGAAGCCGCCTATCCGGTGATGTTCACGCAATGGGCGTTGCGCCCGGACAGCGGCGGCCCGGGCCGGCATCGTGGCGGCCTCGGTGCGATCTATGAAATCGAGCTGCTGGAAGAGCAGGCGGATGTGTTCCTGTTCGGCGAGCGCGGCCGGTTTCCGCC
>Ga0208357_1002208_pt1 | contig 13177 bp, 9 predicted proteins | sample NGESurdeep092012_6_FD_184487 | JGI IMG/M metagenome (GOLD analysis project Ga0208357, IMG submission 184487) | Arctic peat soil microbial communities from Barrow, Alaska - NGEE Surface sample F52-2 deep-092012 (SPAdes) | ecosystem: Environmental > Terrestrial > Soil > Wetlands > Peat ... | reverse complement strand
CCTCATTGCCCGGAAAACCGTACGCGACACCCCATGTCACGTGCACGTTCAGACTACGCCAGTTGCACCTCGATGGCAATCTACTTAGCATTGCGCACCATTCGTAAGACCCAGGTCAGCACGCCCTTATCAGGCGAACCACTGCGTTGGAGAGCGGCTAGCGCCGACTCGCGCTAGCGGCGGCGAAACCTACCTCGAGGCACCTCTCCGGCGGGCAACCTTTGCGCCCCTGGACCTTGTCGCTGATCGAGCTCGTGCTTCGTTCGTGCGACGACGGGACTCGTTCCTCGATTCGAGTGCCCACGGCAGTGTCACGAGCACGATGAACCCGACAGCGGCGAACCCAATCCAGAGCCCAGTCGCAAGCGGGGGTCCAGCCGTCACGCGAAGCGAGGTGAACGTGGGGAGCACCGAACTCACGCGCGCGTATTCGGCCCGAGCGAGCGCGAGAACCTGATCAGGGTGGAGTGAATATGACGCAACTTGCATCGCGAATACGAGGTGGCCCTTGAAAAAGATCACAGTTATCGCAGGAGTCGGCCTCGGCGGAGGCACGCTTGAGTTTGGTTGGGCCGCGTGCACGATCTTGTAACTTGCCGCCGCGCTGTTCGGAATCCCCGCGACGTTGAATTGATGGCCGAGCTCGTAGTTGATCTTCTTCAGTCCTGCGTTGGAGATGCCCTCACTTTTCGCGGTGTCGTAGACCTGCGCGGTCAACGCGTTCGTCGGCATGGTCTCGATGTAGATATCCAGACCGGTGCCAGCATTGCCGTTCGCGAACCACTCGATAGAAAAGGCGCCGGTGTGCGCCGGATCAGATGCCGCAGCCGCGACGATGCTCGGCGACGGATCATGCGACAAGACCACGCTCGTGAACTGGTTCGGCTCGGCCACGAGGCCGGAGAGCCTCGGGTTCGAGACGACGAACTCATCTAGTTTCGCCGACTGCGTGGTCGTGCGCGGAATCACGAGGAAGTACCCACCGACTCCGATGACACCGACAGCCAAGCCGATCGCCAATTGCAGGAGCCGACGACTTGACCTCGTCATCGCCCTGTGACTTTCATGGTCTGCCTCTTCGTCCGCCCGCCCGGATCGCCTACGTTACCTGAGCTATCTCTAGCGAGACCTCGGACCGACTCATGAGGCGGAGGGTGCCTTGATCCCCGTGCCATCGCTTCGAGTGCTGCGGTCTCAAGCGGGCGGCTCGCCAAATAAAAACCGGTTGAGCCCGAGAATCCCGCTGGCTAGCGTCGCTGCAAGTGTCGCTGACATGGCGAGATCGTCGATGCGCTGCGTAGTGAGCGAGCGAGGCGCTGATGCGATCAAACAAGGTAGGTAAGGTCCGGGAGAAGGTTTTCGACCGAGAGCTAACCCTAATCGCAGTAACTGTGATGCTCGGGGCGCTGATGTCGATTACCGATTCGACGATCGTCAACGTCGCAATTCCCACATTGGGTCGGAAGCTCCACGCGCCATTGTCGACGATCCAATGGGCGACCACCTCGTATCTTCTCGCCGTAGCAGTGGTTATTCCTTCAACGCGGTGGGTGATCGATCGGATCGGCACGAAGCGTGCATATCTCGGCTCACTTGTCCTTTTTATTCTCGGCTCGATCCTGTGTGGCTTGGCCTCATCTCCGACGACGCTCATTGTCTTTCGCGCGATTCAAGGCCTCGGCGGTGGACTGATGGTGCCAGTGGGTCAGACGATCCTGAGCCGGGCGGCGGGACCGCAACGAATGGGTCGGGTGATGACGGTCGTGGCAGCGCCGTCGTTTCTCGGAATCGTCATCGGCCCAGTGATCGGTGGTCTCATCCTTGGAACACTCGGCTGGCGCTGGATTTTCTACGTGAACGTCCCGTTTGGCATCGTTGCAGTGGTGCTTGCCGTCGCCTTCCTCGCAGCTGACTCCGACCGCGCACGGGTGCCGTTGGACGTGTTCGGCCTGATGCTGCTTCCCCCCGGGCTCGCGCTGCTCATCTACGGTCTTTCCGAGCTCGGCAATGTCGGCTCTTTCTCCACCTCGGTGTTGATTGGCCTAGTCGGAGGTGTGGTGTGTATAGCGCTGTTTTGTCGACGTGCATTCCGAATAAGCACGCCTCTTGTGAATTTACGTCTGCTCGGCAATCGCCGTTTCCTGGCCGCAAATATCGCGGCGTTCGTCTTTACCGCGTCCGCCGGAAGCGGACCGCTCATTACGACCCTCTATTTCCAGGTCGGCAGGGGATATAGCGCACTCGGCTCAGGACTCTTCCAGTCGTCGCTGGCGTTCGGGGCGATGGCGACCATGCCGTTTGCCGGTCGGATTATCGACCGGTCGGGTCCGAGAACGGTCGCGCTCGTCGGGATAGTCATCGCGATCGCTTCGAACGTCCCGTGGCTTCTCCTTGCGCCGAACTCGAGTACCTCGCTGCTGACCGTCTCGCTGTTCGTGAGAGGTCTCGGTGTGGGTTGCGTGAGCACGCCGCTGATGGCGGCAGGTTACGCAGCGCTGCAGCGCTCGGAGATGCCTACCGCGACGACCCTGTCGAACATCTCGCAACGACTCGGTCAAGCGGTCGGTATCGCAGTGATCGCTGTCGTTCTGCAGCGGGCTTTGGTCGCCGATTTGCCACATGGACATGCATCGCTCGACTCGATCCCGGCAACTAGTGAGGGTCGTAATGCCGTCGGTACGCAACTGTCGCACGCCTTCTCGACCACGTCGTGGGCCCTCATGGGAGCCTTGGCACTGAGCCTCGTCGCGGCGCTTTGTCTCCAACGTGCGCGTGACTCCGGTACTTCAGGTGTGGTCGAGGAATCCGTTGGTGTCTCGGGGGGTGCCGAGGCAGGGGTCACCCCTGGTAGCCAATCAGACAACTGAATGCCCAGTCACGCGCGCCGCACCCACTAGGCAAGGGACGCCTATTCGAGGACCGAGGTAGCTGATGGCAGCCGGACCGGCGTGCAATCGGGTCAGCCAACCGGCGTAGCCCGACCACCACGGCTACGTCGGGCTACGGCTGAGACACCGCATCGGAAGAGACCGTGTCATCGATCTCTGATAACTCTGGCGGCACCGACTCGTCCGCCGCGTCTTCTACTCCCAGATACGAGGCGATGACTGCCGGGTGGAGTCGCACCTCATCAGGGCTGCCCTGGGCGATCAGTTTGCCGAAGTCAAGCGCAATCATCCTGTCTGCGACGCGCGCGACGAGTGCGACGTCGTGCTCGATGAGCAGCACTGCCATGCCCCAGTCCTCCGCGAGCCGGCGAATGATTCCTACGAGCTCGTCGCGCTCTCCGACATCGAGACCGGCAGCGGGCTCATCGAGAAGCAGCACTCGAGGTTGCGCCGCGATCGAGCGGGCGATGACGACAAGACGACGAGTCCCGTACGAGATCTCACTTGGCATCTTCTCAAGGTGACTCTCCAGGCCGAGCTCGTGAATCGCGACCAAGCCAGCTGTGGAGAGCTTGGGCTTTCCTGGGTGGACCAGATCGGTAGCCCAAGATGCCATGTCCCTCGGCTCACAGGCGACAAGGAGGTTCTCGTAGACCGAGATGTCCTCGAACAACTCGAGCGACTGGAACGAGCGACCGAATCCTTTGCGGGCTCGATCCCGCGCCGAGAGCTTCGCCACGTCTTCGCCGTCCAGGCGGATAGTTCCTGATGCGAGCGTGATGAATCCGGTAAGCGCGTCGATGAGCGTCGTCTTCCCGGCGCCATTCGAGCCGATTACCCCGAGCACTTCTCCCGCACGGATCTCGAGCGAAACCCCATCGACGGCGCGAACAGCGCCGAAGGTGACGCTGATGTTCTCCACCTGCACGAATGCCGGCTCGACCCGGACCGGTTGCGGGATCTCACTTGGAAGCTGGAGCGGTAGCCGAGCCGCTTTTGGCGGGCGACGGAAGAGCTTGCGGAACTTGGCCAGATTCTTCTGGTGCATCGTGGACTGGAATTTGGCCATTCCATTCGGCGCTTGCAGGATTACGACGAGTGCCAAGACCCCAAAGAGCAGTGTGACGTACTGCTGCGACGACGAGCTGAAGTAGCTGAAGATCTGCGACCCGATGCCGCCCGGCTGGCCCTGCCCTCCGATGAGTGGTCCCGTTACGAAGCCGACCCCGCCAACGATCGCATAGTCGATCAATTGGATGGACGTAAAGACGTCGAAGCTACCGAAAGTCGCGTTCGCGAACTCGACAATGCCGAGTATTCCCGCAAGTGCTGCGATCATCGCGCCGTAGCAGAATGCCGAGAGTTTGATGCCTATCACGTTCAAACCGAGGGAGGCAGCTGCTCGCTCATTGGCTCGCACCGCGAGCATGCGGCGTCCAGATCGCCCGCGACGCGTATTTGCCAGTCCCACTGCGACTAATACGAAGACGATGAGGACAAATACGCCGAATCTTCGAGCATGTCCCGGCGTTGCGGTGTCAAGGGCGAAACCGAAGAGTTCGAAGTTCCCGACATTCAGTCCGTTGGGACCACCGTTTAGCGAGAAGTTCCCGAGAATGAGGCTGACGATGCAGACGCCGAACGCCAACGTCGCGATCGCGAGGCTGATGCCGCGTGCTCGAAGCGCCGCGGAACCCACGATCACGCCGACGGGCAGCGCAGATAGTATGCCGAGCGGGATCGCAAGTTCGAAGGGCACACCCAGATCTCGCAACCAGGCAGCAACGAGCGCCCCGAGACCAGCTATCGCCCACTGCGCGAGCGATATCTGACCGGCGAATCCGGTGATGACGACGATGCTCTCGAGCAGAATCGCACCAAGGATCGTGAACGTCACCGCGCTCACCCAGGCCGAGGGCAAGAGGAACATCGCGGCGGCGACCACAGCGGTCCAGGTGACGACGCGTTTCCACGGGATCTCGCCGTTCGTGACAATCGGCAGGCGCTGCGCGAGTTCGCTTCGTAACGGCAGGCTCCGACCGCGGAGTACGACGAAGATGAGGATTGCGGCGAACGGCACCGCGTCGCTCGCGCCCTGCAGGGTCACGTAGCGTTGGACTTCACTTTGGATGATGCCGACTCCGAGCCCACCTGCGAGCGTGAGCGGGAATGACGTGAGATTCCCGATCACTGCCGCCGCCAAACTTGGGAGCAGCAAAATCGTTGAGAGGCTTACCGAGAGCCCGACGATCGGTGCAAGAAGAATCCCCGCCAGTCCGGACAGTCCGGCGCCGAGTGCCCAGTTCAGTCCAGCGATGGTGTTCGACGACCACCCAAGCGTCGTAAGCGCATCACGGTTCTCTGCGACGGCTGACGTGGCGAGGCCGAAGCGCGTATAGCGATAGACCACGAACACGACTCCGGTGAGAATCACCGTGATGAGGAGAATCAACAGACGGTCGCGCCCAACGGCGGCCCCGAGCACGTTGACCGGCCCCGTCGGAAGCTCTGGAGAGACCGTGTAGGTATTCGTGGTCGGATACTTGAGACCGATAGCACCTTCGAGGACGACGAGGACGCCGAGCGTGACGACGATTTTGGTCAGATTGCTCGCTTGGCGAAGCGGCGTCATCAAGATGTGCGTCAAATATCCGAGCACAGCCGAAGTTGCGACGCCGAGGATAACGGCTACAAAGAAGGGCCATCTGAGCTGGTCGTGCAGCTCCCAGTAGAGGAACGTGCCCGCCATCCCCATCGCGCCGCTCGCGAAGTTCACTACGCCAGAGCCACGGAAGGTGAGGACCACCCCGAGTGCGGCGAGCGCATAGAGAGCGCCCGTTCCGGCCCCGAGAAGCGCAAACAGGAATATCGTCGAAGCCATCAATCCCCCCGGAGATCGAGCTACTTAAAGCCGCTTGCGTGTCAGAAAGAAATGCGTCCAATCCAGCTGAAATTGGTGTCCGCATTAGTTGCATTATGTGTGCGATCTAGGCCGTGAAGATCCTGTCCCGACTTCGTACGCAGGCCATAACAGACCTTGCCCACCTTGCCCCCCGTCAATGGCAGTTGCGAATCCGCCGTGCTGCCTGCGCAACCTCGACATCTATCGCTACTTGGTGAAGTCGCATCGTAGCCCTGGACTCGCGCTCACGCAACGGCGCTCATGTCGTTCTCGGCTACTCGCAACGAGACAAATTAGGCCCTTCGCTGTGGGTGGGTCGCCTCCGATCCGGCCATTAATAACGAACCCGCGTTGCTGGTCGCGGATCGAGGACCCATCGCGTCTATCTCATCAACGGCCCTGCGGTCAGGAGAGTTACCCGCTATAGAGCGACTGGGATAGCCGGGCGGGTGCCGAGGAAAGTGCGCTGATGCGACCGCCTGGAGTAGCGAACTCGCTCAATGCATCGCGCGCCCAGATTTAGGGCAAATCATGAACCGAGTTGGTGCCATGCTCCGTGGTCGAATACGGGGCCATTCGGGCGATCCGGAGAGTCAAGCAGACCCGGTTACGTTCGAAAGGCGCCGTATTCTCTTAGAATTCCAAAGGATGGCACCGGCGATATCTAGGCGCGCTTTGCACGATGTTCGAGTTATTAGCGATCGATGACGAGTACCGGCGTCTTGCTCCGTGAGCAGCAGACCATGATTCTCGTGTTCGTAGCTCGAACCTCTGGCATGAGGTAGTCGTCTCGGTGGTCCGGAACACCTTCGAGTACCACCGTCTCACACACGCCGCAGTAACCCTCGGTACACGACGTCGGCACGAAGACGCGCTCAGCCGCGAGCACCTGGGTGATGGTTTTGTCCGATGGGATCGTGAAGTGCCGGTCGGATTTCGCGAGTACGAGTTCGAAGGGCGCGTTCTCGTCTTGGGGACTCTCCGTCGCGAAGGCTGGTCTGGCATTGAATCGCTCGACGTGAGGCGCTCCCCTGCCACTGGCCAGGCATTGAGCTTCTAGCGCCGCGATGAGTGGTTCGGGCCCGCAACAGTAGATCGCGGTGTCTTGTGGAGTGGCCTCGATCGCTCCCCGAAGGTCGAGAAGGCCGAACTCGTCTTCTGGGGCAATATCCACTTTTGAAGTGAGCCCACTTAGCTGATCACGAAAGGCCATGGATGCGCGGCGGCGCCCCCCGTAGAGCATCTTCCAGTCTTTTTGATGTGTATCCAGGTACTTCGCCATAGGCAGGAGCGGCGTCACGCCGATGCCGCCGGCGACGAAGAGGTAGTGCTCAGCGTCGACGAGGGGGAAGTTGTTTCGAGGCTGTGTGGCGAGAACCGTCATTCCCGGGCGCAAGATCTCGTGGATGTATCTCGATCCGCCCGCACTGTTCGGCTCGCGCAGCACGGCGATGGTCCATTGCGACCGGTCGGTTGGGTCGCTGCAAAGGGAGTACTGCCGAATGAGGTCGTTTCTCATGATCAGGTCGATGTGGGCGCCGAACGTCCATTCCGGAACGTGCTCTCCTTCGCGTGCAAGGACGATGGAGAGGACGTCTTCGGCCTCCCACGTCATCTGGCGAACGACGTACTCACTCGCGCCCGGAAACAGCCCTACGTCCGCCATCACAACCTCACGTGTGGATTCAAGATCACGATTACCTCCAAGAGCGCACAGCCGCGTCCAGCGTACTGACGAGACGACCGATTCCCTTGGCGTGCGGTCAGCGCTCTCTGCTCCGACAGCGAGATAGAGGTTTAGGCGGCTTTCGCAAACAGATCAAGTTTTCGCACGATTGACGCGATCTCTCGCCCAGGGCCTAGCGCAATCGCATGGACCCAACCTTGCCTCGCTATTCGATGCGTCGCTATCGACAGATCGGGCGTATGGCTCAGGAAGGATTCAGCGACCACCGAGACAAGATCCGGCGCGATGCGGCGGGGCACTAGTTCGAGCGGGATTGCCGCCTCAGACCGCGGGGAGCCCTCCTACGAGAAATCTGCCAACGAGGTCGTTGAATTTGTCAGGGACTTCGAGAGGAGGTCCATGATCAACTCCTTCAAAGATCACGAGCTTGGAGTTCGGCATGAGCTCATCGATCTCGTTGCCCATCGCGACGTTATTCACCCGATCGTTGTCTCCCCACACGATCAAGGTTTCATGTTTGACCTTTGGAAGCCGTCGAACCGTGCTGTAGCGGTTTCTCGTCTCGGGATGCAGCATGTGGCTGAGCAGTCGCTGGTGGCCGGCAACGGCATCGGGAGCCTCGGCGTTTCGCCAGTCAAAATTCGCCCACTCAGTGGCCTCTTCACTCGAGACGAGTCCGTCGTAGCGCGCCGTGGTCTCAGCCATGTGCTCTTCGTAGGTGGGTGGCTTGAACTCGACCATCTGCGAGAGCGGTCGTGTCTGGGTGCCCCCCGCAGCCACGAGCACGAGTCGGTCGACGCGCTGGGGACTCTCGTATGCGAGCAACGCTGCTTCCCACCCGCCCCCAGACCAGCCCACGACGTGGCTGCTCTCGAGGTCGAGCGCGTCCTGGAATTCACGCACGAAATCGACGATGTAACCGAAGGAGAACGGAAGTTCAAGCCGTCCCCCTAACCCGAAGCCAACTTCGTCGACGGCCAATACGCGCAACCCGAACGCCGCGAGCGGCTCGATGTTAAGTAGCCACGTGTTCGCGCCGGCGGTGAGTCCAGGGCCGTGCAGCAGAATTACGGGCGGCCCATCACCCATTTCGATGTATCGGGTAGTGCCGTGGCTGAGCTCGACGGTTTTCTCGTACTTGAGCGCGTCCTTTAAAAATGCCATTTTTCACCCTCTTTGAACCAGGAGCGCTAGGTGAGCGTCGGGACGCTCCTTTGGGTAGCGAGTTACTTCCTCACATACGAGGCGCGGATGTCCTCGTCGGAGTGATACACGAAGGCGGCGCGCTGATCCTTCGTCGCTTCGAACCAATCGGTCGAGCGGTCCTTGTTCAGCAGCAATGCGCCGGATCGCTGGCGGTAGACCTCGGGCTCGTCAACGCCAGGAGGAATGATCCCTTCCTTCTGGAACGCCTCGGCGGCCGCGATCAAGCGATGACGCGTACGGATGATCATCGCGTCGGATGTGCCGAGGTGCTCGCGCGATCGGTTGTAGATCGTGCCCATTGACTCGGTAACCGCGTGATCCTCCATCGAGACGCTCGTGAGCCCAGTAAAGGACTTTCCAGCCCGCCAATCGTCTCGGTTCACCATGTAGTCGTTACCGGCGTCAGGAATCGGACGGAATCGGCCGAACCAGTCAGTGCTCCGGGGCGCAAGTCCCTCACGAATCGAGATCGGACCACCAGCGAAATTGACGCCCTCGCGAAGTTCGTTGACGTCGTCAGCCACTAGTGGTGGTGCGGCCATGATGAACCAGATCACGTGATCGTCGTCCATCGGCACCCATGCGCGGACAGTACGATTTGCCATGACGATCCCCTGGGGAACCATCGTGTAACACGGCATCAGGAAGCTCGCCATCCGGCAGTGGTACTCATCCTCGTTCGCTGAGCTGAAGGTTGCGTAGCTGGTCCCCCAATCGGTGTCGAGCACCGAGTAGGTCGGCGAGCGGTCGGTGACCTGGTAGCGCATGAAGTCTCCGACGGCGTCTTCGGGCTCGATGTGGCCGACGTGGAGCCACGAGAAGTGCACGGTGTCGATGTCACCTTCGAGGGCCTGCATCCAGTTGCAATTGCGAATCTGGCTGTAGGTCATCGACTTCTCGTCCATGTTCCCCTCAAGGTCGGGGAGCGGAGGTGGAGTGGAGCGCGGGCCCATGTAGGTCCAGATGATGCCGCCACGCTCGACAGTCGGATATGCGATTGCCTTTACCCGATCCTTGAAGTTCGACTGGGCAGGCTCGTTCGGCATGTCGACGCAGTTGCCGTTCACGTCAAACTTCCAGCCGTGGTAGATACAGCGAAGGCCGCTGTGCTCGTTCCTCGCGTAGTAGAGCGACGCACCTCGGTGCGGACACGACATCTCAACCAAGCCGACATTGCCGTTCGAGTCGCGAAAACCGATGAGCTCTTCTCCGAGTAGCAACACTCGGACCTGATCGCAGTCCGGCTTTGGGAGCTCCTCGGACTGCATCGCAGGTAGCCAGTATTGACGGAACAGATCGCCCATGAGCGTTCCAGGCCCCACTCGACAAAGCAGCTCGTTATCTTCGTGCGAAAGCATGGCAGTCCTCCCCCGATTCCCCGTTTGCAACAAGCCCCCAACGGCGCGAAGTCTACAACGCTACCTAATGGGCACAAGGTGGCGGCACAAGCCGCCCAGAGCCAAAATGTGCCTGGTAGGCGAGTTGAGAGTTGCTCGGGAGAACCCGAACGCGGCCGGCCGACTTGTGCCCGCCGTTACACGTGGAGCTCCTCGGATTGAGCGCGGAGGCGGTCAGCAGTTCAGTTAGGACCTCTTCGGATCTCGTTTGAGAATCTGGCTTAGAGCTGAATCGGCGTGAGGGAAGCCGCACACTCGATCGCAGTGATAGCGAACAGGTCGCATCCTATTCCGGCGCCGACGATTGCGCGACGGGCTGGTACCCGACTCGATTCGCGGCTAATCGGAGTACGTGTCGCCGCGGCGCTGCTATCTAAAGAGGATCAGCTCGGCTCCTCTGGGCGCCAGTTGGTGAAGTGCGGCCCGTCAGGCGCCCGCCACTCTCGGAGAGCAATCTGCGGCCCACCCGGAGTGTCGATCACCGCCTGCTTTCCCCAGAAAGACATGGCGTTCCATATTGGCTTTACTACCTTGATGCCGTCGGCGACCAGCTGGTCGACGAGCTCTTCAAGGTTTTCGACTGCCACTCCGAACGCGTATCGGTTCGGGTCCTGTTGCCTGGCCGCTTCGCCTTCCTCAGCCCGTCCGAGCTCGATGAGCGTGTCACCAATGCCGAGGTACAAGATGTTGCCGCGTTTCTGCTCGTAAAAACCTAATGATTTCGTGAAGAACTCAGCGCAACGTTCGAGATCCCAGACCCGGTACGTGATGTGACTGACGTTGATCGATGTTGGCAACGCTCACCCTCCCGACTTCATATGCCTTCGTTCCAGCGAACAGCGCATTGATGGAACCTACGACATTTCGAAACGAACGACACTAGGACTCTGCCGCAGGCTATTGCTCAAGCGACGGGCGTTCCACGCCCTTCGAGGTGAGCTGTCGCGTCGAGGTATCGGCGTGTCGCCCGCTACCACGGCGGTGCGGCGATAACTTGGAGTTCGTGCCTGATCAGTCCGCCACTACTCACCTCACTCGCGAAGCGCTGCTCGCAGCTGCCGGCTACGGGTGCGTGCTCTGTGGAAGTCCCGTGGTCACGTTCTTGTCCAGCGGTTCGGGCGAGATAGTGCTCTGTGCCGAGCACGCCCGTCTCTACGAGGCCGGAGACGTTGATGCTGCTGCGCTGGCGACTTCGCTCGAGCGTCCCTTCAATTTTGAACATGTGGCTGACTCCGGAGTGCTCCGCGTTTCCTCGAGATTCCCGGTAGCCCGGTTCAAAGGAGTGATTGTCGTCAACGACGAGTTGGCGTTGGCCGCGGACGCCGAGTCTCTGTTACGTCTGCGCGTCATCGAGGGTCGCTTGCTCCTCAGCATGAAGCTCTACGACGCCGACGACGTAGTTCGGGCCAACATCGTCGACAACGAGTGGGTGTATGGCGACCCGCAAGAGGTTTTGATCGACCACTCGGCGAACAAGATGGTGATCAGGTTCCAAAACGGTGAGCCGATCTTGAGCATCGATGCGAACAGGACGCCCCTCGGGCTCTCGGCGTCGCTGACGCGCAACGGCGTGCCGATCCTGATTGGCAGCAAGGGCATATTGGTCGGAGGCCGACCCGCTGACTTTTTCGACGATGGTTACGCCGGTTGTGTTATTGAGATAGACACATCGACGCAGAAGGTCACCATGACACCGGACCCGCGCCACGGCGGTCATTCGATCATCGTTACCGAACGAGATCCCTTCCAGCGTCTCGTGAAGGCGTTGAACGCGATGGCCAGTCTGCGATCGCACGTAGAGGACGACCCGTTCAGCCACTTATGAGCACACATCTGGATGCGGCGTCGGACCGCCGAGGCATGGATCTCGGACCTGAACCGACGGCGCCGCGTCGCCAGAAACACGCTGCACCGAGTATGTCTAGAGCCTGTATCCGTCCAAACGGCGTTCCCGAGCTCAGTCGCGGAGACGTCCGTCGACAGTGGCTCGCGACATGATCCCGATCCTCACCGGAGGTCCATTTGCTAGCCGATGCTGAGAACCTGGCTAGGTGGAACGAGCTTGCCGCGATTCAGCTGTTTCAGCAGCATCCAGGCAACACGTACGCTGATCTCGTCGCACGTGCGGACGCGCTCGCGCTGTATCTGATGAGTGCAGTCTCGGTGTTGGCCGATGCTGAGGTCAAGGTGGCGGCGATGGAAGCGGACGAGGAACAGTCCCGGATTTCGCTGCAGCGATACACAGCCGTTCTCGAGGCTTGCGCCGCTTCCGGCGAAGAGCCGTGGAGCACACAAGCTCAGCAGGCGCTCGACGGAACGGGCTAGTCGTCACTTTCACGCTACCAGGACGGTCTGATGCGGTCGCCCGCTGCCGCCTTGGCGCTTCATCGGCGATGATTGAGGATCCAGTCGGAATTCGCCTCCACGCCCGTTTCTCGTCTCCGACCTCCCGCCGGCGACGTTCGCTGCTAGTGCTTCTAGATTGCGCGCTGCGTTGAGGTCTCGATCGATGACGAGGCCGCAGGTATAGCGATACGTCCGTTCTGCAAGTGACAGCTTGGCTTTGACCGCACCGCAGGACGAACAGTGCTTGCTCGATGGAAAATATCGGTCCGCAATGACGAGCGTTCCGCCGTGCCAAGCAAGCTTGTAGGTGATCTGGCGGCGGAACTCACCTGGTGCGACGTCGAGGATCTCTCGGTTGAGGCCTGCCTTGGCCCTCTTCCCGGTTCGTGCGCGGCTCCCGTCCGGATTCAGCACCGCCTTCGGTGATCTGGTCATGCCTGCCACGTTCAGGTCTTCGAGCACGACCGTCCCGTAGGTTGAAGCCAGGTGACTGGAAAGCTGATGCAGCGCATCGGCGCGACAGGTCCGAACGCTGCGATGGACTTTGGCCAGACGTCGCTTGGTGTCGCTCCGACGATTCGAGCCGCGTTGGCGACGCGAGAGTTCACGACTAAGACGGGCCATCTTTCGTGCGTAGCGGTTGAGGGCCTTCGGGTTCGCCACTTCCTCACCAGTTGACAGCACGGCGAGAAGCTTCACGCCGAGGTCGACGCCAACGACTGCGTCCGGGAATGCCGCAGTCGGGTCCGCC
>Ga0208357_1002205_pt1 | contig 13181 bp, 12 predicted proteins | sample NGESurdeep092012_6_FD_184487 | JGI IMG/M metagenome (GOLD analysis project Ga0208357, IMG submission 184487) | Arctic peat soil microbial communities from Barrow, Alaska - NGEE Surface sample F52-2 deep-092012 (SPAdes) | ecosystem: Environmental > Terrestrial > Soil > Wetlands > Peat ... | reverse complement strand
GTCGAACACCTTCGGATCGCGGAAGAAGCTGGTGACATTGATAAGCAAATCCTTGGCAAGAACGTCGAGCTCCCTTGCGTCACTCCTGAGGATTTCGAGATAGCGATCCATGTCGTCGATCTCGATCGCCGCCATCGCCATGCGCCGCTCGATCCGGCGCTGCAGCGTCCCCGGCTTGTAGAGCCTGAAGTCATGGGCGGTCCTTGCGCGCAGAAGATCAATGATCTCGGACAACCAATCCCGCGCGCCACCCTGTGGACTCAAGCCGTTCTGCGTGCGCGTTAGCACCATCCGCCGGTCGTATTTAACGAGCGCGTCCGAAATCTTCGCCACGGGAAGCACGAGGTCTACAGCGCCCGTCAGAATCGCATTGCGCGGCATGCCGTCATAGGCAGCTTCATCGGGATCCTGAGCGATCACCAGTCCGCCTTTCTCCTTCACAGCTTTCAGTCCGAGGCTGCCGTCAGCCGCCGTTCCGGACAGGATCACGCCGACGGCGCGTTCGCCATACTCTTCCGCCAGCGAGTGCAGCAAAAAGTCGAAAGGCAGCCGCGCACCATGACGCGCCCGCGGCTCCGAGAGATGGAGAGCGCCGCTGCCAACCGAGAGATAGGTTCCGGGGGGAATGACATAGAGATGGTCGCGCTCGATCGACATTCCATCGGCGGCTTGGCGTACCGCCATTGCGGTATGGTTGGCCAGTAGCTCCACCATCATGCTCTCGTGGGTCGGGTCGAGATGCTGGACGAAAATGAAAGCCATTCCGTTGCGGGCGGGAAGGCTCTCAATGAGTTTTCTGCAGGCATCCAGACCGCCTGCCGAGGCGCCTATCCCGACGATCAGAAAATCGGCCCGGCCGCGCGACGGCGCCGCAGCCCCGTCCGTTCGGGTGCGCGCCGGTTTGGCCTGAGGTGGACGCCTTCTGCGCATTTTATATGAATGGTCTCCGGAAATGCCCTCTCATGGAAAGGGTGCCCCACGTTATCATAGGCGTTCTGGCGGCGCGACCGTGGCGGCATGCAGTCACGCCCGGCGGCCGGTTGGACGAACCGGCCCTCGGTCTGCGTAGTTTCCGAGCCTGCTCGTGGGCAACTCACATCGTTATGGTCGGCGGCCACAGAGGCCTGAGTGACCGCTATCGGCCGGCCGCGCGTTGTCGGGCACAAAGATTGCACTGTCGCGCCGGATTTGTTGGGCAGCCGACGCCCAACCTTGGAGACTCGCCCATGCAACCGACCCACAACACGCTCTCCCAGAACATCCGTGCTCAGTCCGTCGAGCTTCTGAATAAACACCCGACGGCGATAGATCTGCACGCGCAAGTGAAACAGGCGCATTGGAACGTGCATGGTCCAGGCATCATCGCAATCCATGAACTGTTCGACAAAGCATCAGGCGAGGGAGAGAACTATTCCGACCTTATCGCAGAGCGCGCCGGCGGGCTGGGCGGCGCGGCATATGGCATCGTCCAAGTAGCGGCTGAGCGCTCCTTTCTCGTGCCATATCCACTCGGCATCGCCCATTGACAAGAACACGTGATCGTCATTCCTCCGACGCTCGCCGCATTCGGCCAATCCGCACGAGAGGGCATCGATCAAGCGGCAGTGTTTGGAGATGCGGATACCGCCGATTTGTTCACCGAAACCTCGCGCGACATCGACCATCAATTGTGCCGAAACTGCACGAGCGCATTGCAACGGCGGTGACTGAAAGCAGTGCGGAGGGGAAGTGAAATCGATGAAAGCACTCCGCGTCCTCGTGGTGGAAGACGAGATGCTGATCGGCATGCTACTCGCCGACGCGCTCGGAGCGATGGGCTACGACGTTTGCGCCGTTGAGGCGACTGAAACAGGCGCGGTGGCCGCCGCCGCTCGGTGCAATCCCGATCTGATGATCGTAGATGCAAGGCTGCGCGATGGAAGCGGCGTCTCGGCCGTCGAGGAAATACTCCGCACTGGGTGGGTCCCGCACGTGTTCGTCAGTGGTGAGACTTCGACGATACAGTCACTAAGACCAGGCGCAATTGTGATCCAAAAGCCCTTTCGTGACATCGACCTCAATCGCGCCATTCAACGCGCACTCGATGCGCCAGCTTCCTCTTGAGCAGGCATAGTTGTCCCAACATATGAGATAAGCGGCGCGTTCTGCTCGGTCCGAACGGGGTGGGCTAGCGATCCGAACCGTCCCCGTTTTCCACCGCCGGCCACGATCCAGACCTTTGACTCCATTGCGTATGAGGTCTTTCGACCCACGCAGCCGGGACAAGCGCACGCGGCGCTCTACGTAGTTTCCGAACCTTTGCGCGACGAGCGCATTCGATAATTGTGAGGATCGGCGGTGGCTATTCTCGCCTAACGGATTAGACAAAAGACTAAGTCGGGGTCCGGGCGATGGAACAAGCAACTCCGGTTTGGCCTTTGGTTCTGTACTGCGTCGCTGTTATTGCCCTCGTCGGAGGCATGACAGCGGTTTCCTATGTTCTAGGCCAACGACATTTGGGTAAGGCGACGGTCGAGCCCTACGAGGCTGGGATCGTGACCGTCGGCTACGCGCGGTTCCGCTTGCCGGTAAAGTTCTATCTCGTCGCGATATTCTTCGTAATTTTCGACCTGGAAACGGTGTTCATTTTTGCCTGGGCCGTCGCGTTCCGCGACGTCGGCTGGGTTGGATACATCGACGTGGTGGTGTTCGTCGGCGTGTTGTTCGCCGCCCTTGTCTACCTGTGGCGGCTCGGCGCTCTGGATTGGGGCCCGCAACGGGAACGTTCTCCCGTCCATTATCGGAGCGGATCGTAATGCGGTGGCAACTGACTAAGGCAGCACCAGTGGCCAATGGCACGGCCGATGAGGCGATCAAGCGCCACCTCATTCTGACACGGCTGCAAGATATCGTGGCCTGGGGTCAAAAGAACTCGATCTGGCCGTTCAACTTCGGCTTGTCGTGCTGCTACGTCGAGATGGCCACCGCCTTCACAAGCAAATACGACATCGCCCGTTTCGGTGCGGAGGTTCTGCGCGCGACGCCTCGCGAAGCTGATCTGATGGTCGTCTCGGGCACGGTGTTCCTCAAGATGGCGCCGGTCATCAAGCGTCTCTACGATCAAATGATGGAGCCGCGCTGGGTTATCTCGATGGGCTCCTGTGCCAACTCGGGAGGCATGTACGACATCTATAGCGTTGTCCAGGGCGTCGATAGTTTCCTGCCGGTGGACGTTTATGTACCAGGCTGTCCGCCGCGCCCCGATGCGCTGCTCGAAGGCCTCATTTTGCTACAGCAATCGATCGGCCAGGAGCGGCGACCTTTAAGCTGGACCATCGGCTCCCAAGACGTGCAGCGCCCAAGTCATCCAAGTTTGCGTGACCTCAAACGTCCCGAGCGGCAGCGCGCCACGGGTCTGCGCACGCCCGACGGGGTCTAAGCAATGCTCGGCACTCGCGATCGCCAGGATATCTCACTGACCGTGGCGGGGGAGCTCACGGAACGCTTCGAGCCGAAGACGGCCGTGTCGCAACCGACACACGATGGGATCCCGACATTCTGGGTCGCAAGCGCGATGGCACACGACGTCCTGGACTATTTGCGCAAAGAAATAGCGCACCCGTATCGCATGCTCTTCGACCTCACTGCCATTGACGAACGTCAGCGTATCCATCGGCAAGACCAGCCGACGAGCGACTTCACCGTCGTCTATCACCTGCTTTCCTACGAGCGTAACGCAGACGTTCGAATCAAAGTGGCGCTCGCCGGCAGCGCAACCTCGCTGGCTACCGTGACGGACCTTTGGGCTGCCGCGAACTGGTACGAGTGCGAAGTCTGGGACATGTTCGGCATCATCTTCGACGGACATCCACATCTGCGGCGCATCCTGATGCCGCCGACGTGGAAGGGCCACCCGCTCCGCAAAGACCATCCGGCGCGTGCGACGGAGAGCGGACCATTCGAGCTCTCCGAGGCGAGGGAGGATACGGAGCAGGAGGCGCTACGCTTCAAGCCCGAGCAGTGGGGTCTTCGGCGCCACAGCGAAACAGACGAGTTCATGTTTCTCAACCTCGGCCCCAACCATCCGAGCGTTCACGGCGTGTTTCGGATCGTGTTGCAGCTTGACGGTGAGGACATCGTCAACGCCGTTCCCGACATCGGATATCACCATCGCGGCGCCGAGAAGATGGGCGAGCGTCAGTCCTGGCACACCTACATCCCCTACACCGACCGCATCGATTATCTCGGCGGCGTGATGAACAACCTGCCCTATGTTCTGGCCGTCGAGAAGCTGGCCGGAATCGAGGTGCCCGACCGCGTGAAGGTCATCCGCGTCATGCTGGCCGAGCTGTTCCGGATCATCAGCCATCTGGTGTTTTACGGCACCATGGCCCAGGACGTCGGCGCGATGTCGCCAGTGTTCTATATGTTCACCGACCGCGAGCGAGCTTTCGAAGTCATCGAGGCGATCTGCGGATTCCGGATGCATCCGAGCTGGTTCCGCATCGGCGGGGTTTCTCAGGATCTGCCGCAAGGCTGGGACCGTCTGGTTCGGGAATTCCTCGATTACATGCCGTCGCGGCTCGACGAGTACGATACGCTCGTGATGAAAAACCGCATCTTCAAGCGACGCACCCAAGGCGTCGGCGCCTACAACATCGAAGAAGCAATCGATTGGGGTGTGACCGGCCCCGGGCTTCGGGCCTGTGGCTTCGAGTGGGATTATCGCAAGCAGCGGCCCTATTCGGGTTACGAACAATTCGAATTCGAGATTCCGACCGGCAGCCATGGCGACTGCTACGACCGCACGGCAGTGCGCGTCGAGGAAATGCGCCAAAGCCTGCGCATCGTGCGGCAATGCCTCGAGAACATGCCTGAGGGTTCCTACAAGGCGCGGCATTCTTTGACCACGCCGCCCCTCAAAGACCATACGATGCACGACATCGAAACCCTCATCACACATTTCCTCAATGTGAGCTGGGGGCCGGTCATCCCGCCGGGCGAGGCTAGCGTCTGTATCGAGGCCACCAAGGGTCTCAACAGCTACTATCTGATCAGCGACGGCGGCACGATGTCCTACCGGACACGCATCCGCACACCGTCGTTTCCGCATCTTCAGATGATCCCGCTGATGTGCCGAGGCTCGATGGTAGCGGATCTGATCGCCGTCCTGGGCAGCATTGATTTTGTGATGGCCGATGTCGACCGTTGATGACACCTCCTTGCTCACCCCGGCCGAGATTGAGGCCGTGACCGCGTTGGCGCGCCAGTACGAAGCGCGACGCGGCGCCTGCATCGAGGCGCTGCGGCTCGTTCAGCGTTCGCATGGCTGGATATCGGACGGGCGGCTGCACGAAGTGGCGCGCCTTCTGGAGATGTCGCCCGATGAACTGGACGGCGTCGCCACGTTCTACAACCTGATCTTCCGCCGGCCGGTCGGGCGGCACGTCATCCTGATCTGCGACAGCGTGTCTTGCTGGATCATGGGCTATGAGGCGCTGCGCGAAGCCCTCTACGTGCGGCTCGGCGTGCGATTGGGCGAGACTACCGCCGATGGCCGCTTCACCCTCCTGCCGATCGTTTGTCTCGGCGCCTGCGATCATGCTCCGACGATCATGATCGATGATGATCTTCACAGCGATCTTGACGCGGCAGCCCTGGAGACTGTGCTGGAGCGATATCCATGAGCGGCCAGAAAGCGGAAAGGCCGCTGACGCAGAACATTCGGCCGGGCCAAGAGCCCCCCGATATCGACGCTTATCAGCGCGCTGGTGGCTATGCGGCGTTGCGCAAGGCCTTGGGTGGCATGACACCGGACGCGGTCATCAAGGAAGTGACAGCCTCCAATCTGCGTGGGCGGGGTGGCGCGGGATTTCCGACTGGAAAAAAATGGGGTCTTGTGCCGCAAGGGAGTGATGCGCCGCAGCGCAAATATCTCGTCGTCAACGCCGACGAGATGGAGCCCGGCACCTTCAAGGACCGATTGCTGATGGAGGGAGACCCGCATCAACTGATCGAAGGCGCAATTGTCAGTGCGTTCGCGATCCAGGCGAGCGTCGCCTATATCTTCCTACGCGCCGAATACACGCTTGCCGGCCGCCGTTTGCAGCGTGCCATCGATGAGGCGCGCGCCAAAGGCTATCTCGGCACGAATATCCTGGGATCTGGGTTCGGCCTGGAACTCCATCTGCACCGCAGCGCCGGACGCTATATTTGCGGCGACGAGACTGCGATGCTGACCGCTCTTGAGGGCAATCGCGCGATTCCAAGGGCCAAGCCGCCTTATCCCGCGACCAGCGGGCTCTGGGGCAAGCCCACGGTGGTCAACAATGTCGAGACCCTTTCCAACATCCCGCACATCGTCAACCGCGGCGCCGAGTGGTTTCGAGGGTTGGCCCACGGCGAGGACGGTGGCACCAAGATCTACGGCGCCAGTGGCCGGGTGAAGCATCCTGGGGCATGGGAGCTTCCGATGGGCACGACAATCCGGGAAATTCTGGAAGACCATGCCGGCGGCATGCGAGACGGCTATGCGTTTCGCGCCCTGCTCCCAGGCGGGGCCTCGACCCAGTTCCTCGCCGAACAGTCTCTCGACGTCGCGATGGATTTCACGTCGGTCGAGAAAGCCGGTAGCCGGCTCGGGACGGGCACGATGATCATCGTCGATGACCGGACCTGCCCGGTCGGGCTGCTGCACAATCTCCAGCATTTCTTCGCGCAGGAGTCTTGCGGCTGGTGCACGCCATGCCGGGATGGTCTGCCCTGGGTAGAGCGCCTCCTTAGCGCGATCGAAGCCGGACAAGGTGAAATGCGGGATCTGGAGATCTTGGAAATGCACACCGATTTCCTGGGTCCCGGCAAAACCTTCTGCGCGCTCGCGCCCGGCGCCATGGAGCCTCTCGAAAGCGGCCTGAAGTGTTTCCGGGAGGATTTCGAGCGGCACATCCAGCTCAAACGCTGTCCGTGGAGATAAGGGATGCCGCGCATCAACATCGACGGCACGGATTATGAGGCAGCGGCGGGGCAGAATCTTCTCCAAGCCTGCCTCTCGTTGGGCTTCGATCTCCCGTATTTTTGCTGGCACCCGGCAATGGGATCGGTCGGTGCGTGCCGCCAATGCGCGGTGAAGCAGTTCCATGGCGCCGACGACCAGCACGGGCGAATCGTCATGGCCTGCATGGTCGAAGCCGCCGACGGCGCGCGCATCTCGATCAGCGATTCCGAGCCAGTAAAGTTCCGCGCCAGCGTGATCGAGTGGCTGATGACCAATCATCCGCATGACTGCCCGGTCTGCGAGGAGGGAGGCGAGTGCCATCTCCAGGATATGACGCTGATGACTGGGCATGCCTATCGCCGTTATCGCTTCAAGAAGCGCACCTTTCGTAACCAGTATCTTGGGCCCTTCATCACCCATGAGATGAACCGGTGCATCGCTTGCTATCGCTGCGTCCGCTTCTATCGCGAATACGCCGGGGGCCGTGATTTCGATGTCTTTGCCGCGCACAACCACGTTTATTTCGGCCGGCATGAGGACGGCGTCCTCGAAAACGAGTTCAGCGGCAACCTCGCAGAAGTCTGCCCGACCGGAGTGTTTGACGACAAGCCGTTCGCGAAAGTTTATGAGCGCAAATGGGATTTGCGTGGGACGCCATCGGTCTGCGTGCATTGCGCGCTCGGCTGCAACACGACGCCGAACGAACGCTATGGCAAAGCGCGCCGTATCCTCAACCGTTACAACGGCGACGTGAATGGATACTTCCTCTGCGACCGCGGCAGATTTGGCTTCGACTTCGTCAACAGCCCCCTGCGTTTGCGCCAACCTCTCCTGCGAACGCACAGTGATGGTGAGCCAGAGCCGGCGACAAAGACCGAAGTCCTCCGCCATCTGACGGAGTCGCTGGCATCGCATAGAGCCATCGGCATTGGTTCGCCGCGCGCCTCGCTCGAGGCCAATTTCGCGCTCCGCGAATTGGTCGGCGCCGAACGCTTTCATCTCGGACTATCGGCGAACGAGCAGGAGTTGCTCACGCTGATCGCCGACATCCTGCAGCACGGTCCAGCTCGCGCCGCTTCGCTGAAGGACGCCGAGCAGGCGGATGCGGTATTTATCTTAGGTGAGGACGTACCGGACACCGCCCCCCGGCTTGCACTCAGTCTTCGGCAGATGGTCCGGCAGAAATCGTTCGAGACAGCCGACCAGGAGAAGATTCCGCGATGGCAGGACGCAGCCGTGCGCAATGCGGCGCAGCAGGAAAGAAGCCCACTTTTTATCGCCACGCCGGACGCGACACGGCTCGACGACGTGGCGACCCGCACGTTCCACGGCGCACCTGCCGATCTCGCCAGGCTGGGCTTTGCCGTCGCGCATGAGATCGATGCGGCGTCCGCCGCAGTTCCAGATCTTCCGGACGATATTGTCCTGCTTGCGCGACAGATCGCCGAAGCGCTCGGCAACGCGATGCGCCCACTGATTGTGACAGGGACTGGATGTGCCAGCGAGGCCGTGATCCAGGCCGCCGCGAACATCGCTTGGGCGCTATGCGGAGTTGGTCGCGCCGCGGAGCTATCTTTCGCGATTCCAGAGTGCAACAGCCTGGGACTCAGCCTCATTGGCGGGCACGCGCTGCAAGACGCCTTTGAGGCCGTCGAACGGGGCGCCGCGGATATGGTCATCGTCCTTGAAAATGACCTCTATCGGCGCGCCGAGCGCGCGGTCGTCGATCGCTGCCTGGATCGTGCGCGTCATGTCGTCGTGATCGACCACCTACTGCATGAGACCGCTCGGAACGCCGAGATCGTGCTGCCCGCCGGCGCGTTCACCGAGGCGGAAGGCACGTTGGTGAGTAACGAAGGCCGGGCCCAGCGCTTCTTCCAACTTCTCGTGCCGGAGGGAGATATCCAGGGGAGCTGGCAATGGCTGCGAGATTTGCTCGGCGCGTCGGACCGTGACCTCGGTTGGACAAGGCTGGACGACGTGACTGCCGCTTGCGCCAACGCATTGCCGACCCTCGCCGCGATTCCGCAGGCGGCGCCCGGCGCGGATTTCCGCGTCAACGACGCCAAGATTCGTCGAGAGACCCATCGTTCCAGCGGCCGCACCGCGATCCACGCCGCAGCCACGGTGCATGAACCCAAGCCGCCCGAAGATCCGGATTCGCCGCTCTCCTATACCATGGAGGGCTATTACGGGCCGATGCCATCCGCCCTCGTTCCCTATTTCTGGGCGCCATCATGGAATTCCGTGCGGGCGGTCAACAAATTCCAGGACGAGGTGGGTGGCTCATTGCATGGCGGCGATCCCGGCGTCCGCCTCATAGAGCCCGCTTCGGGGGCCACGCCTCACTATTTTGACGGTGTGCCGGAAGCCTTCGCGAAGCGCGGAGGCGATTGGCTAATCGTGCCGCTATACGAGATTTTCGGCAGCGAGGAATTGAGCCGGCTGGCGCCCGCCGTGGCGGAACGGGTTCCGCGGCCCTATCTCGCCCTGAACACTGATGATGCGGCCAGGCTTCACATCGCGGAGGGCGCAATGGTCGCGGTAACACTGGCCGGAGAAGTATCGCATCTGCCGATCAGAGTACGGGCCGCCTTGCCGGCGGGTGTCGCCGGGATGGTTGCCGGACTCTGTGGATCGATCAGCAATCTCTTGCCCGCTTGGGGGACGTTGACCATCGAGAGCGGTGCGGTTGCTGATGAGGCCAGCCATCATGAGTGAATTAGCCAGCGGCATTGCGAACGCCTTCGGCATCCTGATCGTGCTGGTCGGGTTCGCCGCTTACCTGACGTGGATCGAGCGTCGCCTGCTGGGCTTCTTCCAGGACCGCCATGGGCCAAACCGGGTCGGTCCGTTCGGCATCTTTCAGGTTGTCGCCGACATGATCAAGATCCTGTTCAAGGAGGATTGGATCCCGCCTTTCGCGGACCGCGCGGTGTTCGTGCTGGCGCCGGTGATTGTCATGGTCGCCTTGCTGATCGCGTTCGCCGTGATCCCGATCGCTCCCGGCGTCGGCGTGGTCAGCCTCAATATCGGATTGCTGTTCTTTCTCGCGATGACATCGCTCGCCGTTTACAGCACCGTGCTCGGGGGCTGGGCGTCGAACAACAAATACTCGCTCATGGGCGGCGTTCGAGCAGCCGCGCAGATGGTGAGCTACGAAGTCTTCATGGGACTGTCGCTGGTCGGCGTTGTCCTCATGGCCGGTTCGTTCGACCTCAGAGACATCGTCCAGGCCCAACATGGCTTGTGGTACATCGTCCCTCAATTCCTGGGGTTCATCGTCTTCCTCATCGCTGGCATTGCCGAGACCCACCGCCTGCCGTTCGATTTGCCCGAGGCGGAGAACGAACTGATTGCTGGATTCCATACCGAATATTCCGGGATGAAGTTCGGCATCTTCTTCATCGGCGAGTACGTCGGCATCGTTCTTATCTCAGCAATGATCGTCACATTGTTCCTGGGCGGCTGGCTGGGACCGGTGTTGCCGCCGCTGCTGTGGTTTCTGGTGAAGCTCGCCCTCTTTGTCGGGTTCTTCATCCTGTTGCGCGCGGCGTTGCCGAGGCCGCGCTATGACCAGCTCATGGCCTATGGCTGGAAGGTGATGTTGCCTCTCGCCCTGCTGAATATTGTTGTCACCGGCGCCGTGTTGCTGGTCGCGTGAGGGCGGAGAGGAATAACGATGTTTAGCGACCTGCGAACACTCTGGACCGTTTTTCTCCATCTCTTCCACCGCCCGGTGACGGTGCAGTATCCCGAGCAGAAGCCCTACCTGCCGCCGCGCTTTCGCGGCCGCATCATCCTATCGCGGGACCCCGACGGCGAAGAACGATGCGTCGCCTGCAATCTGTGCGCGGTCGCCTGTCCGGTCGGCTGCATCGCGCTTCAGAAGACGGAAGACGAGCACGGTCGCTGGTACCCGGAATTCTTTCGCATCAACTTCTCACGTTGCATCTTTTGCGGCTGGTGCGAGGAAGCCTGTCCGACCTACGCAATCCAACTCACACCCGACTTCGAGATGAGCGAATACGAACGCCCCAATCTCGTCTACGAGAAGGAGGATTTGCTGATCAGCGGGACCGGCAAATATCCCGGCTATAGTTTCTGGCGCGTTGCCGGCAAGGCGATCGGCGGCAAGGACAAAGGAGAGGCCGAGCGCGAACAGCCGCCATCCGACCCACGCGGGCTACTCCCATGATCGGGCTTTATTCGCTTCCCGGCGCGGAGAGACGGCGAGAAAAGGAGAGCCTCTTCAGGACGCCATGACGATCGCCTTCTACATAGCTGCGGCTGTTGCCGTTGTTGCTACCGCGCTGGTGATTATCAACCTGAACGTGGTGCACGCGCTGCTCTGCCTCGTCATCTCATTCCTGGCAGTGGCGATCGTCTTCTATGTTCTCGGCGCTCCCTTCGCGGCGGCCCTCGAAGTCATCGTCTACGCCGGTGCAATCATGGTGTTGTTCGTCTTCGTTCTCATCATGCTCAACACCGGAGGGGCCGCCATCCAACAGGAGCGGCACTGGCTGACGCCCTGGATCTGGGTCGGACCGGTCGGATTGTCCGCGATTCTTTTGGGCGAATTCGTCTATTTGCTGTGGCGCAATCCGATGGCCGCCGCGAGCGACGTCCTGGTCGAACCACGGCAAGTGGGCGCGCTGCTCTTTGGTCCCTACCTGCTCGCGGTAGAGCTCGCGTCCATGCTGCTGCTCGCAGGACTGGTCGGCGCCTATCACCTCGGCCGAGTCGACCGGCAAGGGGCCGACGAACACGGAGGGAAGGAGCAGTGAGCGTCGTCCTCATGCAACATGCGCTCTTGCTGGCGATGGTCCTGTTCGCCCTCGGGACGATCGGTGTCCTGATGCGCCGCAATCTTATCGTCATGTTGATGTCGGTCGAGATCATGCTGAACGCCGCCGGGCTGGCTTTCATCGCCGCGGGCTCGCGCTGGGGACAGGCTGACGGCCAAGTCATGTTCATCCTCATCCTGGCGTTGGCAGCAGCGGAAGTCGCGGTTGGCCTGGCGCTTATCCTGCGGCTTTACCAGCGGCTCGGCACGCTCGATGCCGACGCCGCAGACCAGATGCGAGGCTGACATGCTCAGCCTCCTGCCACTCATCCCGGCATTCCCGCTCCTCGGCTTCGCCATCCTGTTCGTGACCGCCGGCTTGCTGCCGAAGCGCTGGATCACGGCGATCGGCGTCGGCTCGGTCGGCATTGCGGCGATCCTGGCGCTGATCGTCATGTTTGCCTTCCTGGGTGCGCCGAAACCCTACACCGAAATCGTCTGGACCTGGATCGCAGTCTCCGATTTCACGCCGCATATCGGCTTCTACCTCGACGCGCTGTCGGGCCTGATGATGTTGGTCGTCGCTTTCGTCAGCTTTCTCATCCACCTCTACTCCGCCGAGTTCATGAGCGCGGACGAGGGATACAGCCGCTACTTCGCCTACATGAACCTGTTCGTCGCCTCGATGCTGGTGCTGGTATTGGCAGACAACCTGCTGTTCCTCTATCTCGGTTGGGAGGGCGTCGGCCTCTGCAGCTATCTCCTGATCGGCTTCTGGTACCGCGATCCCGTCAACGGGCTTGCCGCGCGTAAGGCGTTCATCGTCACCCGGGTCGGCGACACCGCGATGGCGATCGGCCTCTTTGTCCTCTTCACCAACTTGGGCACGCTCGACATCCAGCCGCTGATGCAGCAAGCCGTCACGCATTGGCCGGTGGGTTCGGCGCTGCCGATCGCCGCGGCGGCGCTGCTGCTCGGCGGCGCGCTCGGCAAATCGGCGCAGTTGCCGTTGCAGACCTGGCTGCCCGACGCCATGGCCGGCCCGACGCCGGTTAGCGCGCTCATCCATGCCGCGACCATGGTGACGGCTGGCGTCTATCTCATCGCCCGCACGCATGTCCTCTACGATCTTGCCCCTCCGGTCCACACTGCCGTCGCGGTAATCGGGGCGCTGACGCTGCTCTTGGCCGGCTTCAGTGCGCTCAATCAGACAGATTTGAAGCGCATCCTGGCCTACTCGACGATCAGCCAGATCGGCTACATGTTTCTGGCGCTCGGGGTCGGCGCATGGTCGGCAGCCATCTTTCATTTCATGACGCACGCCTTCTTCAAGGCCCTGCTGTTCCTCTCCGCCGGGGTCGTTGTCCAGCGCCTCGGCGAGGAACACGATATCTTCAAGATGGGCGGGCTGCGGCAGCGTTT
>Ga0208357_1002204_pt1 | contig 13184 bp, 12 predicted proteins | sample NGESurdeep092012_6_FD_184487 | JGI IMG/M metagenome (GOLD analysis project Ga0208357, IMG submission 184487) | Arctic peat soil microbial communities from Barrow, Alaska - NGEE Surface sample F52-2 deep-092012 (SPAdes) | ecosystem: Environmental > Terrestrial > Soil > Wetlands > Peat ... | reverse complement strand
GGTAGCCGCGAACGGCAGCCAGGGCACCGACCACGGGACGGCGGGGAACATTTTCGTCGCCGGCGCCACGGTGAACGGCGGCATGTTCGGCGATCAGCCGAGCCTGACCGATCTGTCGATGGACGACCTCAAGTACAACGTCGACTTCCGTTCGGTCTACGCGACTGTCCTCGAGAGTGCGTTAGGCGCGGACGCCGACCAGGTGCTGGGCGGCACGTTCCCCAAGCTTGCGTTCATCTGACGGGTCGCGTGACGGCTGCCGCCGTTTTGCGCTAGATCTGCCGCCCTGATCGAGGGTTTGCCCCGATTCCCCGATTGCACCGCGAATCTACGGTCGACAACGTGAGCACTTGCCCGACCGCGACCCGGGAGTCGACATGCCAGCAACCAAGAAATTGACGATCGCGGCACTTCTCGCCGTCACCGTGTCAGTCGCGGGATGCAATTCGAAGAAGGCGAGTTCGACCGATTCGGGTACTGCCGCGACAACCGCGGCTGCGGCACCAGCAGCCTCGGCAGCCGACTCGGGCGCAAGCGCGCCCGCGGCGACCGCTTCCGGGGCCGACGCGGCCGCGTCCGGAGGCTGCACGTTGACCGCAGCTCAGGTCACCACGGTGATGGGCGTCACCTACGGGGCTCCGCAGAACACCAATGGGTTTTGCTTCTACGCGAGCAGCACAGACTCGCTCAGCATCCATGTCGAAGACGTGTCTGACCTCCATACCTTCGACGCCGAGCTCGCGGCGGCGAAGGAGTCTCAGCAGACGGATAAGACGCCGACAACCATTCCGGGACTTGGGGACAAAGCGGCCGGTGTCGGGCAGCAACTCGTCGTCGCGGCCGGCGGCAAGACCATCGACATCCGCGACGCGGATACCGGGGGCACCGCCTGGCCCAAGTCGATTGCGTTAGCGAAGCTGGTTATCGCCGCCCTTCATTAGGCGAACCACACCCCCTGAACGTGATCGAACCAAGAACCACACCGGTCGCCGTAGTGGGTCGGGAAGACTCGGTTGCATCCCTACAGGCGAAGAAGAGAACTCGGCCGCTTTGTGCTAGGGTTCCCGCCCATGGGCAACGTCTTTCTCACGCAGCGACTCCATGTCGATCTGTTGCGCGTGACGTCTGCTGTCTGTCGGCCCTGCTGAGATCGAACCGCCGACCTTAGTCGAATTGGCCGCCCGTCGGCGTCCCGCCTGATTTTTTGCTCGATCCCTCGCTTGCCCACACGCCCGTCCGCGCCGAGTCCCGACGTGAACGGGCGCTTGTGTGTCACCTATTCCCTAGCTTACAACTAGACAAACTGGAGAACTCCCGTGCGCCCCCTTGATCGCGTGTTCGGCCTGCTCGCCGCCACCGGCCTGCTGTTGGCCGCCGGGTGCGGTTCATCGAAATCGACAAACACCGCGTCGACGACGTCGGCGGCCGCTCCCTCGTCGGCTGCTGCGGCTCCTACGTCGGCCGTCGCCTCGTCGGCCGCTGCGACGCCGGCCAGCAGCAGTGCTGCGGCAAGCCCTGCAGCGAGCGGTTCTGTCGCTGCGGGTGGCCCCGCCACGTTGAACCTGGTGGCGTACTCGACCCCGCAACCGGCCTACGTCAAGCTCATAGCAGCGTTCCAGAAGACTCCGGCCGGCAAGAACGTGAAGTTCACCCAGTCCTACGGCGCTTCGGGTGACCAGGCGGCCGCGGTCATCGCCGGCCAAGCCGCAGACGTCGTGGAGTTCTCTCTTTTGACCGACATGACAAAGCTGGTCAACAAGAAGCTGGTGGCGGCTGACTGGAATGCCAACCCTGAGCACGGTTTCGTGACCGACTCGGTGGTCTCGCTCGTCGTGCGCAAGGGCAATCCGAAGGGCATCAAGGACTGGCCCGACCTGATCAAGCCGGGTGTGAAGGTCTTGACGCCGAACCCGTTCTCGTCGGGCAGCGCGCGGTGGAACATCATGGCTGCATACGGCGCGCAGATCAAAGCCGGCGACTCTGACGCGCAGGCGACCGACTACTTGAAGTCGCTACTCAAGAATGTGATCGTGCAGGATGCCAGCGGCTCCAAGGCGCTCGCCGACTTCGTCGGCGGTGCGGGCGACGTGCTGCTGTCGTACGAGAACGAGGCGATCTACGCGCAGGCCAAGGGACAGGCGGTCGACTACGTGATCCCGAGCGACACGCTGCTGATCGAGAACCCGGTCGCCGTCACGACGACGACGAAGTATCCGGTGCAGGCCAAGGCGTTCGTCGACTTCTTGTACTCGCAAGCCGGTCAGCAGATCTTCGCCGACAGCGGCTACCGCCCGACGCTTCCGGGCGTGACGTCGACAGTGAACAAGTTCCCAGTACCGACGGGGCTGTTCAACATCGGCTCGCTCGGCGGCTGGCCGGCAGTGACCACGAAGTTCTTCGACCCGACGAACGGCGTGATCACGGCAATCGAGAAGTCCAACGGTGTCGCTACCACCAAATAACACGCTGGACGACGCGAGTGGACCGGGCGCACACGCCCGGTCCGCTTCGCCAACTTCGGATGCACCTGTGCCGTCGTGGTGGGCGGCTCGATCGGGTAAGAACTCGCGCGGCGGAACGTCACTTGGGCTAGGACTCGTGACGCTGTATCTCAGCTTTCTGGTGTTGATCCCGCTCGGTGCAGTCGTGTGGAAATCACAAAGCAACGGCTGGTCGGCCTTCTGGCATCAGGTCACGACGCCGGAGGCATGGGACGCACTCAAGCTCACGCTGACGATCTCGGTTGGCGTTGCGCTTTTCAATCTTGTGATGGGCACGATCATCGCGTGGGTGCTCGTGCGTGACGACTTCCCTGGCAAGGGGGCGGTCGAGCTCTTCATCGACTTGCCATTTGCATTGCCGACAATCGTCGCCGGCGTCGTGTTGCTGTCGCTGTATGGGCCGCGAAGCCCGGCGCACGTGGACATCGCGTTCACCCGGACGGCGATCACGGTGGCGCTGTTGTTCGTCACCTTGCCGTTCGTTGTGCGGACTGTGCAGCCGGTATTGATCGAGCTTGACCGCGATATGGAAGCGGCTGCGGCTTCACTTGGTGCGTCGCCGTTTCTCATCGCGCGCCGGATCATCCTGCCGAACCTGGTGCCGGCAATGTTGACCGGAACCGGCCTTGCGTTCGCTCGGGCTATTGGCGAGTTCGGTTCGGTGAGCCTGCTGTCGGGCAACCTGCCGTTTCGCACCGAGGTCTCCGCGGTCAACATCTACAACCAGATCCAAAGTGACAACCCAGTCGGGGCCGCAGCACAGTCGACGATCTTGCTCGTCATCGCGTTTATCGTGTTGTTCGCGCTCGATCGGTTGAAGCGCTGGGGTGTGCATCGTGGCTAGCGCATCGGGTATCGGTGGCAGCGACGGAACTGTCGCTGTGCGGGGCAATCGCCGTCCGGTCGCACGGTATGGCTTGCGGTTCGTCGCCCTCGGTTACTTGCTGGTGTTGCTCGCGGCACCGGTCGCGATGGTGTTCTATCGCGCGTTCCAGCACGGGCTTGGGCCGATCTGGTCCGCGTTGACGACGAGCGAGGCTCGCAGTGCCATCGAGGTGACACTGATCGTCGCCATCTCGGCCGTCGTGCTTAACACATTGTTCGGTGTCGGCACCGCGTTGTTGCTGGTACGTCGGCGTTTCCCTGGCCGCCATCTCCTCGACGTCCTGGTCGATCTTCCGCAGGCGGTGTCGCCGATCGTCGTTGGGCTTGCACTGATTCTGGTGTACGGGAAGTTCGGCTTCTTCGGATCGTGGATCGAGCGCAACGGCATCAAGATTATCTTTAGCTTGCCCGGAATGGTGCTCGCGACCGCGTTCGTCTCACTGCCCCTCGTCGTCCGCTCTGTTGCTCCTGTCCTTGCCGAAATAGGGGATGAGCAGGAACAGGCCGCGCGGACGCTGGGTGCATCGAGCTGGCAGACGTTTCGCCGGATCACGCTGCCATCGATTCGCGACGCGCTGGCGTACGGCGTCGTGTTGTCGCTGGCGCGGTCGCTGGGCGAGTACGGGGCCGTGACGGTGGTGTCGGGGCATGTGATCGGGAAGACGTTGACCCTTACGCTGTTCATTGATGAGCGTCTGGAGAACTTCGATCAGCCGGCGGCCTATTCGGCTGCCGTCTTGTTGGCGATCATTGCGATGGGCAGCCTGCTGATCAGCAGGCGGTTCCGGACGCGAAGCAGGAGTGTTGCATGAGCATCTCGATTCGCCACGTGACGAAGCGGTTCGCTCAGTTCACCGCGCTCGACGACGTCAGCGTTGACATTCCTACCGGGTCTTTGACTGCGCTGCTCGGGCCGTCAGGGAGTGGGAAGTCGACCCTGTTGCGGGTTATCGCCGGCCTCGACACCGCCGACGCAGGGACGGTCAGCATCGAGGGCAACGATGCGACGCACCTACCGCCGCAGCGTCGCGAGGTCGGGTTCGTATTCCAGCACTACGCGCCGTTCAAGCACATGACCGTGTACGACAACATCGCGTTCGGACTCACGGTGCGTAAGGCGGGCAAGGCTGAGACGAAGTCAAAGGTGAACGAGTTGCTTGAGCTCGTGCACCTGGAGAAATTTCAGACTCGCTATCCAGACCAGCTTTCGGGTGGGCAACGGCAGCGCATGGCGTTGGCGCGCGCTCTTGCCGTCGAGCCTCGGGTGTTGCTGCTCGACGAGCCTTTCGGTGCACTCGATGCGCAGGTACGCAAGGAGCTGCGGACGTGGCTTCGTCGGCTGCACGACGACATGAACGTGACGACGGTGATCGTCACGCACGACCAGGAAGAGGCGATGGAAGTCGCCGACGAGATCGTCGTGCTGTACGACGGGCGAGTGCAGCAGGTCGGCCATCCGAACGACGTGTACGAGCACCCGGCGAATGATTGGGTGATGAGTTTTCTCGGGCCGGTCACGCATTTCGGCTCGTTGTTGGTTCGGCCGCATGACCTCGATCTAGCCCACGAGATATCGGACGGCGCGTTGCCGGCGACCGTTGTTCGCGTGACGCGTTTGGGCTTCCAAACGGTGGTTGACCTCGACGTGCAAGGAGCGCCGATTTACGCGCAGCTCGCGCGCGAGGCGACGGATCGGTTGACGCTTGAGCCCGGCACTTTGGTGTACGTGAGTCACGCGCGCGGCGAGGTGCTTCCCGCTGCTCCCGCGATTCCGGTACCGGCGGCCGACAGCCTGCTCTAGTGGCCCTTCTGCGAAAGTTGGCAGCCCCAGGACGCTCAAGAAAGCGTATACACGCTGACAACTTCTTAGATGCGCATCGGTTAGGGCCCGAACTGCAGGCCGCCGAGGCCCCACTCAAGTAGCCGATCGCCAGCCCACACCGCATTGTCGCCGAACTGAGCACCAGGTGCTGTCGGAAGCGCGGTCCAGACGTCCGTTTCGGGGTCCCACACTGCGCTTTCACCGGCGCCGGTAGTCGGGCCACCGTCGAGGCTGGAGCCGATGGTGCCGGTGTACTCAAGCATCGCTGATCCGGTCCAGACTCCTAGTGGGTCGGTCACGTCGATCGGCCCGGGCGACATCGCGCGCGACGTGCCAGACGCGAGATCGAGCCGGTATCCATGCTGACCAAACGAGGGCGGCCACGTCGATCCATCACCGTGCCAACCCTGACCGGGCAGCACGAGAAGCTGGTCACCGGCAACAGTCACGCCGTCGAGCCCTGCAGGTTGGTCATTAAGCGTTGCAGCCGATATCTCGCGTTTCGTCCACGTGTTCTGCGTCGGGTCGTAGATGACGAAGTCCGTACCCGCCTCGAGCTCGGTGCTGTCACCGTCTGTCGTCACGTGTTGCCACAGCTGCCCGACATAGATGCCGCGGTCGGTGACCATTGCTCGAAGATGCCGGATGTCGTGGCCAACTGTGCTCGGCATCGCCGGCAGCTTCCGCCAGCGATTGCTGCTTGGATCGTAGGCCGCTTCGCCTGCTGCGTAGCCGGGACCATCCAGCGATTCATCGGCCGGGTCGCCACCGACGACGAGAACCTCGTGGCCGGTCCAGACGAGGTCCGGATTGAAGCGGGGCGACAGCGGTGCGACCGGAAGCTTGCGCCATGAGTTGGTGGAGGGCGTGTAGATCGCACCATCCGCAAGTGGCGCAACGGTGCCGTCGCTAGCGACACTTCCGTAGCCGCCGAACACGACCAGCGATGAGCCCGTCCATACCCAGCCCATCTGGGTGCGTGCGCTGATCGGGGCGGCCGGCAGCGTCGCCCACGTCTTCGTGGCTGGGTCATAGCTAGCACCGTCGGCGTCGAGCGTCGCATCGCTTCGACCGTCGGATGCTCCGCCCCAGACAAGCAAATGAGTGCCGGTCCATACGAGAACGCCAGCTTCGCGGTGCGCGATAGGAGCTGCCGGGAGTTGACTCCAGTGGTCGCCGATCAATGCGGCCGCGGTGCCCGCAGAGGGATCAACAATCGAGGCGGACGCCGACGGTGACACGACCGACGCGGACGCCGGCGGTGGCGCGGGGGACGCGGACGCTGGCGATGACATCGCGACCACGCCGGACGAGTCGGCCGCGCTGCGACCGTGAATTGATCCGCTGCCACACCCGACAACGACGACCGCGATCGCCACCGCATACGCAGCCGCTCGTCGCGTCGCGTTCACGTGAACGCCACTGAAGAATCGGTCACGGGCTGGGTCCGAACTGCACACCGGTTGTATCGCTGAGTACTGAGTCGTTCGATCTGGGTACGTTCAACATCCCCCATTCGAGCAACCCATCGCCGTCCCATACTGCGACGTCTCCGCCGTATAGAGGCGCGGAGGGCAGTCGTGTCCACGCGCCGGTGCTGGGGTCCCACGCCGCAGCCTGGCCCGGCAATGTGTCGCCACTGGGTCCGTTGGTCTCGGAGCTCGTGTTGAAGTCGATCACGGTGGCACCGGTCCACACGAAGACGCCTGGATTGAAGTCGTCAATCGGACCAGCCGGAATCTGCGTCCACGTGTTCGTGCTCGGGTTCAACAGGTCGCCGCGACCGCCGAGTAACGGCGGTCCTGGGCAATCCCCGCACCAATTCGATGTCGGGGGCGGCACAAGGATGTTCGTTCCGGTCCAGAGCGCCGACTCGATGCCGCCAGGCGAGTTGTTGTCGGTCTTGCCGTCGGTGGGTCGCGATGCTGCGACGTCGTGCGTCCACGTGTTGCGAGTTGGATCAAGGATGTACAAGTCGAGGCCGGAGTAGAGCGTCCCTGAGCCGTCCGCGTTGTCTACCGCATGTTGCCATTCCTCCCATGCATAGAGGCGATCGTTGGTCGCCACCGCAACGACTGCGAGAACCAACTGATTGCTGGCGAGCGGCATGGGGGCGAGCGTCGTCCAGCGGTTCGTCGTGGGACTGTACGCCGCAAGATCTGTCGGCACCTGCGGGCTCGTCGACTGCGCGGGCGGGTCGCCACTGATGACGATCACTTCGTTGTCCACCCACACTGCTTGCGCACCGGCGCGCGCGCTGAGCGGACTGCTCGGCAGCGTCTGCCACTTCAGCGTCGTGGGGTTGTAGAGCGCACCATTCTTCGAAATCCCGTCGGCAGCGTCGCCACCCCAGATGAAGAGTTCGCTACCGGTCCAGACACTCGCCATCTGATCGCGGGCGCTGATGGGGGGCGCTGGAAGCTTCGTCCACCGCTTCGTTGTCGGGTCATAGGCCGCGCCGTCGCCGCTGAGTTGATCACCCCGCGGACCGAGGGCGCCGCCCCAGATCAGAAGTTGCCGCCCGTCCAGGGCAGCGGCCGCTCCCGTTCGCACCGCAATAGGCGCGGCAGGCAAAGTACTCCACTTGTCCTTGGCCAGTGCGGCTGCGGTGCCCGCGGTGACGTCAAGAATCGGAGCGGACGACGAGGGTGCCGCGAGTGAGGCGGATGCCGGCGGCGAAACGGAAGACGCGGCCAAGGATGACGCGGGCGCGGACGGCGATAGTGAAACCACCCCTGAAGACTCGGTCGCGCTGCGACCGTGGATCGATCCGCTGCCGCACCCGACCACGATGACGCCGAGCACCACCGAGCAGACGGCCGCTCGTCGTGCTGCGTTCACCGGACCACCTCGATGCTGTCGCCGACGTAGTTCAGACTCCGGCGGTCACCCTCTGGTTCCGTCGCGCGGGCGACATCGCACCGCTCGACTCCGCTGATAAACAGATCATCCTCGCCCCGATGATCTGTTTATCTGCGGAATCAAGGGGAGGGGTCCTTTCCAGGTCGGCCCGGCTCCTCGACTGCGACGTTGTACCGGTCGACTCCTCACGGATTCAGGTTTTGGTCGCGGTGAAGCTGCATTTGTGAGGAGTCGGGCTGCATCGAGTTAGCGGGGGAGCCAGGCTTCGAGGTCGCGGATCATGGTGCGCACGGACGCTGGCATCCTGCCGGCCGCGACATCGGCGACACTGATCCGCTCGAGTACCGCGCGAAGGCCGGCGCGGACTGCGACCCACACGTCCTGCAGTCGCTCGGCTGACCCTTCGTAGACGAGCGTCTCGGGTCGCAGGCCGCGCACCTCGGCCAGCGGTCCGTCGACCGCTCGCATGACATCGGCAACCTGGATCTTCGAGGCCGGCCGCGCCAGCCGGTAGCCGCCCTCGGCCCCGCGCAGGCTCTCGACCAAGCGGGCCCGTCTCAGGTCGGACAGGATCGCCTCCAGAAACTTGCGAGGCAGATGCTGTTCGCCCGCGATCGTCTCCGCCTTCACCCAGGTGTCGCGCGGAGCCTCGGCGAGCACGAGCATGGCCCGCATCGCGTAGTCCGTCTTCGCGGAGATGTGCACCCCGCCATGATGGCAGCCGGACCGACCCCAGTGTCGACTCAAGCAACGCACTAGTGCCCGCCTCATCGAGCGAGCTGATCTCCATGGCGAGCATGTTGTCGCCGTCCCCAAGTTGCGCAGCGCAGGCGGCAGGTCGGCGGCGACCCGCGTGACGAGGATGACCTGGAGGCCTTGAAAGTCCATAAGCTGCCGCACAACCAGGCCGGAAAGCCCGTCGAGCAGATGCGCATCGTCGACAAGTAGCAGCGTGATTTCATTCGCGGCGAGGGTCGCGGCGATGGCCTTGCGAGCCCGGGCGAGCAGCAGACCGTTCTCGGCCGGAGCCTCGATACCGGTCAGGAACGGACTCAGCGCGGCGAGAGGTACCTCATGCGATGAGGTCGTCCCGAAGATGGCCTTGGACGGCCGCCCCGCGGCGTCTGCATTGGCAATCGCTGCCTTGGCCAGCCACGTCTTGCCGATCCCCGACGGTCCGGTTAGGAGCAGATTTGTGCGCGCGTCTTCGTGCCCGCTGAAGGAATTACGCTCAAATTTTCGTCGGGACACGACCGAATTCCTTCACTCGGCGCGTCGGGCAGCGCGGCGGCAGAACTCAAGGTGGCGGCCAGCTCGGTCGAGCGTATAGTTGCTTTTAGTCAAGCAACTATCCCCGGGAGTCGAAGTTGCCGAGCCCGCATTACAAGTGGGTCGCCCTGTCGAACACCACGCTCGGCATGCTGATGGCGACCATCAACTCCTCGATCATCTTGATCTCGCTGCCGGCGATCTTCCGCGGCATCGGCATCAACCCGCTCTCGCCCGGCAACGTGGGTTACCTGCTCTGGCTGATGATGGGCTACATGCTCGTCACGGCCGTGCTGGTCGTGAGCCTGGGCCGCCTCGGCGACATGTTGGGCCGGGTGCGCATCTACAACGCGGGCTTCGCGGTGTTCACGGTCGCCTCGATCATCTTGGCGCTCGACCCGATGCGCGGCGGCGGCGGCGCGTTGTGGCTGGTGCTGTGGCGGCTCTTGCAAGGCGTCGGCGGCGCAATGCTGTTCGCGAACTCGAGCGCGATCATCATCGACGCGTTCCCTGCCGAACAGCGCGGGCTCGCGATGGGCATCAACATGGTTGCGGCGATCGCCGGCTCGTTCATCGGACTCATCGCGGGCGGTCTGCTGTCGGTCGTCGACTGGCGGCTGGTGTTCTGGGTGTCGGTTCCGGTTGGCGTGTTCGGCACCGTCTGGGCGTACAAGAGCTTGAAAGACAATGGACGCCGTGTGCAGGCGCGCATCGACTGGTGGGGCAACATCACCTTCGCGGTAGGGCTGACGGCGGTTCTCGCGGCGATCGTGTACGGGATCCAGCCGTACGGCGGTCACACCATGGGCTGGACGGCGCCGAAGGTGATCGTCGCGTTCGTCGTCGGCATCGGGCTGCTCGCCGCGTTCGGGTGGATCGAACTGCACTCCGACTCGCCGATGTTCAACCTGCGGCTGTTCAAGATCCGCGCGTTTGCCACCGGCGGATTCGCAGGACTGCTTGCCGCCATCTCCCGCGGTGGCATGCAGTTCATGCTCATCATCTGGCTGCAGGGCATCTGGTTGCCGTTGCACGGCTACAAGTACGAAGCGACTCCGTTGTGGGCCGGTATTTACCTGCTGCCACTGACTATTGGCTTCCTGATCGCTGGCCCAGTCTCCGGCTACCTGTCTGACCGCCACGGTGCGCGAACGCTGTCGACGCTCGGCATGGTCGTGGTAGCAGGCAGTTTCGCCGGTCTGCTGGTCGTGCCGACGAACTTCGCCTACTGGATCTTTGCCTTGCTGGTGCTGCTCAACGGCATCGGCGGCGGGTTGTTCTCGGCGCCGAACTCGACCGCCATCATGAACAGCGTGCCGCCCGAGCAGCGTGGTGGTGCAGCGGGCGTTCAAGCGACATTCCTCAACTCCGGCATGGTCTTGTCGATCGGCATCTTCTTCTCGCTGATGATCGTCGGCCTCGCCAACACGTTGCCCTCAGCCATGTTCAAGGGCTTGACCGACAACGGCGTCAGCGCCGCGCAAGCGCACACCATCGCTAACCAACCTCCGGTGGGCAGCTTGTTCGCGTCGTTCCTCGGCTTCAACCCGCTACAGACGTTGCTCGGTTCTCAGTCGGCGGCACACGTGTCGAATGCGCAGTGGGCGACGTTGACGGGCAAGCACTTCTTCCCGAACCTCATCGCGTCGCCGTTTCATCACGGTCTGGTGATCGTGTTCGCGGTCGCGATCGGACTGTCGATCGTCGGCGCGATCTTCTCCATGCTGCGCGGCAAACGCTACATTCACGGCGACGACGTCGAGGTCACGCATCCAGACCACGAACACCGCGGCGATGCGGCGATCGTGTCCGGTGCGGTGCCTGGCGAGCTCGCGCTGCAGGACGACCGCACATGACGCGGCCTACTGCGACGGTTATCAGTACGGACGCCGAGACCGCCGCGAGGCTGAGGCTCGTCATTTCGCGACTCGCCCGAGCAATACGCCAGCACGGAGCCGCCGGCCTCACGCCGTCCCAGGTATCGGCATTAGCCACCATCGAAGAGTTCGGGTCGATCCGCATGAGCGATCTCGCCGGGTACGAACTCATCGGCGCCCCGGTCGCGACCCGCGTCGTGTCGTCGCTCCAAGAGCTCGGCCTCGTGCAAAAGGCCCACGGGTCGACCGACGGCCGCGTCTCGCTCATCGAGCTCAGCGAGGCCGGCCGCGAAACGCTCAATGAACTGTGGAGCGAGCGAGCCGCCGGGCTCACGGCGCGTATCGAGCGGCTGCAGCCTGAGCAGGTCGCGGTGCTGACTGCGGCCCTGCCGGTGCTCGAAACGCTCGTGCGCGACCGCGTCATCTGACCGCCGCCAAAACCCGAATCGGTAACCGGGGCTTTGCTCAGCGGCAACGTTCGCGTCACATGTGCCTGCCAGTGTCGCTCTCGAGCCCGAGGTGGAGCTCAGCTTGGCGAAGGTAAAAGGGGAGCGACATGATCACGAATGCGAGAAGGCTGCAGCTCGTCCGTCCGTCGGTGACGTTGGAAGAGGTGTCCAGCGCTGCCGGAGTATCGAAGTCGACCGCGTCGCGTGCGCTTTGTAACGAGCCGAACGTCAAGGCGGAGACCCGTGCTCGGGTTCAGGCGATAGCCGCGGGACTCGGCTATGTGCCCAACGAGGCTGCTCGGGCGCTGGCGGCCCGGCGCCAGGTTGTGATGAGCGGCACGCGCGCGGGGTAGCGCGCGCCGCCGCAACGAACGCCGCAGGAATTACCGAGACGTTACCGCCGCCTACTGGAATGAGGTCGAAGCATCCCACGTCTCGAAGGGACCAACCCATGTTCAGGCTGCGCTCCACTCTCGGTGTTGCTCTCGGCGTCAGCCTGGTGGGGCTGAACCTCGCGGCGTGCTCGTCGTCCGGTTCGACCAAGGCCGCCGCGGCCAGCAGCGGTACCCCGTCGACTCAGGCGACAACCTCGACCGCTTCGGCGGCTGCGACGAATGGTGCGTCGCCGCCCGCGCAGAACGGCAGTGCGGCAGCCACTTCGGTCGCATCGGCCGCGCCAGTCGCATCGGCCGCGCCGGCAAGTGGCGAGGGCGAGCCGCTGGCGCCGATCGGTTGCGGCGGCATCACGCCGGCAATGGTCAACGACCTGGTGACCACACCGGTCACGTCGATCACCTACTCCTCCGGGTTTGGGGTGTACCCGGATCACCACTTCGAGTGCGACGCCGGCATGCGGGTCGCCGTCTACCCGCAGGATTCCGATAAGTCGCAATACACCGCCGACCTCACCGCCGAGAACGCCGCACCGAACCCGATCTCAGGAGTCGGGGACGTCGCGGTCTACACCCTGGCCACCCTGGCGGGAATGCCGGACATCTACGCCCACAAGGGCACCGTGACCTGCGAGTTATTGCCCACGTCGACAGTGACCGACTACAAAGTCGCTGTCGATCCGAACTCCGTGTTCGGCGGCATCACGAAGGAGGCTGGCGCGGCGTGGGCGATGAAGGCGGCCGGCCTGTGCACCGCCATCTTCACTGCGCTCAAAGCCTGAGCCAACGTAGCGTGGGTATGTGGTCGGACGGCGGTCAGCTGCGGCACGTCTCGGCGGTCTGCTGAGCCTGGCTGCCATCAGTACGCTGCTGGGCGCCTGCTCGTCGGCGACCGCGCCGACGGCTTCGGCTTCGGCTTCGGCTCCGGCTCCGGTTCCGGTTCCGGCTTCGGCTCCGGCTTCGGCTTCGGCTTCGGTTCCGGCTTCGGTTCCGGCTTTGCCGCCGTCCGCGGCTTCCTCGGTGGCCGCGCCTGTCCTTGCGTCCGCGCCGGCAGTGAGCACAGCAACACTCGCGTCGGTCGCCGTCTCGGCTGCCGCGGTCTCGGCTGCTGTCGTCTCGTCTGGCAC
>Ga0208357_1002202_pt1 | contig 13187 bp, 14 predicted proteins | sample NGESurdeep092012_6_FD_184487 | JGI IMG/M metagenome (GOLD analysis project Ga0208357, IMG submission 184487) | Arctic peat soil microbial communities from Barrow, Alaska - NGEE Surface sample F52-2 deep-092012 (SPAdes) | ecosystem: Environmental > Terrestrial > Soil > Wetlands > Peat ... | reverse complement strand
TACGAGTCCGGACGCTTGGCGGCGGCCGTGCTCGGCGAAGCTCTGTTGTCGAACGACGCCTCGGCCCTGTCGCTCTACGACGAGAAGCTCAACGAGGCCTACGGCGACTACTTCAAGGTGGCGCGCGCCTTCGTTCGATTGATCTCGGAACCGCGCGTCCTGTCGGCCTGCGTGGGCACGGGACTTCGCGTGGCGCCCGTGATGCGAGAGCTCCTTACCATCATGGCCAACTTGATGAGTAATGACGCGAAAGGTCCGGCCGAACTGGGCTACCGCGCGATGACGAGACTCGCTAACGCCATTCCCGAACAGGCGTACGACCTGTTGCTCAAGGACAAGTCCAACGCGTAGCGAGAATCTAGGCGGCCTGTGAAGTAGAGGTCGTCGTGCGCGAGAGCAGGGTGTTGACGATGCCCGAGAGGAAGCTCTTCGCCTTGGGGAACGATCCAACGAGCGCGTCCATGGTTATTTCGTAGTGTCCGTTGGTAATGACCGCTTCCACCAGGTCGAGCTTGGCGGTGATCCCGGGAACGGCCAGCGGCACTTCCCCACCGCGAGTCCAGCCCTTCAAGAACGTGGACGGACGCCAGTTCGTGGACGGGGCGTTGTCCGACGCGGTGCCGCCGGTCACGTAAAGGATCAGATTCGCGCTCGACGTCGTGAAACAAGATCCAAAGTTCTTCATCGACATCTCTTTGGTATCGCGCTTCACCATCGTCGTCGTGTTGTAGTACTGCGTCGATGAGACGAGTTCGATGCCCCCCAGGGCGCTGGTGTCAAAGATCGGTGACGATACTTGATAGTCGGCCTGTTGGCCGGCCGCTCCGTAGACGCGGTCATTCTTATTGGTGACGCCGAGGCAACTTTGAAAGAGGGTGGCGGCCTTAGCGAAAGGCGAGTTCTTCGCCGGTGCCGCGGCAACGGTCGTTGACGTGAGCACCTTGTTGCTCGATCCAGCGAGGTAGGTCAGCACCGATCCACTCGCGGTGTACCAACTGGCGGGCAGGTCCTTCAGCGTGAGATTCACCGCCTTCGCGTCAGCGAGTTCTACTGAGTCGAGACTGGGGTGGCTCACCCACGCGGCGATACCGCCCGCGAGCGAGGCCAACAAGACCACCGCGACGACCACGACGACGCCCGCGCGACGACGACGATGAACGACGCTGCCGCCGTGTTCGAGTACCAGAGCACGAACCGCTTCGAAATCGTGCAGGGATCGTTGACGCCAGCAGAAGCGAATCCCGCCGACGGTGCCAAAGACCGCCATCTGATGAGGAAATCGAACGAGTTCGAGGTTGCTGAGTTCGCTCCACGGCGTCTGCCACGCCACGGGAGGAATGCCCGCGAGCTGCGTGAGACCGGACTCGTCAGCGAGCAACGTCACGGGCGACGTCGGGCCGTGGGGCACGAAGCTCGGTCGAACCGACCAGTCTTCACTGCGCAGCGTCGTCATTTCGACATCGCCTTCGCCGCGTCCACCGCAATCGAAACCGTTCGCTCTAAGTCAGCTTCGGTGTGCGCGAGTGAGACGAAGAGAATCTCGTAGGCGCCCGGCGCGAGTGCGACGCCGCGCTCGAGCATCGCGTGAAAGAAACGACCGTACAGCCCGTTCTCACAGAGCACTTTGGCTTGGGCGAAGTTCGTGGGCGCGGCAACGACGTCACGAGCAAGATAGAGACCCATGAGGGGCCCCACGGTGGGGGCAATCGCGAAGAGACCGGCCTCACGAAGACCGCTCTGGAGTTCGCTCGCGAAGTTCGACACTCGCTCGGCCAACAAGAGCAAATCACCGGGTCCGACTTTGTTGAGGACGGCGACGCCAGCGGCCGTCGCTAAGGGATTACCCGAGAGCGTGCCCGCTTGGTAGACGGGGCCGAGTGGCGCGAGCGAACTGAGCACCTTCTTCGAACCACCAAAAGCCCCCACGGGTAGTCCGCCGCCAATGACTTTGCCAAAACACCAGAGATCCGGCGTCACTTGAAAGTACTCTTCGGCGCCGCCCGGGGCCAAGCGAAAGCCGGTGATGACTTCATCGAAGATCAACAACGCGCCCACTCGGTCACATTCGACACGTAGTCCTTCTAAAAATCCGGGCATGGGCGCGACGAGGTTCATGTTCGCCGCGACCGGTTCGACGAGCACGGCCGCGACGGCGTCATCAAGGGTCGGCACCTCGTTATAGGGAGCGACGAACGTGTCCTTGACCGCGCCGGCCGTTACCCCCGCCGAACCTGGCAGACCCATCTGCGCGACACCACTTCCGCCGGCGACCAACAGAGCGTCCGAGTGCCCGTGGTAGCAACCGTCGAACTTCACGATCTTGTCGCGACCGGTGAATCCTCGGGCCAGTCGCACCGCACTCATGACGGCCTCGGTACCCGACGAGACGAGTCGAACTTGCTCGAGTTCCTTCACGCGCGACGTCATCGCCTCGACGAGCAGGACTTCGCCGGGTGTGGGCGCACCAAACGTGGTGCCCCTCGACGCTTGTTGTGCCAGCGCGGCAACGACGTCGGGGTCCGCGTGACCGAGCAGGGACGCGCCGTAGGACTGCACGAAGTCGAGGTAGCGCGTACCTTCGACGTCGGTCACAAAAGCGCCGTCTCCGCTTGCGACCGTGTAGGGCGTACCGCCGACCGAGCGGAAAGACCGCACCGGTGAGTCGACCCCACCGGGTATCACTGCTTGGGCTCGCTCAAACCACGCCTGGTTCGAGGTCAACGACCCAGCTCCTCAGCGATCTCGCGGGCGAAGTACGTCAGCACAAAGTCGGCGCCCGCTCGGCGAATCGAGGTCAACTGTTCCATCGCCACGACCGTTTCGTCGATCCAACCATTCGCGGCGGCGGCTTTCACCATGGCGTACTCACCACTGACGTGATACGCGCAAATGGGAACGTCGAGTCCACGACGGAGGTCACTCACGACGTCCAAGTTCGTCGTGGCGGGCTTCACCATGACGATGTCGGCGCCTTGTTCGACGTCCGCGCGCGCTTCCTTCAACGCTTCGCGGCGATTACTGCCGTCTTGTTGGTAGCTCTTTCTATCCCCACCGCCGGCGATCTCCACACCGACCGCTTCGCGAAAGGGCCCGTAGAGTCCGCTCGCGTACTTCACGGCGTAGGCGAGAATGACGGTCTCTTCATAGCCGGCCCCGTCGAGAGCGGCGCGAATGGCGCCGACTTGTCCGTCCATCATGCCGCTCGGCGCAACCACGGCCGCACCGGCTTCAGCCTGGGCGACCGCTACTTGACCGTAGAGCTCGATCGTGGCGTCATTGTCGACGGTGCCGTCACTGCGAAGTACGCCGCAGTGGCCGTGGGTGGTGTACTCGTCCAAACAGAGGTCGGCCATCAAGACCAGGTCGTCGCCAAACTCATCGCGCAGCGAGCGAAGCGCCACTTGCGCGATGCCCTTTGGGTCCCAGGCACCACTGCCGACGTCGTCCTTGGCGGACGGTACGCCAAAGAGGATGACGCCGGTAACGCCGGCTCGGTGCAGTGCACGAACTTCGTCGTGCAGGGAGGCCAACGAGTGTTGAAAGTGTCCGGGCAGTGAAAGTATGGGCTTGGGATCGCTCAGGCCTTCGGCGACGAAGAGGGGCGCGACGAAGTCACTCGGCGCCAGGGTCGTCTCGGCGACGAGGCGCCGCAGAGCGGGCGTTCGACGGAGTCGACGAGGGCGCTGGGCAGGAAACACGTGTCCAGCCTACGGCGCTTCTAATGCGGCCTCTCCCGACGTCGACTAAAGAGTCCGTAAATGTTCTTTGAGGTCCGGACCCCAACCTTCGATCACGCGCTCGTGCGACCTTCGCACTTCGGCGCTGGTCGTCGGTCCCGGCACCGCAACCCACGCGCGAGCTTCAACGAGACCCTCAGCGACCTGCCACGCCGACGGCGCTCCGATGAGGACGACGTCGGCGTCACGGAGTTGTCGTACGTCGTCGCCACTCAGCACCGCGGGCAACGTCTCGTAGCAGGCGACCTTCGTCACCTCGATGCCTCGAGCACGAAGAGCCGCGGGTAGTTCACCGCGCATCGTGGTCGCTCCGAGCAACAGGGCCGGTCCTTCTTCGATCTCTGAATCGAGTCTGAGGGCACCCCCCTCGTCTTCGGCGTCAGCGCTCGCGACCGCGTCGCCGAGTGCCAGCGCTGTCGCCGATCCCACGCTCAACTCCAGCGCTCCTTCACTCAGTGCCTCCCTGGCCGCCGCGACGTAACGCGCGCTCCGTCCACTGGTGACGACGAGCACCTTGAACGCACCCGCGTGCTTCGTCTTCAATAGTTCTTCGCGAACCCGATTGACGTCGAAGTAGTGCGTCGTCGTTAAGGGAACTTCAGTGACGATCGCGTCGTCGGGCAGCCACGTTCGTTGTGGTTCGTTGTGTCCGTGCTCTCGCGTGAGGACGACCCGCACGCCTAGGAGTCCCATCCCAACAAGGCGCCGCCACCAAGGTCGTCACGCAGGTGCCGGGCCAGTTGCGTACCAAGCGCTATCGAATCGTCGCCGCTTACTTCCGCTCGCACGCTCTTGGTGCCATCGGGCGCGATCATCACCCCGCGCACCGCCAACGTCGCGCCCTCGACTTCGGCGTGCGCCCCCGCGGGGATAGAACATCCCGCACCAAGTTCGCTCAAGAACGCACGCTCGGCCACAACAGCGCTGAAGGCAGACGAGTCATTGATCGCGAGGAGTGCCTCGCGGGTTTGTGCGTCGTCCAGACGCGCTTCCAGGGCGAGGGCACCCTGGCCCACCTGAGGAATGAACCACGTGGGATCGAGTCGTTCGCTCGTGAGGTCACTTTGGTCAAGTCGCTCCAGTGCCGCCATCGCCGCGATGACGGCGTCGACGCCGTTCTTCCCCGCCGCGCTCAGTCGTGTCGCCATGTTGCCGCGCAGTGGCACGACGTGGAGATCGGGCCGACGCTCGAGCAGTAGTGCTCGACGACGAGGTGAACCGGTCGCGACCGTGGCGCCAGGACCAAGACCCGCGAGTGATCGTCCAACGAGCACGTCCGCGGGGTCACGACGCTCGGGAACGCTCACGAGCGACAGGCCTTCGGGCGTACTGCTCGGCAGGTCCTTCGCGCTATGCACGGCGACATCGGCGTCGCCACTGAGGAGAGCCCGTTGAATCTCGACTGCAAAGACGCCTTGGCCCGCGAGTGTCGCCAAATCAGTGGCGACGTCGCGGTCGCCCTTGGTGTCGAGGAGGACGAGTTCGCTTACGAGACCCAGTGCCGCAAGTCGACCCTGTACGTAGCGCGCTTGGATGAGCGCGAGCGGCGACCGGCGAGTCGCCAAACGAAGCGTCATAGATCAAACAGGTTGCGTGTCGCCTCGCTGAGTCGAGTTCCTTGATCAGTGCCGGCGGCCTCTTTCAGCGCCACGGTCGGGCGATGCGCAATCTTGGCGACGACCGAACGTACCAACGACGTCACGCTTTCGCGCTGTTCGGGCGTTAGGCCCTCGAGGTCGTGGCCTCGCCGCGCGAGTTCTGTGGTCACGAGCTCGTCGAAGTGATCACGCAGTTCACGAACAATGGCCGCGGCGCCGCGCGCGCGCTGATCGGCGAGGAACTTCTCGACGTCCTCGGCGACGATGCGTTCGGCCGCGTCAATAGCCTCGCGGCGATCGCCGAGTGCGCGTTCAACTCGGTCGTGAAGATCACTGATGTCAATGCGACGCACGTTCGAAAGTTCGGACACGTCGCTCGCGACCGCGCGCGGCACCCCGAGATCGACGATGAAGACGTCGTTTTCACAGGCCGCAAAGTCCTCACGAGAGAGCACCGGGGTCGAGACCTCCAAGGCACTGATCACCAGACGGACGTTCACCAAGTGCGTCGAGGCACTTTCGAGGGAGTCGACGACCACGCGAACGTCGTTCACATCCTCACGCAGCGCGTCGGCGCGAGAGCGCGTGCGATTGAGAATCGTCAGTTGCGCAACGCGAGCGCTCGAGCCGAGTAGCCCTCGTACGACACCGCCGGCCATTTGGCCAGCCCCGAGCACGACGACGTGGGCACCGACGAGATCGTCACCGAGTTCATCGATCGCGGCCGACGCGGCAGCTTGAGCGAAACTCGTCGTTCCCCTCGAAATTGCGGTCTCGGCGCGTACGCGACGACCCGAGGCGATAGCGCGTTGGAAGATATCGGTGACTTCGGCGCCGGCACTCTGCTCTTCGACGGCGAGCTCGAGGGCGCGGCGCAGTTGTCCGAGTATTTCGAACTCACCCGGGACCACGGACTTGAGGCCGGCGGCGACGCTAAAGAGATGGCTCGCGACGTCGTGCTCGAAGTTGACCGTCAAGCGATCTTCGAACTCGGCGACTTTAAGGCCAGTCGCCTCAGCCAACGTCTCAGTAATCTCGTCGATGGCGCCGTGAAAGCGGTCGATAACGGCGACGACTTCGGTGCGCAGGCACGTGGAGACGAAAACGGCCTCGTGAATATTTCGGTGACTCACGAGCGTGCGCAGCATCTTCGCCCACTCGTGCTCGGGCAGCGTGGCGCGTTCTAAGAGATCGAGCGAGGCGTGCTCGTGATCAATCCCAACAGAAATTAGTGCCACGTCGCCTCCGGGCTCTGTGCCAGCCTACGAGCCACGAAGTGGGTTCGTACTGGCGATACCGAGCGAGTGCAGCAGTCCCCCACCGAGGGGTCCAGTGCCGTTATTGAGGTGGTACATCAAGATCTGGAGTTCTATGGAGAAATCAACGTAGTGCACTGCGGTACCGAGCGGCACCGTGACAACTTGGGGCGCGAAGTTGAGTATCGCGTGAATGTCCGCGTCCACCAGGCGGTCCGCCACCTCTTGGGCGGCGCTCGCGGGCGTGCAGATAACGCCAACGGTGGCGGGAGGAATCGGGTCGCTTAGCGCTTTGACGACGTGGCCCGCGACTTCGGTGCCAATCATGGCCGGGTCGTTGTCGTAGAGCGCGACGAGGCGAGCCCCGCGGATCAAAAAACTCGACGAGTTCACGAGCGCGTGGCCGAGGTTGCCAATGCCGACCACCACCACGTCGTAGTGACGGTCGTGACCGAGGGCCCCGGCGATGCGCTCGATGAGGACACTGACGTCGTAGCCCGCTCCCCGGGTACCAAAGGAACCGAGACCAGCCAAGTCGCGACGAACAGTGGTGGCGGTAACGCCAGCCAACTCACCAATCTGTTGGGAGTCGATCTTGGTTTCACCGCGCTGCGACCAGCCTTCGGCGATGCGCTGGTAGACGGGCAGGCGCGCGATGGTGGGTTCAGAGAGCTTCTTCGATCGAAGCCGCGGCGTCGCCATGTCTCTAGGTTACTGTCCTGGTCTATCGGCCTAATTGACGACTGCGTTCGGCCGCGGCGGCGACCGCGTCGAGAAAGGCCGCGCGCACGGCGCGGTTTTCCAAGACCCGAAGTCCCGCAGCCGTGGTGCCGCCGGGCGAGGTGACCTGTGCGCGTAACTCCTCGGGCGGCTCGCCGGTCTCTTTCAGCAGTGCGACGGAGCCTTCAAAGGTGTCGACGACGAGCTGACGCGACACGTCGCGCGAAAGTCCTTGGTGCACGCCCGCCTCGATCAATGACTCGATGACGAGGTACAGGTAACCCGGCATGGAACCCGACAGACCCGTCACGACGTCAAGGTTGCGTTCGGTGACGCGAACGACGCTGCCCACTGCCCCGAGGATCGACTCCGCCCAGTCGAGGTCGGCCGCCGTGACGTTCGATCCACCCGCAATGGCGCTCGCCCCTTTTCGCACGAGTACCGCGATGTTGGGCATCGAACGAACGACGGCGACGGGACCAGGAAAGACGGCTTCGAGACGAGCAGTCGAGAGACCAGCCACCACCGAAAGAAGCCTCGTGACGCCGAATGCTCCAATGACGCGCGCCGCGCTTTCGGCGTGATCGGGCTTCACGCAGAGCACGGCGCCTGTTTTGGCATCGACGTCGACGAGTTCTGTTGACGCCAGCACCGTGACGCCATTGAAACGTCGCTCGAGGGCCTGTCGCGCTTCGAGGGAGCTCTCAATAATGGCGAGTTCGTCGGACCGACACCACTCAGCGCTCAAAAGCCCGGCGGCCAGGGCCGAGCCCATTTTGCCTCCGCCAATGATGATGAGTTGAAAAGCCACAACCCAACGCTACAAGGTCACTCTCAACGACTCTTGCGGCGACGGTAGACCGAGGCGTAACCCATGGACATCGCCGTGGGAAAGATTTCGTCGACGTAGGTTACGGTCGCACCGACCAATTCGTCGAGTCGCTCGACCGTCAACTCTTGAATCGGCACTTGGGCAACGAGGTAGATGCCTTCTTCTGGACCAATAGCGAGGTGCAGTTCTCGTAGTTCGTGGTTCTTCACGAGTAAGTACCGGTAGAGCGCACCGTGTTGTTCCTCGGGCGCGGGCATCAGTTCGGTCTCGACGTGCACCGTCCTCTGGCGCAGTGAGAGCCAGAGCGTGATGACGTCCTTCTCCTCACCCTTTAGGCGAATTAACCAGTGAAAGTGGCCCTTATCGTCGGGCAGTTCCTGGTGTTCGATGGAACCAACGAAAGAACTCTCGTGCCAAAGTGCGGCCCAACGAAGCAGCGTTTCGTTCAGTGTCGTGGCGGCGTCGGCGTCGCCGAGAGGAGCTCGGGTCACTTAGCAGCGAACGAGACTCTCGGACGCGAGCTTTTCGATCAACGCCGCGAGCGACTGCGCCGCAGCGCGCCAGGTGTAGCGGCGCGCGCGCAGCACTGCGGCGTTCGACATGGCAATCGCGCCATCGGCGTTGAGCGCGAGTTCCACGATGTCCGCCCAGTGCGTAGCGTCACGCTCGCTCACCAAGAATCCCGTGACGCCGGACTCGATCAATGTCGTGAGACCTCCTACGTCGCTCGCCACTACCGGCGTGCCACAGGCCGACGACTCGAGGGCGACGAGTCCGAAACTCTCAGATCTCGAAGGAACCAACGTGACGTCCGCCGCGCGCATCCACGACGACAACAGCTGGTGCGACTGAGGAGCGACAAAGGTCACTTGGTCGATCACGCCGGCTTCGGCGACGCGACGGTGCAGAGATTCGAGCGTGGCCTTTCCGTCAGGACCTGAGGGGCCACCGACGATGGCGAGCGTGGCGTGGCGACCCCGACGACGCAGCTCGATAAGTGTTTCGAGGGCTAAGTCCGCACCCTTGAGTTCTTGCAAACGACCAACGAACAACAACATCGTGGCGTCTTTGTCGAGTCCGAGCGCTCGACGAGCTTGGGGACGATAGCCCGGAGAGAAGAAGGCGTGTTCCACACCAAGTGGCACGACGTGCACGCGCGAAGGATCGGCGTTGTAGAGACGGCCGAACTGCGCGGCTTCCACGTCACAGCTCGCGAGGACGGCGTCGGCGCAGGCGACGATTGCCGCCTCTTGAAAGGCGCGATCGTCCGACTCGGCTTCAAAGGTGTCGGCCTTGACTCGTTCCAACGTGTGAAACGTCATGATGAGCGGGATGTTCAACTCGTGCTTGAGGCGGTGACCAGCGAGACCACTCAGCCAGTAGTTGGCGTGGATCGCGTCGGGCGTGCCCGAGCAGCGAAAGAGTGCCTTCACCGAATCAGTGAACTCACCCACGTACTCGGGTAGATCGTCGCGGTCCAGGGGAGTGGCGGGGCCGGCCGTGACGTAGTGAACCCGAAAACCCGGTTCCACGAACTCCATATCGCGGACCTGGGTGTTATCGCGGCGGGTGTAGACGTCGACCTCGTGGCCGAGGCGCGCCAGTGCGCTCGAGAGTTCGCGCACGTAGACGTTCATTCCCCCACCGTCACCAGTACCGGGCTGAGCCAGCGGCGACGTGTGGTACGAGAGAACGGCGAGACGGGCCATGGCCGAATTCTACTGGCGAGCGTTTTTTTGGGTGCTTGGCGTGGTGCCCTATTAATAGGGCGCGAATTCCCTAGCGAGCGGTCGAGACCACGATATAGATAGCGTCACGACTGGGCACCAAGCCGAAATCACGCGAGTCAGTGGACGCTTGGGCGTTGTCGCCGCGCAGATCCAAAAGGGATCCGACCCGTTCGACGCAGCGCTTCAGGAGCCAGCGAGAGGGGTTTCGCGGGTCCCGTACCACGACGACGTCACCGAGTCGCACTCGACGCCAACGGCGAAATGCCGTGAGGCGTTCACCGGGTAGATACGTAGGCGCCATAGAAGTACCCTCAACGGTCACGCGCCGCACGAAGAACTCCAGAACCCGGGTCACGGCGAAACGATATACCAGCACTGTGACTAACTTGTAGGTTGACACCGCGGTCATCGAATCTGAGCGCGACTATCGAAAGGCAACGCTATGACCCTGCTTAACCGCCTCAACGCCCTGCTCGACGCAACGACTTCGCCACTGGTCGCTTCGGCCCACTGCGATCTGCCCTGTGGCGTCTACGACCCGGCCCAAGCGCGCATCGAAGCCCAGTCCGTCAAAGGAATTATGGAGAAGTTCAACGCGTCGAGTGACGTCGACTTCAAGGTGCGCGCCGAGTTTTTGAAGGAAGAGCGCTGTGAACTCGTCAAGCACCACCTCTGGGTTCTCTGGACCGACTACTTCAAGGTCGAGCACTTAAAGGCGTACCCAAACCTGCACGACCTCTTCTGGATGGCCACCAAGACCGCGGGTGACGCGAAGAAGAGCAACGACGTTACGATTGCCGACCGTCTCTTGGCCGAGATTGACGACATCGCCGAGATCTTCTGGGCCACCAAGAAGTAACCACCGCATAAAGTAGAAACCCGGTGGCTTTGGCCACCGGGTTTTCTCATTTCGAGGAGCGGTTAAGCAAGCTCAGGGTGAGCTCGGCAGTTCGCCAACAGCGGATTCGCCACAAGATCAGCCTCGTCAATAGGCGTGTCGCACACTTGGCAGGTGCGATAGGTCCCAAGTCGCAGGCGTTCGAGGGAACGATCAACGTCGTTGATGGTCGCTTCAATCGCGGCGACGCTTTCGTTGCTGAACTCTGGCACGTCGACCAACCTAGTTGACCTCAGCGAAAGACCCTCCGCCACGTTCCGGCGAAGTACCTCAATTCCCGATTGGATTCACGACCAACGAAGAGACGAAGATGGGGCGATGGACATCGAACAGCCCGGTCGCGAGGACCTGATTCGCTGGCGAGAGTCCAAACCCGACAACTTCTATAGGGCCGTTCCCCATCTCAAGTCGTCAATGGAACTTCGCATGGGCGCTCCCCTCTCGACTCGTCTTCACGAGGCGCTTGACTCGTTCGGTGGCGACGTCGCTCGCGTCATCGAACCGGCCGTTGTCAACCAGGAACGAAACCGCGAGTTCCCCAAACTTCATTCGTACGACGAGGTGGGCCGCCACGTCGAACGGATCGAATTTCATCCAGATGAGAAAGTGGCCGCTCGTTCGTCGTGGGGATCGGGCATGCTCGCCACGCCCCTCAACTTTGAAGGCGCCTTCGAAGTCGCCGCGCTGTTCTTCTTGTTGTCACACGTCGGTGAGGGCGGCCAGGCCTGTCCCATTGTCTGCACACTTGGGCTTCGTAGAGCCATTGAACATCGAGCATCACCGGAGATCAAAGAGCGCTATCTCGGCGGTCTCACCGACACTGATGCCGCGAGCGCCCTACGAGGTTCTCAGTTCCTAACTGAGGTACAGGGCGGATCAGATGTTGGTGCGAACATCACGCGGGCAACACCAGACCTAGAAGTACCCGGCGCGTGGAGGGTCAGTGGTGAGAAGTGGTTCTGCTCGGTCGCCGACGCGGACCTCTTTGCCGTGACCGCCCGACCTGAGTCAGCGATGCCGGGGACCAAGGGTCTCGCCTGCTTCGTGATTCCCCGTTCACTCGATGGCGTCACGCCCAACGGCTTTCGGCTCCGACGTCTGAAGGACAAACTCGGCACGAGAACCCTCGCCTCGGCGGAGATCGATTTTGACGACGCCCTGGCCTGGCCGATCGGCGAGATTGACGAGGGATTCCACGTTGCGGTCGATGAGCTACTCAATACCTCTCGCTGGCTGAACGCCGTTGGATCCACGGGCATCATGAGTCGCGCCTACCTCGAGGCTTCGACGTTCGCCCACCACCGACAAGCATTCGGGGTGCCGATTTTTGAGTTCCCAGCCGTGCGAGAGCAGTTGGCCCGAATGAAGATCGAGACGTCGGCGGCGCTCGCCTCGACCTTAGCGCTCACCGAACTGGTCGGGATGATAGACGCCGGTACGGCAACGAATGGTGACCACAACGTCCACCGTTTTCTCGTGAACGCCAATAAGTACGTCACGTCCATCGTCGCGACTGACGTTGTGCATCGGGGCATCGAAGTACTTGGCGGCAACGGAACAATCGAAGACTTCTCGCCACTCCCTCGGCTCTATCGCGACGCCATCGTCTTTGAGAGCTGGGAAGGTACCCACAACGTTCTCTGCGCCCAAGTACGTCGCGACTGTGTTCGCCTCGGGCTTCTTGATGACCTAAGCGAGTGGATCAAGAGAGAACTGTCGTTCGTATCGACATCGTTTTCGGTCGAAACGGAACAAGTCCTCACGGCGCTCTCCACACTGAAACCGGGACTCGCCAGCAGCCTCGCCACTACCGGCGGTTCCGACGGGAACTTCCGGGATGTACTGACGTGGCTCATGCGCATCGTTCAGGCCACCTGCCTACTGCGAGAAGCTGACTTTTATCCGAACAACGAAGGAGCGGCTCCCGTGGCCTCGGCGTTCATCCTCCTTCACCTCGTCACTCAAGAGTTCGGAATCTCGCCTCAGTGGTCGAAGCACGCGGACACTATTCTCATCCCACCATCTATCCCACCGACTTTCCAAAAGTGAGCACAGTCTCAACAAAGATTGTCAAGATTCAGCCCGCTAGGAGGTGGTTCGTCGTGCAGTAATGTGGCAATTCGGTGGCTATCGGTAACAATTCGAATGAAGCCATCCATTGGGCCGCTAGCTCATCGGGAAGAGCAGGGGACTTTTAATCCCAAGGTGCCGGGATCGAGACCCGGGCGGCCCACCAGTAATACAAAGGAAATTTGAGAGTTTTGAATTCGCGAGACTGAGAAAATCCCACGGATTTCCCACACGTCACATCCGGACATTAGGGTCTCAGCTATGAGCGGAGGTCTTCGACAAAGGTCTGACGGGGTCTGGGAGATCAGGTTTGAGACCGGGCGAGACCCCGTCACGGGTCGACGGC
>Ga0208357_1002201_pt1 | contig 13191 bp, 13 predicted proteins | sample NGESurdeep092012_6_FD_184487 | JGI IMG/M metagenome (GOLD analysis project Ga0208357, IMG submission 184487) | Arctic peat soil microbial communities from Barrow, Alaska - NGEE Surface sample F52-2 deep-092012 (SPAdes) | ecosystem: Environmental > Terrestrial > Soil > Wetlands > Peat ... | reverse complement strand
TGCCGCGACGAGTGGCTACATGATCGAGTACGACAATCGCCACCTCTGGATGAAACTCAAGACCATTAAGGGCTCGCACTTCTCGAACTACCGCGAAGCTTGGGACGCAAACCAGACGATCATCGACGGCAAAGTCGTGCCACCACTTTCGGCCGTCTTTTCTCTCGAAGAGACTGGCGAAGCCGCCTATGAGGTTCAACAGAATCGTCACGAGGGAAAAATCGGCGTGCTCTGCGTCGCGCCTACTGAAGGGCTAGGTGTCACCAACCCAGAACTTCGCGCGCTGGTCGGAGAAGATCGTCTCAGTATCTTCCGTCGTCATAAATAGGAGGAACGATGGACTCACTTCTCAGCGAGATTGATCACGTCGCCATTGCCGTTCGAGACATTGAAGCGGCAATTGCCTGGTACGCGGAGGTCTTTGGCGCGACGGTGGAGCATCGAGAGATCGTGGAGAGCGACGGCGTTGAAGAGGCCCTCATTCGCGTGGCCGACTCCTACATTCAACTCCTTACCCCGACGCGCGACGATTCACCGGTCGCGAAGTTCTTGGAAAAGAAGGGTGAAGGACTTCACCACGTGGCCTATCGAGTGGAGAATTGCGCCAAGGCACTCGAGGCGGTGAAGTCGTCGGGCAATCAGGTCATTGACCAGACGCCGCGTCCGGGTTCTCGTAACACGACGGTGGCGTTCATCCACCCCAAGGCATCGTTCGGCACCCTTATTGAACTCGTGCAAGAGAATCTCTAACGTTTCGCGTCCGACGTTGTTACTGAAGAGTTAGAAAATTTTTACTTACGAGTAACTCAAAATTCCTACTTCTCAGTAACGCTATCGGAGCACTACGTTTCGAAAATTATGACGTTCATCGAGTTTCGCTTTAGAGATTTTGTCCTGTGGCCTGGCTAGCCTGGCTTGTTATGGAGCATTCGATGGCTGATCGTCTCAAAGAATTAGAAGCTTTCAAGGCTGAAGCTCGCGTTGCGGGTGGAGAAAAAGCGATTGAACGTCATCACGCCAAGGGTCGCATGACCGCGCGTGAACGTCTTGAGTATCTGCTCGACGAAGACTCGTTCCAAGAACTCGACATGTTGAATCGTCACGTTGCCTCGGGCATGGGACTCGAAGACTCTCGGCCTTATTCCGATGGCGTCCTCACGGGATACGGCAAGATTGATGGCCGCAAGGTCTGTGTCTACTCACAGGACTTCACGGTCTTTGGCGGTGCGCTTGGTGAGACGCACGGCGAGAAGATTCAAAAGATCATGGACCTGGCGACGACGATGGGTCTGCCCATCATCGGTCTTAACGACGGCGCGGGCGCGCGAATCCAAGAGGGTGTAGCGGGTCTTAACGCCTACGGCGGCATCTTTCGGCGCAACGCGCGCGCCTCGGGTGTCGTGCCCCAGATCTCTGTCATCTTGGGACCGTGCGCGGGCGGTGCGGTGTACTCCCCAGCCTTGACGGACTTCATCTTCATGGTGAAGGACTCGAGTCACATGTTCATCACCGGCCCCGACGTCGTGAAGTCCGTGACCGGCGAAGACGTCACACTCGAAGAACTCGGTGGCGCTCAGACCCACGCGACGAAGTCAGGCGTGGCGAGTTTTGTTCTGCCCGATGAAAAGAGCGTCCTCGACGAAGTTCGTTACCTCTTGTCGTTCCTACCGTCGAACAACATGGAAGAGCCGCCGCGCATCATGACCGGCGACGACCCGGACCGACTCTGTGAAGACCTGCGTGATCTCTTGCCGGACTCGCCCAACCAGCCCTACGACATGAAGAAGGTCATTCAGTCGGTAGTTGATGGTGGCGACTACATGGAAGTTCACGCCACCTACGCCCAACAGGTCACCTGTGGCTTCGCTCGCCTCGACGGTCACACCATTGGCTTGATCTCGAATCAGCCCCAGATTCTCGCGGGCGTACTCGACATCGAGTCGAGTGAGAAAGCCGCGCGATTCGTGCGCACCTGTGACGCCTTCAACGTGCCGATCGTGACGTTCGTCGACGTGCCGGGCTTCATGCCTGGTGTGGCCCAGGAATACGGCGGCATTATTCGCCACGGCGCCAAGCTGCTCTACGCGTTCTGTGAGGCCACGGTGCCGCGCATCTCGGTCATCACTCGCAAGGCCTACGGCGGTGCGTACGTCGTGATGAACTCCAAGTCAATCGGCGCGGACCTCGCTTTCGCGTGGCCCACGGCCGAACTGGCGGTTATGGGCGCCTCGGGCGCGGTGGGCATTGTCTACCGACGTGACCTGGCGGAATCGGATGACCCCGAAAAGCTTCGTGCGCAACTCATCGACGACTACGAAGAGCGCTACGCGAATCCCTACATCGCGGCCGAACGTGGATTTATTGACGACGTGATCGATCCGGCGGAAACGCGTCGAATTCTCGCTCGTTCGCTCGACCTGTTGCGAGGCAAACGCGAAGAGTTGCCGAAGCGCAAGCACGGAAACGTGCCACTTTGAACTACGGACTCGCTCCCCGGCCTTCGTTACCGCCCGAGGAGATGGCCGTGCTCATCGCCGTCGCGGAAGAGCTCCTCAAGGACGAGCGCCGACGAGTGAAGGACAAGCCACCAATGTGGCGCTTCTCGGGTCGTTGGTTTAACTCCGGGCCCTACGCACTGCGTCGCCCGCATCACCTCAACTAATTGATTCGATCAGACTTAAGAGATCGTCCATAATCGCGGAGAGCGAGTAGTCCTTCGGGGTGTAGACAGCTTCGACGCCAAGATCAAGAAGCGCGCGCGCGTCGTCGTCGGGCACGATCCCTCCGACGATGACTTTGGCGTCAACGCCCGCCTCGCGCAGTCCCTCTATTACGCGCGGCACCAGGGCGAGGTGTGAACCAGAGAGAATTGAGAGACCCACAACGTCCACGTCCTCGTCACGCGCCGCCGCGACGATTTCTTCGGGAGAGAGCCGAATCCCCTGATAGATGACCTCAAATCCAGCGTCGCGCGCGGCGACCGCGATTTGTTCGGCGCCGTTGGAGTGACCGTCGAGGCCGGGTTTAGCGACGAGCAACTTCGGAGGCGTTCCACGCTTCTGCGCCAGTGCTTTGGAGCGTGCGACGAGTTCGCCAAAGTGTTCGCCACGAGCGTTGATACCCCCGCGCACACCCGTGGGCGCTCGGTACTCACCAAAGACGTCGCGCAGCGCTGCGGCCCATTCGCCCGTTGTTCCGCCGGCTTTGGCGAGCGCGATGGTTGGCACCATGACGTTGTCGTTGACGTCATCACTCTCGACCACTCGTCGAAGCTCTAGCAGTGCGGCCTGGACGGCGTCCTCGTCTCGTTGGGCGCGCCACGCGATCACGTCGTCGATGAGTTCTTTCTCCACCGCAGGATCGACCGTCATGATTGCTTCAAGTGAGTCGTTGTTCGTGAGAGGCGACTCAGCTGTTTCTTGGAACCGGTTCACGCCCACAACGATCTGCTCACCGGACTCGATGCGCTCAACGCGAGCGGACTGACTTGCCACGAGACGACTTTTCAACTCCTCGATGGCGTTGAACGCTCCGCCCAAAGCGAGAACGTCGTCGAGTTCACTTTGTGCGGCAACCGTGAGTTCGTGCACCTTGGCTTCCATGACCTGGGAACCCGCGAAAATGTCGGGGTACTCGAGAAGGTCGCTCTCGTAGGCGAGGACCTGTTGGACGCGAAGGCTCCACTGTTGATCCCAAGGACGGGGAAGTCCGAGTGCCTCATTCCAGGTCGGAAGTTGTATGGCGCGTGCCCTCGCGTCAGCAGAGAGCGTCACGCCAAGCATCTCGAGAACGATTCTTTGCACATTATTTTCGGGCTGTTGTTCAGTGAGACCGAGTGAGTTCACCTGCACGCCGTAGCGAAAGCGTCGAAGCGAGGGGTCGTCCACGCCGTAGCGGGTGCGACAGATCTCGTCCCACATCGCGGTAAACGTTCGCATCTTGGCGACCTCTTCGATGAAGCGGACCCCGGCGTTTACGAAGAAGGAGATTCGTCCCACGACCTCGGGCATGAGTGTGGTTTCGACCTTGCCCGATTCACGAACGGCGTCGAGAACGTCGATGGCCGTGGCGAGCGCGTAGGCAATCTCCTGGGCAGGCGTGGCACCGGCCTCTTGGAGGTGGTAACTGCACACGTTGATGGGATTCCACTTTTCGACGTGGTGAATGCCGTAAGCGATCATGTCCGAGATGAGTCGCTTTGAAGGTTCTGGCGCGAAGATGTACGTGCCGCGACTTAAGTACTCCTTGACGATGTCGTTTTGGGTGGTGCCTTGAAGAGAGGAGAAGTCGACACCCTCTTCTTCGGCCAGCGCGAGGTAGAGGCCCCAAAGCCAGGCGGCCGTTGCGTTAATGGTCATCGACGTGTTCATCTCGTCTAAGGGAATGCCCGCAAAGAGTTGGCGCATGTGGCCCAAATGCGATACCGGAACGCCTACTTTGCCAACTTCACCAGCGGCCGAGGGGTCGTCGGGGTCGTAACCGGTCTGGGTGGGCAGGTCGAAGGCAATGGACAGACCGGTCTGGCCTTTGGCGAGATTGTTGCGGTAGAGCTCGTTGGACTTAACGGCGCTCGAGTGACCCGAGTACGTACGCATCACCCATGCTTTGGAACGTTCGATCATGGTCCCTCCCGCCAAAGGTTAGCGGGGGTACTCGTAGAAGCCAGAGCCGGATTTGCGACCGAGCTGACCGGCGCTCACCATTCGTCGTAGCAGTGGTACCGGAGCGAAGTTCGGGTCGGCGTACTCGGCGTAGAGGGCCTCAAGAATTGCGAGCGATGTGTCGAGACCGACGAGGTCGAGGAGAGCGAAAGGTCCCATTGGAAAGCCACAGCCCCCCTTCATCGCGGCGTCGATTCCTTCTTTGGTCGCCACACCTTGCTCGAAGAGTCGAATGGCGTTATTGAGGTACGGAAAGAGCAGCGCGTTCACGATGAAGCCAGCTTGGTCCTTTACTTCAATGGGCTCTTTGTTGCACGCGAGCACGAACTCGATGACGGCCGCGATTGTTTCGTCGCTCGCGCCGAGGGGGCGAATAACTTCGACGAGCGACATGGCGTGCACGGGATTGAAGAAGTGCACGCCACAAAAACGCTCCGGGTGCGACATCTGCATTCCAAGATCGATGACCGGCAAGGTTGACGTGCACGTGGCGACGATGGTCGTAGGCCCAACCACGCCGTCGAGTGCTCGAAAGAGCTCCTTCTTCACTTCGATGTCCTCAACGACCGTCTCGATGACGAAGTCACACTCGGCGAGGTCGTTGAGATCAGTGGTAACACCAACTCGCTGGCGAAGCGCGGTGGCCTCTTCGAGCGTGCGCTTGCCCTTCTCGACTTGTTTGGCGAGTGACACGTCGAGCGATCGCAAGAGTTCGTCACCGCTCGAAGCTGAGCGGGTGCGAACAATGATCTCGGCACCTGTCGAGGCGGCTACTTCGGCGACGCCGCCTCCCATGATTCCCGATCCGACGACACCAATTTTTTGAAAGCTCATGTGGGAACACTACCGTTACTCATCGGTAGGTTTGGGTGAGATACTGATGCGGTGGGGATGACGACAATCGTGGTGGGTTCACTCAAGGCGCTACGAGAAGTTATGGCGTCGAGCGAGTTGGTAACGCTGGCGAGTGGCGCGGACGTGGTCATCGTGCCAACGGCCGCAGCTTTTACGGGGATTACCGAGGCGGCGATCGAACTCTCATCGGTCTTTGATGACGTTGACGTCAAGGTCGAAGCTCTCATGATCGCCGAGCGCGCGTCGTGCGCTGAGCCGTACTTCGCCCAGCGGATAAGCCACGCGGACCTGGTGGTCTTAAGTGACGGATCGGCTCTTCACGCAATGAGCGTGTGGCGAGGCACTCCCGTCGGCGAGGCGATTCGCGACGCGCAACGTCTCATCGCGGTTGGTTCGTGCGCTTCGGTGCTTGGTGAAGTGATGATTGATCCGCGTGGCGGCGCGCCCACGACGGGTCTTGGTTACCGTAAGGGCCTCGCGATCGGTGTTCAGGCGAGTGATGATCAACTGGCGCGGACACGCGCTTTATTGGGCGATGATGTCACGCTGGCCGTGCTCGGTGCGCGCGGCGTCGTGCACAGTGATGGTACGAAATGGATGAAAGCCAGTGATGACGTAGTCGTCACCCGTGGAGACGACTACGTAGAGCTCTAACTCTCGGTAATCGTGACCGACTCGATGGTGACGGTCTCTTTGGGCTTGCCCGATGAGGAACCCAGGTCATTAATCGTCGACACGACGTCGAGACCCTTGACGACTTTGCCAAAGTGAGAGTAGAGCGGTGGCAAGCGCACGCCGTCGGCGCCTGAGATGACGAAGAACTGTGAGCCGTTCGTGTTGGGCCCAGAGTTGGCCATGGCGAGCGAACCGAGTTCGTAGCGACCGGGCTTGGGCAGTTCATCGTTGAACTTGTATCCCGGGCCACCGGTACCTGTGCCGGTGGGGTCGCCACCTTGGAGCACGAAACCGGGAATGACGCGGTGAAAGATGATGCCGTCGTAGTAGTGCCAGCGGGCTAGGTGAACGAAGTTGTTCACCGTTATTGGAGCACCGTGGTGATCGAGAAGGATCTCGAGTGTGCCCTTCGAGGTGACCATTGTTGCGTTGTAGGTCTTCTCTGGATCGAGAATCATCTCGGGCGCGGCGTCAAACTTCTGACGCTTTGGACTCGAACCGTCGGGGTTGGGGGTGTCGTTGCTCATTATCTATTGCACCTTTATCGTTACGTTCAAAATGCGGTGGGTCACGAGCGGCGGTTCGCCGTTCGCAGTCTGGCTGGGGTTACCAGCGTTTTGGATCATCTTGACGGCGTTAAGGCCGCTCACGACTTGTCCAAAGAGTGAGTAAGCAGGTAGCAACGTCTCGCCCGTGGTACCGGTCACGATGAAGAACTGACTGCCTCCAGTGTGTGGAGTGCCGGTGTTGGCCATGGCGATTGAGTACAGCGGGTAGGTCGGGTTACCGGCCTTGGGGTACTCGTCCGCGATCGTGTAACCAGGGCCACCGCTTCCGGTGCCGGTGGGGTCGCCACCTTGAATCATGAACCCGGGGATGGCGCGGTGGAAGATGACGCACTTGTAGTAGTTGTGCCGAGCCAAGAAGACGAAGTTGTTCGTCGAAATCGGCGCGGTTGCCGCATCAAGTTTTACGACGAAGTTGCCCGCCGTCGTGGCGAAGTCGGCGTAGTACGTCTTCGACTTGTTGATGGTCATCGCGGGCGCTTTGGTCCACGTCTTGGTGTTCACGCGCGTGCTCGTTGAGGCCGGACAACCCGCGGCGACGGCCTTTGCGTTGGCCTGCTTCTGAGTGAGGGCGACCGTGTTGGCAGTCGTGTTGGCAGTCGTGGTGGACGTAGAGCCCGATGATGTCGTTGTCGTCGCTGACGTGGTGGATGTCGTCGCGCTCGCGCTCGTCGTTGTGGTGGTGGTTGTCGTTGCTGTCTTTCCACCAGAGAAGAGAAGTGCGCCAGAGCCGAAGACGACGACGGCAATGACCGCGACGATGACGCCTCGGCGGATGTTCTTGCGACGCTTGTCGAAGCGCTGCATTCGTTCAAGTTTTTCGCGACGAGCCGCTTTTTGTCGTTCACGTTTGGAAGTAGCCATAGAGCAACTTTAGTAGGCCCCTCAAAGCCCTCAGAAATGCTCAACTATCCTTGGTGTGCATGGCGCTCATCGTTCAAAAGTTTGGCGGTACGTCGGTGGGCGACGCCGAACGTATACGGGCCGTCGCTGACCACGTTGCACGCACCCGCGCCGAGGGAAATGAAGTCGTCGTCGTGGTCTCCGCTATGGGCAAATTCACTGATGAACTTGTGGTTTTGGCCGACGGGGTGTCGCCAAATCGACCGGCGCGCGAGATGGACATGCTGCTCACCGCCGGCGAGCGAATCTCCATGGCGCTGGTGAGTATGGCCCTCGGTGCCGCGGGCGTCGAGTCGGCCTCGTTCACCGGAAGCCAAGCGGGCATCATCACGGACACGGTGCACACGCGCGCGAAGATCTTGGAGATCCGACCCGACCGAATTCGCGAGGCGCTCGACGCTGGCTTGGTGCCGGTCGTCGCGGGTTTTCAAGGCGTCTCCACGGATCGCGACATCACCACGCTCGGTCGTGGAGGCTCGGACGTCACGGCCGTCGCGCTCGCGGCCGCCCTTAAGGCCGACGTATGTGAGATTTACACCGACGTGACGGGCGTCTTTAGCGCTGACCCTCGAGTTGTGCCTAAGGCCCGTCGACTGGAGAAGGTCTCCTTCGACGAGATGTTGGAGATCGCCGCAACGGGCGGGCGAGTATTGATGCTTCGCTCCGTTGAGTTCGCGCGTCGTCACCACGTGCCCATGCACGTTCGTTCAAGTTTTACTTGGGAGCCAGGTACCTGGATCGTGGAGGAGGACCCCACAATGGAAGAAGCCATCGTTTCGGCAATCACTGATGACACTTCGGAGGCGAAGATCACGGTTGCCGGCGTGCCCGACCGACCCGGTGTCGCGGCAAAGCTGTTTCGCGAACTCGCTGACGGCGGGATCAACGTCGACATGATCGTGCAGAACACCAGCGCACACGCCGTCACCGACATCTCTTTTACCGTCCCCAAGACCGATCTCGACGCGGCGATGACGGCGTGTCGGAAGGTTCAAAAAGAGATTGATGCCGCGACGGTCACGAGCGACGACAACATTGGGCGCGTCACGATTGTCGGGGCCGGAATGAAGTCGAGTCCCGGTGTGACCGCCTTGATGTTCGAGACGCTCTTCCTCAATGGCATCAACATCGAGATGATCTCGACGAGCTCGATTCGGATCTCGTGCGTTCTTCGCGCGGACAAGGTCAACGACGCCGTGCGTTATCTACACACGGCGTTCGGCCTCGACGCCGACTGACCTAAACTTTCGCTATGCGTCTCGCCATCGTTGGAGCAACTGGTCAAGTCGGCACCGTGATGCGCGCGATTTTGACGGAGCGTAACTTCCCCGTTGAAGAGATGCGCTTCTTCGCCTCCGCACGTTCGGCTGGTTCGATCATTGAGTGGAACGGTCGGGCCATTGTGGTCGAAGACGCCGCCACGGCCGACTTTTCGGGCATCGACATCGCTCTCGCCTCCTCGGGCGCGACGTCATCGAGGATCCTGTCGCCGCAATTGGCCGCGGCGGGCGCGATTGTTATCGACAACTCCTCGGCGTGGCGAATGGACCCCGAGGTACCTTTGGTAGTTCCCGAGGTCAACGCGCACGCGCTTCGCGTGATTCCCAAGGGCATCGTGGCCAATCCCAACTGCACGACCATGGCGGCGATGCCCGTCTTAAAGCCACTGCACGTCGCGGCCGGTCTGACCTCAATGGTCGTCTCGACGTACCAAGCCGTGAGTGGCGCTGGTCGAGAGGGTGTCGATGAACTCGCTGTCGAGCTCGAGAAGACGGGCAACGACGACGTTCGCGTCCTGACTTTTGACGGCGCGGCCTTTCCTCTTGACGAAGGTGTGAAGTTTCCCGGCACCATCGCGCACAACGTCATTCCGCTCGCCGGATCGATAGTTGACGACGGTTCGCTCGAAACGGGCGAAGAACAGAAACTGCGTGATGAGAGTCGCAAGATTCTTGAGATCGCGGATCTTCTTGTCGACGCCACGTGCGTGCGCGTGCCCGTATTCACGGGTCACTCACTTTCGATGACGTTGAGTTTCGATCGCCCGCTCTCGCCCGAAGAGGCCACGAAGATTCTTTCCACCGCGCCGGGCGTGTTTTTACACGACTTGCCTACGCCGCGACTCGTCACCGGAACCGACGTGAGTTACGTGGGGCGAATTCGCCGAGCGGAAACTGTCAAGAATGGCCTCTCACTCTTTTTGAGTGGTGACAACTTGCGAAAGGGCGCGGCGCTCAACGCCGTACAGATCGCCGAAGCGATCCTCGCGCTTCGTTAGTCGGCACCGTCTCGACCTACTTGGCGTCGTGCCAAGTTGACGCAGTGATCACCGAATCGTTCGTAGAAGCGCGCCATTAACGCCACCTCAACGGCGACGGGAACACTCATCGATCCTGAGGTCAACTCGGCGGTCAGGGATACGTGCAGATCGTCGAGCTCATCGTCGATGTCCTCAATGGCCCCCACCGCTTCGTTCTTGCCGTCAATGATCACGTCCGTAGCTTCTCGCCAAATCATCGAGGCCACCTCACCCATGCGTTCGACCAGGCCCCGTGCTCGTGGTGACATCTCGTTCCCGAGTCCGCGGGCTGCTCGTCGCGCGATGTGTTCAGCCAAGTCGCCGTTTCGTTCTACTTCGGGCATTATTCGCAGCAGGATCAAAAGTTCTCTACGACCGTCGAGGTCAAGGTTCTCGTTGGCGAGGAGCCGCGCTTCGGCGATGAAGACAAGTTCATTAACGAGCTCGTCGATCACCACGTCTTGTTCGACCACTTTCTTCGCCAGTTCACGGTCGTTCGAGAGCAGAGCGTGGGTCGCGGTCGCTATTGCCTCGCCGACCAGCGCAAAGACGCGCACCGTTTGAGGTCGAAGGTCCTTAATGCCGAGGGCCGCGGGCGCGCTGTTCTCGGAATTGGCACTCAACGAGCGAAAGAGGCGCGACATACGCGAAAGTTTAGTGGTCTGTTACAGCCTTTCTCTAGGGTGGGGTTGGTCGATCGAAGGGGAGTAGATGGTCGCGTTTCTTTGTGGTGTCGTCGGACTCATTGTGGGTGGCGTCGTGGCGTGGACGCTCGCGAATCGTCGTGCGCAGTCTCACCGCGACGCGCTCGCTCAAGCGAAGTCTGACCTTGCGGTGAGCGGCGCGGAACTAGCGGCCGCTCGGTCAAATCTTGATCGAACGCGTGAGGAGCACGAAAGTGCGCTCGAGAATATGGAGGGTGTGTTTGAGAATCTCTCCAATCGAGTGCTCCAACAGACGGTTCATCAGTTCAACGCGTCACAAGAGCAAGTCATGAAGGAACGAGAGACCACGCTCGATCGAACGTTGAAGCCGCTCGCTGATTTGCTTGATGAGTACAAGCGCAACTTGGCGGACTTTGACAAGCAGCATGTGGGCGTGCTGGGCGAAGTGAAAAGTCGAGCGGATGAACTACTGAACGAGCAACGTCGCAGCCAAGTAGAGACACGACGACTCAATCAACTACTTGGTCGAAGTGACCGTCGTGGTCGCTGGGGCGAGATCCAGCTCGCGAACGTGCTCGAAGCCTCGGGACTTCATGAGAACATCGACTACGACTTACAGGTTTCGTCGACGACGGAGTCGGGCAAGTCGCAACGTCCCGACTGCGTGGTCAACATGCCCAACGGTTCGCGCGTCGCGATCGACGCGAAATTTCCCTTCGACGCGTTCGAGCAAGCACTCGACGCTGACGACGCTGAAGAACGCAAAGCATTTGAGGCGAAGCACGCGAAGGACCTGCGCACGCACGTTAAGACGCTTCGAGAGAAGGCCTACTGGGAGTCAATCTCACCCTCTCCAGAGTTCGTGGCGTGTTTCGTACCAAGTGACGTCGCGGTCAGCGTGGCCTTTGACGCCGATCCCGATCTATTGACCTACGCCGCGAAAGAGCGCGTCCTCATCGTTGGTCCAACAAATCTGCTCTCACTTTTGTGGTCGGTAGTGATGGTGGTACGCCAACAGAAGCTGGCGATGAATGCTGAAGAGATCTACAAAGTGGCCGAAACGATCTTTGACCGTATTCGCTTGGTTGCTGAACCCGTCGCTCGCATGGGCAAGGCCCTTGATACGCAGGTGAAGGAGTACAACAGCATGATCACCTCCTTCGAAACCCGACTCATCGTGAGCGCGAAGAGTCTTCAGAACTTGGGTGGTGCCGCGCGGGCCAAAGAGTTGCCCGAATTGGGACAGGTGGAGCGACTCTCGGCTCGCCTGGATGAGATGAAGTGGGGTGTTGACGGATCGCTGCCACTGAGCGACGGCTCCCTTGAGATTCTTGACCTTGAAGGGTTCGAAGAAGAGCACTAAAAACGAGGACGAGTAAGTTCTTCCAACGTGGCCCGCACTCGCGCGCAACGTCGTCGACACACGTTGCTCATCACGCTCGCTCTTGTCGTGACGTTTGGATTTCTCGTCTTTGGTCGCGACGTCTCGCGCTCGGCTCATAACGCCACGTCAACTCGGCGCAGTGAAAACAAAAGTTTCGGCGCTCTGGCTAACACGCTTCTTACGAGTGAGAACAGTTTCGACGGCCGACTTTATCGCCTTCTCTCCCAGGGTGGAACCCTCCGGCGCTACGTGTTCGAAGCGCGTCTCGATCAACTCGCCGAACAGCTTCCGGGCTGGCAAGTTGCGGCCGATCAGCTTGCACGGCCCGCTCTCGCGCACCATATCAACGACACGCTGAATGACGTCACCCAGCAGTGCGTTAATGATTACGAGGCGCTGCTGGGCAACATCGCCAGCGCGTTGAAGCTGCCCTGGGCCCAAGGTACGGGGGTCGTTGTCGCGAATCCGGCGGCCTCACTGGTCGCTACGAGTAAGCAATGGAACAGTGAACGATCCGCGCTGGTGAAAGAACCGGGTCGCGTTCATTTGAACAAAACGACGTCTCTCGCCGCCACTTACTTCGTCGCGAACGGTATGAGCGCGTTGGCGCACGCGCCGTCATTGACGTTGGTTCGGGCAATCGGAATCGGCGCGCTACGCGTGAGGCCCGCGCCGCTCCCGGCGGCGAGCGGAGTTCTTTTGTTGCCGCCGGTGACCTCGGTCAAACTCGGTGTGTCGATAGTGAATGAAGGTTATGACTACCAACCAGTGAAAATAACGATTCGCGTCACGCCGCTTAATTCCAGAGGTGCGGCGTTCGTGCAATCAATGACGACCGTGCTTGGTCCCTTGCAGGCCTACGCGTTCGTTCCAAATTCCTTTAGGACCAAGGCCAGTGAACAGGCTCGCGTGCAACTAATTCTCACCGGTGCACCGGCCGCCGCGGGAATGGTCACCCAGGAGACGTATCGCTTGGAGATGTCACCTTCCTGAAACACTTGGCGTAGTTGAGTTACCGGCCAGTTAGCGTAGATTGGACACGGCCCTAAATTAGAATCGAGGAACAGTGACGCAGTCCATTACCGTCACCGACAACCGCACCGGTGAGACGCGAGAGATTCCCATCGAAAATGGCGGCGTTGCCGCTAGTGAGTTTTCGAAACTCTTGCCCGGGATTTGGTTC
>Ga0208357_1002199_pt1 | contig 13202 bp, 9 predicted proteins | sample NGESurdeep092012_6_FD_184487 | JGI IMG/M metagenome (GOLD analysis project Ga0208357, IMG submission 184487) | Arctic peat soil microbial communities from Barrow, Alaska - NGEE Surface sample F52-2 deep-092012 (SPAdes) | ecosystem: Environmental > Terrestrial > Soil > Wetlands > Peat ... | reverse complement strand
GGACACCGGTCCACGGCTGCAGCCGGGCCGCGGCTTTGAACCGGTTCGCGCCCGAAACCGAACCACTGTATGGAACGCCCTTGAATGTCGAAAGTCCATTCGTTTTCAAACCGCGAATACGCCCGTACGTAGTTTGAGCTTCAACTCTCTGGCTCGTTTCGGCATAGGCTAACGCACGTCTTTGTGACATGCCCACAGCACAGGCCAATGCCACCGTGCCGTGAGAAACAAATTTGCGGCGGGTCAATCCTGCCGAGCCTGCCGAGGAATCTTGGGAGAAGGAGCTCACGATTACCCTTTCATTCGACACTGACGTGCGATCGATCAAGCGGATTTCCATTGAGAAAGAAAGTCTCAGTGAAATGAGAATGACCGTACACTCCGCGTAAATGGCTCAGCAAGGTTCGCAACGGTTGCGGCGGAAGGTTAAGGGAAAAAGAGATGTAAACGGCTTTGTTATGAACGAATCCTTCAAGTAGGGTTAAGGCCTGAATAAGGCCGATTCAGCTCGAGTTCTGATAAGATTTACCCGTCGGCGTGCATGATCCAAATCGGAAATGAGACGACGCCTGGAGCCACGGCCATGGAAGGACACGGAGCTGAGAGAGCGCCATTCAGCGCCGATTTTCAGGCGGCGGTGAGGGCCGAAGTGGACGGCATCGTAAAGGCTCCGATTTTCAGCCAAAGCAACCGCTGCAAACGCTTTCTCAGTCATGTGGTGATTCAGACTCTTTCTGGAAATGCCGGGGACTTGAAAGAGCGCACAATCGGAATCAGCGTCTTCGATCGTACAAACGACTACAACACTGGCGATGACTCGATCGTGAGAGTCACCGCGAACGATGTACGGAAACGTCTCGGTCAGTATTATCGCGAGTCTGCCGATGTTCACCCGATCCAGATCGAACTTCCCCGCGGCTCGTATGTGCCGGAGTTCCGAGTCCAGGCGACGCGCCGGGTGCGAAAATCTGAGGAGACTCCCGCTGCGGAGCTCGTCAACGGAAATCTTGGATCTGTAGCGACCGCCCTTTTGCCCCAAGCTATTGCGGAACCAGAGATCGCTCCGATCGAAGTGGCTTCCTCCAGCGGAAGCTCTCGAAGATGGTGGCTTGCCCTGGTCATCGTTGTCATGCTGGTGCTTGCCGGTATAGCGGGTTTGGGGTTCTTGCGAAAAAGGGCTTCGAGTCGCTTCCCCGATCTATGGGGCTCGTTTCTCCACTCAAGCAGCCCTGTGCTGGTGTGTATCGATACTCATCAACTTCCCGGCCAAAGTTCCGCGACCACGGAAAAATTCGTCGATATGGTTCTTCGCAAGCAAATCATTGCTCTCGATGACGCAGCGGTTCTCTCCTATATGGGGGCCATGCTAGGGAAAAGGGAAATACCGTTCCGGGTCGTTGGAGCCGAACAGACATCCCTGGAAGATCTTCGGCGTCAGCCCGTGATACTGATTGGAGCTATCGACAATAAGTGGACGATCCGCTTGACAGAGGACCTGCCATATCGAATCGAGGTTGCAAACTCTCCCGGATCGGGATCGGAAAAGGAACCTGTTGCCTCGATCATTGATTCGCAGCACTCCAACTCGCGCTGGTCGACGAATCTCTCGGTACCTTTCAATGCGTGGAAGAGCGACTATGCGGTAATCGCCAAAGTGGATGATGCAACGACTGGCGTTCCCGTTCTAATTGAAGCCGGACTGGGCAATGACGGGACACTCGCCGCGAGCGAATTGATCACTTCAGGTGGGTTGTCGTCGAAGCTCGCGAACGAGCCGTCATGTCAAGGCAAGAAGAATTTCGAGGCAGTTATCGAGACTCAGATCATCGACACGAAGTCCGGACCGCCTCATGTGCTCCGTCTGACTTGCTGGTGAAGTCTGGACGAAGCCATTTTTTGATTTCGAAAAGCACAATTCTGGTGCCAACCTATCGGAGATCCAAAAGGTACCGGACTTCCTAAAAGGGATTTCGATTAAATCTCATTCACATTGCGAGACGTGCGAAGACTACAAAAAGTAGAAGGCAGCATGTGCGGATCGATGACAGCGTCCGACGCCCAATACGAAGTCGCCGACATCGCCTCCGCGCCCATTCGCAAAATCCTTCATGTGGACACGGATAAGAACTAGAGCCCTTTTAGAAGACACCGAGTAGGATTTAAGTGGCTCGCATTTTCATAACCGGTTCGTCAATAGGTCTCGGCTTGATGGCCCCTCGATGATCTTCCTTCTGCCCGCCATCAACTGTTGTCATCAGGCCGATGCGCTCAGCGACCCGGCGTTCCGTCCCATCGGAGCAGGCCAAGGTGTTGCCTCATGCGGCGAACGCGGGTGATGGTCAAAATAAATCGATTTAATAAAGACATTACGCTTGCATAACGTCGCGAGGCCTCGATATATTGGTGGCTTAAATGATGCGTCTACAATTGATAACGATTCCATGCAAGCGGGCTCTCCTCTTACAAAGGTTGCTCCTTCTCAGCTTCTGCTTTTCAACCACCGCAGCATTGTGCCAAGGCCCAGCCATTACAGCCACTGTCGACGTTGCGAAGACAGGCGCCCCCATCGCCAAAAACATCTATGGACAGTTCCTTGAGCACGGCGGAGATATCGTCAATACGGGTATCTGGTCGGAGATGCTCGTCGATCGGAAGTTCTTCTACCCAGTAGAAAGTGTCGCGCCTACGCCTCCGGCCGCGATGAGCAATGCCGCAGGAAATCCCAGGTTTGACAATACCCCCAAGCGCTGGTGGGCGCCTGTCGGCGGCGACAGCGTCGTCACGATGGACAACAAGGCTCCGTATACTGGTGACCAATCACCGGCGGTGCGCCTTAGCGTAAACGAGCCGCATGGTTTACAGCAGTCGGGCCTTGTTGTGCGTAACAAGAAAACGTATACCGGCCGCATCGTTCTCGCGGGCACATCAGGAACGGTTGTCAGGGTCGCGCTTATCTGGAATAGTGGCGCTGACGGCCGTCACGTCATCACCATTCACACGCTTGGCCGGGGTTACCATACCTATCCCCTGCGCTACACCGCTGGCGCCAACAGTGACAACGCTACGCTCGAGATCACAGGCACCGGCACCGGCACCGGCGAGTTTCACGTCGGTGCGGTCTCGCTGATGCCTGCGGACAACATCGACGGATTTCGACCCGAAATTATCGCGGTGCTCAAGCAGTTACGCTTCGGAGTTTTGCGGTTTCCCGGCGGCAACTTTGTTTCTTCCTACGAGTGGCGCTACGGCGTGGGTCCTATTGACAAGCGGCCGCCCATCTTCGACCCCGTGTGGCACGCCTTGCAGCCGAATGACGTTGGCACCGATGAGTTCCTGACGCTGTGCAAACTGCTCGGCGTCGACCCGTACATCACAGTAAACGCTGGTTTTGGCGACGCCTGGTCAGCCCGCGAGCTGGTGGAGTACACCAACGGCGCAGTCACCACACCTATGGGTAAATGGCGCGCGCAGAACGGCCACACGGCACCGTACAACGTCAAGCTGTGGGGCATCGGCAACGAACCCTGGGGCGACTACCAGATGGGCGCGATGGCGTTGCCGCAGTACGAACTGAAGCACAACCTCTTTGCCAAAGAGATGAAGAAGATTGACCCGACCATCACGCTGATTGCCGGCGGCGCCATGCCGGACGTGATGGAGGGCGCCGACCAGGCGCGCCGCATCAATGGGCAATACGTCCCCGACTACCTCTCCTCGGCTGACTGGACCGGTCAACTGCTGCTGCACTGCCTGCCGAACATCGACATGGTGAGCGAGCACTACTATGCTTCCGGCACCATGCACACCAATATCAAGCTGGGCAAGAAGGTGCCGATCGAGCCTCCACTTTCCTTCATCGAGGTGCAACGTGCCGCAGCAGTGCAGGTGCGCGCCAAGTACGGGCACTACGAGAAGTACCTCGAACTCATCCCCGCGTTCAGGGCCAAGCCTGTTCCCATCGCGATCGACGAGTGGGCATACTTTCTTCCCGGAAAGCGCGACTCCTACTACACGGTTCCGGCTTATGCCTGGGCCTTCCATGAGATGTTCCGCCACTCAGACATCTTCCAGATGGCGAACCTTACCTTTGCTACTTCGACTTTCAGTTCCAACGGTACCGAGGCCGTGCTGAACCCAACTGGACTGCTGTTCAAGATGTACCGCGACCACTTCGGTGTCATCCCAGTGGAGGTAGGCGGCAACTCGCCGCAGCCCAAGCCCGCCTTCCCCGCGGGCGGTGACCAGCCTGCGGTCAATCCCGGCAGTCCAACGTATCCGCTGGATGTAAGCGCCGCCCTGAGCGAGGACCACAAGACTCTCACCGTTGCAGTGCTTAACCCGTCGGACGCCCAGCAGAGCATTCATTTGGACATCCACGGTGCAGCGCTGGCCTCCACCGGCAAGCTTTGGCGCATGGCACCCGACTCCATCGATGCCACGGTCAAGGCCGGCTCGCCCGCCGGTGTGCAGGTGGAAGAACAGTCACTGGGCGCGTTGCCCGCTACGATCACACTTCGCCCTTACAGCGTCAACATCTACTCCTACCCTATTCAGTAAAGGTTTGTTCTCAGCCATGCTCCAAGTCCGCAAGCTCTTCCTCCATGTCACGATGCTCGCCGCCGCCCTGGCGTGCGGCGCATCGCTCGCAGCGCAGGTAAAAACCATCGTGCCGCCTCCTGTCCCAGGCGCCAAGCCTGTCACGGTGGAACGCATCAAGGTCCACAGTGCCGCTATTGAGGGCAATCTGGAGGGCGAGCCGGCTGATCGCGACGTGATCGTGTTTCTACCTCCCAGCTACGGGCACGACACAGGGCGCCGCTATCCGGTGTTGTACGCGCTGCACGGCTACTTCATCGGTGCCGAGCAGTGGTCTGGCGAAATCCACGTGCCTCAGACCATCGAGGGCGCGTTTGCGCAGGGCGCGAGGGAGATGATCGTCGTCGTGCCTGATTCCAAGACGGTGTTTCTTGGATCGTTCTATTCCAGTTCGGCCACCACCGGGGATTTCGAGCGCTTTATCTCCCACGATCTCGTGGTCTACATCGATGCGCACTACCGTACCCTGCCAATGCGCGAGAGTCGCGGCCTGGTGGGCCACTCTATGGGTGGCTACGGTGCCTCGCGTATCGGCATGAAGCACCCCGACGTGTTTGGCGCCCTGTACATCATGAGCCCTTGCTGCTTGTCCCCCATGACCGGCGGTGGTGCGGGGCCCGCCTACGATATGAAGCAGCGCGCAATCGATAGTGAGAAGAGAGCTGCGTCGGCGAAGTCGCCGGCCGACCTTACTGCAGCGTCGCCCGGCTTTGAGGCCGCGCCCTATGCCACTGCGGCCGCGTGGGCGCCCGACCCGAAGAACCCGCCTCTCTACTTCGACTTGCCCACCAAGGACGGAGTTCCGCAGCCGGAGATCGTAGCCAAGCTCACGGCCAATGCGCCGCTTGCCTTTGTGGATCAGTACATCGGCAATCTAAAGCAGTACCGCGCCATTGCGATGGACGTGGGCGATCAGGATGGATTGCGCTTCGATGCCGCGAAACTGCATGAGGTGCTTGACCGATACGGCATCGTCAATGCTTTTACGATTTACCCCGGCACGCACACCAGCGCCGTTGCAGACCGCTTCCAGAACTTCGTTATGCCGTTTTTCAGCAAGAACCTTTGCGTCACGGCCCCCCGCCACTAACGTTCAGCAATACCCCGGAGAATGCTATGACCCTTCATCTGAAACTGCCACTCGCGTTCGCCCTCTTGTGCGCGACGACACTCGTGCCGGCAGGCGCGCAGCAGAACACAGCGCCTATGCCGTTTATGAATCCGCAGCTTGCGCCGATGGAACGCGCCACAGATCTGGTGCATCGAATGACGCTGGCCGAAAAGGCATCGGAGATGCAAAACAACTCCGCTGCGGTGCCGAGGCTGAATATTCCGGCTTACCAGTGGTGGAGCGAGGCTCTGCACGGCGTGATCAACGAGGGTGTCACCGAGTACCCAGAACCCGTGGGCCTCGCCGCGACCTTTGACCCCGCCGGCATCCACTCCATGGCTGGACAGATCGGTGTGGAAGGGCGCATCAAGCATGTGCAGAACCTGCGCGAGGGCCATATCGGCATCATGGGCGGCCTCGACTTCTGGTCGCCCAACCTCAACATCTTTCGCGATCCACGCTGGGGCCGTGGGCAGGAGACATACGGCGAAGATCCCTTCCTGACCGCACGCATGGGCGTGGCCTATGTAACGGGTCTGCAGGGTGACAACCCCAAGTATTATTTGGCCATTGCGACCCCCAAACACTTCGACGTACACAGTGGACCTGAGCCCACCCGCCACTTTGCTGATGTCGATGTGAGCAAGCACGACGAAGTAGACACCTACGAGCCTGCCTTTCGCGCGGCCATCGTCGAGGGCAAGGCGGCCTCGATCATGTGCGCCTACAACGCCATAAACGGCGAGCCGGCTTGCGCAAACCAGTACCTGCTGCAGGACCAACTGAGGGGCAAGTGGGGCTTTCAGGGCTATGTCGTTTCTGACTGCGACGCCGTGCGCGATGTGGCAGCGAATCATCGCTATAGGCCAACGCAGGCACAGGGCGTGGCCATCTCGTTGATACGAGGCATGGACAACGAGTGCGTAACCTTCACCACGCGCTTTGGCGAGCCTGTTGATAAGGCTTACATCGATGCCGTGCAGCAGGGCTACCTGCCCGAAGACGCGCTCGATACCGCGCTGATCCGGCTGTTCACCGCACGCATCAAGCTCGGCATGTTTGACCCGCCCGCCATGGTGCCGTACGCGAGCATTGACGAGAAGGAGCTGGACAGCGCGGAGCATCGCGCCCACGCGCGCAAGCTGGCCGAAGAGTCGATGGTGCTGCTCAAGAATGATGGCCTGCTGCCGCTCAAGCCGGAGGTCCGCAAGATCACCGTAGTCGGCCCACTGGCGGAGCAGACCCAGCCTCTGCTTGGCAACTATGCGGGCCACCCCACGCACACCGTTTCCATCCTTGACGGTCTGCACGCGCAGTTTCCCAACGCTACCATCACCTATGTGCCGGGCACGCAGTTCCTGAATCCCGATGGAAACCCGGTTCCCAATAACCTGCTGACTACCCCGGTTGGCAAGCCTGGACTGCATGCCGAGTACAACGAAGGCCGGCAAAGCTTTGACGATGTACCCAAGAAACTTGTGGAGCGAACAGAGCCGAACATCAATCTTTCCGAGGCGACGCTCCCGAAGCAAGTCGCTGACCGCAAGCGCTTCGGTGTGGAGTGGACTGGCTTTCTGACGCCCTCGGAAACAGGCGAGTACCTGCTCGGCGTGCGCGGCCAAGGGTTTGTTCGCGTGAGCGTCGACGGCAAACAGGTGGCTTCTTCCTACGGCGGTGGTCACGAGCCTGAGCCCGTCATGGGTCGAGTGAAGCTGGAGAAGGGTCGCAAGGTTGCACTTGAAATCTCCGGCGGCACGCAGGACGGCAACGCGCAGGACGAGTTGATCTGGAGAAAATACGATCCCACTGTCGCGCCCGAAGCCGTTGCCGCAGCACGCGATGCGGACGTAGTCATTGCCGTGGTCGGTATTACCAGCAAGCTTGAAGGCGAAGAGATGCCGGTGAGCGAGCCGGGCTTTCTAGGCGGCGACCGCACCAGCATTGACCTGCCACAGCCTGAAGAAAACCTGGTGGAAGCGGTGGCAGCGACAGGCAAGCCCCTTGCCGTGGTGCTGATCAACGGCAGTGCGCTGGCCGTGAACTGGATCAACGGCCATGCAAACGCAGTACTGGAGGCATGGTATCCCGGGGAAGAAGGTGGCGCGGCCGTGGCGGAGACGTTGAGCGGAAAAAACAACCCCGCCGGTCGGCTGCCGGTCACCTTCTACAAAGGCCTGGAAGGACTGCCGAACTTTGAAGATTACGGCATGGCGAACCGGACCTACCGCTACTTCACCGGCAAGCCGCTGTATCCCTTTGGCTACGGCCTCAGCTTCACCACATTCGGCTACAGCAATCTCGCGATTTCCTCCCCTACCATTGCTGCAGGGCAGCCCTTGGACGCTGACGTCCTCGTGACGAACTTAGGCAAGGTTTCGGGCGACGAGGTTGCACAGCTGTACCTCAAGTTCCCTGACGTCAAAGGAGCGCCGATGGTGGCTCTTCGCAGCTTCCAGCGCATCCATCTCGACCCGGGTGCGAGCCAGAAGGTTCACTTCCACCTCAATCCGCGTGACCTTGGCATGGTCACAGAGCTTGGCTCGCCCATCATCGCTGAGGGCGACTACACCCTCAGCGTAGGCGGGGGGCAACCTGGAACCGGGAGCCCGAGTGTAAGCGGCAAGTTCCACGTTGACGGTACGTACTCCTTGCCCGAGTAGCTCACCACCTCCAGAAAGGAACACACCCTATGCCCCGTACCCCTATTCTTACCCGCAGAGAAGCACTGTTTCTCTCCGCCTCAGCCGGCATTGCTGCTGCCGCGCCCTCAACGCTCTTGGCCTCTGACAGCATCAAGACCGGCGTACACCAGGAGCCAGGCACCGTCTCCACGCCACGCTCGGCCATCGCCAAGACCCAGTACGGACCCGTCCGCGGTTTCCTTGCTGGCGGTGTCTTCACCTTCAAGGGTGTGCCGTACGGCCAGAATGCGGGCGGAGAAAACCGCTGGCTCCCTCTCAAGCCGCCCACACCCTGGAAGGACGAATACCCGGCCTTTACCTACGGTGCAAACTGTCCGCAGTCCCTTCATCCCTGGACCGCGATTGAGCAAACTTTCATTCAAGACTGGGACGACGGATGGCTGAGCGAGGACATGCTCAAGCTCAACATCTGGACGCCGTCGCTCTCGGGGTCACGCCCTGTGATGGTGTACTACCACGGCGGCGGTTTCTCTTTCGGCTCTTCCTACGAGCTTCCTTCGCATGAAGGCGCCCAGATGGCTCGCAACCACGACGTCGTGCAGGTCTCGGTCAATCACCGTCTCAACATTCTGGGCTTTTTAGACGCCTCAGAGATTGGCGGTTCGGCTTACGAAGACTCGGTCAACGTCGGCATGGCGGACCTTGTCGACTCGCTCAAGTGGGTGCGCGAAAATATCGCCAACTTCGGGGGCGACCCCGACCGCGTCATGATCTACGGGCAATCCGGCGGCGGCTCCAAGGTCACCACGCTGCTCGGCATGCCATCTGCCTCGGGCCTCATTCATCGTGCCGCAGCGCAGTCCGGCGGTGGCGGCAACATCCCCACGCGCGAGCAGCAGCGCGAAGTCGCACGCGTGATGATGAAGGACCTCGGCCTTGCGGCGAACGACATGAGTGCGCTCCAAAAGATGGACTGGCCGAACCTGATCGCCGCTGGCAACAAGGCCATCAGCAAGGTCAACCCGCCGGGCGCTGGCTTCTTTGGGCCCGGTCTTCCCGGACATCCCCGCGCCGGCTGGACGCCATCGATCGACGACAAGCTCATCACCATGCGTTCGTTCTTCGACGCCGCCCCGGACGTGAGTAAAAATGTGCCCATTCTCATCGGCTCAGTCTCAGAGGAGGGCAACAGCATGAGTTCCATCCCAACCGAGACGGAGTGGCAGGCCGGACTAGTCAAGACCTACGGAGAGCAGAAGGCAACCGCCATCATGACAACCCTCAAAGCCAACCATCCCCAAAAGCAGATCGCTACACTGTCCTACATATGCAGTGGTCGCCCAGGTCTTAACAGCTTGTTTATGCGAAACAACGTCGTCAAAATGTGCGGACTCAAGCACGACCTCCATGCCGCCCCTGTCTACGCTTACTACTTCACCTGGCAAACACCTCTGTTTGACGGCCGACCCGGCGCCTGGCACACGGCCGACCTGCAGTTTTGTTTTGACAACACTAAGCGTTGCGAGCAGGGCACCGGGAATACACCCGAGGCGCAAACGCTGGCCAGGAAAATGGCTTCATCCTGGGCCGCGTTTGCCGCCACAGGCAAGCCCAGCGTTCCCGGTGTCACATGGCAACCGACCGACCCTGACACCAACCGCACCATGATCTTCGATAACGAATGCCGCATGGCGAATGATCCGGAGGGCAATGCGCGCAAGATCATTCTGGCTTAACCGCCTTCGGCTTGCGGGTCTCGCCTGCGCTTGTCGCGCTCAACTTCGCCCTGCCAGTCGCGGCACAGACGCCCCCAAAAGTGACGTCCCCTGCGTGGACCGGTCGGATACGGAGCTTTGAAGGCGAGAATCGCGGGGTCGGAAGATGAGGACTACGTGCCTGGAACCCCATATGCTGACTTGCTGACTTCCAGAGGGCCACTGCTGAAATCAGAGTGGTGAAGAGAGATTTACTGGTGACTTGTGCAGCAGTGGGATCTAAGTATCAAAAGTTCCGCTCGGTTGGCATCATCGTCTCTCTCACTTCAAATGAAAACAGAAACGGCAGGATGATGGCCACAATCAACACGATAGCGGACTGCCCGAGTCAGTTGCTGGTGAATCCGCGTAGTGATTACTCCCGCCTTCGCACTACCGATTCCGCGTCAATGACGCGCATCGGCGATTATGCACTCGCCGAGATCCGCCGATTCAGATTGCCGAGAGAAACAACGCGATGGTTTAGGGCTTGGAGCTCGCGGCCGTCTCGGAGGCGCGCGCCAGTGCTTGTGTGTCGATGTACTCCTGGATCCTCGTCAGCTTGCCGTCTCGAAGGGTGATGTCGAAGACCCACTCGTCCTTGAACGCCTTCTTCGTGGCTTTGATCTTCCCCGTAGCGACGCCGATGACCAGAACCCTGTCTCCCTGCGCCACGAATTCAGAAGGGGCAGGGTATGTCGTTTCCACTTCTTCTGACGCCTTCTGAAGCACGTCCGCTATTCCCGCGTGCCCGCGGTGCGTGCCGGCCAGGGGCCAGTCCTCGCCCGGAACGATCCACTCAATATCTTCGGCAACCAACGCCAGCACACGTTGCTTATCGCCGCTGCCTATTGCTGCAAAGAAATCCTTCACAACCTGGACATTCTTCTCGATGCTCATCGAAATTTCTCCATTTCCCTTACATCGGATCGTGTAAGTTTCAGCGCGACAGCTCTCACACCACCGCTATTTTTTCGATTTCTCTCACAACTTGATCTGCGCTCTCCGCATTAGACCTGCGCCATGCCTCCATCGACGGCGAGATCCACACCGGTGATGTAAGAACTTTCATCAGAGGCGAGGAACACGACTGCTGCCGCAATTTCCTCGGGCATGCCTCTGCGACCCATTGGGATCTGCGTGGCGAACTGTGCGGCCGCTTGCTCGGCCTGTTCAGCGGTGAGGCCCGTCGTCGTTGCTAAGGCCGGGGTATCGATTGGTCCGGGGCTCACGCAATTAACGCGGATCTTGCGGTCTTTCAGCTCCATAGTCCAGGCACGCGCGAAGTTGCGCACAGCCGACTTACTAGCGGCGTAGGCGCTAAACCCTGGTAGCCCCAACACGTTCGAGACCGAGGATGTCAGGATAATCGAGCCGCCGTCTTTGAAGAGGGGAAGGGCCTTCTGCACCGTAAAGAACGTTCCCTTCACGTTCACGTCAAAGGTCTGGTCGAAGTGCTTCTCGGTAGCCACCGCGAGCGTTGCGATTGTTCCCGCGCCCGCGTTCGCGAAGAGAATGTCGATGTGACCATGCTTCTCTTTCACGACGGCATAGAGCCGGTCCAGATCTTCCAGGCGCGACACGTCGCCCACGATCGTCGTAACGTTTCTCTTGATGAAGGCTGCGGCCTCCTTCAGCTCTTTCTCTCGCCGCCCAGTGATCACGACGTGCGCACCTTCTTCCACGAAGCGCTTGGCAGTGGCCAAGCCAATCCCGCTGCTTCCGCCTGTGACGACCGCAATTTTCCCCGCCAGATGTTGTCCGTATTTATCGCTCATATATTTTTTCTTTTTCCTTTTAATTGCTTTTTTGTTGATTTCGCTCAGCTTGCAGAGCTCAGAAAGTTACGATTACTGCTGCTTCTTGAACAGATCCTGGAAGATGAGCAGACCCCAGGTCTTACCGCGTGCATGCACCAGCGCGCCACCCTCGTTGAGCTTTCCCAGCTTGACGGGTGCGAACCCGAGTTGTTTGGCCAGATCTGCCACGGGAGGAATCGCGTCTTCCTCGTCACTCGACAGAAAGACGACGCGGTGGCCGCCCTCGACCACTGGATCGGTAGCCAGGGTGGCTGCAATCAGGTGGTTAAAACCTTTCATGAGCTTGGCGCCGGTGAATGACTTGGCAACGAAGGCGGAGGAGGGGATGCCGTCCAGCTCCTCAGGGGGGACTGGAAACGAGTTCATCGCGTCGATGATCGTCTTGCCTTCCCAGCTCGGCAGGAGCTTCGCAACTTCGCGGTGCTCCCCGAACGGGACCGCCAGGATGATTGTGTCGGCCTCAAGTGCATCGTGCAGAGACTTGGCGACGACCGTATGCCCAATGGCGTGAGCCTGCGGCGCCAACTCCTCGGGCGTCCGGCGGCTCGCGACAGTGACGTCGATGTTTTTACGGGCAAAGGCGTGGGCGAGGGCCTGACCGATCTTGCCGAATCCGATAATTGCGTAGCTCATATCTTCTCCTTTGGTTTGCCGAGCCCTACGGCGCTCCGAATAATCGAATGGAGCGCCGTAGGGCATGGCGGTTAGATTTGCGCTAAATCTGCGCGAGGCCGCCGTCGACGGCGAGTTCGCTGCCAGTCATAAAGCTGCTGTCGTCCGAGGCGAGGAAGGCAGCGGCCGCTCCCAGCTCCGCCGGTTCGCCCATGCGCTGGAACCCAGTCATCGAGCCGTAGGCCTTCAGGCCCTCCTCCCCCAGTGCGGCCGTCGCGAGTTCGGTCGCGATCGCGCCGGGCGACAGCACGTTGACGCGGATGCCGGTGCCCTTCAGGTCCTCCACCCAGGTGCGCGCGAGGTTGCGCACGGCCGCCTTGCTGGCGCTATAGGCGGTAAAGGCCGGAGCGCCCGTGGTGCCGGCGCTCGATCCGGTCAGGATGATCGAACCGCCCTTGCCCATCAGCGGCAGTGCCTTCTGGACTGTAAAGATCGTGCCCTTCACATTGGTGTCGAACGTTTCGTCAATGTGCTTGGCGGTGATCTCGCCAAGTTTAAGCTGGCTTCCCACCCCGGCATTGGCGAAGACGATGTCGAGGGTTCCTCGCTGGGCCTTTACCGCCGTGTAGAGTTGGTCGAGGTCGGCCTCATCCGAGACCGAGCCCCT
>Ga0208357_1002197_pt1 | contig 13204 bp, 16 predicted proteins | sample NGESurdeep092012_6_FD_184487 | JGI IMG/M metagenome (GOLD analysis project Ga0208357, IMG submission 184487) | Arctic peat soil microbial communities from Barrow, Alaska - NGEE Surface sample F52-2 deep-092012 (SPAdes) | ecosystem: Environmental > Terrestrial > Soil > Wetlands > Peat ... | reverse complement strand
TAGATTTAAAATGCAATCCATGTTTCGTTTTATTCCAATGATGTGGCCGCACGATCAATTCCCAAAGAGCGTAATATGCGCTCACGCTGATGATGAGCCAATAGAACGGGGCGAGGATCGCATATTTCACCAAACTCCATTGTTTCCGCTCCGCCACGCCAATCATAAAGATATAGGCATAGATGAAGTTCCCAATGATAAGCGTGAATCCCCCGATATAAAGCATCGGGCCAATATAGAGAGAGTTGATGAAACCTCCGAACGTGGTTCGGGAGACAAAAAACAATATGGTCATAATCCACATGATCGGATTGATGAGCGCCGACAGGACCTTACCGCCGATGACCAACTGGAATATACAAAAATCAGAGAACGAGAAATCAGAGGGAGTTTGCATATGAACAAGATACGTCTGCATATATCCCTTGATCCACCGCGACCTCTGCTTGAGCCAATTCTTAAGCTGGCTGTTTGCCTCTTCCATGGTCACGGAATCGATAATCGCCGTTTTGTAACCCTTCTTGCAGATTCGCATCCCAAGATCCGCATCCTCCGTGACATTAAACGGATCCCAGCCTTTCAATTCATGGAGATATTCCGTCCTGAAATGATTCGACGTACCGCCCAGTGGAATCGGCCCATTGATGGACTGTAGCCCGGTCAAAATCACCTCGAACCACAAGGAATACTCAAGCGTAAAAAGTTTTGTTAATACGTTTTGATGGGGATTATAATAATTCAGTTTTGCTTGGAGGCAGATGGTCTTGTCGTCAACTTTTTCGAAAGCCAATACCGCCTTCTTTAATTGGTCGGGTTCCGGAATGTCTTCTGCATCAAAAATGACCGAATACTCCCCTCTTACGTAATCCAGAGCATGATTGCATGCTTTTGGTTTTGTCTTCGGTAGAGAATGCGGCACGACCAACACCTCAAAGGATTTCGGCAGCTTCATGCCTTTGGCCTCCTCCACCGTTTCTATATCATCTTCCTCTAAGACCAGAAGGATTTGGAGCTTATCTTTGGGATAATCCAGATCCTGCATCGCCTTAATGAACTGCGGCAGCATATCCGCTTCTTTGTAAAGCGGACAAAGCACCGTGTACAGAGGCCACGATTTCCTGCCATCTATTTCTTCTTTTGAAGTTTTTATCCCCTTGGACAGAGAGAGAGAGCTTCTTAAAATTATCGAAAAATTGAATATGAGGTCCAAAAAATAAAGGACGGTGAGAACGGAGACAATAAGAATGAGGACTGTATGCCAGCGATAGAGCGATAGAATGGCAAGCGAGACCAATAACGCGTAAAGAATAATAAGCTCCACAAGATTCAATACTTTGAACGCGCTTTCCTTATGAACCGGCGGGCAGAGGACGTGGTTTTTGACGCCCAAAATAATGGCATTATCATTAATCATCAAATTAGCAGTGTCTTTCTTTTCCATAGGGGTGAATAAAAATCGCCTGTCCTTCTGGGCAAGCACTTTCGACCGGTTTTCAATACGAGGAAATAGTACTATATTTTATAATATTTGTCTAGCCCTCCCGTGAATCCATTACCGTCCCGGGAAATCCTTGATGTCGCTTTGTAATGCTTCAAGTAGGATATATGCTCTATGCTTCATTTCGGGATCGGTCTCTTCAAACGCGTATTTGATCTCTAAGACCCGCTCTTGGATGCCGGGATGTTTGACGTTAGCTTTCAGTTTTTCCCGTTCCTGCTCGGTGAGACTGTCCAAGGAATCGATGTATTCCCCTACCCGCCTCACTTCGTCATTATGGGCCTCTTGGGAATCAAACGGTGTTTGCTCTTGGTTCATTATTTTTATAATACCACTGCGGCCGCTTCCCCACTAAGGCAGGAGACCGATCTTGTTCAGCACCAACCCACAAAGCTGGCGCACCCTGACGGATGACATGCCGAACGCACGGCCCACTTCCGCATAACTTTTCATGACGCCGTTCTTGACGCCGAACACATCCTCAAAGACGGCTATGTGCCGTTCCTTCACGTCGGCTGGCTTTCCCACCGCCTTATAGCGCTTTACCACCACATCGACATCGAGCGTTGTGCCGTCCACGGTTATTGTTTTCATATGGGTCATGGAAGCATCTCCTCCGGCGATTTGCCGCCGAGGGCTTTGTGCGGGAAGTAATTCCAAGCATCGGTGAGAATATCGAGGATATTACTCAGTTCGTCGCCTCCTTCTCCCGTATCGAACATTGCGATCATCTTCGTGAGATCCCCCTGCTCCGTCTCATTGTAGATGGCATCTGTCACGTCCTTGAATGTGAAGTCGCTTTTGACCTTCTTGAGAAGCGCGACGATATATTCCTCTATCTCCCGACGCTCATCGATGATCTGCTGTTTGGTGAGCCGTGCCATGGTTATGTTTTATAATACTAGCCTGTTCCACAAAAGAAAATCCCCCGCCCGCCCGCCGCTTACCCTACCTCTCCCAAAAACATCGGGATAGCTAACCTCTTACGCTTTGTCTCTCCCTTGAATAAAATCCCCTTTCGCTCTGCGACGTCCCCGCGCTCGCCTAAGTGCTGAGAGAAGTGGTTTGCCGCGAAACTCGACGCCAGATATATTTTATGCTTTCCAAACTTTTCATTGATCTGATCCACCGCCTCATAGAGCTTTTTTGCGTTCATTATCGCAAGGGTTTCCCCAAAGAGATCGGGCTGTCTGATGATATTCTCCTTCAGCTTCATCATCACGATGCCCGTCGCGCGATACATTGATTTCGGATTGAATATCTCCTTGAACGGCTCCTTGATGGCGCGGATAACCTCGTGGGGATAAGCCGTAGCGTGCGAAAATGTTATCTCCATGCCGTTATGCCTGAACTCCTGCGTCTTCAAAAAAAACACCGCTTCCGTCGACGCAAGGTTGTACCGCCGCATCTTGATGCACACATTCTCGATATTTTTTGAGAGCTGCGAGAAGACAAATGTTTCGTCATTCGATGCTGGCGTGAAGGTCTTCGCTTTTTGCATGGACGCATAGTCCGTCTTTTCTTCCGTGTGTACTTGATAGACCGATACCCCTCTCAACTCTTGCCATATCTCGAAGTGGGGTTTAGTAAGGTGGGAATGTATCCATTCAAGATCCTTCGCGGCAAAATCAAGCGCGGTTACGATGCCGCACTTCGCAAGATAGGCACTCGTGTTCGGCCCGATACCCCATACCTTCTCCACAGGTGTCTTTGCCAAGAAGTGCTGTGCAAGGCTTCCGGGAATACTCGTGAAGCCGGATGGCTTCATCCATTTTGAAGCGAGCTTGGCAAGGATCTTCGTAGGAGCGAGGCCTACGGAGAAGGTAAACCCAAGCTCGGTATCAAGATCCTGCTTTATCTTTATCGCAATTTCCTCGTAAGACATGCGCAGCGGCCGCCGCAATCCCGTAAGATCGGCAAAACACTCATCGATGCTGTATTCCTCGACGTCCGGCGTATAGCGTCGCACGATGGCAAAAAGACGCTTAGATAGGATGCTATAGGTTTCGTAATCGGACGGGAGGAATACCGCATCAGGGCATAGTTTCCGCACATCGGATAAGCGCATTGCCCGTGTCACGCCCATTCGCTTCGCCTCATAACTCATCGAGGACACGATACCCCGTTCCTTCCCCGTTATGACGGGCTTACCTTTTAACTTTGGGTCGCGGGATTGTTCGCAGGAAGCAAAGAAGGCATCGGCATCAATATGCACGATTGCTTTCGGGAACGATTGCAATGAGAGGAGGACATTATCGTTCGTCATATTTCCTGATGACCGCCGTGACGACGGCCGCGATTTCCAATTCGTCGCCTTCTTTAGGAATGATATTTTTGTACTTTTTATTCCCCGGCACGAGCATGATGACATTTCCCTTCTTGCTCAAAAACTTAACCGTCCAGCCGTCATTCAAACGCGCGATTACAATATCACCATTCTTCGCCTCCTTGCTCCGATCAACCAAAATCATATCGCCTTCCATAATACCCGCTTCGATCATGGAATCTCCTTTTGCCTTGAGCATATAGGTGGCTTCCTTGTTTTTGATGAGCCACTCGTCGAGGGTCATCGTATCGACAAGCTCTTCTTCCGCAGGAGAAGGAAAACCCGCCTCAACCGTTCCCAATACTCTGATCTCTCCGAAGAGTCGCTTAGGAATGAGGAATCCCTTGTTGTCTTTTTCGATGATGCCCCGTCCCTCAAGCCGCTTGAGCAACTTAAAGACCGCATTGCGTGACTTGAAACCCGTGATTTTCATGATCTCGGCATACGTTGGCATGCGGCGATTCTTTTTGTAAAAATTGGCGATTTTTGCTTGATAGTCCATGAGAGAGAGTATAGGTGAACAATTGTTCACCTGTCAACAATCCCCCGGTTGGGCATAATTCCAGTATGTGCGGACGTTATACCATATCAGTCATCCACTAGCTCAACCGCACCATCTTTATCTTTTCTTTATTTATTCTTTAAGATTTCTTTAATCCCTATGATTTACAATGACGATATGAAAATATTACCGGAGCGGCGGCGAGGTCTTGAGTTTCACATAAAGGTCAATGACTATTTCGGTACGTTGGCAACTGTCTTGGATCTGTCACGGCAGACACTAGGCAACTCGACGCGGGAACGGGAGGTCGCTGGCTACCTTGAGAGAAGCGTGGATGACCTCATGTATCTTCAAAGTAACTACGAGATAAAGGCGAAGAAAAATAAGCGACCTTAAATCCCCTACCACAAACAAAAGAATGCTCGTCTCCTCCTAGAGGATTACCCGTCGGCGAGAAGCATTCTTTTGTATTACAATCAATCACATGAGGAAACAATATTGGCTCGCCGCCGCCATTCTCATCCTTGCGATCGTCGTCTCTGCCGGAATTTATTTCTGGAACCCCAACCACACTCCTTCTACCTCTGGTGTTCCGGTCGCCCAAAATCCAAAATCGGACTGCACCGATACGGGCGTGACGGGCGGTGGCGGAACGATCGTGGCCATCTCCGGAAATCATATCGTCACGAATGACCCATATTCCAACGTGACGACGACCATCACTATTGGCCCCTCCACCCTTTATTACGAAGCCGACCTCATAACTTCGGCCGCGTCATCCTCGCTCCTCGTCGTCGGGCAGGCGGTCTTGGCGGGCGGTATAGGATGCGATTGGGGTTCAAACCATTATCCGGCGACTATAGACGCAACCATGAGCATCGTATCACGCATGACGACCTTGTCAGACATTCCCGCTCCTCCGGGATGGTATGCGCACCGCGTGGAAATCGAGGCAATCGTTTTCACAAAACAGGCGCAGCTATCCATTCCTTCCGCTACTGAAGGATTTGCGCTCGGTGAGCAGATTGACGCCGGAGCATACCGGCTCGACCATCCGTCAGTCGACTGGGCATGGGCGAATATCGGTACCGCGAGCGGCACAATGGGAGCATCACCCGCAAGCGACTGGGGCACGCTCTATGGCTATAAAACGATACGCGCGCCACTCGAGATGGGAGAGGAACCTGAATTGATCTATGCCATATTCGATCCAGCCCACTATACCGTGTACGAATTTACGCTGTATCCGTACCCGAACGCGACAGATACGCCGATTCTCGATGCGATGGTACGGAGTTTTGCAAAGGATCTATAAGTTGGCGTTTGCGCAATCGCCGTTATAGATCATCGGCAAGCTGAACCGCGTCATCCTCGTCCAGCCCCTCGTCGATAAGCTCCTGCACCTTTTCCGCCGTGTCCTCGTCTATGTCGTGATCCTCCATGAGCTGGGCGATGTTCTCGTCTGGCTTGTCCTCGTTCTCGGGCTGATTTTCGATTTCGTCGTCCATATTTGGCTTTGACAACGCTAGGGCGTGAGCGTCAAAGAACTGTTTGAATCCTAGGGATTATCCCCTCTTGCCGTTCCCATCAAAGGGGAGGGACAACCGCTCGTTTTACCTCACAAAGCCACCCATCAGAGCAAGTCGTTCATGATGTCCCGATGGATGGCCTTCGATCGCTCCTTATCTACCCCCGCATAGTTCTGCAGGGTCGTCCGTTCGCTCCGATGCCTCGCCAAATCCTTCACGGCCATGATATCCGCCTTCCGTTGGAGGAGATGCGTCACAAAGGTCTTCCGGAAGATATGGTGCGTGATCTGCTTTTTGATGCCGAGCTGCGCCGCTACGCCGAAGATCAGCCGATGGATGCACTTGCCCGAGCTGCTGCGCCTGAGCCGCTTCCCGCAGGAGACGAAGAGCGCCGGATTGTCGTCTTCGCGCCCGTCAAGATACCTCTTGAGCCAATATAGGCTGCGTTCGGAGAAGTAGACCTTCTCCGGTTCTTTGGATTTCACGTTTATCACAATCGCCTCTTTATTCTTCCAATCGATGTCTTCTTGATCCATTGAAAGCGCCTCGCCAATCCGCATGCCCGTCGCGTAGAGGACTTCGAGGAGGACGCGGGTACGGAAGCCCGACGGGTCCACGAGGTCGATGCCGTCAAGCAACCGCTCAAGTTCGTCCTCGGTCAGATACTCAACCTTCTTTTGCGAGACGGTCGGAATCTTGATGTCCTGCCAGCGGAACGGAATCGGATGCCCCGACTCCTTGAGATACTTCAATACCTTCCGGAGCATGCAGACGCCCCGCTGCGGCCCATATTTGCCGAGTGTGCGCGCCGCCTCGATAACCTTCGAGACGTCGGTTCGCTTCAAATCCATTACCTCGATGTTCTGAACTGAGTGCGCAAGCGAGCCTTCAAGATAGTACCGATCGTTCGCGATGGTCTTCTTGCTCATACCGACCTTCACCTGCCAGATGAAGAATGGCTCGAATGCGTCTCCGATTTTCATGGTTGTAAATTTTCGTTATCGGCCTTGTCGAGCGTTAGGTTCATGATCTCCTGATGGATGTCCTTTGAGCGCTCTTTGTTTACGGCCGCATAGAACCGGAGCGTCGTCCTTACGTCCCGATGCCGCGCCAAGGAACTCACCATCGCGAGGTCGGCACCCTTCTCTATAAGATGCGTGACGAACGATTTCCGGAAGATGTGGTTCTTGATGTGCTTTTTGATACCAAGCTTCTTTGTATGCTCCCGTAGATAGCACCGCGCCGTGACCGTCGGCATCCTCCCCTTCCCCGACACGAAGAGATACGGCAGACCGTCCGTCCTCGCGTCGAGGTACCGCTTGAGCCACAGGAGCGACCGGTCGGTGAAAAGCACCGGCTGTTGGTCGCCATTCTTGGCGTTTATGACGAGGGCTTCTTTTGTTTCCCAGTCGATGTCGCGCTTGTCGAGCGAGAGGGCTTCCGAGATGCGCATTCCCGTCGCGAAGAGTACCTCGCAGAGCGCTCTAGTTCGCAAGCCATGCAGTTGAGTAAGATCGAATGCTTCGAGCACCATCGTCAATTCTTCCTTCGTAAGATATTCGTTTATTTTTCTCGGCACGTGAGGGACTTCAACATCGCGCCAGTCGAAGGGAGTCTCTTGTCCGTTTTCCTCGAGATAGCGGAAGAATTTCCGCAGCGTCGATACCGAACGTTGCGGCCCGAACTCCCCGTGAGCGCGTCCCGCTTCGATCACGTCGGCGACATCCGTTATCTTGAGCGACATGATTTCACGTTCGGAAATTGAGTGCGCAAAGGAACCGTACAGCATTTTGCTATCGTTCGTGATGGTGATGGGTTGCATTCCCATCTCCTTCCTATATGTGAGGTATCCCTCGAATGCGTCTTTTATTTTCATATCTTTTTAATTTCCTTATGGGTCAAGGAAGCCGCAACGGCGTGGGGAAGTCTAGCCCCTGAAAGCCCCCATTTTGCTTGCCTAGGTGCGCTCATAAATCATGGGAAGTCTCCCCCGCATCGGCCTTTTGCTCTGGGGTGTCGATTGTGTCCTGCTTTGTGAGTCCCTCGATTTTCTCCCGAAGCGGCGCGAGGTCGTAGGTATTCGTTCTCTTTTTATTTCTTTCGTTCAGAATCTTTATAAACCCCTTGCCGACCAGCCCTCTTTTTGCCGCATGAATGGTTCCCGGAGCGAACCCCGTTGCTCGATGCATCTCTTTGAGCGACGGCGATACACGAGAATTACCTTCTGATGAATAAGAGAGGAGATATTCCAACAAGATAACCTCGGTGGCGGTGAGTCCTAACGCCTTCATGTTGCGGACGAGGAGATTGAAAACCACATTCGGCGATACAACCGTTCCTCGCGTACTTTCGCAACCATGATTAACATTCGGAGTTTCTGTCATGGCTTTATCGGTGCGACAGAAAGTCCGGATGTGAGGCATCGTCCGCTGGTTGATCCAACGGTATCAATGGCTCGTCCCACAGGGAAGCCGCTCCGCGACCTTTTTCGACGGGATTGATATCTTCTACCATTGGCTGCACATCCCCGCCGTACGCCTTAATCAATGCGCTTTTGATTTTTTCATTAAGGAACCATTGCCACGGAGCATTGGGCAACGATTCATCCTTGAAAGAATCGATCATGTTTAACGCCTTCAGTTCTTTCAGATTCCGCTGAATGGTGCGTTGTGAGCGACTTGCAAGCCGAGTTTGAAGATCGTGCGCTGTAAATAACGCATCCGGCTCCCGAAACATCATCGTAACAACCTCAGCGCGATCGGGTGTCATGGAGGAAAGCGCGATATCTGCCAATACTTTAGTTTCCTCAATCGTGACCATCGCTTTGCCGCGCACCGCCGCCAAACACCGTCCCATGCCACGCAACTGGAGCAACGCTCGCCACGGCTCTTCACATTGCACACCCTCGACATCGTAATAGCTTTTATCATTGCCCTCGTCGTCCTTGAACGATTGGGGTTTTGTAATGACAACACCGCGCCCTTTAGAAACCAATATAGCCAGTCCGTTGATGATTTCTTGGATTTCAATGTTTTCCGGTTGGATGCTCGGCTTTGCGGCGGCGAGCTGCGTCAGATAGGAAATCAGTAATTGCCTGCCGTTCCGTATGAGCGCCGAACGTTTGCCAGCTTGCCATGCGATTTCAAAGCCACGGGCTTCCCGCGCAGCCGTAAGGTCGGGCATGCGGACAAAAAGGAATCGTGGCCCGATCATATTGATATACCGCCGATGATTATTGAGCGCGGCGGGCGTGATGCAGCCAAGCAACGAGAACCGCGCCTTGTACGATTGCTTGCCTCTTGTTGCGCTGAACTTCGCGAACTCTTGATCGTAAATCGCGACGAGTTCTCCTAGGAGCTTTTTTACCGTATCCTCGTTCAATGAAAACAGCGTTGTCATATCCCGGATGACGAGGCATTTGTCATTCAGCTCGTCGAGTAGGTCGTACGCCTTTTTGCCCTTCGGCGCGACGTAGCCGGATGCGAATGGATTGCTCGTGAGTGTGTCGAGGTAATAGATATGTGGCAGACCGTTCAGTCCTTTCACCAATTCCGTTTTCATGGATGATGGCGCACCAACCAATACGGCCCACAGCGGTGCTTCAACCAAATCCGTCCGGAGGGATGAATACGCGGACGACATCACAATATCAAGGATGTCCCGATTCACCGCACCGATTTGCTCGAATGCTGCATGGACTTCTTCACGCGTCACGGAACGATCCAGAAATTCGACCACTTCCTCTACGGGTTGGACGCGTCCGTCCGGCTCCACATCAACCTTCCGCTTACGCTTCTCCACTTTTAATTGCACATTCCGACTTTCTGTCACGCCGCGTCCGCTATCCGCTTGAGAGAGTCCAGGATTTGAACCGATGCCAAGTTTTTCTAAAAATTCCGAAAGTGGGGCTTTTTTGCCACAACTCCTGCAATCTCCAGTCTCGTTCGTAACATTGAGGATGCAGGTTAGAATGTCGCCGCCTATTCCACCGCACGTTGTGCCAAAAGGACAAACAAGAGTAACGTCGTCACCAAGCGGCTCGCATGGAATACCGTGATTTCGAAGTTCCTTGATGAGTGCGTCTCGTGATAGCATGATATTTTTTTAATTTGTTATTAGAAGCTGGTCTCCGCCTGCAACGGGATTGTACAGGCGGAAATCAGCTTCCATATTTTTCGACATTCTTATTGTCTAATAAATGCGGATTTAAAAATGGGGTGCAAAATATTGCACCCTGCCATAGAGCAGGGATGTTATACAGAACTTGTATTTATAAATCCCTCTAAAAAAAGAGGGGTTAAAAAGATGCTTTATTTAGTATCCGACTCACTTCTCGGTAATGACGAGTTGAATGCCGCCTTTTCTCTGTATACGCGCCAGGAACCCTTTGTTTTTTAAAATCCTGTTAATTCCTTTAATGATGCCGAATAGCCGATTTTTTGCTTTCTTATTTTTTGTGAACGTCTCGGAATCAATAGTGAGATCGAGCTGAACCGCATAATATAGAGGGGGGCGAGGCGTTCCCAGAATTCTTTCTTTCTTATTTTTAACCAACCGCCTGTCGTCCCAGAGCTTTTGAAAAAACAATATCCTTATCTTCTCTCCCCGTGCCCCACGATGGAAGGAATGGATGATTTCCCCGCACCGCAAAACACCGTCTTTAAACGTTGTTTTAGATCCGGCTGTAGCTACGCTCGCGTCCTCTGATAATTTTTCCAATATATCATGGTGCAACTTCCGCATTAAAGACAGTGTGTTTTGGTGAGCCCTTTCATCACCGTTCGCGCCGGTTTCTCCTATTGCGGAATAATAGGCGATATCAAGCCTGCCGTTTTCCGATGTGGTAATAGATTTCCAATTAACACCGTGCGAATATAGTCCCTCAAGGAATCCGGGAATCTTGGGTGTTCCAGCGTGTCCCTTTGTCGTCAAAGTAAACACGCAGATTATATGGAGCCAAACATCTTCGTATTCTCTCTCGGCAATTATGGCCTTAATAATTGGGTGCAGCATTCGTTCCCTCTCAAGATAGTCGATGTAGTTCCTTTCCTCCGAGAAGAGGTTATAGGGATCGTTGCTTTTTTCCAACGCGGCAAATCTGCGTTCCAGGTTGTCTGCAACTGAATTAGGAAACTCCGCCGATGCTATTTTTTTTCCCGTGCTCATGTTTGGCTACAAGCTCAATTTCCTATCAATCTATCTCTTTTTAGCCCTTTTCTCAAGCCCTTCGCAAAATATCACGCTGAGCTATGATGCGAGCATGGATGACGAAGAAATTGACGACGAAGCGGATTCGGAAGACGAGTGGGAGGATGCGCCCGAGGACGAGGATATGATGGCCGACAATGAACCCGACCCTGAGCCGAGGAGCACTCAGATTGCTCGCGACGCAGAGGCGGCGTATAAGAAATATAAAAGAGGGAGAAGTGGAAAGAGTTCTGGGCAGGCGTTCTTGGCGCGGGAATAGTTATTATTTCAATACCTCTTGGGATAGCGGACTTCATCGCTCCGGCGATGATTATCGCTTTCGTGCTGTATATGGTTTTTCAAGGCTGATAATAAATACGGAAGGCAGAATCACCACCATGCTTTCGGCGTAGGTATATCTGGATTTTGGAACGCTGGCTTATCCCACAAGAGCTGCACGCCTCCATCTTCGACTATTTGCCCTTTCGGTATTCCCGCCATGATGTTGCTTCCGCCGAAGATTTTCGCCATCGTGTTTTGGAACCGACCAAGCCCGATGCGGCAATAGATGGCTGCGAAAACATAGTGGTCGGGTCCCGAACGCTCCCACCTGAATTCTTTGCGCCCCGTCGTTTCATCCTCTCCTGGCATCGGCACCCAGACCCGATAGATGTTCATCCAGTGGGCAATATATTCTTGCCATTCGCTTTCAGTTCCGTTGTAGGTCACGCGCTTGTCGAGCATCTCGTCGATAAATAATTGGATGAGGCGATTCCGGTCGGCGGTCACTTTGCCGTATTCCTCGTCCATGCCCCAATCCATCATCTCCATTCCCTTTTTGTCGCGGCGGAACCACACGAGGAACACGCGCCCCGGGTACTTTGCCTGCAATGCGCGTATGCCAATCAAGTCGCCTCCTTGGTCTGCTACCACGACGGACTTCGGCCAGCGCTTCAAAAACGCTTCAAGCTCAAGATATGGGTCTTTGCCCGTCAATGGATCGGAGAGCGTATTGTAGTAAAAATATCCCTCTTTGTTGGCGCAGACGATGTGGATCGGAAGCCCGGTATCAACGCCGATGATGATACGCTCTGAATGCATATTCACTTCGTCCGACAGGCAGTTGATAATCGTTTGCGCGCTTACCTTGTCGCCGCCGCCGAGATAAGGCAAACCAGCGACGAAGTTCGAAAAGTATTCGGGCGTCTTTTCACGCTTGTACTCGGCTATCTTCTTTGCGCTGATACGTGGATTGACCCACAACGGTATCCAGTATCCCGACCACTCACCTTGCGACGTGGGCACCCATGCCCCCATGCGCCGTTCTTCATCCGTTATCTCGCCCTGGCAATTGGGACAGCAATATATCTCCGCATCGTAGTCGATACACTCCTCGCCGAGGACGAATCTGTTTCCGCACGAATGCGTCACGTGCCATTTCTTTTGATCTGATTTTTTGTAGAACTTATGGATACCGAAGTCGGGCATCGAGGGGTTCGAGAAGAACGCCTTTTTTGGATCGGTGATAAACTGCAAGCGCGAATCATATTGTTCTATGACATCCTGCTTGCAACGGTCATATTCGTCCACGATGAGCTTCTTTGCCGAAATCATAAGCGCGACCCGTTCCGTCCAGCTACCCTGATAGTAAATAGTCGCCTTACCTACGCGCTTCTGCTCCACGCTATCCTTGTCGGCAGTCCACTCTTGCAGGATCGGATTGTTTTTTATGATGCGGTTCGTCTTGCCGCCGGAGAATTTCTTTACATCATCGCCTGTCGGAAGTACATAGATGATATCAAGGTTCTCATTCTTCGCTTCGTACAAGGACTTGAGAATTTCGCACGTCGTGAATCCTATCTGCGCCGCTTTCATGCAGCAGACGAAAGGCGAATTATCCCAGTAAATATCCAAGAGGAAGCGGAAGTCGTGGAAGTCGAGCGGTAGCCCATTCTCGGTTTTTATCTCGTTCTTTTTTATCCACGCATAGATATCCGTGTCCTGCAGTTGCTCGATGATGTTCTCAGATGACTTTTCGGATGAATTCATGGAATTGGTCGGAGAGTTCTTTCAGCTCGGCTGAGTTATTAATCTTCTCGCCCTGCGTTGTCACGTCCACCTTGAGTGCCCCGTCGGGGAAATTCTTGTTGAAGAGCGTGAGT
>Ga0208357_1002195_pt1 | contig 13208 bp, 10 predicted proteins | sample NGESurdeep092012_6_FD_184487 | JGI IMG/M metagenome (GOLD analysis project Ga0208357, IMG submission 184487) | Arctic peat soil microbial communities from Barrow, Alaska - NGEE Surface sample F52-2 deep-092012 (SPAdes) | ecosystem: Environmental > Terrestrial > Soil > Wetlands > Peat ... | reverse complement strand
CCGCCACCGGTCCCGAGGCGGCCACGATCACCGATCCGGCCGCCCCCCGCGTGAGCGCCGCCAGCAGTCCCGTCTCCTCCACCGCGGTCACGGCGTCGTCGAAGTTCCCGACGTCGAAGAGCATGGTCACTTCTTCTTCGTTGGCGAACAACACGTCGACCTCGCCATGGACCAGATCGAGGAATTCCCGACGGTTCCGGCTCACACAGAAGGGATCGGAGAGAGTAAGGGCGACCAGGGCGTCGGCGTTGTGAGCGACCTCCATGGCCCGACGGAGCGCCTTCTTGGCCGGAGGCTGGTCCCACAGATACCCCTCCAGGTAGACGACCTGGGCCCGGGCCAGGAGGCCCTCGTCGAGATCGTCGGGCCCGAGGGACGAGGCCACCCCGAGGTGGGTGGCCATCGTCCGCTCCCCGTCCTCGGTCACCAGGATCAGGCACCGCCCGGTGGCTTGTTCCGCCCCCGGGGCGTCGGAGCCGGGCACCTTCGAGATGTGGGCCTGCTCGACCCCGGCGGCCAGGATGTCGTGCAGGAAGGTAACCCCGAAGGTGTCGTCGGCCACCTTCCCGATGTAGCCCACCCGGCCCCCGAGAGCGGCCACACCCACGGCCGTGTTGGCCCCGGAACCGCCCGACACCTCGACGCCGGCTCCCATCCCTCCATACACGGTGGCCGACCGGGCCAGGTCGACCAGCTCCATGCTCCCCTTGAGCAGCCCCAACCGACCGAGGTCCTCGTCGGGGGCGCGGGCCAGGACGTCGACGAGGGCGTTCCCCACGGCCACCACGTCGAGCCGGTCATCGTCTCCACCAGAATCATGCACATTGCGATCATTCACATTGTCGGACACGGTCCCGGAACCTACTTCCTGGCCGGACGGGCTCCGGCACCTCCCCGGCGTCTGCCTCCGGGGACCGATTGGGTAGCGTGCAACTGATGACCGATCCCGGGACCCCGACCTCTTCCGATACCGATCCCTCCGCCGCCCACAGGCTTCCTTACACGGTGGCGCCGACCCGCTACGCCATCAGGCTGACCCCCGATCTCGAGGCGGCCACCTTCGCCGGCGAGGTCCGCATCGAGGCCACCGCCCACCAGGAAATCGCCACCATCACCCTCCACGGCGCTGAGTTGGCCGTCACTTCGGCCGACATCGTCTCCCACGGAACGGCCCAGCCGGCCAAAGCCCAGCTGGACGATGCGGCAGAGCAGATCGTTCTCTCCCTCCCCTCCCCCGTCGGCCCCGGACCCATCACCATCGTCGTTTCCTTCACCGGCGTCCTGAACGACAAGCTCCACGGCTTCTACCGCTCCACCTACACCGATTCCTCGGGGGCCGACCAGACCCTGGCCACCACCCAGTTCGAGGCCACCGACGCCCGCCGGGCCTTCCCCTGTTTCGACGAGCCCGACCGCAAGGCCGTCTTCTCCATCACCCTCGACGTCGCCGCCGGACTCGACGCCTACTCGAACTCTCCCGTCGTTTCCGAGTCGCCGCTCCCCGATGGTGGCCGCCGCGTCCGCTTCGCCGACACCATGGTCATGTCGACCTACCTCGTCGCCTTCGTGGTCGGCCAGCTGGTGGCCACCGACCCTCTCGACGTCGACGGTGTCCCCGTCCGGATCGTCCACGTCCCCGGCAAGGAGGACCTGACCTCCTTCGCGCTGGAAGCGGCGGCCCACGCGCTGCGCTTCTTCACCGAGTGGTTCGGCATCCCCTATCCGGCCGAGAAGCTCGACCTCCTGGCCATCCCCGACTTCGCCTTCGGGGCCATGGAGAACCTGGGCTGCGTCACCTTCCGCGAGGCGCTGCTCCTGATCGACCCGGCCCGCGCCTCGCGCCTCGAACTGGAACGCATAGCCGACGTCGTCTCCCACGAGATCGCCCACATGTGGTTCGGTGACCTCGTCACCATGAAGTGGTGGAACGGGATCTGGTTGAACGAAGCCTTCGCCACCTTGATGGAACTTCTCTGCGTCGACGCCTTCCGCCCCGAATGGCGCCGCTGGGTTTCTTTCGGCATGGAACGCGAGGTGGCCATGTCCACCGACTCGCTCCACTCCACCCGGCCCGTCGAGTTCCCCGTCGGTCCCCCCGAAGAAGCCCAGGGCATGTTCGACGTCCTCACCTACCAGAAGGGCGCGTCCGTTCTCCGCATGCTCGAGCGCTACCTGGGCGCGGAGCCCTTCCGGGCCGGCATCCGCTCCTATCTGGTCAAGCACTCCTACGGAAACACCGAGACCTCGGACCTCTGGGACGCCATCGAGTCGGCCTCCGGAGAACCGGTCCGCGACGTCATGGACACCTGGATCCTCCAGGGCGGCTTCCCCTTGGTGACCGTCACCGACACCGTCACCGGTGGCGACACCCCGTCGCTCACCCTGACCCAGGAGCCCTTCACCCTGGCCCCCTCCTCGGGCGAGAGCTCGATCGGGTCCGACTGGAAGATCCCCGTCCTCATGCGGTCGACCACCGGCCCCGAGGCCCGGCTCCTCCTCGGTTCCGAACCGGCCATCGTTACTCTGGACAGCAAGACCACCGATGCCGACATGGCCGTGGTCAACGCAGGGGCGTCGGGCTTCTACCGGGTCCGCTATCCGGCGGCCCACCTCCGTTCCCTGGCCCGCTCCCTCGGCTCTCTCGACGCGCTGGAACGCTTCATGTTGTTGGGCGACACCTGGGCCTCGGTGGTGGCCGACCGGACCGACCTCGACGATTTCCTCCTCCTGGCCGAAGCCCTGAGCGACGAGGAGGACCCCGACGTCTGGGGCCATGTCTCGGGGGCGCTCCGCTTCCTCGACCACACCGTCGACGACGCCACCCGCCCCATCCTGGCCGCCTACACCCGGGCCCTCATGGCCGGGCCCTTCAACCGTTTGGGTTGGGCGCCGTCACCGGGCGAGGTCGAGCGCACGGCCACCCTCCGGGCCCAGCTCGTCGGGATCCTCGGCACCGTCGGACAGGACGAAACCATCCGCCGGCGGGCCACCGAACTCCACGCCGCCGCTCTGGCCGGTGGCGCGGAACTCGATCCCGACCTGGCCACCACCATCGTCACCGTGGCCGCCATCACCGGCGGCAGCTCCGAGTTCGACACCTTCCTCGAGCTCTACCGCCACCCGTCGACGCCGCAGGCCGAGTCCCGCTATCTCTACTCCCTCACCGTCTTTCCCGACCCGGCCCTGGCCGCCCGCGCCTACGAACTGGCCCGCACCGAGGTCCGCACCCAGAACGCCCCCTTCGTCGTTCAGCAACTCCTGGCCCACCGCGACCACGGGCCGGCCATCTGGGCCCGCGTCACCGAGGACTGGGACGAATTGGGCGAGAAGTTCCCGGCCCACATCCTCCCCCGGATGCTCGACGGCGTCCGCCTGCTGTGCCGTGACCACGCCCTGGCCGACGATGTCCGGACCTTCATCGCCGCCCATCCCATCCCGAGCGGCCAGCGCACCATCGACCAGACCGTCGAACGCCTCGGGGTGAACGAGGCCTTCGTCTCCCGGGTGAACGGTGTCGCCGACATCTTGAACGCCGCCCTGGCCCGTCACCCGGGCTGACCGGGCTCCCCCGCGGCGCCCCACCCGTCGACCCATGGAACTCTCTGTCGTCGCGGTCACCTTCGGCATCATCTTCGTAGCCGAACTGCCCGACAAGACGATGATCGCCACCATCGTCTTGGCCTCCAAGCACCGTCCGCTCCCGGTCTGGATCGGGGCGGCGGGGGCCATGATCTTCAACTCGGCCGTGGCCGTGGCCGCCGGACGGCTCCTCGAACTCCTCCCCCACCGAGCCGTCGAAGGGGTGGTGGCCGCTCTCTTCGCCGCCGGCTCCCTCTATCTCCTTGTCACCAGCGAAGCCGAAGCGGAGACCGAGGGTGAACGGGAAGCGGCCCACGTGATGTCCGACCGCCGCGTGGCCCTGGCCGCCTTCGGCGTCATCGTCATCGCCGAGCTCGGGGACCTGACCCAGATCCTCACGGCCAACCTGGCCGCCCACTACCACCAGCCCTGGTCGGTTTTCGTGGGCGCCGCCGTCGCCCTGATCAGCGTCGTGGGCATCGGCGTCGTCGGTGGTCGGGCCCTTCTCCGGGTCCTTCCGCTCGGCGTCATCCGCAAGGTGGCCGGTCTCATCCTGGCCGGCTTCGCCATCTACGCCGCTGTCCAGACCGCCCGAGGTTAAGGAGCCATACCGCCATGCCTGTCCCATCTCCGACCCGTTCGCGGCGCGTCGAGGACCTCATCAAACAGGCCCGGGCGGCCCGGGGTTTCATGCCCGACGACGAGGGCCTGGCCCTCCTGGACGCCGCCGCCCGGGCCGGCGCGGCCAACCCGGACGGCGCCACCTTGGTGGAAATCGGCGCCTGGTGCGGGAAGTCGACCGTCTACCTGGGAGCGGCCGCCGAGGACAGTGGAGCCGTCCTCTTCTCGCTCGACCACCACCACGGGTCGGAGGAGAACCAACCGGGCTGGGACCACCACGATCACGATGTCGTCGACCCGGCCACCGGCCGCATCGACACCCTCCCCTTCTGGCGCCGGACGGTCGACACCGCCGGGCTCGGCAAATCGGTGGTCGGCCTGGTGGGCGACTCCCCCACCGTGGCCTCGCGCTGGCAGACGCCGCTCGACTTCTGCTTCATCGACGGCGGTCACGGATCGGAACCGGCCTGGGCCGATTTCCGGGGCTGGGCCCCCCACGTGGCCCTCGACCGGTGGCTGGCCATCCACGACGTCTTCCCCGACCCGGCCGACGGCGGCCGACCCCCCTACGAGCTCTGGACGGCCGCTCTCGACTCGGGCCAGTTCACCGAGGACGGAGAGTGCGGCTCACTCCGCATCCTCAGGCGCGTGGCTCTCCCGGGTCCCCTGCCGGACGGGGGGCGGTGAGGTCCAAACCGTGGGGCAGGGATTCGCCCCGGAAGAGTCCGGCGGCGGGCGACGCGTCCGACAGGGCGTCGGCGGCCAGGATGATGGCCGCCGCCGTGTACGTGGTCCGCTCCGAGAAGGGAAACGTCTCGCGCTGGGGATAGACGATCCCCGTCCAGTACGAACCGTCGTCACACCGGTGGGCCTGGGCCCAGGTGAAGAGATTCAGAGCGTCGGTCTTCCGACCCACGGCGTCGAGAGCCAGAACGCACTCGGCCGTCTCGGCCGCCGTCACCCAGTTATTGGTGGAGACACAACGCACACCGAGGCCTTCCATCACGAAGGCGTCCCACCACTTCTCCATCTGGGCCTCGGCCGGTTGCCCTTCGAGGGCACCCGACAGGACCGGGTAGTACCAGTCCATGGCGAAATCGTCCTTCGGCTCGAAGGCCTCGGGCACCAGCGCGATGGTATGGGCCAGCCGTCCGGCGGCCAGTTCCCAGTCGGGCCGTTCTTTGCCGAGAGCCTCGGCGCAGGCCACTGCGCAGCGCAGCGCGTGGTAGATCGACGACGACCCCGTCAGCAGCGGGTACCGGCCCGGGTGTCCGTCGGGGTCGACGCACCACAGCACCGTGCCGTCGTTCTTCTGCCAGCGCAGTACGAAGGTGAGGGCCCGGTCGATGGTCGGCCACATGGCCTCGAGTACCGACATGTCGCCCGTCACCCGGAAGTGGTGCCAGGCCCCGGTGGCCACGTAGGCGCAGACGTTGGTGTCGAGCCGAGGATCTTTGACCCCGATCCCGGGCAGGTAGTAGTTGAACCACGATCCGTCGGGCAGCTGGCTGTCGGCCAACCACTGGTAGGCCAGGAGCGCCTCTTTGTGGAAGCCCCCGATGGTCAGCCCCATGGCCGCTTCGGTGTGGTTCCACGGATCGCAGTGTCCCCCGTCGGACCACGGGATCATCCCGTCGTGACACTGGACGGCGGCGATCGAGGCGGCCGTCTCCTCCACCTGGGACGCCGTCAACACTCCGACCACCTCGGGCAGGGCCACAGTCACGGGGGGACGGAAGTTCATACCGGCTTCTCCAGATAGACGACGAGACTCTTTCCAAAAAGGGGATTCAAGAGGTGTTCGGCGGTCCGGGTGATCCGAGGGGCGCTCGTGATGTCCCAGACGAGCAGCCGATGGTACGCCTTCACCACCGGGTGATCGTCACGCTTGGGCCCCACCAGGCACCGGACCCACCAGTAGGGGGAGTGCAGGGCGTGGGCGTGGTGGCTCCCGAGGGGCCGCAGTCCCGCCCCCTTCAGCCGCTCCAGCAGAGCCGACCGCCGGTAGATCCGGACGTGGCCCCCGGGCACGTCGTGATACTCGTGGGACAGGGCCCAGTTGACCATCTCGGGCCCGTACCGGGGCACGGTGACAGCCATCGTCCCCCCCGGTCGCAGCACCCGGGACAACTCGGCCATGGCCCCTTCGTCGTCGGGGATGTGTTCGAGCACCTCGGAGGCGATGACCCGGTCGAAGCTCCCGTCGGCGAACGGAAGACTGAGCGCATTCCCCTGGACGGCCCCGGCCTCGTCGTCCTTCTGGACCTCGCCGGCGTCGACCATGGCCCCGATGGTGTTCCTGACCTGGGTGACCTCGTCGTTGGCGGCGTCGCAGGCCACCACCCGGGCCCCGAGCCGCACGGCCTGGAAGGCGTGACGGCCGAAACCACAGCCCAGGTCGAGCAGCTTCTCGCCCCGGCTCACCCCGAGCCGGTCGTAGTCGACGGTCAGCACGGCACCCCACCCTGGTCACGTCCGGTCTCGCCGGCCGCGGACCGGCCAGGTCCGGTCTGGCCGAGAAGGGCCCAGTACTGCTCGGCCGTTCCCCGGGCCGTGGCCTCCCAGGTGAACCGCCCGAGGACCCGGGCCCGCCCGCCCTCGCCCAACTTGGTGGCCAATTCGGGGTCGTCCATGATCCTCCTGATCCCCGCGGCCAGAGCCTCGGCATCGTCCGGGGGCACGAGCAGTCCGGTCTCACCGCTCGTCCCCACCACCTCGGGAAGCGCCCCGCCGGTGGTGGCCAGGAGCGGTACCCCGCAGGCCATGGCCTCGATGGCCGGCAGGGAGAATCCTTCGTAGAGCGACGGGACCACGGCCACCTGGGCCTCGGCGTACAGCCCGGCCAGCTCGTCGTCGCTGATACCGCTGAAGCACTTGACCACCGGCCCGAGCCCGAGCCGTTCGATGGTCCGGGCCACCCGGCCGCCCTCGGTGGGCCGGCCGATGACCACCAGCTCGACCTCGCGTTCGGTCCGCAGCTTGGCCACCGCCTCGAGCAGGGGGACGAGACCCTTCATGGGGACGTCGCTGGACGACGTCACCATGATCCGCCCGGTCGCCCGCGGCCTCTCCGGCCGGGGCCGGAAGACGGTGTGGTCGACACCCACCGGCACCACCGTCATCCGCTCCAGGGGGACCTTCATCTGAGCCGCGATGTCACCCTTGGACGACTCCGACACGGTGACCACCCGCGGCAACTTCTGGGCCACCCTGATCTGCATCCCGAGGAAACCGAACCAGCGTCTCTGGGTCATCCGCCGGTAGGCGTTCTCGGCGTGCGACAGGGCCAGCTCGCGATCGACGGTGATGGGGTGGTGAAGCGTGGTCAGCAAGGGCCACCCGTCCTCCATCATCCCGAGGAGACCCGAACCGAGGCACTGGTTGTCGTGGACGATGTCGAACTCGTCGCGCCGCGCCGCCAACATCCGGCGCACCCGCAACGAGAAGGTCCGGGGCTCGGGGAATCCGGCCGTGCACATCACGGCGAACTCGAGGAGGTCCTCCCGGGACCGGAACTCGCGGGGGTGCGGGACCCGGAAGGGGTCGGGGTCACGGTAGAGGTCGAGCCCGGGCACCGGGGTGAAACCGACCCCCTCGTCGAGCTCGGGCCAGGGTTGGCCGGCGAAGACCTCGACGCTGTGGCCCAGGTTGACCAGTTCGCGAGCCAGATGGCGGGTGTAGACACCCTGGCCACCGCACCGGGGATTACCCCGGTAGACCAGGTAGGCGATCCGTAGACCACCAGGTCCGGGCGGCTTCGGGGCCCGGCGGGGGGGCACCTCGATATGCCTGCTGCGCTCCCAGGACTCCCGGATCTCGACCAGCCGCGTCCATGGGTTAATAACCAAATCTGTTCCCCATGATGACGAGCATGGCCGATCAGCCTCCCCCGGATGGCCCTCGGGGCGCAAAACGCCCCCACCCCGGGTCGGGGCCGATGGCCGCTCCATCGACCCCCGAACCAGGTAGGTTTATAGGCGCGAGTACCGCCGCTGCTCGAGGAGCACCGACGCATGGCCATCGAGATCCTGCACTTGTCGAGCGTGGTGAGGAGCGCGCTCGTCGACCGCAATGGTGACCGCCTGGGCCGCGTCGAGGACCTGATTGTCAAGCTGGGCGACACTCCCCACCCCCCGCTCTCGGGCCTGGTCGTCCGTATCGGACATCGCTCCCTCTTCGTCCCCATCGACCGGATCGCCGATATCCGGCCCCGGGCCGTCGAGCTGGTGGGCGATACCGTCAACCTTCAGCGCTTCGACCGCCGCCCGGGAGAGCTCCTGCTGGTCAAGGACCTCCTGGCCCGCCACCTCATCAACCTCCAGGGGGCCCGGCTCATCCGGGCCAACGAGATCGAGATCGCCCGCCTCGACGGCCGCTGGGAGATCGTCGGGGTGGACCCGAGTCCCCGGGTGGCGCTGCGCCGGCTACTGCCCCGGGTCCTGGCCCGCCACGTCCCCACCCGGACGGGGACCTTCGTCGACTGGGCCTCCATCGAGCCCTTCGTGGCCCACGTCCCCACGGCCCGGCTCCGGATCCCCTACCGGAAGCTGGCCCGGCTCCACCCGGCCCAGATCGCCGACCTGGTCGAAGCCGCCTCCCACGACGAGGGCGAGGAGATCATCGAGGCCGTCGGCCAGGACCGCGAGCTCGAAGCCGATGTCTTCGAGGAACTGAACCCCGAGCACCAGCTGGAGTTCATCCGGGCCCGCTCCGACGTCGAGGCGGCCCGGCTGCTGGCCACCATGGCCCCCGACGATGCCGCCGACCTGATCACCGAGCTCGACCAGGAAAGACGGCTCCCCGTCCTCCAGATCCTCCCGGCCGCGCAGCAGCGCAAGATCCGGGCCCTGCTCAGCTACAACTCCGAGACGGCCGGTGGCCTCATGAGCCCGGACTTCCTCTGCCTGGCCGAGACCGTCCCCGTCTCCGAGGTCCTCGACGCCATCCGGGCCAGCCAGGCCCCCCCGGAGACCCTGGCCGACGTCTTCTCCTGCGACGAGGTGGGCCGGGTCACCGGCACGGCATCGGTGGTCTCGCTCGTCCGGGCCTCACCCTCGGCCACCCTGGGTTCGGTGGTCCGACCCGATCCCCCCCACGTCCACGCCGACTGGGACATCCACGGCATCGTCCGCAAGATGTCGGACTTCAACCTGACGGTGGCGCCCGTGATGGACGACCACCACCTCATGATCGGCGTGATCACCGTGGACGACGTCCTCGAACAGCTCCTCCCCACCGGTTGGCGCCGCGACTACGGGATGGCCACGGCCGAGGAGTAACGCTCCCAGCACCTCCACCCGATCAACATGACCGGGTACAATCCCGCCTGCGAAAGAGCCGCGCCCCACCCCATCTGGAGAGGCACGTGCGCTCACCGGCCCCTGGTCGGAAGCGAGTCCGGTCGCCCACCGGACGTCACGAAAACGGGGACGCGACTACCGGAGGGCCGGATGAAGGAGCAGCGCTGCCCGCTGACAGTGGGTCACCACCACGATCAAGGCGCGCACGCCATCAGGCAGGATCGGACGCCACTGGGCTGACCCGGGGCTGACCTGCGTCGGGCGTGCGCGCCGCTCATGCACGCCGACGACGCCGGTACCCGCCGGGAGGTCCAGACATGGCCCACAAGGCCACTTCAGCCGACAAGGCCTTTGATGCTGACGCGAGTAGGCCGACATGAGCGGTCACGGCTCGAGCAGCGGCATCCACGGCGCCTTCGGCTCCATCGGCGAGCACGACGAGGCGCCCCGGCGGTCGTGGACGGCGCGACTCCTCACCCTCCTGGCCATCATCGGCCCCGGCCTCATCGTCATGGTGGGCGACAACGACGCCGGCGGGGTGGCCACCTACGCCCAGGCCGGCCAGAACTACGGCCTCACCCTTCTCTGGACCCTCCCCCTCCTCATCCCCGTCCTGGTCGTCAACCAGGAGATGGTCGTCCGGCTGGGGGCCGTCACCGGTGTCGGCCACGCCCGCCTCATCTTCGAACGCTTCGGACGCTTCTGGGGCGCCTTCTCGGTGGGCGACCTCTTCATCCTGAACTTCCTCACCATCGTCACCGAGTTCATCGGGATCAGCCTGGCCCTCGGTTACTTCGGCGTGAGCGACTACATCTCGGTCCCCCTGGCCGCCGTCGGGCTGGTGGCCATCACCGCTTCGGGCAGCTTCCGGCGCTGGGAACGGTTCATGTTCGTCTTCGTCATCGTGAACATCCTCATCATCCCGCTGGTCGTTCTCTCCCACCCCCACGCCGGACCCGTTCTCCACGGATTCCTCACCCCCGGCGTCAAGCACGGATTCAACTCGACCTCGGTCCTGCTCATGATCGCCATCGTGGGCACCACCGTCGCCCCCTGGCAGCTCTTCTTCCAGCAGTCGAACATCATCGACAAGGGCATCACCACCCGCTGGGTCAACTACGAGCGGACCGACACCGTCATCGGCTCCTTCGTGGTCGTCATCGGGGCCAGCCTGCTCATGGTCACCATGGCCTTCGCCTTCGGCCACACCCCGGCGGCCGGCGCCTTCTCCAACGCCACCGGCGCCGGCGGGGTGGCCCACAACCTGACCCGCTACGTCGGCCGGGCCGCCGGCGTCATCTTCGCCATCATCCTCCTGAACGCCTCCATCATCGGTGCCGCGGCGGTGACCCTCTCCACCTCCTACGCCTTCGGCGACGTCTTCGGCGTCCAGCACTCGCTGCACCGGCGAGTGAGCGAGGCCAAGTTCTTCTACGCCTCCTACACGGCTATGGTCATCGCCGCCGCCGGCATCGTCCTCATCCCCCGGGCCCCCCTCGGGCTCATCACCACCAGCGTCCAGGCCCTGGCCGGTGTCCTGCTGCCCTCGGCCACCGTCTTCCTCGTCCTTCTCTGCAACGACGCCGCCGTTCTCGGCCCCTGGGTCAACCGGCCTTGGGTCAACGCGGTGGCCACCGTGGTCGTCTCCGTCCTCCTCGTCCTCTCCCTCGTCCTCATGACCACCACCGTCTTCCCCGGCATCGACGTGGTCGTCCTCTTCGAGGTCCTGGCCGCCGCTCTGGTCGTCTCGCTCGTCGTCGGTGGCCTCTTCTATGCCCGCATACTCCGGGCCCGACCACCGGTCACCGTGGTGGCCGGACCGCGCCGCGATACCTGGCGCATGCCTCCCCTGGCCCTTTTGGAGCGGCCCGAGTGGTCACCGGGACGCAAGCGGGCCATGCTCGTCCTGCGCCTCTACCTGGTCGCCTCGGTCGTCCTGCTCCTGGTCAAGGCCATCCAACTCGGCTGACCCGGTCTGTCGACGATGACCCCCGCCGCCGCTTCGCCTCTGGCCCAGATGACATCCGGCGTCCGTTTCGAGTGGGGCCTTCCCGGTGCGTCCGTCCTGGCCGATCGGGCCGGAGCGCTGGTGGTGATCGACGTCCTGTCGTTCACCACGGCGGTCACCATCGCCGTCGACCGCGGCTCGGCCGTCTACCCCCACCGTTGGCCCGATCCCGGCGTCGACGCCTTCGCCGCCGCCCACGATGCCGTCCGGGCCGCCCGGCGCCGCGAGATCACCGCCGACCATCCCTGGTCGCTCTCGCCCACTCATCTCCTGGCCGGTCCCCCGGCGGCCCGCCTGGTTCTCCCGTCGCCCAACGGCTCGACCATCGCCGCCGCCGTGACGGTGGGGACGGTGGTGGCCGGCTCTCACCGCAACGCCACCGCGGTGGCCCACTGGCTCACCAGCAACCATTTCGGCACCCCGGCGCGGCCCATCGCCGTCATCGCCGCCGGCGAGAAGTGGCCGGCCGGGGAGCTCCGTCCCGCTCTCGAAGATCTGCTCGGGGCTGGCGCCATCATCGAGGCGCTCAATCTCGCCCCCGCTCTGTCACCGGAGGCGGCGGCCGCGGCGGCCGCCTGGCAGGCGCAGCGCCACGACATCGCCGAAGTCCTCCACCGTTGCTCCTCCGGTCAGCAACTGGCCGGGGCCGGCTACCGCTCCGTCGTCACCGTGGCCGCCCAACACAACGCCCAGGACACCGTTCCCGGTCCTCGTCGACGGGGCCTTCCGATCCCGGTCAGCGACTGGTGAACGTCCACGTCAGTGAGTTCGTCGTCCGAGAGACAGACCAAGTCACGTGAAAACCTGGGCATCGCCACCGGAGTGATCTGGCCCCGCACCCTCCAGAATTCGGGCCTCCGCTAGGGTGAAGCAGAGGCCCAGACCCCGCCCCTGAGACGAGTCCCACCAGTCAACGGAAAAGAGCGGAGTAATGACCTGGGCAGAACGTGATCACGTGATGTCCGAGCCGGAACAAGACGCTGATCAACTTCTGATGCAGATGGAATCGGCCCGCATCGCGCTCCGTCGCACATTCGAGGAAATCTTCACCACCACCTTCGGACGCGCCCTCTCGACGGCATAGGCGCAAAGCTTCGGCCCGGCCACCGGACAATGAGGGTTCCCCATCCCCTGGCCAGGGGAGCCGACCGGCAGTACCTTCGGGACATGGACCTGACCTATCCCCCCGAGACCGAGCCCTTCCGCGCCGAAGTCCGAAGTTGGCTCGATGAGAACCTGCCGGCGGGATGGGGCACGCCCGGATTCCGCCAGACCAAAAAAGAACGCAAAGCCTTCAACGCCCAATGGGTCAAGAAGCTCCACCAGGGAGGCTGGATCTGCGCCTCGTGGCCCCAGGAGTACGGGGGGAAAGGTCTCTCGCTCATCGAGCTGGTGGTGGTGAACGAAGAGTTCGCCCGGCGCGACGCGCCCATGCGGGCCGACTTCTTCGGCGACACGTTGGTCGGTCCGACCATTCTCCAGTGGGGCACCGAGGAACAGAAGCAGGAGTTCATCCCGAGGATCCTGAACGGCACCATCTCGTGGTGCCAGGGCTTCTCCGAGCCCGACGCCGGAAGCGACCTGGCCTCGCTCAAGACCCAGGCCGTGGCCGACGGCGACGAGTGGGTGGTGACCGGTCAGAAGGTGTGGACGACCCAGGCCCAATTCGCCGACTACATCTTCATCATGGTCCGCACCGA
>Ga0208357_1002193_pt1 | contig 13215 bp, 12 predicted proteins | sample NGESurdeep092012_6_FD_184487 | JGI IMG/M metagenome (GOLD analysis project Ga0208357, IMG submission 184487) | Arctic peat soil microbial communities from Barrow, Alaska - NGEE Surface sample F52-2 deep-092012 (SPAdes) | ecosystem: Environmental > Terrestrial > Soil > Wetlands > Peat ... | reverse complement strand
TTGGCTACTACGCACAAGAGCACGAGACACTCGACGCTTCGGCGAGCGTGTTTCAAAACGTTCGCCGGCAGGCTCCAGCCGATGTCACCGACGTCGAGCTTCGGCGAATTCTCGGCGCGTTCTTGTTCGGTGGCGAACGTATCGAACAGGCCGCTGGCACGCTCTCTGGAGGTGAGAAGACGCGACTCGCATTGGCGACCCTTGTGGTGTCGCGTGCCAACGTCTTGCTCTTGGACGAGCCGACGAACAACCTCGACCCAGCGAGTCGTGAGGAAGTGCTGGCATCGCTTGCGCACTATGCAGGGGCCATCGTGTTGGTCACGCACGATCCCGGAGCCGTGGAAGCGCTCTCTCCGGATCGCGTGTTGCTCATGCCAGATGGGGTGGAGGATCACTGGAGTCCGGAGTTGGCGGACCTCATTGCCTTGGCCTGAGATCGTGTTGGCCAAAAGGTCTCGCGGTCGGGTCGATGCAGTGGGTCGAGTCGCTTTGCTTATGTTGTGCAACACGCGTACCGGTAGCTCCAAGCAAGCGACGACAGCCTCGACCGGTACGGCTGCGAGGAGTTTCTGGAGCACCTGGTATCGCCGCAGTCGAGCCGATGCTTCCACCTTGGCTGACACCGCCTCGAACCCTTCAAGTTGTGACCGCGAATCGTGAGACGCTAGGAAGGTGGCGATGGACGAAACTGGGCCTGAGGCAACAGCACCGACCTCGCCGTCGCCCGACCCCATGGTGCCTTCACTGCTGTTTGTCGATCCTGGAGCGGCCGGGCCTTCGACCGATGCAGAGGTGCCTTCCGCGGTCGGTCCACAAGAAGGGTCGGACGCAGCGTCAGATCCGGCATCGCGCGGCCCGGTGTCGCGTCGTCGTGCTGGGCTCGCAGTGGTGCTTCTCGCCGTACTACTGGCTGGATGCGCCGGCGCGGCGATCGGTGTGGTGGTGGGCTCGCGCTCAACGCGCGTGATCGGCGCTGGAACACTTACCTACCCGCCGCCGGGTAGTTCGACGCTGCCGCATGGCGCGGCTTCGTTGAACGCGATTGCCAAGTCCCTCACACCGAGCGTCGTCGACATCGATACCTCTGTCGAAGAGGGCCTGCGTGTCGGCGAGGCGGCAGGGTCGGGGATGATCCTTACTGCAAGCGGCGAGGTGCTGACGAACAACCACGTCGTCGAACACGCGGCGAGCATCTCTGTTGTGATCTACGGAAGATCTCGCCCCGTTGCCGCGAAGGTTGTCGGCGTGGACACGGTCCACGACGTCGCACTCCTGCAGCTGACGGGGGTGAGCTCACTCCCACACGTGGTGCTTGGCGATTCAGCGGACCTCAAGGTCGGTGACGGTGTGGTGGCGATCGGAAATGCACTTGGACTCGGTGGGCCGCCCGCAGTGACCGGTGGTGCGGTTGGAGCGCTCGATCAGTCTATTAACGCGACCAACGAGGTCACGCCGTCGAGCGAGAGCCTGAGCGGACTGATCGAGACCAACGCACGGATTCAGCCGGGAGACTCCGGGGGTCCACTTGTCGATGCCGCGGGCCACGTCGTTGGAATGGACACCGCGGCGGCCTCGACTGACGCGGGAGCATTGATCGGCTTCGCGATACCGATCAACCAAGCGATCGCAATCGCGAAGAACATCGAGAGGGGCGACGCCACAAACGGCATCATCGTCGGACTCTCCGCGTATCTCGGGGTCGAGGTCCCAGCTTCCACCAGCGGGCATGCAGGTGCTCGGGCAACTGGGCAGTTTGTCGAGGCCGTTATTCCAGGTGGTCCGGCCGCGAGCGCGGGCGTCGTGGCAGGCGACACCATCACCGCGATAGACGGGAGAGCATTAAGCGACAAGTCGTCCTCGCTGACCGCGATCTTGGATGAACTCCGACCAGGTGTCTCGGCGCGCCTGAGAGTCGTCAATCTGAAGGGCGCGGCCTCGATGCTTCCCGTGGTGCTAGGCGGCATCCCGAGTTAGGCAAGCGTCGTCTGGACGCGGTTCGCGGGCTTAGGAGCCACGCTTGGGCCGCAGTGGACGAGCTACAGCTCGTTGACGTCGCGTGAGATCCTTCCCTGATGGCGCTTCGTGACGCTTCGCCGCTTCACTTAAGTGATTGGAAGTCCAAGAGCGTCATCGGCGTGGCGCTCGTCGCGCTTTGCGCTGGCTTTGGTCAGTTCGGCGCTGTCGCCGCGCTAGGAAACGTCGCCAAGGGCTTCGGGCACGTTGTGTCGGGCACCACCATCGCCGATCAAGCTGGACTTTCCGGCACGACGATCGGAATCGGCCTCGGCGTCCTTCGTCTGGCCTCGTTGGTGGCGATGCCGCTTACCGCGATCGCGGACCGAATCGGCCGACGACGGGTGCTCCTTGGATGTTGTGCGATTGGATTAGTCGCGACGGTGGGCGCGTCCGCGAGCCCGAGCTTTTGGTGGTTCGTGGCGATCTTCGCCGTCGGCCGCCCGCTCCTTTCGGCTTCCACGGCCGTTGGAAGTGTCGTCGTCGCCGAGATCACCGACGCGCCCAATCGAGCCCGTGGGGTCGCACTGGTCACCGCCGGCTTCGGTGCCGGATCGGGGCTCGTCGCCCTCTTGCACGGAGCGGCGTCAGGCTTCTTTGGGTTTCGCGGTCTGTTCCTCTTGGCCGTCATTCCACTCGCCTTCATGCCGTTCATCGGTCGACTCGTCTCTGAGACAGGTCGCTTCGAGGTGGCGAAGGCGAGGTTCGCGACCGCGCCCCCGATGCTTGGCACCGGTCATCGACGACTCCTTGGTCGTCTAGTTGTTGTCGCGATGATCTCATTCGGCGTCGCCGAAACGAGCGGGCCCGCTACGGGATTCGTCTATCTCGACGCCCAGGACATCACGAAACTGGCGTCCGGCGTGGTGTCCGCGATGGTCCTCACGGCGGCTCTTACCGGCATCGTCGGGCTCTATCTAGGTCAGCTCCTCGCGGATCGATTGGGTCGTCGCCTAACGGGCATCGTCGCGATGATCGGTCTGGCGCTCGCCTCGATGGTCACTTACTCAGGTGGCCGATCGGAACTCTTTGTTGGGTATTCCTGCGGGATTTTCTTCACCGCTCTTTTGGCGCCGACCGCCGGCTCGTTCGTCAACGAGCTCTTCCCGACTGAGGTGCGGGCCCACGTAGCTGGTTGGCTGGTGATCTCGAGCGTGCTCGGAGCCATCGCCGGTCTGGTGGGATTTGGCGCGATCGCGGACGCCGGTGGTTCGCTTCGGGTAGCTGCCATCGTTGTCTTTGCGCCGACGATCGTGATCAGCTGGCTGTTCCTGGCGCTGCCTGAAACCAAAGGGCTTGAGCCCGAGGCCGTGCCGTCACCCGAGTAGTGGCGAGCTCGCGGGCGCCTCAACACTCAGAGTTCGACGGGTTGGGACTTTGCAGCCAGTCGTAGGTGGCGCGGTCGACGAGTGGCCTCCCGCAGTTGAAGCAGAGCTCCTCCGTGCTCTCGATTCCGCACCGCGGGCAGCTCTTGAGGGCGGCAGCGAGGACAGGTTGCTGGGCGCCGGGGAACGGGGCCGCGGCAGCGAGATCGTCGTTCTGCTGTGTGCTGTCGGCGATAGTCACGCTTCACCTGCTTTCGAGGACTCGGTCCTCTTGGAGCGCGCTCACCGGAGCGGTCCCGGCAGAGACGCCACCTCATGGTGCGAACTCCGTATGTGTTCTTCGACCCTATCGGCAGCAACTGGCCTGATCGGGCGGGACGATTCCTCGGGAGGCATGGAACGGGGTTTCAGGCGCCGATCGACCTGGCGGCGGCTAGATGTGAGTCGGCGCGTGGACACCCAAGCGCTGCCGGGTGGAGGACGAACGCAACTGCTCGCTTTGCCGGGGACGACGGATTTTCGCGGCCTGGCGTCGGACACGCGAGACTGAAGGCGTGAACTTTCTCGACTTCGAAGAGCGGCCATGGGGCAGTTTCACGGTTCTTGTCGACGACGCCGACCACAAGGTGAAGTCAATCGTCGTCGCACCAGGCCAACGGCTCAGCTACCAGACTCATGCACGGCGTTCGGAGCATTGGTTCATCGTTCGCGGCGAGGGCTCGGTTGTACTCGACGGTGTGGCGCATGAGGTAGGACCCGGGTCGACCATCGATGTGCCCCAGGGCATGGCACATCGAATCAAGAATGCCGGGGCCGAGGACCTGATATTCATCGAAGTCCAACACGGTGACTACTTCGGCGAGGATGACATCGTTCGTCTCGACGACGACTTCGGTCGAGCCTGAGAGCTGCTCGCCGACTGGCAGGGAGACGCTGACCTACGGGCGTCTTGAGTAGGCGCAGCGTCGTTGCTTCCGAGTGTGCGTCAGCTGAGTTGGACAAGCGGGTGCTTGCGCGGCGAGCATCGGGTTCTGGCGTTCGGTGGAAAGCTGTCGGAGCCGAGCAACGCCGCACGCCAGGGGCGGGCGGCTCGAAAGTGGGGGATCGTGCCAAGAATTGAACTCATCACCGAAAAGTCCGAGATCGGCGAGGAGCAGTACGCCGAGTTCGATCACATCGTCGAGGTGCTCCATCGCGTCGGAGGTCCGTTTTCGATCATGATGCACAGTCCTGGCCTTGCCGAGAAGGTCATGAGCGCAGGTGCGCAGGTGCGGCTCGGCTCGACGCTCAGCCCGGTCGAGCGCGAGATCGCAGTGATCTCCACCTCGCGAGAGAAAGATGCCGCCTACGAGTGGAACTCTCACGTGGTCACCGGCAGGAATGCCGGGATGCGCGAAGAGGTCATCGACGCGATTCGTTCGAAGGCCGACGTCTCTGGCCTTGAGCCCGATGAGCGCGACATCGTGTTGTTCGTGCGGCAGCTGCTCCGCACCAACCGCGTCGAGCAGTCGCTCTTTGACGACCTCGTATCGCGCCATAGCCAGCGCTGGGTGGTCGAGCTTGCCGCGACCGTTGGTCAATACCAGTACATCGCGGCGATCAACAACACTTTCGAGCTCCTGCCCGGACCTGACGCCGATCCGCTTCCTATCATCTGACGAAGCGCTCCCTGGGGGTTGCTCGCTGGCCGCCGGAGGTTAAAGGATTCACCAGGTGGCGGGCCGCGCGTCCTCGCCTACAGTACGTCGTAGGTGGTATCGAGCCGCTCGTCGAAGGCGGCGCGGTCGCCATCTCGTGAGTTGAAAGGGAAGCGTCGTGCCAGGGTCACTGCTCGGGAATGCTGTTCGACGGGTCGAGGATCCGGAGCTTCTCGTCGGTGACGCGCGCTATGTCGACGATCTGCCGATCGACGCTCTGTTGCATCTGAGCTTCGTTCGCAGTCCCTACCCACACGCGAAGATCGTTTCAATCGACGTAGACGCGGCGCGGTCGATGCCGGGCGTCGTAGCCGTGTACACCTTCGCCGACCTCGGTGTTGCCTCGTCCGCGTCCGGCATGGGCATGAACCCGAAGGTTCAGCGTGCGCCACTCGTCGAGGACGAGGCTCGTTTCGCCGGCGACACCGTCGCCGTAGTCGTCGCAGAGCGACTTGCCCAGGCTGTCGATGCGACCGAGGCGGTCGAGGTGGACTACGACGTATTGCCTGCTGTCGCGGACCTAGACGCTGCCATGGCCATCGACGCACCACTCGTCTTTGCTGAGCTCGGCTCGAACCTCTACACCGGCTCGCGTGAGCCGAGCGACGAGGATCCGATGGCAGGGGCCGACGTGGTCGTCCGCGGACGGTTCGAGAACCAGCGAGTTGCCGTCGCGCCGATGGAAGGCAACGCCATCGCCGTGGTACCTGGTGGGATAGGTGACGAATTCGACCTCACGGTGCACGTTGCTACCCAGATGCCGCATCGCTTGAAGGATGCGGCTGTCGCGTTGTTCGGCCTCGACCCTGCGCGGATTCGCGTGGTATCACCGTTCGTAGGTGGGGGCTTTGGCGGAAAGACGGGACTCTGTGCAGAGTTCGCGACGGCGATCGCTGTCGTCCGCCTGCTCGGTCGCCCGGTCAAGTGGATCGAGACGAGGTCGGAAAACCTGGTCGGGATGGATGGCCGGAGCCAGGTCCAGTACGTGGAGATGGGCTTTCGCAGCTCCGGTGAGATCGTCGGGCTCCGTGGCAGGGTTATCGGTGACTCGGGTGCCTACGGCGGCTTCGGTGGGTTTTTGGCGATGGGGCCGACGCGCAACATGGCCCAGGGGCCGTACAAGATTCCAAAAATTCGCTTCGACGTGGCGGTCGCGCTGACGAACACCTCGATGACCGGCGCCTTCCGCGGTGCAGGGCGGCCAGAGGCGACGGCGATGTTGGAGCGGCTGATGGACATGGGTGCTGACGACCTCGGTATCGACCCTGCTGAGCTTCGAAGAATGAACTTCCTCACCCCTGACCAGTTCCCCTACACCACGGTGACGGGCATGCTCTATGACTGCGGAGAGTACGAGCGAGCCCTTGACGCGGCGCTCGCCGCCGCCGACTACGCGACGCTCCGGAAGGAGCAGGCAGTGAGGCGCGAGCGCGGCGATCGGCTACAACTCGGCATCGGCGTCAGCTCCTACGTCGAGATCACTGCAGGTGGCACCGGCGGCGAATTCGGCGCCGTCGAGGTCCATCCGGACGGCACCGCGACGATCCGGGTCGGCACCGCGGGCTCGGGTCAGGGGCATGCGACGTCCTTTTCGATGATCGTGGCGGATCGACTGGGCCTTCCTCTCGAGTCGATCAAATTTGTGCAGTCCGACACCGCTCAGGTCCCACGAGGGGGCGGCACGGTCGGATCTCGCTCGCTCCAGCTCGGCGGCTCCGCGATCTCAGACGCCGCCAAGCTCGTCTTGGACATGGGGCGTGAGCTCGCAGCCGAGCTGCTCGAGGCCGATCCAGCCGACGTCGTCGTGAACGACGAGGGCAGTCTCGGAGTGGTGGGTGTCCCAGCGCGGGCGATTCCGTGGTCGAAGCTCGCCGCTTTATCTGCCGAGCGCGGCGAGACGCTCGCGGCAGGTGTGGACTTCACGCCACCCGGCGCGACCTTCCCGTTCGGCAGTCACGTCTCGCTGGTCGAGGTCGACCTCGACACCGGAAAGGTGACGCCGATCCGGCACATCGCGGTCGACGACGCCGGCAGGATCTTGAACCCGCTTCTCGTCACCGGCCAGCAGCACGGCGGCATCGCGCAAGGAATGGCGCAGGCTCTTTGGGAGCATCTGGCCTACGACGAGGAGGCCAATCCGGTCACTGGAACCTTCGCCACCTACGGCATCCCGTCCGCAGCCGAGGTGCCGTCGTATGAGGCGAGCAACACCGAGACGCCAACGGCGTACAACCCGCTCGGCGCGAAGGGCATCGGCGAGTCGGGCACGATCGGCGCGACGCCTTCGGTGCAAAACGCGGTGGTCGATGCGCTCTCCTACCTCGGTGTGCGCCACGTCGACATGCCGTGCACTCCCGAACGCGTGTGGCGTGCGATCGTTGCCGCGAAGTCAGGGGCTCCCGAAGAGCCGTGGCGCGAGCCGCCGGCGATTTTTAAAACGCTGCCCGATCGGGTGGAACGCGCTCGCCCGGGCGACGAAGAGACGCATTAGGAGAGGGAGACCTATGGAAATCACGCTGAGCGTGAACGACGAGACGATTCGACGCGACGTCGAGGATCGGACACTTCTGGTGTTCTTCCTTCGCGAGACCTTGGAGCTCACCGGCACGAAGATCGGATGCGACACGACGAGCTGTGGGGCCTGCACCGTTTTACTGAACGGGCAGTCGGTGAAGTCGTGCACCGTGCTCGCCGCCCAGGCCGACGGCTGTGACATCATCACGATCGAAGGACTGGCCGACGGAGATCAGCTCCACCCGATGCAGGAGGCGTTCCGGGAGAACCATGGCCTGCAGTGTGGCTACTGCACTCCAGGGATGGTGCTCGCCTCGATCTCGCTGCTCGCCGAGCTCGACGAGGTGACCGAGGCGTCCGTTCGAAACGGACTCGAGGGCAACCTCTGTCGATGCACGGGCTACCACAACATCGTGAAGGCTGTTCTTGCCGCAGCTGAGGCGGCGTCGTGATCCCCCCGGCGTTTACGTACCTCCGGCCGACCTCGGTCGAGGAGGCGATTGCACTCATCGCCGCGGATGAGGACGCGAAGGTGCTCGCAGGTGGTCACTCGTTGTTGCCGATCATGAAGCTTCGGCTAGCGGCGCCTACCGCGCTCGTTGACATCGGCCGGATCGAGGGCCTCTCCTACGTTCGGGAGGCAGCCGATGTTGTCTCCATCGGAGCGCTGACTCGTCACCACGACGTGGCGACGTCCTCGTTGCTCGCGGAGCTGGTTCCGCTCCTTGCCGAGGCCGCCAGCTTCGTCGGTGATCCGCAGGTTCGCCACCGTGGCACCATCGGCGGCTCCATCGTGCACGGCGACCCTGCCTCTGATCTTCCGGCGGCGATCTTGGCCCTTGACGCGAGCCTTGTACTCGTCGGGCCGACCGGCACCCGGGTCGTACCGGCGTCTCAGTTCTTCCTCGGATTCCTCGAAACCGCCACGGCGCCGGACGAGATCCTGACCGAGATACAGGTCCCGGTCGCGACCGGCGGGTTCGGATTCGAGAAGTTCACGCGCCGGGCACAGGACTGGGCGATCGTCGGTGTCGCGTGCCAGCGACGAGGCGATGACGTCGCCGTGGCGCTCGTGAACATGGCTCCCACGCCGGTTCGGGCCTCCGCTACGGAGGCAGCGATCAGTGCGGGGCAGGGCCTAGACGCAGCGGCGGCGCTCTCTCACGAGGGCACCGATCCCGTCTCGGACCAAAGTGCTTCGAGCGAGTATCGCCGACACCTCGCCCACGTGCTCACCGCCCGAGCGCTCGCGAAGGCCGGCTTTTGAGCGAGAATGACGCCACCGGGCAGCTGCCAGGCCTGGCATCGCCGACTGCACTGCAGAGTGCTCTCCTTGAGCAGCACTACCTCGCTGACGAGGGACTCGCGACGGTCGCGTTTCTCGCGGTGCGGATGGCGCGGCCACTCTTCTTAGAGGGTGAACCTGGCGCAGGGAAGACAGAGCTCGCACGAGCCCTCTCGCTCGTCACTGGAGGCGAGCTCATTCGCTTGCAGTGCTACGAAGGGATCGACGTCGCCCAGTCGCTTTACGAGTGGGACTACTCGCGCCAGCTTCTCCACCTGCGCGCGAGTGAGAGCCGCGGCGGTGCGGCCATTGGGGAGGTCGAGGACGAGATCTACAGTGAGCGATTCCTGGTCCGCCGACCGCTGCTTCGTGCACTAGCTGCCGGCGCCGACGAGGCCAGACCGGTGCTGTTGATCGATGAGATCGATCGAGCAGACGACGAGTTCGAGGCCTTCTTGTTGGAGCTGTTGTCGGAGTACGCAGTGACGATCCCCGAGCTCGGCACGATCCGCGCGACGACGCCGCCGATCGTCGTGCTGACGTCGAATCGGACGCGGGACGTGCACGACGCTTTGAAGCGACGCTCGCTCTATCACTGGGTGGAGCACCCAGACTTCGAGCGAGAGGTCGCGATCGTAACGACGCGTCTGCCACAAGTTGATGTTGGTCTCGCTCGGCAGGTGACCGCTGCGGTGCAGGCGATGCGCGAGCTGGCGCTCTACAAGCCACCTGGAGTCGCGGAGACCATCGACTGGACCGAGTCACTGGTATTGCTTGGTCACCGGGCGCTCGATGCGAAGGTCGCTGAGGAGACGCTCGGCGTCGTTCTCAAGTATCGCGAAGACGCCGATCTCGTCCGGAGAGAGGGCTTGAGCGAGATCGAGCGACGCGCCGCGGCGCGAGCATGACGGTTGCGCTGAGCGACGATGCTGCGCTCGGCGCACACGTCGCCACGGCGTTTGCGGCGGTACTGCGGAGGCATGGCCTGGTCGCGCCGCTCTCCTCGGTTCTTACCTTCGCCGAGGCGCTATCTAGCGTGGGGCTTTCGAGCGAGCGTGCGCTCTACTGGACAGGCCGCAGCATCTTCGTGCACGGTCCAGATGAGGTCGTCGCCTACAACACAGCCTTCTACACCTACTGGCGCACACCGCCCGACTCCTTTGGGAGCGAGCGCCCGCCGATCCTCGTGATAGCTCCGACGCCAAGCGACGCTGCGGCTCCCGAGGACGACGGCGGCGACTCGTCGGAGACTGACACGAAGGGGTCCTCCTTCTCCGCCGCCGAGCGGCTCTTTCGGGCAGACCTCGCCACGCTAAGTGACGCCGAGCTCGGCGAAGCGATCGCCATGCTCGCGACGCTCAAGCGAGAGCGGGATGTGCGATCGACGCGCCGGCTCGGTCCGGGGCGCGATGGACGACTGGACCTTCGTCGAAGTGTTGCCTCTGCTGTCAAGCGTGATGGCGAGGTCATCGGGGAGCATCATCTCGAGCGTCGACAACGCGAGCGCAGGATCGTGGTGCTGTGTGACGTATCGGGCTCCATGGAGCCCTACTCCCGGGCCATGTTGCGCCTCGCACACGTGCTGGCCCAGGGTTCGGCACCGATCGAGGTCTTTGCGATGGGCACGCGCCTCACGCGCCTTACCCGCCGGCTCGCGACGCGCGATGCCAACCTCGCACTCCAGAGTGCGACCGCTGCCATCCCGGATTACTCCGGCGGCACGCGCCTCGGCGAGGCGCTTGGTGAGTTCAACTCCTCCTTCGGCGTACGGGGCGCGGCTAGGGGCGCGACCGTCGTGATCTGTTCGGACGGCATCGACCGCGGCTCACCAGAGCTCATCTCCTCTGAGATGGCTCGGCTGTCGAGGGTCGCACACCGGATCATATGGGTGAACCCCCTCGCTGCGTCACCAGGATATGAGCCGCTCGCTCGAGGCATGGCGGCTGCGATGCCATTCATCGACCGATTTCTTCCGGGCGATACGACCGGAGCTCTCGACGTCGTGCTGCGGGCGATCACCACAGCCGCGCGTCATCGTCTGCCCTACGCGCTTCCCGCGTAGCTGGCGTAACTGCTGCTGGTATTGGAGGAGATCTTCATGGATATTGGGCTCGGTCTGCCTTCCACGATTCCGGGAGTGGAGCCCGCGACGGTGCTTCGATGGGCGCTCGACGCGGAGGCCCGTGGCTTCGCGAGTATCGGCGTCGTCGACCGACTCGTCTATCCGAACCTCGACCCACTGACGATGCTCGCGGCAGCGGCGGTCGTGACGACCGACGTGCGCCTCGTAACCGGAGTCCTCGTAACTCCGATCCGCTCCAACTTTCCCGCATTCGCCAAGCAGACGGCGACGATCGACCTACTCTCGGGCGGTCGGCTCGTGCTCGGCCTCGGCGTCGGGAACAGGGAGGACGACTTCACCGTCGCCGACCTCGACTACCACCGGCGCGGCAGGAGCTTTGACGCGCAGCTCGCCGAGATCACCTCGATATGGCGAGGCGACCACCCGGCGCTTGGTCCCGCGCCTTCGCGTGTGGGCGGTCCCGAGCTGCTCTTTGGCGGGACCTCCAAGCAGACATATCAACGGATGACGCGTTACGGAACTGGGTGGTTCGCCTCGAGCAGCACTGGCGCCGGGTTCGCGGCGGGCCGAGACGTTGCAGTTGCCGCCTGGGAAGCCGCTGGCCGCTCGGGACGCCCTCGCCTCGTGGCGCACAGCTACGCAGGTGTTGGCGCGCGAGCCGTGAACTCCGCCAAGGAGTATCTCGGAAGCTACTACGCGCATCGGATCGCCGATCTCGACAACATCGTCGGCGCCGCACTCCTTAGCGAGGATCTCATTCGAGAGCGCGTCGAACTGCTCGGCGCTGCTGGCTGCGACGAGTTCATCCTGACCCCCGTCGACGCCGATCCCGATCAGGTTCAGCTGCTCGCCGATGCAGCGGGCATCTAGGGGGCGACAAAGTTGACCTATCAGATCGGCGTGATACGCGGTGACGGCATCGGGCCGGAGATCGTCGACTCGGCCTTGCAGGTCCTTCATGCCGTAGCCGAGCGAGTCGGTTTCGCCTACGAGCTGATCGAGCTCTCCGGTGGGGCGGCGACCTACGAGCGAATCGGCACGCCGCTTTCGATCGAGGATCTCGAGCGCGTTCGAGCGGCCGACGCGACGCTAAAGGGTCCCGTTGGACTTCCTGGCGTGCGGCTCCCCGATGGAACCGAGGCCGGCCTGCTCGGCGGCGTACTTCGCGGCGGTCTCGATCTTTTCGCCAATGTTCGTCCCGTGCTTGCCATGCCAGGTATTAAAGGGCCACTTCGCGCGAGCCCTGGCAGCATCGACTACGTGATCGTGCGGGAGAACACCGAGGGCCTCTACGCCTCGAGAGGCAAAGGAGTCGGCAACGACCACGCAGTCATCGACACGCTCTTGGTCACCCGACCAGGGACCGAGCGCGTCGTGCGGTACGCCTTTGAGCTCGCGAGGACGCGAAACGGTGCACCGCTCGACGGCGTCCACCGGGTGACCTGCGTAGACAAGGCAAACGTCCTTCGAAGCCTGTACTTCTTCCGTCAGATCTTCCTCGAGGTCGCAGCGGAGTACGACGACATCGAGGCGGAGTGCCGTTACGTCGACGCCGCTGCGCAGGCGCTCGTCCTCGAACCGGGTCACTTCGACGTGATCGTCACCGAGAACCTCTTCGGTGATGTGCTCTCAGATCTCGGCGGGGCGACGGTTGGCGGTATCTCGCTTTGCCCGTCTGGCAACATCGGGAGTGAGTGTGCCTACTTCGAGCCCATACACGGCAGTGCTCCGGAGCTGGTCGGGACCGGGCAGGCAAATCCAATCGGCGAGATCCTCTCCCTTGCGATGCTGCTCTCCCACATCGGCGAGGCCGATGCCGCGGGACTGGTGCGGAGCGCGGTTACTGCCGGCTTGGCCGATGGCGCTCTCCAGGTTGAAAGGAGTGGTTCAGTGGCAGGCGGCGCCGAGTGTGTTACGAGGGTCGTGGTGGCAGGGCTTTCGAAGTAGTTCGAGCGGCGCGAAGGGCCACGACCACGACCACCCTCCCAGAGCTTTCGGACTCTGTTGGTAGCGCGACTGAACCGCTCTGGAGTCGAGCAATGCGATGACCGTCAGCTGCACTTGATCCCTCGAGGGGTGCTGTTCCCAAACCAGAGGATTGCTGCAACGAAAAATCGGCCCGCCTTGATGACAGAGGACCTCGGTAGAGGATGCGTCAGGTAGTTAGGCCCACGGCTTGACTCGGGGAAGTGATGCACTGACGCCGCCCCGTGATGTGCTCACGAGCTCGAGCCACGGTCCCGTCCGACCAGCGAGCCAAGCGACGATCGCGTAGGACGGACCCTGCACCTGGATGCC
>Ga0208357_1002190_pt1 | contig 13225 bp, 9 predicted proteins | sample NGESurdeep092012_6_FD_184487 | JGI IMG/M metagenome (GOLD analysis project Ga0208357, IMG submission 184487) | Arctic peat soil microbial communities from Barrow, Alaska - NGEE Surface sample F52-2 deep-092012 (SPAdes) | ecosystem: Environmental > Terrestrial > Soil > Wetlands > Peat ... | reverse complement strand
CGCCGCGGCGGCCGTCGCGGGTGAACCCGATGAAGCTGCTGTAGCCGCCGGTTTCGCCGTTGTGCCAGATCACGTCGCCGTGTGGCGTGTGGTGCGTCATCCAGGCCAGCCCGATGCGATCGCCGCCACCGATGTCACGCCGCGGCTGGTGGGTCAGCGCAATCGCCGCCGCCAACGGCGTCGTCAGCAGACCCATATTGGCCTGCAGGTAACGCAGCATGTCCGTACCGTCGCTGAGCAATGCACCGGCACCGCCGAGTGCGCCAAACTGCCAATGCTTTGCGGGCTGGCCCTGTTCGTCGTGGCCGGGCGCAAGTCGTGCACGCATGGCAGGCGTCAGCCCGGTGCCGCTGGAGTCCATGCCGAGCGGGGCCAGCACTGCCCGCTGCAACAGCTCGCCGTAGGAAAGTTTCGCCTGTTGCGCCAGCGCTTCACCGAGCAGACCGAAACCAAGGTTGGAATATTCGTAGGCCGCGCCGGGATCGCGCGGCAACGTGTAACTGGCCAGGAACGTCTTGAGCCGGTCACGCCCGTAATCCGCATACGGATTGCCCAGATCCGCTGGCTGCAGGTTGCCCGGCAGCCGCGGCAGACCGGAAAACTGCTCGGCCAGCAGGCCCAGTGTGATCGGCTTGCCGTGACGCGCAGGTATCTTGAAATCCGGCAGCAGCATGGCGACCGGAGTGTCCAGGCTCAACGTCTTCGCCTCGACCTCGCGCGCCAGCAGAAGCGCGGTGAAGGTCTTGGTCACCGAGCCGATCTCGAACACGGTGTCGCCATCGGGTGCGCGGCCATCGGCCAGCTTGCCGAAACCGGCCACTTGCGCATGGCCATCGTCGACCATCACCACCACCATCGCCGGATAGACGCCGGCGTCGGCGTATTGCTGCGCCACCTTCGCGATGCGCGCCGGCAGCACCGCGGGATCGGCAACGGCAGCGGTAGTCAAAGCCACCGACAGCGCAGCGGCCAGCATCAATCTCAGGGAATGCCTCGTCACATCATCTCCGTTTCGGGCTGGCCGCCGCATCAGGCAGTTCCTGCATGACGGCTGCCAGCGGTTGTCGATAAGCCGGAAGATATTTTTACGCCAGCAACGGCGACTTGCCCATGGCAGAATCCGGTGGCCCCGCCACGCGATGGTCGGCTCGCGCACGGCCCGGCCAAACCGGTACACGGGAGAAACCACGATGTCCGTCAACGATACCTTCGAAGGTGCTTGCACCTGCGGCGCGATCCGCTATCGACTGGGCAGTCCACCGATGATCGTGCACTGCTGCCACTGCAGCTGGTGCCAGCGCGAGACCGGCAGCGCGTTCGTCATCAACGCGATGATCGAGACCGATCGGCTGGAGCTGCTGCAGGGCGAACCGATCATGGTCGACACGCCCTCATGCAGTGGCAGGGGCCAGCAGATCGCGCGCTGCGCGCAATGCCACATCGCGTTGTGGAGCCACTATCCCGGCGGCGGCAAGGCCGTGGCATTCGTGCGGGTCGGCACGCTGGAGGAACCGTGGCGGTTGCCGCCGGACGTCCACATCTTCACCTCGACCCGGCAGCCGTGGGTGTTGCTGCCCCCGGGCGTGCCGGCGGTGGACGAGTTCTACGAACCGGACGAGGTCTGGTCGCCGACCAGCCTGGCACGCCGCGCCGTGCTGCGCGCCACTAAAGCCCGAAACAGCTGAGGACTTGCAAGTCCCATGCAGCGAGTGGCTTTTCTGTAGGAGCGGCTTCAGCCGCGATGCTCCTGCACCCAAAAGCAAAAGGCATCGCGGCTGAAGCCGCTCCTACAAAAACTGACGGGGTGGATGGCCCAATCTGAACGCCAGCCGGGAATTCCGCCATCGCACCGTTCAACAGGATTGACCGCCCATGGCCGCGCTCCGATCATGCGCGGATGCCCAACCTGCCCCGCTGCTTCCTGCTTTTGCTGCTGACCTTCGGCAGCGGCACGCTGTTCGCCCAGAGCGACGCTCAGCCACCCGCCACCAGCACGGCGACCGCGACCCCGGCACAGACGCTGGATCAGCTGGGTAATCAGCTCGACACGATCAGGACAAAGCTGAAAAGCAAGGACACCGACCTGCCGCTGGCCGATCTGCGCAACAGCGCCCTGGGTGTGCAGGACCAGGCGCGCCAGCTGGCCGCCAGCCTGGCACCGCAGATGACCGCGCTGCAGGCGCAGCTCAGCGTGCTGGGCCCGGCACCGGTCAAGGGCGCGGTGGCGGAAGCTGCGGAAGTCGCCGCCCAGCGCCGGCAGCTCGACAAGGCGCAGGCCAACCTGGACGCACAGATCAAGCAGGCGCAGCTGCTGAATCAGAACGCCCTGCAACTGGCTGCACAGCTGACCGGCCTGCGCAATGACGAGTTCCAGGCCAAGCTGGCTTCGCGCACCGCCACCCCGTTCAGTGCGACGTTCTGGGCTGATCCGGCGCGCACCTTCCCTGACGACCTGGCGCGACTGAAGCGGCTGGGCGCACGCGGTGCCGACGCCTGGCGCGAGGCCTGGCAAGCGCCGAACCGACGGCCCTTGCTGCTGTGCCTGGTCGGCGCCGCAGTTCTGCTCGGACTCGGCCGCTGGTTGCTTGAACGGCTGCTGCTGCAACTGGCGACCCGGCGCGTACCGGATGGCCATCTGCGTCGCAGTGCGATGGCCACCGCGGTGGCGCTGACCGCGGTGTTCACCACCGGGCTCGCCGCGCAACTGCTCTACCTGGGTTTGAACTGGAACGACATCCTGGACACGGACCTGGCAGCCTTGGCCAGCTCGGCCGTGCGCCTGGTCTGTTTTGCCGCGTTTGTGACCGGTCTCGGCCGTGCGCTGCTGTCGGTGCAACGTCCTTCATGGCGTCTGCCCGTGCTATCCGACCTGGCCGCCCAGCGTGTGCGTCGAATTCCCTGGCTGCTCGGCGCGACGGCGTTGCTGTTCGGTCTGATCGAGCGGATCAGCCGCACCATCGGCTCCAGCCTGCCGGCGACGGTGGCCACGCGCGGCCTGATGGCGCTGGTGATCAGCGGCCTGATCGGTGTGGCATGGCTGCGGCTGCGCGGAGCGCGACAGCAACAGGCCGCCGAGGGTGAGGTGGAACATCGCCCGCTGTGGGTCGGCCTGCTCGGCGCGGCAGCGCTGCTGGGCGTGCTGGTCAGCTGGTTGGGCGTGGCCATGGGCTACATCGCGCTGGCGTTCTTCGTGGCCGTGCAGATGTTGTGGGTCGGCGTGATCGTGACGACTGCCTACCTGCTGCACCACCTGTTGCATGACTTGATCCACACCTTGTTATCACCGCGCGGGCGCAGCGGCCAACGCCTGCAGGCGACCTTCCAGCTGGCGCCACACACGCTCGATCAAGCGGCCACCCTGCTGGCCGGCATCAGCCGGGTGCTGGTGACGCTGTTGGCACTGGCCATCCTGCTTACCCCGTTTGGCGACGGGCCCGGCGAACTGCTGGCCAGCGCCCGCCAGACCTTCAGCGGCCTGAAACTTGGTGTTCTGGTGATTGACCCGGGCAGCATCTTCCGCGCGCTGGTGGTGCTGGTGGTCGGCAGCCTGTTGCTGCGCATGCTCAAGCGCTGGCTGCGTGAGGATTTGCTGCCGAAGTCGACGATGGAAGCCGGGCTGCAGGACTCCATCGTCACCCTGCTCGGCTACGTCGGCGGCCTGTTGGTGCTGGTACTGACCCTGGCCGGGCTGAACGTGAATCTGACCAGCATCACCTGGATCGTCAGCGCGCTTTCGGTCGGTATCGGTTTCGGTCTGCAGGCGATCGTGCAGAACTTCATCTCCGGCCTGATCCTGCTGGTCGAGCGACCCGTGAAGGTCGGCGACTGGGTCAGCCTGGGCACGGTCGAGGGCGACATCCGCCGGATCAACGTGCGTGCCACCGAAATCCAGCTGTGGGATCGCTCCACCGTGATCGTGCCGAACTCGCAGTTGATCACCGAGAACGTGCGCAACGTGACCCAGTCCAACGCGCTGGGTCGCGTACAGATCAAGCTGCCGATGCCTCTGGACACCGACGCCGGCAAGGTGCGCGCCTTGGCGCTGGACGTGCTGAACGCCCATCCCGGCACGCTGGCCACGCCGGCTCCCTACGTGCAACTGGCGAATCTCGACGACGGCGCGATGAGCTTCAACTGCGTTGCCTACGTCAACAGTCCACGTGACGCCAGCGGGGTGAAGAGCGAGCTGCTGTTCGAGATCCTCGAACGCCTGCGCGCGGCGCGCCTGCCGTTGGTCCGCACCCAGCTGGTCCGCACCCTGCCGCCACTGGTCGAAGACGACGAGCACACGGGTTGAACCGCCACGCTAGGAGCCTGTCGGACTTATGGAATCGAACGCGAAAATTCGACCGCACGAGGACAGATTTTCGGCGCTTTGCAGGCCGATAGTGGTTCTATCGGCCAAGAAGCGCCGGAAATATGGACCGTGCGGTCGGATTTGCAGCCGATTCTTCATAAGTCCAACAGGCTCCTAGACTGCAAACCCTTCACGGAGGCTGCCGATGGGATTCCTGCAGTACCTGCCCGAACCGCCGCTCGACGCGCTGATCGCCAAGCTGTGGGATTGGGACATGCCACCCGCCGCCCATCACTACGAGCGGGTGCTGCCGCAACCCGGTGCGCAGTTGATCATCAACCTGCACCAGGACGAGACGCGCGTCTACACCGACGACGAAGCGCGCCGTTGCATCCGCTCCTCCGCCAGCGTGCTGGGCGGTCCGACGCTGCGCAGCGAGATCATCGACACCGCCGAACAGGTCCGCGTGATGGGCGTCGTGTTCCACCCCGGTGGCGCCCATGCGCTGACCGGCGAGGATGCCTGCACCCTGACCGGACGCGACATCGATCTGGCGGACCTGTTCGGCCGCAGCACTGACCTGCTGCGCGAGCAGTTGCTGGAAACAGACTCGGCTCGCGCCCGCTTGCGCATCCTGATGCAGTGGTTGCGGCGGCGGATGCAGTCGACCGCGCTGCATCCGGCGGTGACTCATGCGCTGGGCGCACTCGCCGAAGTGCCGCAGATAAACCGCATCCCACTGCTGGCGCGAGACGCCGGCCTGTCCGAACGTCGTTTGGGCGTACTGTTCCAGCGCCAGGTGGGCATGCGCCCCAAACGTTACGCGCGGCTGCTCCGCTTTCGTGACGTGGTGACCCAGGCGCACAGCCACGCATCGGTGAACTGGAGCCGCGTCGCCGCGGATTGCGGCTACTGCGATCAGGCCCACCTGACCCACGAGTTCCGTGAGTTTGCGGGCGTCACGCCCACGGCATTCATGGCCGCGCGCGGACCGTATCCGAATCATCTGCCGATGGATTGATCGACGGAAATCTACAAGACCGTTGCGCGCCACGGGATCAATCTGGCCACGTCCAAACGAGGAGATACCCATGTCAACGACTGGTGGAAGCACGATCATCCCCTGCCTGCGCTATCGCGACCCGCACGCGGCCATCGAGTGGCTGTGCAAGGCATTCGGCTTCGCGAAGAACGCCGTCTACGAAAACGACCAGGGCGGCGTCGAGCACGCCCAGCTGGTTTACGGCAACGGCATGATCATGCTGGGCGGGGTGCGCCATGACGACTTCGGCAAGCACATCGCGCAACCGGACGAAATCGATGGTCGCGAAACCCAGTGCGCCTGCGTGATCGTGGCCGACTGCAAGGCGCATTACGAGCAGGCCAAGAGCGCCGGCGCGGTGATCGTCAACGATTACTCAGAGAAGGACTACGGCGGGGCCGGTTACAGCTGCCACGATCCGGAAGGCCATTTGTGGTATTTCGGCAGCTACGACCCGTGGCAAGGTGACTAGCCGTGGCAAGGTGAGTAGGAAAAACGAGGCCGGCATGCGCCGGCCTCGCGTTCGACAATGACGGCGCACCGCCTTACGGCGTGCAAACCTTGCCATGCTCCGGATGGGCGCCCTTGGCCTTGGCGGCGGCCTCGCTCATGTACTCGCCATGCTTGGTCTTGCCATACCACTTGTCGCTGGAGCAGTGATAGACCTTGCCATTGACCCAGACCATGCCGGGACCGCCACCCGCCGCTGCAGCAGCAGCCGGTTTGGTCCAGCCCATCGACTTCTTCGATGCCGCCGCCGGAGCCGCGGCGGCGGCCGTTGGTGCAGCCGCCGCGGGAGCGGCGGCCGCTGCACTGGTTTCAGCCTTGGATGCCTTCGCGGACGTGCCGCTTGCCGCGTACCACTCCTTGACTCCCTTGTGGCCCTTGCAGGCGCCGCGCTTGCTGGCCGTGCTGGTGTAACTGCCATCCTTGCACTGGCCGGACGAACCGGCAGGTGCGGCAGCCTGTTGCGCATACGCGGCCGAACCCAGGAACAGGCCGGCCAGTGCCACTGCAGCCAAGATCGAAGATTTCATTGCGGACTCCTCCAGAGTGGATTCGAATGTCACCCAGGCAGCGATGACTGCCCTGCCTGCCGCCGGACTATGCCGCAAAATCGTGTGCGCAAGATGACGCTGGGCGCAGGCATTCATCGCGCAGACGGTCATTTCGAATGAACTTGCGAATTCGCCCGGTACCACACCTCAGCGTCGCGGTTGCCTGAGGGTCGAAGCGGGACGTGCCACCGCGTACATCTCCCAGCTGATCTGCTTCAGCAGCCAGTCCGGATCGTTGCCCTTCGCATACAGGTCGCCATGCGTCTTGCGCGGCACGTAGCGGAAGTCGGCACGCGCATGCAGCGCATCCAGCACGGCCTGCAGCTTGTGCACGGCGCCGTCCAGATAATACGAATCGGCAGTGCCCACGAGCACGTGGATCTTGCCATCCAGATCGGGCTGCAACCGGCTCCAGTCTGCCTGCAACAGATGGGCGATGTCGTAGTGCTCGCACCAATAGGCCGCCACCACGGGATCAACCGCGCCGGTCGCGCGATCGAACAGCGGCGCAGGCCGCCCGTCAGCCGCCCGCGGCGAGAACACCCACTCGTAGGATGCCATCTGGCCGCCGTACGGACCCAACACCTGCTCCAGCCGCGCATCATCCTCGACCGTGCCTTCGTCATGGCCATGTGCCCGCAGCAGCGGCCAGCGTGTGCCATCGGGGCGGAAGTACACGTTCGCTCCGCGCACGTAGAGGTCGACCCCGGAAAAGTCATGGAAGTCGACCGGATCGGGCGAAGTCGACCAGGTGCCGCCGAACAGCTTCGGGTATCGGGTCTGCAGCCACAGCGTGGCCCAGCCGCCTGACGAATGCCCGGTCAGCAGTCGCCCGTTTGCTCGCGCGTCCATCCGGTAATGCGATTCCAGCGCCGGAATCAGCTCCTCGGTCAGCGCGGTGCCCCAGGGACCGTTGTTCACCGAATCGGCGAATTCGTGGGTGCCGGTGGGGCCGGACTCGTCCAGGAACACCCAGATCATCGGCGGCATCCGCCCCTTGCTCATGGCCAGATGCACCGCCACCAGCGCGGCCAGCAGGCGATTCTCGTTGCCACCGTAACCGTGCGTGTAATAAACCGTGGGAAAGCTGGACTCGCCGCTGTCGTAGCCCGGCGGCAACAGCACCCAGCCGCGCAGGTGGATCGGCCGGCCCCAGAATTTCGTGAGCACCGCACTGACCACGTCGATGCGTTGGGTATGCGCGCGCGCCGTCGGAGCATCGGTCCGCAATGCCGGTGACGAACCGGTCAGCTGCCAGGGATACGGTTCGGGCTGCACCCGGACCAGGTGCAGGGTGGTCGGCGTGATCGCCGGCAGGTGCACGCTGATCACGGCACTGATCAGGTCGCCGTCGGCACGGCCGGTGTAGTTGTAGCTGTGATCCAGGTCCAGCACCGCCTGCAACAGATACTCACCCGGGGGCAATTTCGAAAAACCCTGCGGAAACGCCTGGCCGTCCGCATCGATGGTCACCCGTTGGCCGGGCGCCAGCCGATCGACCTCGCGCGCCGCCACCGCCGTGCGCCGGGGATGCAGCGAATCGGCATCCACCGCCTCGACCGAGCCACCCGACGCGGCCTTCCGCGCCGGGCCGGCGGCCGTGGCAAACAGCAGCAGCCGGCCGGATACCGGTTTGCGTGCAGCACCGTCCAGTTCCACCTTGAAGATCGGCGGAGTCCGTGCCGCATGCCAGTGCAAGGCCAGCGCACCGGTGAGCAGCGCCACGCTCAACGACAGCAGCGGGATCACCCAGGCTGATTTGCGCATGCTGCCACTCCGGACGCTTCATCTGCGCCACCTGCACCTGCAACGCACCATCCACGCTGACGACATACCGTCGCCATTCATGGCAGGAGCAACAGCGGATGCGTCCACCAGGCAAAGCTATTCAAGGTCGATCAGGGCGCCGCCGCTTCCTGCCGCGGCGGTTGCAGGCGGGAGTGCGGCCGCGCAACCGCATACATCGCCCAGCTGATCTGCTTGAGCAGGCCATGCCGATCCTTGCCGATCTTGTACAGGTCGAAGTGGGTGCGATCGGGCAGGAAGCGGATGTCCGACTTCGCACCCAGGCCATCCAGCACGGCCTTCAGCTTGTGCGCGGCGCCATCAAGATAGAACGTGTCAGCGGTGCCGACGTAGAGGTGGATCTTGCCATCCAGGTCCGCCTTCAACTGCGGCCAGTCGTGCTGCAGGCGCCAGGCGATATCGTAGTGGTCGCGCCAGTAGGCCACCACCGCCGGGTCGACATCACCGGTGTCGCGGTTGAACATCGGTTCGGGCCGGCCATCCTTGCCGCGCGGTGAGAACACCCACTCGAACGAGGCGAGCTGGCCACCGTAACTGCCCAGCACGCGTTCGAGTTTCGCGAACTGTTCGAAGGTACCGAGCACCTTGGCGTGATCGCGCACCAGCGGATAGGCCGAGCCATCCGGCCGGTGGTACACGTTGGCGTTCGGCGCATACAGATCGACGCCGGTGAAATCATGGAAATCGCTGGGATCGGGCGAGGTTGACCAGGTTCCCCCAAAGATCTTGGGATAGCGCGTCTGCAGCCACAGCGTGGCCCAGCCGCCGGAGGAATGGCCGTTGAGGAAGCGGCCCTTCACGTCGGCATCCATCCGGTAGTTCGTTTCCAGATGCGGAATGAGTTCCGTGGTCAGCGCCTGGCCCCACGGACCGTTGTTGGCCGAATCGGCGAACTCATGGGTACCGGTCGGGCTGGACTCATCCAGAAACACCCAGATCATCGGCGGCATCTGGTGCTTCGCCATCGCCGTGTAGACGTTGGTGATCGGCCCGATCACGCGATCGTTGCTGCCGCCGAAACCCTGCGTGTAATACACCGTGGGGTAGCGGGTGGCGGCTTTGGCATCGTAGCCGGGTGGGGTCAGCACCCAGCCGCGCATGGAGATCGGGCGACCCCAGAATGCACTCAGGGCGTGGCTGGTGAAATCGACCAGGTGCGCATGCGGACGTGCTGCTGCCACCCCCTCGCGCATCGCCTGCGACGCCGATGACGGCAGGGCCCACGGATCACCCTCCGCCGGCAACGCCTTGGCCAGGGTCAGGGTTGGAACGCTGCTGGTGGGCAAATGCAAGCTGACCACTGCGCTGACCAGGTCGCCGGCACCGCGACCACCGTAGTTGTAGTCGTGATTGACATCGAGCACCGCCTGCACCAGATAATCGCCCGGCGGCAACTGCGACCAGCCGGCGGGGAAAGCCAGCCGATCCGTGTCAATATCGACTTCCTGCCCCGGCTTCCAGTAACTCACCTCGCGCGCCGCCACGCTGGTCTCGGTGGCGCGGAACGGATTGGCATCGACCTCGTCGACCACGCTGCTCTTGCCATCGGACTTGGCCTTCGCCGCGGCCTCCGCGGTTTTCGCTTCGATCGCGAACAGCAGCAGTCGGCCCGAGGTCGGCTGCGTACTGGCCGCGCCAAGCTGGACGTGGAAAAAGCGATGCGCGACCGGGTTGTCGGCACGTGCCTGGGCGACACCGGCCAGCAGGCCGAATGACAGCAGCATTGCGACCGCGTGGCGGCGATAGTCCATGATTTTTCCCCTTGAAAGGACGCCGCAAAGCGACGCCGTGTTGATTTATTCGGAGCGGGCGTCAGCGGCCTTCACCGGCACCAGTCGCAGGTCCTGGAAGTCGAAGCTGAAATCGGTCAGCGGCGAGATCGGCTGCATGCGCACTTCGCGGATATGGCCATCCATGTCCAGCGAGAAATCGACGAAGGCATCGGCATCCAGCGAGCGATCATCCCAGCGCACGGTGAAGCTGTCGTGCTGCCAGGGCGTCAGCCTGCCGATCAGTTGCTTCGTCTTGCTGAAGCGCAGGCGCAACCCGCCGCGCTCGTTGCTGATGATGACGTCGCCATACCACGGGTCGCGATAGGTGCCGGCATAGTCGGCCAGCGGCAGCGAGGGCTTGCTGTGCTTGTCCCGTGCCTTGTCGTGCTTCGCCACGCTATCGTCGGCCTTCGCTTCGGACTGTTTCACGGCCTTGTCGTATACCGCCACCCAGTCGGTCTTCTGGCCGGGGTTGAGGTAGGCATCGAGCACCCGGTAGGTCACCGCATTGAATGCCGCGCCGGATTGCTGGTTGGTCAGCACCACCACGCCCAGGCCCAGTTTCGGCACCATCGTCACCCGCGAGACGAAGCCCGGCCAGCCGCCGGTATGCCACGCCAGTTTCTGACCCATGTAGTCGCTGAGGAACCAGCCTTCGCCGTAGCCGTAGAAATCCGGCGTCAGCTGGGCCATTTCGGGAATCGACGGCGGCTTGATCGGAATCGGCGTCAGCATCGACCACATCTCGCGGTGGCTTTTTTCGGAGAATACGCGCTGCGGCTTGCCGTCGGCACCGCGCGTGGGCAACGCACCACCGGCCAGTTGCACGTTCATCCACTTCGCCAGGTCGTGCACGCTGGCATAGATGCCGCCAGCGCCCGGATCGTTGAGCCAGGCCATCGGCGGCACCGGCCTGATGTCCTTGAATTCGTACGGCGCGTGGCCGGTCGCCACGTCCATGCCGGGCTTGAGCCCGGTCATGTCGATCAGCGACTCGTCCATGCCGACCGGCTTGAACAGATGTTCGCGCACGTAGTCGGCATAGCTCTGGCCGGAGGCTTCCTCGATCACCAGGGTGGCCACCGCGAACAGGATGTTGTCGTAGGCGTAGTGACTGCGGAAACCGTTCTTCAGCGGCACCTTCGCCAGTCGCTCCACCACGTCTTTCGTGGTGTACGAGGTCGGCGGCCAGTACAGCAAATCACCTGCGCCGAGACTCAGGCCGCTGCGATGCGCCAGCAGGTCGCGGATGCGCATCTCGTGCGTCACGTACGGGTCGGACATGCGAAACCACGGCAGGTGGTCGATCACCCGGTCGTCCATCTTCAGCTTGCCGGCCTCGGCCAGTTGCTGCAACGCAGCCGCGGTGAACGCCTTGGTGTTGGAGGCGATCGCGAACAGGGTGTGCGCATCGACCCTGGTGGACTGGCCCAACTCGCGTACGCCGAAGCCGCGCTCCATCACCACCTTGCCGTTCTTGACGATGGCCACCGCGATGCCGGGGACCTTGAACGTTTTCAGGGTGTCCGCCATGTAGGCGTCGAAGTCCCGCAGTTGCTCCGGCAGCAGGGGCTGCACGGTGTCGCCGGTCGATACCGGCGGCGGCAACTGACGCGGTGCGGGCGCTTGCGCCAGCGCGGCGGTGGCGACCATCAACAAGGCGCAACAACCCGCGATTCTCACGGAAAGCGGACGGATGGCTGGGAATCGCTGGTGCATCGAAGTCTCCCCTGATGGCAATCCGACAACTATCGTGGCAAATCGCCTGCAAGGCCAGCGCTGGAAGTCATGCGCCCGGAGCGCTCGACGCGACGCTCGCCTGCGCCGATCATGCTTGACCCTTACATCGCTGCGAGAGCGTGAGCCTGGATGAACCCCATGGTGGAATGGATCGCTGCCCATGCCCTGCTGCTGTGGGTATTGCTGCTGATGCTGGCCCTGCTCGGCGGCGACCTCGCCTGGCAGCACAACGCGCGCTGGCACCGCCGCGCGGCCCGGCTCGGTCACGCGTCGAAGATGTTGCGCTGGCAGGTCGGCGTGTTCCTGCTGTTGGCGCTGGCCCTGTTCTTTGCCGCGATCGCCCTGGCGATATTCGGCCGGCAGACAAGCGCCCTGGCGGGCTTTGATGCCAGCCTGGCCGAAAGCTTGCGCGAACAGCTGCCGCTGCCGGTGCTGCGCATGGTGGCGACGGTCACCCATCTGGGCGACAAACTGTGGGTAGCCTCGGTCGCAGTCGTCGTATTGATCATTCTGTTGCTGCGCCGGCACTGGCAACTGGCCCTCGCCTGGGCCGTGGCCCTGCTTGGCATTCTGCCGATCAATGGCGGCCTCAAGGCGCTGTTCCGACGGATACGCCCGCTGCACGACCACGGCTTCATCATCGAGCCGGGCTGGAGTTTCCCCAGTGGGCATGCGTTCGGCGCCGTGGTGTTCTACGGCATGCTCGCCTACGTGCTGCTGCGCCTGACGCCACGCTTTCACCGCGCCATCATCGCCACCACGATGCTGCTGATCGGCGTGGTCGGCATCAGCCGCGTCCTGTTGCAGGTGCACTATTTCAGCGACGTGCTGGCCGGATACACCGCCGGCGCGGCGTGGCTGGTGCTGTGTATCGGGGCTGCTGAAGTCCTGCGCGATCCGACGACGAGGATATCGCCATGAACGACCTGTTTGCTTCCGTCCGCGACGATGGCCCACGGATCCGCGTGGGCATCGGTGGCTGGACCTATGCGCCGTGGCGCAACAACTTCTATCCCGAAAAGCTGGTGCAGCGTCGCGAACTGGAATACGCCAGCCGCCAGCTGCGTGCGATCGAGATCAACGGCACCTTCTACGGTGCGCAGAAGCCGGCCACCTACGCGAAGTGGGCGGCACAGACACCCGAAGGTTTCGTGTTTTCGCTGAAGGCGCCACGCTACGTCACCGAAGGCAAACGGCTGGCCGATACCGGCAAGGGCGTCAGCGGTTTCGTGCACGGCGGACTGGCCGAGATGGGCGACCGCCTGGGTCCGATCCTGTGGCAATTGCCGCCGTCGCGGCCATTCGACGCCGACGACCTTGGCGCCTTTCTCGACGGCCTGCCGCGGGAGCTGAACGGCCAGCCGTTGCGCCATGTGCTGGAAGTACGCCATGCCAGCTTCCTCAGCGAACACTACGTGTCACTGGCACGCTCGCATCGCGTACCCACGGTGTTCACCGATTCGCCGGACTACCCCTCGCTGGCCGACATCACCGGCGAATTCACCTATGC
>Ga0208357_1002188_pt1 | contig 13234 bp, 10 predicted proteins | sample NGESurdeep092012_6_FD_184487 | JGI IMG/M metagenome (GOLD analysis project Ga0208357, IMG submission 184487) | Arctic peat soil microbial communities from Barrow, Alaska - NGEE Surface sample F52-2 deep-092012 (SPAdes) | ecosystem: Environmental > Terrestrial > Soil > Wetlands > Peat ... | reverse complement strand
CAGGGGCAAGAGCTGTCGCCGGCATTCGCAGCGGTGCAGGAGATGTTTCTGCGCGCGGTGCGGCTGGAGGAGAGTACAGCGACACTGCAAGAGGCGAAGGCGATTTACGCCACCATTCTTGAGTTACAGCCGGGACATGCCGCGGCGGCGATCAACCTGGGGACGATTCAGTACAACGGACGCGACTATGAGGGAGCCGAGCGCTTGTACCGGCGCGCGTCCGAGGCGGACCCGGAGTATGCGCTGGCCTTTTTCGACCTGGGCAATGTGCTGGACGAGCTGCAGCGGCTGCCGGAGGCGGTGGCGGCGTATGAGCGGGCGCTGAAGCTGGTGCCGCAGTATGCGGATGCGCATTACAATCTGGCGCTGGCGTATGAGCGGATGGAGGAGCCCAGACGGGCGCTGCAGCACTGGACGCGGTATGTGCAGCTGGATCCGACGGGGCCGTGGGCGAGCCACGCGCGGGCGCAGGCGAAACGCATCCTGGGCAGCGAGCGGCTGGCGATTGTGACGCGGCATGGGCGGACGATGCGCGTGGGACGGTAGTCCCAGGGGCTAAAGCCCCGATGGTGGGCGGGTTTTGATGTCCGGGCTGAAGCCCGGACCCATCTCAGAGGCAACGGCAACGACAAAGGCTGAAGCCCGGAGCTGTCCCAGAAGCAAATTGCAAAGACTGGTAGAGCTTTCTGTTTGGCCGCGCTGGTACACTCCGTTGCAGCCTTTGACTTGAGCTGACTTGCGCGCAAGAGGAGACCTGACCTGATGGCTGCGACCACCACGAGCTTTCGCCCGTTTGTGTCCGCGGAGGAGAGCCGCAAGGAGCTGTCGCCGCGGGCGCTGATCCTGGGCGCGATCTTCGGCATCATCTTCGGCGCGGTGACGGTGTATGTCGGGCTCGAGGCGGGGCTGACGGTTGCGGCGAGCATTCCGATCTCGGTGCTGTCGATCTCGATTCTGCGGGCGTTCGGGCGAGCGTCGATCCTCGAAAACAACATTGTTCAGACGACCGGTAATGCAGGACAGTCGATCGCCTCCGGCGTGATCTTTACGCTGCCGGCGCTGATCTTCCTGGGATTCGATCTGGAGAGCTTCCGCATCTTTGCGCTGGCGCTGCTGGGCGGATGGCTGGGCGTGCTGTTCATGATTCCGCTGCGGCGGCAGTTGATTGTGGAGGAGCATGGAACGCTGACCTATCCCGAAGGAACGGCGTGCGCGGATGTGCTGCAGGCGGGCGAGCGCGGCGGATCGTTTGCGAGCCGTGTGTTTCTGGGGCTGGGACTGGGCGGCGTCTATGCGCTGCTGCAGAACAGCAACCTGCTGGGACTGTTTCCGGATACGCCGAACTGGTCGCCGAACTTCGATCCGCATGGGCAGCAGATTATGAAGGGCGCGGCGGTGCGCGCGGACGTGACGTCGGAGTATCTCGGGGTGGGGTACATCATCGGCATTCGCGTGTCGGCCATTATGCTGGCCGGCGGTGTGGTTTCGTGGCTGGTGTTCATGCCGGCGATCGTCTTCTTCGGCAAGCATCTGGCGGGGCCGCTCTATCCGGGCGTGGTACCGATCAGCCAGATGACGCCGAGTGATCTGTGGTCGACCTATGTACGGCCGATGGGCGCGGGCGCGGTGGCCGCGAGTGGATTGATTACGCTGCTGCGCACGGCGCCGACGATTGTCAATGCGCTGACGGCTGGGTTCGGAAAGATGGGCAAAGAGCGGGCGCGGGTGAGCGACCGGTTGAGCCGCGTCGAGCACGATATGCCGATGAGCGTGGTTCTTGGTGGAAGCCTGATCCTCGTGCTGCTGATGTTTCTGTTTCTGGAGTTCAAGCCGATTCCGGGAGCGCAGGTGGGATGGCTGGCCAACCTGGCGGCGGCACTGCTGGTGATGGTGTTCGGGTTTTTGTTTGTTACGGTCAGCTCGCGGATTGTGGGGCTGATCGGATCGAGCGCGAACCCGGTGAGCGGGATGACGATCGCGACGCTGATGGCGACGGCCGCGATTTTTCTGGTGAAGGGGTGGACGACGCCGGCCTTTGGGGCGCTGGCGATTACGGTCGGCGGCATGGTGTGCATTGCGGCGGCGAACGCGGGCGATACGTCGCAGGACCTGAAGACGGGGTTTCTGATTGGCGCGACGCCATGGAAGCAGCAGCTGGCGGTGATGATCGGCGTGATCGTGAGCGTGTTTGCGATTGGGCCGGTGTTGAGCGGCATGAATGTGGCGTTTGAGAGCTTTCAGCCGATGCAGGAACCCGCGGCGATCTCGCTGAGCGCGCTGCCGATTGGGGTGACGAATCAGGGGAACTTCAAGCGCGACTCGCTTACGCTGACGGCACATGCGCTGAATCAAACGGGGAAGCAGGCCGGTGGGCAGCAGATTAATAACGCGAGGCAGTTGCTGGTGCTGAACGCGATTGGATCGTCGACGCTGCAGGATGGCAAGTATCTTTACAATCCGGCGACGGGGAAGATTGAAGTGCAGTGGGTGCAGGGCATCGGGTCGGAGCGGGCGGCGGCTCCGCAGGGGAGGCTGATGGCCACTGTCATCAGCGGCATCCTGAGCCGGCGGCTGCCGTGGAGCCTGGTGCTGCTGGGCGTCGCGCTGGTGATCGGCGTGGAGCTGCTGGGGGTGCGGTCGCTGACATTTGCGGTGGGAGCGTATCTGTCGATCGGCACGACGCTGGCGATCTTTTGCGGCGGCGTTGTTCGCTGGCTGGTGGACCGGGCGGTGGCGCGCGCGGGGACCGGGCCGGCGACGGAGGCGGAGAGCGAGATCAGCTCGGGCAGTTTGTTCGCCTCGGGGCTGATTGCGGCGGGCGGCATTATGGGACTGGTGGGCGTCTGCTCAAAGCTGTACGAGGACGCAACGCATAAGACGGTGTGGCAGTTCAAGCCGACGAATCCGCTCTACAGGGACTGGGTGAGCGTGGTGGCGTTCGCGGCGCTGGCGTTCAGCCTGTACTACTTCGGAAAGAAACCGATGGAGTCGGAGGCGGTGCTGGAAGAGGTTGAACGCGAGGGGTAATTTCTTGTCCGGCATCCTGCGAACCCACATCTCAGAAGCGAGATGTGGGGCACCCGCTTGCTACCCCCTCCCCCCTGTTTTTTGCGCAAAGTCTTCAAGCCAAAGAGCTTAGGTCTGGACCTCAGGCGCCTGTTAGGTGCTGATGTCTGGCCTTAAAGCAAGGAACCCGGCCTGAGCCGGGCGCTGGTTTGTTTCTGCTTAAATTGTACTGGGTGTGTCAAGCGCACTCCGGCGTACCTGATCCACTTCAGGCCCACATACTCTGCCTTGAACGGGTAACCGACAAAGCTATAGATGACGCCCGTTTTTAGCTCCGGACAACTTGAAGGTTGCCGAATGAGGCGACACCAGGGCGTTTTCTCTTGCCTCAACAGACTCCCTTACGATTTAGTGTGATGGTCACTCATACAGAGATCTAGAGAGGACACCGCATGATCGAGCATGCTTTTGGTGGAGATTGGACGGAAGACAAGTTGATGCGGCTCGGCAAATATCTCGCCGCGTACCGGAGCATCTTCACAAGTAACGCGAAGGCCCGCCACTTCACCACATGGTACGTTGATGCTTTCGCCGGTACAGGATCACGAACAGCTTCAAAGAGCGAAACATCTGCCTTCAATTTGATGGACGAGACGTACGAAGACCCCGAAAGCAGCGGGTTCCGTGATGGTAGCGCACGAATCGCTTTGAGCCTCGATAGCCCCTTTGATCGTTACCTGTTCATAGAGAAGTCTAAAAAGCGCATCGCTGAGCTTCAAAATGATATTCATCGCGACTTTGCAGGCTTGGCGGTCCGGTGCGACCTCCAACGCGGTGACGCCAACAAACTCCTGTGCGAGTGGTGCCAGGCGCGTGATTGGTCCAAAGAGCGAGCTGTCGTTTTTCTCGACCCGTACGGAATGCAAGTCGAGTGGAGCACGGTGCAAGCACTGGGCGCGACAAAGGGCATCGATCTCTGGTATCTCTTCCCTCTGGGGGTGGCCCGTATGCTTACTCGTGATGGCGTCATTGAAGACTCTTGGCGCAGCCGGCTTACAACTTTGTTCGGTACTGCTGACTGGGAGGAGAAGTTCTACCAGACGCAAATCACCCCAACATTATTCGGCAATTTGGAGACGCTTCAGCGTGACGCCACTGTCGAGACGATGCAGGGATACATAAACGAGCGGCTTCAAACTTCGTTCCATTCGGTAGCGCCCAGTCTCGTCCTGCGAAACTCGAAGGACAGTCCACTCTTCGCACTTTGCTTTGCTGCCGCTAACGAACGTGGTGCACCCATAGCGATAAAGATAGCGAAGAGCATCCTTGGCAAAGCAGACGTAAACTCAGAGGGGGATATATGGCTACGACATCAACTATCGAATGGACAGAGATGACGTGGAACCCCGTCACCGGATGCCGCAAGGTAAGCCAAGGCTGCAAGCACTGCTACGCGGAGCGCATGGCGAAGCGGTTGCAGGCGATGGGCGTCGAACGTTACAGCGATGGCTTCGCGCCTACCGAGCATCAGGACCTTATCGAGCTGCCCAAAGCTTGGAAGAAGTCACGCGTGATCTTTGTCAACTCCATGAGCGATCTCTTTCAAGATGAGGTTTCCGATGACTTCATCCGTCGCGTATTCGACACGATGGGAGCTTGCCCGCAGCATACCTTCCAAGTACTCACTAAGCGTAGTGCTCGATTGAGAGAATTCGGCCCTTCTCTCCAGTGGCCGCGTAACGTTTGGATGGGCGTGAGCGTTGAGAATGATCAAGTTGTGGATCGAGTGAGAGACCTCGCCACAGTTCCAGCCAAAGTGCGATTCCTTTCTTGTGAGCCACTCGTTGGCCCTCTGACCCGCCTTCCTCTGCGAAACATTCACTGGGTGATTGTTGGAGGTGAGTCCGGCCCCGGGGCGCGTTACATGAATCCCGAATGGGTTGATTCCATCCACCAGCAGTGCATCCGTAGCGGCACAGCCTTCTTCTTCAAGCAATGGGGTGGTGTTCGGAAGCACAAAACTGGAAGACTGCTCAATGGGCGCACGTACGATGAGATGCCGCTTGTCTCGATCACCCCAGCAAAAAGTGAGTCACTAGGGTACGCGATGCGGTAAGGCACATCAACCAAAGCACTCTAAGGCCGTAGCGGAAAAGCTAAAAACGATCTTACCGGCATTGTCCAATAAGTACCGGGAAACGCGCTTCTCATCAGTTGCGGCTGAACGGGCGATTCGAACAGGAGCGTGGTGCTGCGGGGATTTGGGGCGGCTTAGAGCTCGAGGATGATGGGCATGATGAGGGGGCGGCGGTTGGCGTTCTTCTGGATGAAGCGCTTGAGGTCGCCGCGGATCTTGTCCTTCATGACGCCGTAGTCGCGGCGCTCTTCTTCGCTGGACTGCTCGAGGGTGCGGATGACGATGTCGCGGGCGTTGCGGAGGAGCTCGGGGTCGTCGGCGGCGAAGCCGCGGGTGGAGATTTCGGGGAGGCCTTCGACCTGGCCGGTGCGCTTGTTGATGGCGATGATGGGGAGGAAGATGCCGTCGCCGCCGAGCTGCTTGCGGTCGCGGATGACGGTGTCTTCGACGACGTCGGCGGTGGAGTTGTTATCGATGCAGACGCGGCCGGTGGTGACCTTTCCAGTCTTCTGGGCGGACTCGCGGTCGACGGTGAGGACGTCGCCGTCTTCGAGGAGGAGGACCTTCTCGGGGATGCCGGTGGCGATGGCGAGTTCTACGTGACGCTTGAGGTGGCGGTAGTCGCCGTGGACGGGGACGAAGAACTTGGGGCGCACGAGGTTGATCATCATGCGGAGCTCTTCCTGCGAGCCGTGGCCGGAGACGTGGATGAGGCCGTGCGTGCCATCGTCGTGGATTACGCGGGCGTCGCGGCGTTCGAGATGGTCGATGACGCGATAGATGGCCTTCTCGTTGCCGGGGATGACGCGGGAACTGAGCAGGACGGTGTCGCCGGATTCGATTTTGGCGAAGCGGTGGTTGTCGACGGCGGCGCGGGAGAGCGCGGACATAGGCTCGCCCTGGGTTCCGGAGATCAGGATGCAGAGCTTGTTGGCCGGGGTGTCCTTGATCTGGTTGGGATGGATGATCAGGCCCGCGGGTGGGTCGATGTAGCCGAGGTCCTGGGCGATTTCGGTGGAGTTGTCGATGGAGCGGCCCACAAGCGCGATCTTGCGGCCGTGCTTGTGGGCGAGGTCCATGGCGATCTTGATGCGGTGGATCGAGGACGAGAAGCAGGAGAAGAAGAGGCGCTTTTTAGCGGCTCCGAAGATGTCGTCGAGGCGCGGAATGACGGCCTTTTCACTGGGGGTGAAGCCGGTGCGGTCGACGTTGGTGGAGTCCTGGAGGAGGAGGAGGACTCCCTGCTTGCCGAGGTCGGCGAAGGCCTGGAGGTCGAAGGGGTGGCCGTCGGGAGAGGAGAGGTCGATTTTGAAGTCGCCGGTGTGGAGGACGATTCCGACGGGGGTGTGGATGGCGAGGGAGACGCAGTCAACGAGGGAGTGCGTGACGCGGATGGGGAGGATAGAGAAGACGCCTAGGTTGAAGCGGCGGCCGGGGAGGATCTCGATGAGTTCGGCGTCGTCGAGGAGGCGATGCTCTTCGAGCTTGCCTTCGACGTAGGCGAGGGTGAACTCGGTGCCGTAGACGGGGACGTTGAGGTCGGAGAGGATCCAGGGGAGGCCTCCGATGTGGTCCTCGTGGCCGTGGGTGAGGACGATTCCGCGGACCTTGGAGCGGTTCTCGATGAGGTAGGAGATGTCCGGGACGACGATGTCGACGCCGAGGAGCTCTTCTTCGGGGAACATGAGGCCGGCGTCGATCACGATGATGTCGTCGCCGTAGTGGAGTGCGAGGCAGTTCATGCCGAACTCGCCGAGTCCGCCGAGCGGGATTATTTGCAGTTTTTCATTAGCCATGGACCTCCAGTCTATCGCACTCGGCAAGGGTGATGCTGGAGCGGAGCGGGATTCAGGCGGATTGCTCTTCCTGCGGCAGGGCGAGGAGGTCCTGGGGCGAGGTACGGGCGCGGGCGGCGCGAACGTAGCGAGCGGTGACGAAACCGTGGATGGTCTTCCAGATGGCGAGAGAGAAAAAGAAGAGTCCGGCAGCGCCAGCTTCCTGAGGTGGCAGGAAATGCGCGATGACGGAGCAGCAGAGGCCGACAATTCCGAAGATGATGTCATCGAAGAAGTAGGAGAGAACCAAGGTGGTTTCAACGGGATTGAGACGAAGCTGAGTACGCTGACGCCAGGCGTTGAGGTAGAGGGCCGCGAGACAGAAGTAGATGGCGGCGAAACCGATTCCGTAGATCTCCATCAGTTCGCGCACCTGGTAGGGGTTGGAGTAGACCTGCTGACCGAAGACCGATGCCGAGAAGAGAAATTTGAGGGGATAGACGAAGAACAGGACGGTAAAGAGGAGGGCGCTGTTGATGACGATGGTGGCGGGATCATGGAGACCGAAGCGACGGAAGAAACGGAAGTGCGCCCACCAGACTGCGATGAAGAACACAAAGCAGATGAAGAAGGGAAAGAATCCCAGAATGACGGCGTGCAGCGCGTCGTAGGTGCGGGGGACTTCGGGTGAGACAACGATGAGGGTGAGGGCAAAGCCGAAGACGACGTCTGAGAAGCCGTCGATGCGGGACATTTGGGTGCCACGAAGGCGGAAACCGTCCTTGGCGATGTGGGCGTGGAGAGCTGGCATGTTAGCGACAGTGTAGCAGCGAGATATCGGAGGTGGCGGCTAGATGGCGCGGAGGACGCGGGCAGGGAGGGTGAAGATCGCGCCGATGAGCTCGAAGACTCCTCCGACTACGATGCCGACGAGGCGGAAGGGGAGCAGGATCAGCCAGATGAAGGGGTAGAGGATCAACGCGAGAAGCGCTGCGGGCCAGCAGATGACCAGGAGGATCAGGAAGAGGAGAAGCTTCATGGTGGTGGCTGCCTTTCTTAGTGAGTGTACGTGGGGACGGGGGCGGCGGTTCCCTGGGCTGTGAGGCCTTGGATTCGGGGCTGAGGGTCGCAGGCGGCGGTTGGCAGGGGGGCCTCCCCCCGGGTACTTTTGGGCGTAAGGTCTTGAGGGGAATGGGGATGGGGCCGGACTTGTGACAGTCTAGTCCTGCGCGGACGGCGAGAGGCTCCGCGCGCCTGTCCGTTGCGCGGGGTGCCGGGCTGGTGGTTAGTGGTTAAATGCGAACGCCCGGCGGTGGCCGGGCTGCGGGTGCTTTGGGTCTAATTCAATTGTACGCGGTTGGGTGGGGTAACTATGCCAAGTTTTTGAAGATTTAATCGCCAGTGTTCATGGGGGTTTTGGTGGTTTTGGGGTGCTGGGGGGGCTTGACAGGTTTTGCGGTCCTGCGCGGACGGCGGGAGTTGGACTCGAGGAGGAGGGCGGGTTGGCACCTTCGGCTACGCTCCGGGCTGCGGCGGGGCGGATCAAAACCGGAGCCGGAAGGTGAAGACCGGGGAGTGGTTGTAGGTGTTGAAGCGGGTCAGGGCGATTTGCTCGCCGGCTCCCAGGGTGATGGCCAGTGGAGGGGTATCGCCAGCCCTGCCACGCATGAGAGGGATGCGGCTGGCTATGATGCCGGGCGTGTTGAATGTCTGCTGCTTTCCGTCGTACTTGCCGCCGAGGTAGAAGGTCGAGTTGAACTCGTCTTCAAGCCAGAGAAACTTCGTTGCGTGGTACTGAAGCGCGCTGTTCCACGCCAGAGAGCGGCCGAGTTTGGTGGTGTTGGAGGCTGGAAGCGCGGCACCGAATGTTGTTTGCCAGTCCACGTTGCGGTAGCCCTTTCCTGCCTGCAGGGTGGGGGTGAGGATGGCGCAGCAACTCCCATTTCCGTTCTTGCCGGTGGGGATGCTGGCGGTTAGCTCTGCGGTGACGATGGCGTTGTGATGTTGCTCGTTGCTGCCGTAGAGGCGGTATTTCAGGCGGAAGGCGAGGTCGCCGAAGCCATCCAGACTGTGGGGGGCTGCGTGTTCAAAGAATGGTGGAGGGCTGATGCGAAACTCCAGGCGCGGGAGGGGAATGAACTGCACGCCCTTGGTGTTGCCGAAGTTCCAGGTGGTGGCGCCGGTGGATGCGGTTTGACGGATGAAGTCGCTGCGGAAGCCCTGCTCGATACGCGGACTGGTGGTTACCAGCGGGCTCGCCCACAGGGGTTGGTTCACCTGCGTGGCACGAAGGCGGGCCTGGTAGGCGGCGAAAAAACTGCGGTAGGGGCTGGGCGAGGGGCCGGTAGGCGCTTGTTGGATGCCGGGCTGTGGCCGTTGTTGAGCGCTTGAAGGAATCGAGAGGAACAGGGTTAGGGCGGCGAGTACGAGGAGACTCGGAGACGTGCGGGTCATGTAGATTCCTGGATGCTCTTCGGGCGAGGATTGCGCAGGGGAGAGATGACCCCGGCTGCGTGATCAGGCTTAGAGCTGGCTATTTTTTGAGTTGGATGACGCGCAGGGGACTAACGCGTGGGAAGACACGACGGCTCGACGTTGTGGAGCGGACAACAACGGATCTGTCGGATGGATTGCATGTGGCCTTAAGGTATCAGGGACAGTGTTGAACTTCAAGGCTCGTTGACTGCGGTGTCGGTGAAAGAGACAAGGTGAGAGGAAAAGGGTGCCGAGGAGGAGGGTTGGTGTCGGCCTTCTTTGAGATGTACGGAGTGGTGGATGGACGGTTCCGTTCTAGTCGAGTACCGCATAGAACTTCTTCATCATATCGGGCTGGATGATATAGGCAATTTGGACAAGGACTATTGCCAAGAACAACACGTCACCGTGCCACCAATCGAACGGACTGATGAAGTGCGGCGCCACTCCCAAAGAACATTCGTCAGCCCATTGGACGATGAAGAATATCCATAATGCCCACACTGCCAAACGCAGGGATCGAATAGAGATTAGGAAGATTGGAAAGGAGAGGGTTAGGCAAAGTACTACGAAGACGTCCCTGAATGTGCCCAATCCAATGCCTAACATCGCTACCAGGCCGAATAGAGTCTCCAGCGCCAACAGCGCTCCGCCCGTCACAAGAAGCAGCGTTGCGAAGGTTATCCGGATTCGAGCGAGTGTTATCTGCGCTGGCACGGGGGAAACTCTATCGGAGGAGGTCTTCTAGGGTGGTGGAGAGGTCGGTTTTTTCGTCTCGGTATTTGACGATGATGGGGGTGTAGACGCTGAGGCCTATGTCTTTGCCGTAGCCGTGCTGGATGGCTCGGGAGCCGGCTACGACTACGGCGCCGGCGGGAATGATGAGCGGGGTTTCGGGTGTGGCCTTGTAGACGGTGTTGTTGGGGACGTCGTAGACGGGGGTGCCTCGGGTGAGGATGACGCCGGCGGCGAGGACGGCGCGGGTGCGGACGATGGTGCCTTCGTAGACTCCGGTGTTGCCGCCGACGAGGACGTCGTCTTCGATGATGACGGGGGAGGCGCTGACGGGCTCTAAGACGCCGCCAATTTGCGCCGCTGCAGACAGGTGGACTCGCTTGCCTACCTGGGCGCAGGAGCCGACGAGGGCGTGGGAGTCGATCATGGTGCCTTCGTCGACGTAGGCTCCGACGTTGACGTAGGCGGGGGGCATGATGACGACGCCGCGGGCGAGGTAGGCTCCGGCGCGGACGGAGCTGCCGCCGGGGACGATGCGGATGTTGTCTTCGGGGAGGAAGCGGCGGACGGGATAGGTGTTCTTGTCGATGAAGGAGAGGTTCTGCGCGGACGGCGAGAGTTGGCCGATGACTCCGGTTTGGCCACCCATCTGGGTGAGGACGCCGATTCGGAAGCCCAGGAGGATGCCTCGCTTGACCCAGGCGTTGACGCGGTAGGAGGAGGGGTGCGCCGGGTCGGGCTCGGCGGCGCGGATGGTGCCGTCTTCGAGGCCGTCGCGGAGACGCTGGAAGGTGTGGAGGGCTTCGCTGTTGCCGATGGCGGCGGGGCCCTGGGCGAACCAGTGTTCGATGGTGGGCTCTAGTGCGTGGGGGTGTGCGGATTTCATGGATGTGTTGATTGTAGCGGGGCGGGTGATCGGCGTGCTACGGCGACTAGTTCAGGAGGTTGAGGTCTTGGAGGAGGGATTTTAGTTTGGTGCGGGTGGGTTCGGTTACGGGGACCATGGGGAGGCGGAGGGTTTCGGTGCAGCGGCCCAGGAGGGTCAGGACGGCTTTGATGGGGGCGGGGCTGGGTTCGGTGAAGTGGGCCTGCATGAGGGCGAAGTAGCGGGAGTTGAGGGCGCGGGCGGTTGGCCAGTCGTTGCGTAGGGCGGCGGCCAGCATTTGCGACATGGGGGCGGGGATGGCGTTGGAGGCTACGGAGACGAGGCCTACGCCGCCGAGGGCGATGACGGGGAGGGCGAGGGCGTCGTCGCCGGCGAGGACGGCGAAGGTGGAGGGGGCGTGGGAGAGGAGCTCGGTGATCTGGCTCATGACGCCGCTGGACTCCTTGATGCCGATGATGTTGGGGAGCTCGGCGAGGCGGAGGACGGTTTCGGGGAGGAGGTTGGTGCCGGTGCGCGAGGGGATGTTGTAGAGGAGGATGGGAAGGTCGACGGCTTCGGCGATGGCGCGGACGTGCTGGAACTGGCCTTCCTGGTTGGGACGGTTGTAGTAAGGGTTGGCCGTGAGGATTCCGGTGAGGCCGGGGATGCGGGCGAGGCGTCTGGCGTTGAGGACGGCCTGGGCGGTGGAGTTGTGGGTGCTTCCGGCGAAGACGTGAGCGCGGCCTGCGGCGGCTGCGAGGGTGAGCTCGATGACGCGCTGGGTCTCGTGTTCGGTGAGGGTGGAGGCTTCGCCGGTGGTTCCGCAGGGGATGAGGAGAGAGACGCCTGCGTCGACCTGGGAGTGGACGAGCGCGGTGAGGGAGGGCTCGTCGAGCGAGCCGTCGGGGAGGAAGGGAGTGACGAGCGCGGTGCCGCAGCCTTGGAGAGTCATGCCGAGGTGAGTTTAGCGCGGATCGCTGTGGGGCTGCTTGGCGGCGTGGAGCTCGCGGGTTCGCTTGACGACCTTCCTTGGTGGTAAGACCCAGAGAATGGCGACGATGGCGATCATGCCGAGGGCGAGGTTGGGGGAGCGATACGCGACGGGAATGGCTCCTAAGTAGAGGGCAGCGGAGACAGCTTGCTTGAGGGGACTGCCGGCGACGGGCTCGCCGGTGCTGCGACAGATGACGTTGGAGAGGACCATCCACGCGACGGAGGGAAGAGCGCAGGTGAGGGAGTAGAGCGAGACGGAGAAGGCGGAGATGCCGCGGATGCCGATCCAGGTGGTGGCGAAGGGGATGAGGGAGAGACAGAAGAGGAAGGCGAGATTGGCCCAGAGAATGCCGTGGGTGACGTGGTCGACGTCGTCGATGAGGTAGTGGTGGTTGACCCAGTACATTCCGGTCTGGACGAAGCTGAGGAGATAGACGACGAGGAGCGGGAAGATAGCGTGGAGGCCGTCGATGTTGGAGATGTCTTTGGTAGGAACATGGAGCTCGAGCACCATGATGGTGATGATGACGGCGATGACTCCGTCGGAGAAGGCTTCGAGGCGATCTGGGGAGAGGGGTTTGGACATGGTTGGCTCTGGTGGGAAGGATATAACGGTCCTGCGCGGACGACGAGGGGCCTTGCCTGGTGTGGCGAGGATTTTGGTGGGGCGAGGATTTTGGCGGGGATGGAGCTTTGGGGAGGTTATCCGCTCATCATACTGGGTGTTCTCCGCTTCCCATCCATGCGGGGCTAGCGTCCCGCCCCGCAACCCCGGTCCTCTCAAGGCGAAGAGTCCGGGTTCGAGCCCCGGTAACGCTACCAAAATATCTCTCATAAAATCGATAGTTTAGAGTCGAAGGTGAACGAGCCCTTTTCGGCTCTTTCGAATTTGTGCCAGATCTGTGCCAGTTTTGAGCGGTAATTTGTGCCAGTCTGTGCAGCAGAATGCATTTCGCTCCGCCATTAGGAGAATGGCAGCGAGACGGATGCAAATGGCTTAAGAGGGTGTTCGTCCGATTATGGATTCGTGGATAGGCCAGTCGCGAACGCGGCGATTAGGCTTGGCGAGCCGGGCCTTTTCCAGATCCACTTCCACGGCGTTGAGTTTGCTTTGTGCCTTGCTGAGTTCTAGCGATCGGCGCGCTGTCTGCTGAGCAAGTCCCACGACGAATCCCAGTTGGTTCTGCCGGTTTCGCAGTTTCGTCTCATTCTGACGTCGGTTGGGATCCAGGGGAAGCAGAGTCGGAT